>Ga0172373_10003697_pt1 | contig 22086 bp, 15 predicted proteins | sample Lak10m_2_FD_114546 | JGI IMG/M metagenome (GOLD analysis project Ga0172373, IMG submission 114546) | Freshwater microbial communities from Kabuno Bay, South-Kivu, Congo - kab_092012_10m | ecosystem: Environmental > Aquatic > Freshwater > Lake | place: Democratic Republic of the Congo...
AGGTGCGCGCGCTGGCGAGGGCGTTGGTGGGGGCGTTTGCAGGGTCCTTTTGCCCGCAGGCTGCCGCCATGCGGCTGGGATTGCGTTTGGGATTGCGTTGGGGATTGCGTTTGGGATTGCGTTGGAACCAGCGGCTGGGCGGAAGCCCCCGGCGATGTTTCGCACCGAAGGTGCGCGCGCTGGCGAGTGCGTTGGTGGGGCGTTGGCAGTGTCCTTTTGCCCGCAGGCTGCCGCCATGCGGCTGAGATTGCGTTTGGGATTGCGTTTGGGATTGCGTTTGGGATTGCGTTTGAACCCGGCGGCTGGGCGGAAGCCCCCGGCGATGTTTCGCACCGAAGGTGCGCGCGCTGGCGAGTGCGTTGGTGGAGTGTTTGCAGGAGCCGTTTTGCCCGCAGGCTGCCGCCATGCGGCTGAGATTGCGTTTGGGATTGCGTTTGGGCTTGCGTTTAGAACCAGCGGCTGGGCGGAAGCCCCCGGCTGTGTTTCGCACCGAAGGTGCGCGCGCTGGCGAGTGCGTTGGTGGCGTATTTGCAGGGTCCTTTTGCCCGCAGGCTGCCGCCATGCGGCTGGGATTCAGTTCGTGGAGATTCCATTTGCGGGGGCCAGCAGTGGGAGATCATCGGGATCTTCTGCAGCAGCGGCGGTCGGCGTTTCCGTTTTCATGCGGTGTGCGAGGACCTGTTCACAGTAGGCTCGCAGTGGCGAGATCAGTGCGGCATGGACGAACTGTCGACGCTGGCGGAAATCGGATTCCGGAATACCGGCGGCTGCTGCGAGTTCCTGCATTTGCTCCATGGCCTGGCGACTGGCCAGCACTGACAAATCAACGTCCTGCTGGACACGCACTGCAGAACGCGGCTCCCAGGCTGTTCTGGCTTCCCAGCGTTCGATGAGCTTTTGCAGGACGGCATTCAGCAGGTCGTATCGCGCGGCTGGATCGGGGACGAGCTGTGGTTGTTCAACAAGCATCTGCAGCGAGGAAATCGCAGGTCTTACAGACGCATCGCCAGGTGAGGCATAGAAGACCAGGTGCAGTCGATGCCGCAATTCGTCAGCAAGGTCAGGGCGTTGCAGCAGTTCGTACAGGCGGACGACCTCATAGTGTGCAAACCAGCCCAGCAGCGGCTCACCACCTGCCGAAAGCCGGCTCAGTTTTCGCACTGCCTGCAGCGATTGCCCGGGAGCGTTCTGCACGGACTGCAGTGCCTGACCGAGCGTCAAAAAGTAATCCTGCCGCACCTGATCGAGCGGATGTGTCGAGCGAATGATTTTTCCGCCTTCGACCTTCTCAACAGGCGGCCGTGGACTGCGCTGCATTTCCATTCGCAGTGATTTGCGATATGTCCATGGCTGATCGGGCATTCCAGCAAGAATCTCGACCTGCTGCTGCAGAGCCGCCAGACGTCGTTTTGCCTCTTCATGGGCTTCGCCTGGAGTCACGGCCGAGGCAATCTGCTGCTGAAAGGGGGCGAAGGCGGCACGCAGTTTTTCCGATTGTGCGACGTCATCACCGGGGGACACTGCCAGCGGCAGCAGTGAGCCGCCAGCGGCTGCTGTCAGCGGCTCCGGAGGCCGAGTTTTCGCAAATATGCCTGAGTCCCCACCAGTCTGAGCCAGTGGCAGAACGGAAATCTGAGCCCAGTCCCAGCCACATGCAGCAGCTTCCCGCTGCACGTGACCCCGCTGCAGATGCTCAAGCAGCTGCGGATGAATCAGACCTTCCTTCGAGTCGGAAGCCGCGAGCAGAAAATCGCCGGGAAGCATCTGAATGACACCGGAGTGCTGAAATTCCGCTGCCAGTGTTGCGAGGACTCGCCGCAGCAGTTCGGGCTCCGCGTGCTCCAGAGTCAGCCGCTGGCAAAAAACACCCTCAGCACTGAGTCTTTCATGCACGGAAGCATAGAATTCACGAGTCAACAGAGAGCTATGCCGCAGCGTTGAACCTGGTCCGCCGGCCACAACCACCACATCAAACTCGCCAAGTGTCTCGGAACGAACCGCCAGTGGCAGTTCCGCATGCAACAACTGCACACGACTATCTCGATCCGGTCGTTCTGATGCATGACGCCAAAGAAATTCTTCAGCTGCCGCCGTTGTTGCGGCATCGGACCGCACTGCCAGAATCTGCTGCACGGGAAAATGTGTACAGGTACGTAACGCTGCACCGGAGTCGTCACCCAGCATCAGTACTCGGCCAGGCCTTGAATGGTTACAGAGTGCGAAAATGGTGGGCAGCACTTCTTCAGGAGCCTGTGGCTGGATTCGGGTATCACTGCTGGCTTTCGCGGTCACAACACCAGATCGCAGCACTTCGAAACTGACTGCAGATTGTCGCCACACAGACAGATCCCCACCCGCATCAGTGGCTGTCCATGCAAGCCGTGCAGGTTCCGTGTACCGGATCAGATCCATACTGAGTCCACGGCTGCGAGCCGCCATCGTCCGTCCGGCGAACAGCAGTCGCGATGCTGCCGGCAAATTGAATCCGGGGGCAAGCAACGGACTTGCTGTCAGCATCAATGCCAGAAGAGCTGCTGGACGCAGCCCGATCCGCTGCACCCGGGAAACTTCAATGGCTCCGGAAGACAGCCTGAGAGCACCGGTACAGAATACTCCCAGCCCCAGCACCACCGGCAGCAACCCGGAGACGGACACAAATCCGCTCAAACACACACTCAGTGGCAAAGTGACGGCAAGGGAAATTTTAAACCAGCCGTCATCGCTGACGGCTGCTGCAGACTGTCGCGGAATCAACCCACAAAACAGCAGTGCCGAGATCCCGCCCGCCGCCCCTGCCCGCAGAAACTGCTGCAGAATGCCCCGAGCTGTCTGCTCGGTGATCGCCAGAAACAGGTGAGGCAGCAAAGGCTGCAACCAGGCAAAGAAAAGCAGCATCAGCAAGCAGGAAAAGGTGACAAACCTGCTGCTGAGGCTGCCGGCCGAACACCGACTCAGTGAACGCGTGACAGTGGCCGAGATCGCGACCAGCAGAGTCAGCTGCAGCACACTCAGGGGAAAGAGCTGCCCCCAGAAGCGACCCAGAGTGACTGTCAGCAAACCGGCCACCACTCCGCAGCAGGCATGCAGGACATTCTGGCCTCGGCCCACCGAAGTCAGTGGAGACCCGGACAAACCAGCTGAACCGGACTTCTCAGCTGGAAACGCGCCCAGAGACACGCTGACAACTGCCAGCCCAAGAAACGCGGCCATCAGCATGACGGGATGAATACCAGAAAGGCTTAAGAAGACGACTGCTGGGAGTACCGCGATGACGGGCAGTAAGCCGATCCGCTGACTCCCTTCACTGCTGCTGTCCAAAATACGGCAGACCGCAAACACAAGTGCCAGGATGCAGCTCAGAAACACAGCAGGGACACCATATATGATGGCTTTGGACAGGCTGTTGTCGATTGGAAACACGTCGATAACGAGTGACAGAATGGATGTGAGCATCCAGGGGAGTGCGGCAGATCCAGCCAGCCCCAAACCAGCTGCTGTGAGCAGGGGGGCGATTTGTCGTGTTCCGGGAGTACCATGGCCTGAAACGGCTCTCTGGAGCCACGCAGTGAGACCCACGGCCCCCGCAAGGGCCCCTGCGAGGGCAGTCTCGGAAGCCACTGAGAGGCCGCAGAGGGCCACCCAAACGCACGCGGCGTAAAAAACGGCCGTTCCTGACAGCAGGATACACGAGACTCGACGAAGCAGAGACAGACTACGGAGAATTGACACGGACCGGCATCCTTGCCATGGCTCTTCCGAGCGATTGTTTTGGAAAACGACGACTATTTTGCGGATTTTCCTTGAGGCCTGGACAAGCAGCCACTGCTTTGGCAGGATTCGGTAACCATCATTCCGCAGAATTCTGCGGGAATCCTACTGCAAATCCTCATTCAGCCTCAAGACCGAAGACCGGTATGCACCGTTCCCTCGAATGTTCCCTGACAGGTGAGTCCCACGATGCGTCCGTCCTGCAGGGGCTCAGTCGTGCTGGAAAACCACTCCTGGCCCGCTACGACCTCGATTCTCTGCAGCACTGGCAGCCTGCGGACGTGCGTCAGAGCCACGTGCGTTCAATGTGGAGATTTCACCCCGTGCTTCCGGTGAATTCGTCAGTGGAAGCGGTGAGTCTGGGCGAGGGTTTGACGCCATTTCTGCGATGCCTGGAACGCGGCCCTTTTCAGGGTTTCGGGGATCTGTGGGTAAAGGACGAGGGTTTCAATCCGACGCAGAGTTTCAAGGCGCGGGGGATGTCGGCGGCGATCACGCGTGCGGCGGCCCTGAAAGTGCGTGCGGTGGCGCTGCCGTCAGCGGGAAATGCGGCTGGCGCGGCCACAGCGTATGCCGCACGGGCCGGGATGCAGTGCGTGATCTTCGTTCCCGAGGACACGCCGCCTGCCAATCTGCTGGAATCTGCCTGTGGCGGTGCTCGCGTGGTACTTGTGAATGGCCTGATCAGTGACTGCGGGCGTTTGTGTCGCGAAGCCTGCCAGCGATTCGGCTGGTTTGATCTGTCCACGTTACGAGAGCCATTCCGGATTGAGGGCAAGAAGACGATGGGCTACGAGCTCGCGTTCGACCTCGCAGATGCTCGTGGCACCGCAACTCTGCAGCTCCCGGATGTGATCCTGTACCCCACGGGCGGAGGCACGGGGCTGATCGGCATGTGGAAAGCTTTCGACGAAATGGAGCGGCTGGGGTGGATTGGCTCCAAACGCCCGCGGATGGTGGTTGTGCAGGCGGAGGGTTGTGCGCCGATCGTGCGTGCGTTTCAGCAGCAGGCGACATCGGCTCCGCTGTTCCCTAATGCTCAGACAATTGCATCCGGGCTGCGAGTTCCCGCGGCGATTGGCGACTTCATCATGCTGGACATTCTTCGCGAAAGCGAAGGGACAGCTCTGACAGTCACAGATGCAGAGCTGATGCATGGGGTGGACGAACTGGCCCAGCTGCAGGGGCTGCACTGTGCACCGGAGGGTGGTGCGGTGTGGAAGGCTGCTCTGAGACTTCGCGACGCCGGCTGGCTGCAGCCGCATGAAAGCATCGTGCTGTTCAACACCGGGGCTGCTGTGAAGTACAACCATCTGCTGCGATGCGACAATCCGATTCGACTGGATCACACCAGTGCAGCTGCCATTGATCTGCTGGCAGATTCACTGAACCTCTGAAGCGAGCCAGAAATGACAACTGAATCCACACTGCAGCTGCTGCGGGCCTCCGCAGCGGACCGTCGTCTGTCGCGGGAAGAGCGTCAGCGGCTCAGGGATCGCGCTGCCGGTCTCGGAGCTGAGGACCTTGGCAGATTGCGAAACGCGGCATTCGAGCTGCTGCGGGAGCGAATCACGGATGACGTTCTTCGAGAACAGCTGAGCTGGCTGGAGGATGTCATTCGCGTGCTTTCTGGAACTGCTGGCGCCACGACTGACGTCGCGCCCGTCTTTGATGCCTGGTTCAGCCCGCAGCAGAACTGTCCCGGAAAAATTCGCGAACTGATTGCCGCCGCCCGGCGCACCCTTGATATCTGTGTCTTCACAATCACGGATGATCGACTGACCGCGGCTGTGATGGACGCCCATCGCCGCGGGGTGAAAGTAAGAATCATAACCGACAACGACAAGGCGGCTGATCTGGGGTCCGACGCGGATCGCCTGAGGGAGTGTGGCGTGCGTCTGCGGATTGACAGGACTCAGTACCACATGCATCACAAGTTCGCAATTTTCGACAGTCAGCTGCTGCTTAACGGAAGCTACAACTGGACTCGCGGCGCCGCAGAGCAGAATGAAGAGAACTTCCTTGTGCTGAACCATCGGCCGCTGACAGCGAGGTATCAGGAACAGTTTGATGCCTTGTGGGACTCTCTGAAGGACTCCTGAAAGTCTTTTTCTTCATATCCAGTCCGTTTCATGGCACCAATTTCGGACTGGGGTTGAGGAGATGCCGCCTGATGCGGCATAATTGGTGGAAATGGGCAATCTTCCACGGATTGGAGAAGGCTGGTCAGGGATGGCAAAACGCGGCCGCAATGTGTGTGTAGTCGGAGCTGGACCAGGAGGTCTGGCAACTGCGATGCTGTTGGCGCAGTCCGGCGCCCAGGTGACAGTTCTGGAACGGATGAGTCGCCCTGGTGGCCGATGTTCAGCCATCGAGGAATCCGGGTTTCGCTTTGACACCGGGCCCACATTTTTTCTCTACCCCAGGGTGCTCAGGGAAATCTTCGCGGCTGTCGGTCGGGACCTGCATCGTGAGTGTCCGATGGTGCGGCTGGACCCCCAGTATCGTCTCGAGTTTGGCGCCGGTGGGCGAATTGATGCCACTGGTGACCTCGCCCGGATGGAGCAGCAGATTGCTGCCATTTCGCCCGCTGACGCCCCGTCCTTCGCAAAGTTTATGGACGAAAATCGAGTGAAGCTGGAGCGATTCCGGCCGATTCTTGAGTCGCCATTCAGTTCCATCCTTGACCTTCTCAGGCCTGCCGTGCTGCAGGCAGCGCCATGGGTGCGGCCGTGGCGGTCCGTTGCGGATGACCTCAGTCGGCATTTCTCGGATGAACGCCTCGTCACGGCTTTCTCGTTCCAGTCAAAGTATCTGGGAATGTCGCCGTTTCAGTGTCCCAGCCTGTTCACAATCCTCGCATTCCTTGAATACGAATATGGCGTCTGGCATCCGCTAGGTGGCTGTGCTGCCGTGAGTGAGCGGATGGCCGCGATCGCTCAGGAAATGGGTGTCGAGATTCGTTACGGTGACGAAGTCGAGTCGCTGCAGTTTGAAGGTCGTCGCGTTGTGGGAATGCGTACCACCGCTGGTGAACAACGCTGCGACGCACTGGTTATCAATGCTGACTTCGCGCGAGCGATGGAGCGACTGGTGCCGGATCAGCTGCGCAAACGCTGGAACAATCGGCGAATTTCCAATGCTCGATATTCCTGTTCCACATGGATGATGTATCTGGGCGTGGAAGGTCTGCAGAAAGATCTGCCGCACCACACAATCTACATCGCGAAGGACTACCAGCGCAACCTTCGGGAGATCGAAGAAGGCCGGGAGCTTCCGGAGGATCCGTCATTTTATGTTCAGAACGCGTGTGTCACCGATCCGTCTCTGGCCCCGGATGGCATGAGCACTCTGTATGTGCTGGTGCCTGTGCCGCACCAGAGCGAGCGACTTTCGTGGCCACAACTTTCGCTGCCTTTTCGAGCGCGCGTGCTGCGACAGCTGCGGCGAATTGGACTGGACGACATCGAACAGCGGATTCGTTTCGAGAAGGTGATCACGCCGGACGACTGGCAGCACGGCTACCAGATCCATCGCGGTGCCACGTTTAATCTGGCGCATAATCTCGGCCAGATGCTGATGGGGCGTCCGCAGAATCGCTACGAGGATCTGGACGGTGTGTATTTGACGGGCGGCGGCACTCATCCCGGAAGCGGACTCCCGGTCATCTACGAATCAGCACGGATATCAGCGCGTCTGCTGTGTGCGGACATGGGACTTGAGTTTCCCGAGTATCAGCCGGCTGCGGGTGTGGTTGGGCCTGCCGATTCACAGCGAAGGGCCGCCTGATATGGACATGGCCGTGGTGCGACAGGGGCAGCTGGAATGGGCAGCCAGGCGTTTGCCTGAGCGTCTTTCCTGTCTGCGTCGCGCGCGGCTGCGGCTGGCGGCAAATCCAGGCGCGTTGGCAGCGCTTGTCCAGCGAGGAAATCGTGCGGAAACTCTGGCCGCCGAAGTGCTGCCCCTGCTCGATGCCATGCGATACCTGGAAGTATCGGCCCGACGAGTGCTGCGGGAGCGTCGTGTCGGTCCGCGGGGACGCCCGCAGTGGCTTTGGGGGACCGCGGTTTGGACGTGTCATGAGCCGCTGGGTGTGGTTCTGGTGATCGGTCCCGCAAATTATCCACTGATGCTGCCGGGGATTCAGCTGCTGCAGGGCCTTGCTGCAGGGAACGCGGTTCTCGTCAAACCAGCCGCGGGCGGCAGTGCCTGTCTGGAACGACTGCGGCAGGTACTGGTTGAATCCGGAGTACCGCAAAGTGTTGTCAGGATTTCCGGAGAATCACCAGCCGATGCTGAAACCGCCATCTCTGCGGGTGTGGATAAGGTGTTTTTAACGGGTTCAGCCGAAACTGGACAAATTGTGCAACGGCGATTAGCTGAGTCGGGCATCCCAGCTGTGATGGAGCTTTCGGGCTGCGATGCGGTGCACGTTCTGGACGGTGCCAGCGAGTCCCTCGTGAGCGCCTGTGTGGCGTTCGGATTGTCCTTTAACAACAGCTGCACCTGCATGGCTCCGCGAAGGCTGTTTGTACGCGACGCCGTTGCGGAGCCGTTGATTGGCGGCATTTGTCGCGAGCTGGCGGCGCGGGGGGCGTCGGAAGAGCAGCTGAGTGGGCCGGCCGCGGAGCGGGCAGCGTTTGCCGTCCGGATGGCATTGGAAGCTGGCGCTGTGCTCCGGCTGGGGCGTCTTGATTCCGGTTTGGGCCCCGGTCGTGAGCAGCTTGCTGGTCCTGTGGTTCTTGATCGCGTTCGCCCTGACATGCCGGTGGCCCGCATGGACATGTTTTTGCCGGTGCTGTCGGTGCTGAGAACGGTGGACGAAGACGAGGCGGTGCGGATGTCGGCTGAATGCCCGTACGCACTGAGCGCTGCGGTGTTTGGCCCCACGCAGGCCTGTCGCCGCTATGCTCGACGTCTGGATGCCGGGTGTGTGGTAATCAACGACATGATCGTACCGACAGCTGACCCGCGGGTGGCATTTGGAGGGCGTCATCGAAGCGGCTTTGGAGTGACCCGCGGCGCCTCGGGGCTGCTGGAAATGACGCAGCTGAAGACGGTCATTCGAGCACGTGGATTTTTTCGACCGCATCTCGAACGGCCAACTCCAGTCGATTCAGAGGTGCTGGAACAGTTGATTGGTCTGGAGCATGCCTGCAATCCTCTGGCAAAACTGGGGAAGGTTTGGGGAATGGTCAGGGCCGCATGGAAGCAACGTTCATTTCGAGTTTCGCTGAACAGGAGAGTGCAATGAAATCGCAGACGGATGTGGTTGTGATCGGCAGCGGACTGGGTGGTCTGGCAGCAGCCTGTACTCTGGCAGCCCGCGGACATCGTGTCACAGTGGTGGAAAAGAACGCGTGGGTTGGCGGCAAGGCCGCCATCCTCGAGGATCGTGGTTATCGATTCGACATGGGCCCCACGATCCTGACCTTGCCATCGGTACTGCGACGAATCTTCAGTGAAGCCGGCAGGCGTCTTGAAGATTATCTGGACATGGTGCGTCTCGATCCGCAGTGGCGCTGTTTTTTCGAGGATGGCTCACATTTCGATCTCGTGGAGTCACTGCCTCAGATGCAGCAGCATCTGCGGGAATTCACCGGCAGTGATCGTACTGGCCAGGGCTATGAGAAATTCATGGCCATCTCGAAGCAGCTTGACGAAGTTTCACAGAAGTTCTTTTTCTGGAAGAGTGTCGGTGGGATTGGCGACACGATGGATCTGAAGCAGTCGTTTTCACTCAGTGTTCTGAAAGACGTGCTCAGCCTGCGATTTGGCCGTACGGTTGCTGGCATGGTGCGTTCGCACATTCCCGACGCGCGAATCGCGCAGATGATGGACCACTTCACGCAGTACGTCGGGTCTTCACCGGAAGCATCCCCCGCGGTGCTCTGTGGCATCGCACACATGCAGACGAACGAGGGCATCTGGTATCCGATGGGAGGAACTCGAGCTGTTCCGGAAGCCCTGCAGAGACTGGGAAGAGAACTGGGTGTGCAATACCTGACCGGTCGCCAGGTACGGTCGATTAACGTTCAGGCAGGTCGGGTTTCAGGAGTGACGCTGCAGGGTGGCGAAGTCCTGCAGGCTGGCGTTGTCGTATCAAACTCCGACTGCGTGCGAACCTGCGAAGAACTGCTGCCGGAATCGGTCGCGCAAAAGTTCCTTGCGAAGCGAACCTTTGAAGCCGCCTGCTCGGGTGTGGTCCTGTATCTGGGACTCAAGAAACGTTACGAGCACATTCTGCATCACAACTTTGTCTTCAGTCGCGACCCGCATGCGGAGTTTCAGCAGATCTATCAGCAGGGTGAGCCGGCCGATGATCCAACCTGTTATCTGTGTGCCCCGTCTCTGTCCGGCGACCACGTGGCGCCGACTGGCGGGGAGGCTCTGTACGTGCTGGTGCATACTCCCTATCTCAGGTCGCACCACGACTGGAGCCGTATGCTGCCGAAGTATCGTGATGTGATTATCCAGAAGATGAAACGCGTTGCAGGGATGGAAGACATCGAAGAGCGGATCGAGGTGGAACATGCGCTGACACCGCAGGGGATTCACGAGCGATACCACGTGCTCAACGGCGCGATTTATGGACTGGCCAGCCACGGGCGGTTTCTGGGTGCGTTCAAGCCGGCCAATCGGGTGACTGAGCTGCCGGGACTGTATCTGGCCGGCGGGTCGGCGCACCCGGGACCGGGGATGCCGATGGTCATGATGTCCGGCTGGATTGCCGGCGATACCGTGGACCAGGATCTGGGCGGCGTTTCGCTGCGACAGACGAGAGCCGCCTGACGTTTCAGCCTGTTGGGGGCCGACCAGTGATGGATTCATGGGGTTCGCGAGTGTTGAACCGAGGCTTCCGGCGGTACGTACGGCGGTTTGTGAAGTCGTCATTCAACGCCGTCCGGGTTGCCGGCGCTGAACATGCTCGTGGTCTGACAACTGGATCTGTGGTGATTTACGTGAATCATCCTGGGTGGTGGGATCCGATGGCGGCGGTGCTGTTCACGGATTTGCTGCTGCACGGCCGAAAGTTCGCTGCACCCATGGACGCCGCGGCACTCACCCGATATCCGATTCTGGAACGGCTCGGCTTTTTCGGTGTGGAGCGGGAATCGGCTGCAGGGGCTCGCGAGTTTCTGCGGCAGAGCCGACGTGTTCTGGAGCATGGGCAAACAGCGCTCTGGATAACGCCAGCCGGCAGATTTCATGATGTGCGGGAGGTTGTTCCGTTTCAGTCCGGTTTGAGTCATCTCGTGGACCGAAGTTTCGTCGGCAGCGTGTTACCTATGGCGCTGGAGTATGTGTTCTGGAACGAGCGTCGTCCGGAACTGCTGGCACGATTCGGTCCCGCGATTGATTGCCGGGGGCTTCCCGAGGAACGGGCCGAGCGAACGGCGTTTCTGGAGCAACGACTTGCGGAACAGCAGACAGAACTGACCCGGCAGGCGCTGGAACGCAGCGGAGCCGGATTCGAGCGACTGCTGGCCGGGGCCAGCGGTATTGGTGGCGTCTACGACGCCTGGAGACGTCTGACTTGCTGGCTGCGCGGAGGCAACTTTGATGCTCGGCATGAGACATCTGCCGGAGGTGGGCAGACATGAACGACTTTTGGCCGAAACTGCTCTGGAGCTGCTGTTTCGGATCCACACTGGGAGTCGCGCTGTTGTTTGTCAGCAATCTGCTGCAGTTTCGCCGGGCACCGCGATTGTTCGGAGGCCAGGGTGATTGCGGCAGCAAGTCTCTTACTGATCCACAACCAGAGCTGCTGCGGGTCTCTGTCCTGATACCGGCCCGAAATGAGGCGGCTCGGATCGAAGCCACACTGCGGTCCATTACAGCCAGCCGACATGTCGAACTTGAAGTGCTGGTACTCGATGACGAAAGTACCGACGGTACGGATCTGTTGGTGGAAGCGTGGAGTCGGCGAGACAGCCGCGTGCGGCTGATTCGGGGACGACCAAAGCCTGCTGGCTGGAGTGGCAAGCAGTGGGCCTGTCAGCAGCTGGGTGAGGCAGCCAGTTACGAGGATTTGGTGTTTATAGACGCTGATGTGCAGGTAACGCCGGAGGCGATCGCGCGAACCGTGGGCTATCGCAGGCATGCTGAAGTGGACCTGCTAAGCGGATTTCCCGAACAGCGTGTGGTGACTTTCGGTGAACAGTTGCTGATTCCTCAAATGTACGTGATTCTGTTGTGTTTCCTGCCTTTTGTGCTGATGCGAAGAACGCGGATGGTGGCGGCTTCCGCAGGTTGCGGTCAGTACATGGCAACGTCGCAAACAGCGTGGAGGGCTGTGGGTGGGCACGCAGCGATCCGGGAATCTCTGCATGATGGGATTCGGTTGCCTCAGGCCTATCGGCGATGTGGGCTGCGAACGGACGTTTTTGATGCGACCGACATGGTCGAATGTCGGATGTACGAGTCGTTCGGGGAGACTTGGCGAGGACTCCTGAAAAATGCAGTTGAGGGCTTCGCGAGGCAGCCTTTGCTGCTGGTCATGACTACGTTGATGACTCTGACATCAGTGGTTCCCATACTCTGGGGCGGGATTTTGATTTGGCAGGAGGGCAACGCGGCTGGTTCGCTGGGAGTGGCAGTCTGCGTGCTGCTGAGTTATCTTCCGCGGATGATGTGCTGCCTGTATTTCGACAGGGCATGGAAAGCGGCATTACTTCAGCCGGCTGCGATGCTGCTGTTTCTGGCGGTCCAGTGGACAGCGTGGACGCGCAGTCTGCTGGGACTGGGTGTGCAGTGGAGATCGCGAACCTATGAAGCAGCGGGTCCATGATTGATCGCGCCTCACCAATTCTCAGGCTGGATTCCGTCCGCAAATCATGGCGTGGCCGTGAGGCGCTGCGCGGAATTTCGCTGGAACTGTACCCCGGCGAACTGCTGGGATTTTTTGGACCGAACGGCGCTGGCAAGACCACCATGATTCGCTGCATCGCCGGACTCGTCGCTCCGGATGCCGGAAAAATCGAGCTGCGGGTTCCTGAGGGATATTCAGGTTCAAAAACAATACGGCCGGGGCTGGTACCACAAAATATCGCCGTCTACCCGGACCTGACCGTGCGGCAGAATCTCGAAGTCTTTGGACGCCTCGAAGGTGTCTCCAGAAAACTGCTGAGGGAACGAATTCCCGAAGTGCTCGAATGGGCCGCACTGGCCGATCGAGCAGAATCCCTGGCAAAAACGTTGTCAGGAGGGATGCAGCGACGACTGAATATCTCCTGCAGTGTGCTTCATCGCCCAGCGGTCCTGCTGCTGGATGAACCTACCGTTGGAGTTGATCCGCAAAGCCGGGAGCGGATCTATGCCATGATGCAGCAGTTGAAGGAACATGGAACTGCTGTCCTCATCACCACTCATCAGCTGGAGGAAGTCGAAACCCGCTGTGACCGCATCGTGGTGATTGATCATGGCACCATTGTGGCAGAAGGCCAGCTCGAAGATTTAATCCAGAAAAGCCTCGGGCTTCCGCACCGCGTGGTGCTCGAATTCGCGCGAGCAGTCGAGGACGAGCTGCCAGGGTTTGAAATGGATGATCAGCGAACAGCAGCCGTCTGTCGTCTTGCCGACATGCAGCAGCTGCCAGGGATTCTGGGAGTGCTCTCAAAGCTGTCCCAGGCACCTTCGCGGATTGATGTTCGCAGCTATGGTCTGCAGGACGTCTTCCTTGCACTCACGGGAAGGAGTCTGCGGGAATGATGCTGACCATCCTGCGAATTCAGTATCTGCGACTGCGCAATAATCCACTTGAACTGCTCCTCGTATTCGTCATGCCAGTGCTGTTCTTCAGCATCTTCGCGATGATCTTCAGCCGTGGTATCGCTGCGGGAACGGAACAGCCGGTGCGACTGGGGCTGGCCGTCCCCGAACGAACGGCAGCTGCCGAGGCGCTGCTGACGGCCATGGCGAAAGCAGAGACTGTGGAATGCACTACGCTCGAACTGTCAGGCGCTGAAAACAGCGAACTGTCCGTCACGGAAGCGGTCGAACGAGCGCAGAACTCCAGTCGCTACGACCTGATTCTGCAGCTTCCTCTCAATTTTGACGATTCAGCCGATGCCGCAGCCCGTTCCGGAAAACCAGCCGAAATTCGCGTCATCACCGATGGTCAGAATGCGATGGCAGTCGCCATTGTCACTTCCCGGCTGAAAGAGTACTACGCTCGACGGCGAATGGAAGACGCCGCGAGAACTCTGCACTCAGTCATTTCACGCTCACCCAGGCTGACTCCGCCACCCTCGACTGCCGTTGTCGCTGCAGAGACTGCTCCTCTGCCAGCCCCCACGCCAGCACCTCTGCCTGATATCGATCTGCCGACCACCTTTCCTCGTCCCCCCGAGCCCGCCGAGATCTTCAACATCGCATCCGCGGACAGACTGCTGGATGAGCAAACAAGTCGCCTGATTACCGTCTGGGACCCGCCAGCCCTTGAGATGCAACTGCGCCCAGACGAAGATGCAGACATCACCGCTCCTCTGATGTCGACACAGGCAACCTCAAATCTGCAGACACCTCCGATTGCTGAATTTGAATCTCAGTCTGAACCTGATTCTGCGACAAATGCTGCAGCTGACAAGACCAACGGTGGCGACGATGTACGAATCGAGCTGATCAATCCGCAGGCTGATGGTCGCTCAAATCCACGAATCGCGATGTATGCCGCCGGAATCGCAGTGCTCTTTCTGCTGTTTGCCTGCACCGGTCACGCAGGCACGATGCTGGATGAAGCCGAGTCGGGTACTCTGGATCGAATTCTTGCCAGCCACGCAGGTCTGTTGCAAATCCTTGGTGGCAAGTGGCTGGGCATCTTCTTTATGGGCTGTCTGCAGCTGACTGTGATGTTTGTGTTTGCGGATGTGGTGTTTGGAATTGAGCTGCGGCGAAATGCTGGCGGCTTTGTAGTGATGGCTGTGTGCACTTCGGCCGCTACCAGTGGCTTTGCACTTCTGCTCGCAACTCTCTGCCGATCTCGAGCTCAGCTGAACGCAGCAGCCACCGTCATCATTCTCAGCATGTCAGCGATCGGCGGCAGTATGATTCCGCGATTCGTCATGAGCGAGCGGATGAAGGAACTGGGACGCTGGAGCTTCAACGCATGGGCACTCGATGGATTCCAGAAGGTCTTCTGGTTTCGCACTCCGCTGGCCGAACTGAGGGCTGAAGTTGCAGTGCTGCTGGGAAGTGCTCTCGTCATGGCCGTTCTGACACTGATATTCTCGGGACGCTGGAAGCGAGGTGTCTGAAAGTGGCGCGGAACATCGAAGCAACAGAGTCCACTGAAGTTCGCAGCTCGGGGCTGAAAGCCGCGACAATTCTCGCCGTGATTGTGTCAGCCCTGTGGTTCATGCGGCAACGTCAGCCCGAATCACCGTCGCCCCCGCTGGAAACGCAGCCCCCCCCAGCCCCCACGGTATCCACAGAACCTGCCGCCATCGCAGCCCCTCTGCAACAAACCGTAGTCGTGCAGGTCTCAGGTCTGAAGACAAGGCCCGCGGCGGTGATGGTGGCGGTGTTTCTGACGGACGAAGGATTTCCTGACGTCACTTCAGCAAGCATCACAGCCGAGCAGGATGCGAAAGAAGAGCTTGCAGAGATACCAATGCAGCTGCCATTGTCAGGTATGGCAGCCGTGGCTGTGTTTCAGGATCTCGACGGCAACGGTGTCCTCACGAAGAACGTCGTCGGACTGCCGACAGAGCCCTATGGATTTTCCAAAAACGCCCGTGCAACCTTTGGACCGCCACCCTTCGACGCCGCAGCTGTCGATCTTGCCACGATCACCGAACCGCTGCAGATTTCGGTGCGGTGACGCTCCGGTTGCCTTCAGCACCGAAGCAGCGTGCGACCGCAAAACCGTTCGCAACCCCCTGGCGTCGAATTTAAGAAACTACGGCTCCTGGAATCAGCCCGTGAGTGGACCACGCCTTCAAGCGACTGCTGGGAAACGAAAAACACCCCCGCATACGATCTATTTTCTAAACGCCGTCCTCACTGGACAACCTCGGAACTTCGCCCATCCATCAGCATCTGCGTTCCTGCCGAACCGCTGTTTCCAACCCTGCTGTGCCCACCGCCACTGTTGTTCCGACCGCTGACCAGCTTTACGTCTGAACCAGGCTGGAGGCCCACGCACTGGCCATACCATTAAGGATCACCGGCAGCCACGCTGCGGTATCCGGGCTGATGAATGCTTCATTACCGGCAGCAAGGCAGGCATGAGCCATTCCATAGAAGATACCAAGGACTGCCGAACACATAGCCAGATTCGTAATCAGGCTGTGTGATTCGCGCCTCAGTACAAGCGGCAGTGCGAGTGAGATGCTGAGCAGACAAAGGATGGGCCGCGTGAGTCGGGCATGCAGTGCGAGACTCTGATTGCGAACAGGGATGACGCCGGCAGCGGGTTTGCGAATGCGTTCCACAAGCTGGAATGAAGACAGGAGCCTCGTGTTGCGACCGCCGCTGCAGAGATAGTCGAAGGTGACGTCTGACACAATGAAGACATCCCTGCCGCTGGGAGTTGGCAGGATGCGATTGCGACCTTCGGGGGTCAGTGCATCCACATCGAGCACCCCGGTAACTTTTTGCAGGAGCCAGCCGTTTTGGCCGGGGGCTTGTGGCGGTGAAGACAGCCAGGATGCCTTTTCTGCCTTGAGGATAAAAGAGCGTTTGCAGAGTCGCCCTTCGCGAAATGCGAAGCGGGGGCCGACGAGTGTGCCTGATCCTGGCAGCACATGGTCTCCTGCAATATGGGTCAGGTCATTTCCGTAGTCATAAACAGGATCGACCCGCTGTATCTCTGCTGCGCGGCTGCCGCGAGGTGTCTGCAGTCGAACGGCCAGCGAGGGAATCACAAATTCCTGATTGACAAGGAGTGCTCCATTCAGAATGAGAGCAGTGACCAGCAGTGGACGCAGCAGTCTGAAGGCTGGAATACCGGCAGCCAGCAACGGAAACGTCTCTGAACTTTTTCGGAGCAGCGCAACAACAGTAACGGCGGAGACGACGATCAATATCGGCCCCGCCATCTCGAAGAAGTCAAATGTGCGAAAAAAGTAGTATTCACCGATACGCCGGAAAAGCTCAACCTGGCCATTTGCTGTGGGCGTATCTCGAGCCAGATTGTCCTGAAACTCGTCGATGTTCATGAACAGGTCGATCACCACATACAGGCCCAGCGTGGCGACGAACAGCAGCACAAATGTGTGCAGAAATCGGCCTGTGACATAACGGTCGAAGGTAGTCAGCATGCGTCCCTGCCTGCAGCCGCTTACCGAGACTGGCAGGCTGCCTGTTTTTTTCAGATTTCCCCAAATGAATTACACCGGAAATCACTGCCTGGGGTCAAGAGGTGATTGGATGACAGCAGCAAAGCGGGAGAGGTCATTTCCGATGGCGGTGGCTTCTTCATGGGAGAGCAGGCCTCGGCCAAACCGGACGAGGTTGAATGCCGCAGCAATCCTGAAAGGCAGATCTTCCAGCCCGGCCCTGGAAAGCTGCGGAAGAAAGGCAACTCGGGCAGCTTCGGCGTTTTCGCGCGCCGTGGCGGATTCCGAGATGGAGAGTCCGCCGCGTTCACACAGTTCACAAAACTGAGAATAAAAGCGGATCACGGATCGTACGTGTGTGCGACTGGTTAAAAATCGATCGCGGAATGCGTTGAACAGCCCTCTTCCGGCGCCCGCGTGGAGGGTTCGCACTGCGAGCCCCATCAGTGTGATCATCAGAATCCATGCGGCTGCTGAGCTCAGGGTGAGTCGCCCGGACGAAGGTGCCAGCAGTGCTGTAAAAAATTCGCGGATAAATGGCCAGATTCCCTGGCGGCGGATTCGCTCGAACGTGTTCCGCGCTGCCTGCAGTACAGGCTGGAAAATTGCCCGCTGTCGCTCAGCACTCATGCTGTTGACGCTTCCCTTCCAGAAATCGCTGATGACCGCCTGAAAGCCCGAAAGCAGCGAACGCTCAGCAACCGAGCGGCTGGTGAGCATGCGGGCAGCCAGCGGAGTCGGATCAAAGGCGACCCAGCGCCCGCCAATCCATGCTTCCCCCCAGGCGTGGGCGTGACGGTCGAGAACCTCGTAGTGTTGTTTCTCCGGATTCCATTCACAGCCGCTGTAGCCGGTCACCAGTCGTGCAGGAATACCCATCGCCTGCAGCAGCAGAACTGCAGCTGACGCGAAGTACTCACAGTGCCCCGCACGCGACTCGAACAGGAAATATTCAACAGGATCTTTGTCAAATGGCACGGTGGGCTGGTCAAGTGTGTAACGGAAACCGTTTTCCGAGTTCAGCCATTCAAGAGTTTTGCGGAGTCGATCCACTTCAGACGCGAGGCGAGTGCGGGGGCCGGACAGCCGCCGAGCGAGCTCGTACAGCCTTGGGAGTCGATTACTGATTTCGCCCATTCGGTAGAACCGCGAAGCCTGTTCATTCAATTGTGTAAACCTGAGCTGCTGCACAGACGCCGGCAGCCGCGGATCAATATGCCAGAACGGCGACGCTGCCTCGGGCTGAAGGAGCAGCGAAGGGCACTCAACAATAACTGTCATCGGTCCCACTGGAGCAGTTGCGGAGCCCGGCCCCAACCACGTGAGCATATTCGCCAGCGATCGAAGATTGATGGTTCTGCCTTCAGGTGGAGTGATGCGGGCAATGGGATGCGGAGCAAGCACAACCCGGCTTTGAGGTTGTTGGGCGGTCAGCGTAATCTCATGAAATGCCGCCATTTGCGGAAATGGGAGATTCATATCCGGAGTGTCAAATTGTGGCGAAGTGGAAATCCAGCGGCCGCGGTCATAGGCCGCGAACACCAGTCCCCGCAGTTGAAACTCGTCCACTTTGAGCGACTTTTGGAGCGCTTCCACGCGCTCCGGTTTGCGTTCCGGCAGACTGCGGACGTGGAACGTAAAAGCCAGCCGATTGCTTTGCAGCAGTGAGCCGGTCTGGCCGAGCTGAACGCTGTCGGAGAATCCAGTGCTGCTGTTTCCTGAACCGCCGGCAGAAGCTGTGTTCGCGAGCCCAATTCCGCCAGAGACCCAGATACGCGGGAATACAGCAAAAACAAACAAGCCCACCAGAATGGAGATGATCCAGGAACCGAGGACTGAAAAGCTGAAACGCCAGCCAGTCCAGATATCCCCCGGATCCCGATCGAGTCCATGTCGGATGATGACTCCGACAAGGCCCTGCTGTTGCGGAGCGATGGAGCTGGACTTAGGAGCGATTCCGAGGAATCCGCGAAAGAATTTCAGCAAGCGTCGTCGCCACGGAACGCGTACTCGCGGCTCACCCGCGCCGGCAGCAGCCACCGTCGCCGTTTGCTGATTGTGCCAGAGAGCAGTTCGGTAAAGCGAGAACACGGACAGCGTCCAGATCATCAGCAGGGACATCAGGAACAAAGCGGTACCGAATCCAACGCTGGCCGTGAGCACACCGGCAGTTGTGACCTGAAGAACTGAAAGGGCGGCCAGCCACCAATACTGCCGCGGCGTTTTTTGCATGCCCAGAACAATCCACGTCAGGAAGACGAGGAAGTCAGTGCCAGCTGTCAGTCGTTCGAGGTTGGAATCTGAAAAGTTGTTCAAAGCCACGGCGAGCGCTGCCAGTCCCAGCAGGTTGGCGGTGAGCGTAGAGAGCAGCTTTCTGCGATGATGATCGACATAAAACAGCGTTAAAGCGGCTACCAGAGGAGAGAGGGCTGCGGGAAAAATGCGAGACAGGCTGGAAGCCAGAATTAATCCTGCGAATCCAGTCAGCAGTCCGATGCTGATGAGAAACGTTGCTTGCAGCCGACGGTCTGCAGAGGAGATGGCAGCTGTGTTCATAAAGTAATCTGCCAGGCAGCGGCGTCGATAAACCAGGCCGACAGGTGTTGCTGGAGACAGGGCAGGATTTCAAGCCGAGAGATCAGGTGCGGATCGAAGCGGTTTTGAGCGGCCGCAAGATCTGATAGTACCGCCCGGGCCACTTCCGGCCGTGGAGTGATCAGAATCAAATGCTGGCTGTGTGAAGTCGAGAGGCCAGCGGCGCGAAGGAGTTCTGGCAATGGCGGAGCGGGGGAGGGATTGCACGTGGCAAGTGCTCGCAGTGACGCTTCACGGAAAGCACTCGCACCCTGCACATCGACATCGTGGAACTCCTCTCCGGCGATCAGGAGTCGATGACGACCGGCCGTGCTTTTCTGAGCCTGATCTACACACAGGGTCGCGGCAAAGGAGATCGCTGTTTCCAGTTCCTCAGAAGACGCCCCGAAAGTCGAGCAAAGGTCCAGCAGCAGGACGAGTCCGGTTTGACGATTCTGCTGGTGCTCGCGAACCATGAGTGATGTGTGGCGGGCAGAGCTGCGCCAGTGAACAGCGCGTCGGTTGTCACCCGGGCGGTATTCGCGAATACTGTGAAATTCATCGTCCTGCAGTCCCTGCCGAGGTGTTGCGGAGGACTCAGAATCCTGCAGGTGACGATCTCGCCGCTGCCATGCTGGTAACAGCCGCCCAATTGTCGGATAAACGAATAACTCCGCAGAATGCTCGAATATCTGGCCTCTTTCCCCAATGCCCAGCGGAAAACGGCTGGATACACGCAGCGGACCAAAGCGATACACACCCCGCCGGGGCAGCGACAACTGATAGCCGGCCGACCGAGCGCCACCGGGGGCGATACGCACGAAGACAACGCGAGGCTCGGCCTGGATGCCCTGACCAACGACAAGGTCACGAACTTCAATCAGCCGTGACGATAGACGTCGCTTATGGTTTGTAATGCTGACTTCCACCGTGAATAAGCTGCCGGCCGGGGCAGAATTGGGGAGCGTCCGGGCAATCGTGATCCGCGAAAGCATCGCCACAACGACCCAGCCATTCAGTACAAAACCGCCGGCCATCAGCCCAAAAACAAGAAGCAGCATGTTGCCCGTATCCGGATTGCCACCCGTAAGCGCCGCGACAGCGATTATCAGCATCATTCCGAGGCAAATGAGCCCCTCGCGAGGCACAAGGACGCGTGGCCCCAGGCCGATTCGCTGAGCGAACGCGGCCAGACGCTGACCAACAAACGCCGAGACGATCGCCAGCACCAAAAACAGGACACCCAGCCCGATCAGAGCCAGTCGGCCTTCGGCAGGAAACTCAGGATAACTGAACGGCAACACAAAGGCCGCGAGGAAACTGGCAGTCGCGGAAAGCAGCTGGACCACAAGCCCGGCGCCGACCGAAATCGGAAGCACTCGAGGTTCGTCACGGCTCGCTGACATCTCTGCAGTTCCCTCGGAAATGACTTCAGGCATTCCGCTGATCAGTCGTCTGAGCAGAACCGGTGTCGGAACTTAGCTCGGCCTGGCCTGACGGCTGATCAAAATTGAGCGTTCGCTGGCGGTCTGAAAGACCGGTGAGCTCGCGAAACAGAAAACTTGGCTGAATGTCCTGATTGCCCTGGTACTTACCAGTCCTGTATTCAGTGATCGCGCCTTCAACCGTATGGTAAAAGATCTGACAGACCTGCACCGCCGGATATACTCGAATTGGCTGGATGGCAATCATTTCAAGTGTCCAGTAACCGCAGAAGCCGACGTCGCCGAAACCAGCCGTGACATGCACGAACATTCCCAGTCGCCCGATGGAGGAACGACCTTCAAGCATTGGAACCAGATTGCGGGTTTCCGTGTATTCCATGGTGCGGCCCAAATACATCTGATTGGGCTGCAGCACGAGTCCCTCGGGCGGGATCAGAATTCGGCGGAACCGATTCGGCCGCCGCATGTCGAGCACGATTTCTTCGTAGACAAGCAGTTCGTCGTGCAGTCGAAGATTGTAGCTGTTGGGATTGAGCTGTTCGTCGTGAAATGGCTCGATCCGGATATCACCGCCCAGCCGAGCTTTAATTTCAGAACCGCTGAGAATCATGAAACACCTGCAGCACCGGTTGGCCCGGCCGGCCAGAGAGATGGGAAAACAGACAGGCAGAGCAGCAGATTAGGTGAGAAGGGGGAAGGAATCAACCTGCAGGCCGGGGAACTAAGAAGTTGAGGATGTAAGCGGTCGGTAGCTTGCCTGAAAGCTCGCCACAGTGTCTACTTCACGCCTCCGATCAGCGGATCGTCGCTCCCCGCCGTACCACCCGCCCTCCCGCCAACACAGGGTTCCGCAATGACTCGCCACCTGAGCTCTCTAAGATGCACAGCCGTCCTCATGCTGTTCCTGATTCCATTCCCGGCTGCAGCCGACGACTTTCAATACGAGTTTCAGGACCTCAGGATTCCCAAAGCGACCGCTGAAGAACCTGTTCGTGGACAACTCTCCACGGCCGCGGCCG
>Ga0172373_10003698_pt1 | contig 22086 bp, 21 predicted proteins | sample Lak10m_2_FD_114546 | JGI IMG/M metagenome (GOLD analysis project Ga0172373, IMG submission 114546) | Freshwater microbial communities from Kabuno Bay, South-Kivu, Congo - kab_092012_10m | ecosystem: Environmental > Aquatic > Freshwater > Lake | place: Democratic Republic of the Congo...
CTTCCTGTACTCCGATGCCAACATCCTCAAAGAGAAACCTCAGGTTGCTGCTTTCATCTACTTCTACCTGAGCAACGTCAATGACAACATCGTCGACGTCGGCTACTTCCCCGCTCCTGCTGCCGACCTTCAGGCTTCCTTGGATGCTCTGAAGACCGCCACAGGCAACTAAGCACTAAAAAAGTATTACTGGGCTGGTCTCTAAAGAGGCCAGCCCATTTGTGCTGTAAAAGCAAACTTTACGGTAATATCTTGTAAAATATTAAGGAAGCACCCTTTGCAAGAAAGCCTGACGGGACTCTGGTATTTATCCCACCCTCTGTCAGGCTGAAAGGAAACAGAATTGAACAATTCTCAATTCAAAAACTTTGACCTGCGAAAAAAATCGCGCATCGGAGAAGATGTGATCCAGATCCTGCTCTTTATTGCAGGTATTCTGTCCATCTTTATCACCCTCGCCATCGTCTACGAGTTGGGCAAGGAAGCCTGGCTCTTCTTTGGCAATCCCGACGTTACTTTTGGAAAATTTTTTGGCACCACCGAATGGCAGCCTAGCATTGGGAAAATAGGCATCTGGCCGCTTGTGACATCCACATTAATCACAAGCATTATCGCTATGTTCATCGCGATCCCTCTCGGGCTGGCAGCAGCTCTGTACTTAAGTGAATATGCCTCCCCGAAAGCGCGCTCAATATTAAAACCAATTTTGGAAATTTTGGCAGGCATTCCAACCGTCGTATATGGTTACTTTGCGCTGCTTTTTGTAACACCGATCATTCGATCCATTTTTGGCGAAGACAATGTAGAGGTATACAACATGCTCTCCGCCGGGCTAGTGATGGGCATCATGATCCTTCCCCTCATTTCCTCCATGAGTGAAGATGCTTTCAGCGCGGTGCCACGCCCCTTGCGCGAGGGTGCGTATGCCATGGGCGCCACCAAACTGGAAACCAGTTTGCAGGTCGTACTCCCCGCCGCCCTCTCGGGGATCGGCGCTGCCGTCATCCTCGGCATCTCCCGCGCCATCGGCGAGACTATGATCGTAGCCGTAGCGGCTGGCTCCGGACCGAACTTCACCTTTAATCCATTCAAAGCCGCTGAAACCATGACGGGCAACATCGCCCGCATCAGCGGCGGTGACTTAAGCTATGGCTCAATTGACTACACCAGCCTCTTCGCGATCGCGTTGATGCTTTTCCTCGTGACTCTCGTCCTGAACCTGATCAGTCAATGGGTTGTGCAAAGATTCAGGGAAAAGTATGAATAAGAAACCGGGTCAATAAAGAGATAAACCATGAACCAGATCAAAGATAAATTCCCTGAAGGCGATTCCTTCCGCAGCGAACTGAACGGGCGCTACCGCAGCGCAACCATCGGGCAGATCCTTTTCCTTTCCGCGCTGCTGATTGCGGTCATCAGCCTCACTGCCCTGCTTTACAACATCGTGGATGGCGCTTTTGGATATACAGCCTACGAATATAAAAAAGACCCCGCCACGATCTCATCCAAACCTCTGACTGAATTAAACCAGCAAGAGTTACTGGATGTACTCAAGGCAAATATTTCCACCGGCGCATATAAAAAGCTAAACAATGAGCAAGCCATGGAGACCCGCTCCCAAGCGGACCTGTTATCGCTTATCCTCGAAAGAATTATCCGAATTGAAACAAAGGCCACCTGGTCGCTCACTCAATCCCTATTCCATAAAGCGGAAATCGAAGCTGAAGTAGCGGAAAAATATCCCGATGCAAAACTTGAGTTTCGCAACTGGCTTACATTCAGCTTCCTCACCTCGCCCATGTCTTCGCGAGCGGAATTTGCAGGTGCCCGCACGGCGATCCTCGGGTCGTTATGGCTGGTGGGCATTGCCGTTTTATTTGCGCTTCCCATTGGCGTCGGTGCAGCCGTTTATTTACAGGAATACGCCCCAAGGAATTTTCTCACCAGCATCATCCAGACCAATATCAATAATCTGGCGGGAGTCCCAAGTATTGTGTATGGAATGCTCGGGCTGGCGCTCTTCGTCCGCGTGATGGAGCCATTCACCAGCGGAAAAATGTTCGGCGTCACAGACTCAAATGGACGCACCATTCTCGCTGCAGGATTAACAATGGGCGTGCTGGTACTGCCTCTCATCATCATCAACGCGCAGGAAGCCATCAAGGCCGTTCCAGATTCGCTTCGTCAGGCTTCCTATGGAGTGGGAGCCACCAAATGGCAGACCATCTGGCATCATATTTTGCCGAACTCCATCGCAGGCATTCTCACTGGAACCATTCTGGCGATCTCCCGTGCCATCGGAGAGACAGCACCGCTGATCGTGGTGGGCGCATCCACCTTCATCACGGTGGACCCGAACGGTCCCTTCTCGAAATTCACCGCCCTTCCCATTCAGATCTATCAATGGACTACCCGCGCACAATCTGAATTTCATGCCATTGCAGCGAGCGCCATCATTGTTCTAATGGTAATGCTGCTCTCCTTAAACGCAACCGCAATTTTGCTTCGCAATCGTTTTCAGCGAAGACTGTAACCAAGTATCTGGATGTGACCCATGGAAAATAATCAAACACCGACCTATGCAATTACGACCAACGATCTTTCAATTCATTATGGCAGCTACACCGCGGTAAAGGGTGTGAATATCAAAGTGGAAAAACAAAAGATCACTTCGATCATCGGGCCTTCCGGCTGCGGAAAGTCCACACTGCTGCGCGCCTTCAATCGCATGAATGACTTCGTGCCGAACTGCCGCGTGACCGGTGAACTTCTTCTGCACGGGCAGAACCTGTACAGCAAGGATGTGGACCCCGTGGAAGCACGCCGCAGAATTGGCATGGTCTTTCAAAAGCCCAACCCATTTCCCAAATCCATTTATGAGAACATTGCCTGGGGAGCGCGCATCAATGGCTTCAAAGGAAACATGGATGAACTCGTGGAACAATCCCTGCGCGGCGCGGCCCTTTGGGATGAAGTAAAAGACCTGCTCAAGAAGAGCGCCTACGAACTCTCCGGCGGACAACAGCAACGTCTGTGCATCGCCCGCACCATTGCCATTCAGCCTGACATCATCCTCATGGACGAACCCGCCTCCGCGCTAGACCCCATCTCCACGCTGCGCATCGAGGAATTGATGCAGGAGTTGAAGAAGAATTACACCATCATCATCGTCACCCACAACATGCAGCAAGCCGCCCGCGCCTCAGACTACACCGCCATGATGATGATCGACGACAAACGCTCCGGCGGCGTGATCGAATTTGATGACACCAGGAAGATTTTCACCCGTCCATCTGACAAACGCACAGAAGATTATGTGACAGGAAGGTTTGGATAGAATAGAAAACGCTTCTTTCCTGACCTGATGACTGCCCGCTTTTTCCAAACATTACCTACTCTGTAGGCAAATTGTTCCGAAACGGACATCGTCAGATGGAATTGTCAGTAGTAAAATGAAATTAATTAACCATCAGAGGTCTTATGATCAGAAAAACATTTGAGAGTGAAATTCAGCAGGTGAAGGACGAAGTAATCCTACTTGGCTCAATGGTGGAACACGCCATCCTTGGCTCTGTGGAAGCTTTGAAAAAGCGTGATACCGTTGCAGCGCAGAAGATCATTTTGGAAGACAGCGAGATCAACAAAAAACGCTTTGCAATTGAAAATCAATTAATGATCCTCATCGCCACCCAGCAGCCGATGGCGCATGACTTGCGCCTGCTGGCCTCTACCATGGAAATTATTTCCGAACTGGAGCGCATGGGAGATTACGCAAAAGGCATCGCCAACATCAACCTGCGCATGGGCGAAGAAGCTCTGCTCAAGCCGCTGATCGATATTCCGCGTATGGCACAGATCGGCACGAGCATGCTGCACCGTTCCCTAAGCGCCTTTATTAACGAGGATGTCGAAGCCGCAAAAGCCATCCCCATCGAGGATGATGAAGTGGACGGCCTGTACAACCAAATCTACCGCGAGTTGATGCTCATCATCATTCAAGACCCCAAATCCATTGAGCGTGCGAACTGGCTGTTGTGGGTGGCTCACAACCTCGAGCGCGTGGCGGACCGCGTGACCAATATCTGCGAGCGCACAGTGTTCATTGCCACAGGTTCATTCAATGAGATCAAATCCAGCGACGATGAGTTTTGGAAGCAAAAGTAAAAAGCGATGAGTAATAAGTGAAAAGTAAATGCGACTATCTTTTGATAGTCGCATTTTTTTACTGCTCACTGCTTACTTCATCACTCTTCCCCTACCCCATTCGACCTGTAATATAGGCTTCCGTCAACTCTTCCTTCGGGGTTGTGAACATTTGCGTGGTGGGAGCGAACTCCACTAACTCTCCCAGCCAGAACAGACCTGTGTGATCGGAAACACGCGCGGCCTGCTGCATGTTGTGGGTGACGATGACGATGGTGTAATCTTTTTTCAAATCCGCGATCAACTCTTCCACACGTAAGGTTGCGATTGGATCGAGAGCTGATGTGGATTCATCCATGAGAATGACCTCGGGCTGAACGGCAATGACACGGGCAATGCACAGTCTCTGCTGTTGCCCAAGGGACAACCCCAATGCGTCCGATTTCAGATCGTCTTTCACTTCATCCCATAGCGCGGCAGCGACAAGGCTTTTTTCCACCACTTCATCAAGCTTTACATCCATGCCCATCACACGCGGACCGAATGCCACATTATCGTAAATAGATTGCGGAAACGGATTCGGCTTTTGAAAGACCATCCCCACGCGCTGACGCAGATTAACCACGTCCATCTCTTTGCTGTAGATATCTTCGCCTTTGAGCAAAATCTTTCCCTCTACACGCGTGCCTGTGATGGTGTCATTCATGCGGTTAAGGCATCGCAAAAAAGTGGATTTACCGCAGCCCGACGGGCCGATGAGCGCGGTCACCTGCTGCGGCAGAATTTCGAGATTGATGCCCGAAAGGGCTTTTGAGTTTCCGTAGAAAAAGTCCAATTGTTGGGCGGAGAAGGCAGGTTGCGTTGTGTTCATAGGGTGATTTTATCAGAAAGGGAGAGGGAAAGGATTCGCGCAGACAAATGAATCTCGAACCAGAATCAGCTTTCAGCAAGTCCGAGGCGGTATAATTCGCGGCAATGAAACGCATTCTCATCATCATTCTTCTTTCATCTTTCATGCTCACATCTTGCGGCTCTGCTGATTCAACAGTGGGAGCCGCATCTGATTCTCCTTCTCAGTACATCGAGAACAAAGGCTCGGATACCATCGTCAACCTGGCGCTGGCATGGGCGGAAAAATACCAAACCGAACATCCCGATGTGCGCATCTCAGTGACCGGCGGCGGCTCAGGGACGGGCATTGCGGCGCTGGTCAACGGGACCGTGGATATTGCCAACGCGTCTCGCAAGATCAAGGATGAAGAAACTGCCGAAGCGCAGTCGAACGGTGTTACGCCTGTGGAGCACATCATCGCGCGCGACGCGATCGCTGTGATCGTCAACCCAACCAATCCCGTCAACGAATTAACGCTGCAACAGCTTTCTGATATTTACAGCGGCAAATATACAAATTGGCAGGAAGTGGGCGGTGAAGACTGGCCGATCGTCAAACTTTCGCGCGAGACCAACTCAGGCACGCATGTTTATTTTTTGGAAACCGTTTTGAGGCTGGGCAACAAGGAAAATAAAACCCTGTTCTCAATGGACACGTTGCTGCTGCCATCTTCTGAGGGTATTATTTCGGAAGTACGCCAGAACCCGAACGCCATTGGATATGACGGCCTCGGCTATGTACCCGATGATCTGAAAATGATCGCGATCGCAAAAGAGGAAGGCGGCGCGTATGTCCTGCCGTCGATCGAAACCGTGAACGATAAAACCTACGCGATCGCGCGTGACTTGTACATGTACACCAACGGCGAGCCTACTGGAATTGTGAAAGACTATTTGGATTGGATCCTTTCCGAAGAAGCGCAGCAGATCGTTGCTGACCTCGGTTTTGTACCTGCTAAATAAAGCAATGACGTGTGGAGATAAATGGAAAAATCTTTAAACTGGCGTGAGTTCATCATCACAAGAGCCATCAAAGCCAGCGGCTATTCGGCCGTTGTCTTTGTGCTGCTCATTTTCTTTTTTCTGCTGCGTGAGGGCCTGCCCACCCTCAGCGAAGTGGAAGCATCATCGTTACTCAATATTCGCTGGTATCCTATCGAAAATTATTTCGGCATTTTGCCGCTCATCACAGGCTCGATCATCATCACCTTCGGTGCCGCGTTGATCGCTGTCCCATTTGGAATTGGCACCGCAGTCTACATCTCTGAGATCGCTCCGCGTTGGATGCGGGAAATCCTCAAGCCGCTGGTTGAATTGCTGGGTGGACTTCCCTCGGTAGTGTTGGGTTTCCTTGGCATTCTCGTCGTCTCACCATATCTGCGCGTCTTGCTGGACCTGCCAACTGGTCTGACCGCTTTTACAGGGTCCTTGCTGTTAGGTGGGATCGCCGTCCCAACGGTCGTCTCCGTAGCCGAGGACGCGCTGGACTCAGTCCCGCGTGCGTATCGTGAAGGCGCGTGGGCATTGGGCGCCACCAAATGGCAAACCATTTGGCGCGTGACCTTGCCCGCTGCAAAATCTGGCGTGCTCACCGCCGTCATGCTCGGCGTGGGACGTGCCATCGGCGAGACGATGACCGTGATGATGGTGACAGGCAATGCACCCGTCATGGCGACCAAACTCGGCAGCCTCTTCTCCCCCGTCCGCACCATGACCGCCACCATCGCTGCAGAGATGGGCGAAGTTGCCAATGGCAGTACACATTATCATGTGCTTTTCTTCATCGGCATGGTCTTGTTTCTCATCTCATTGATCGTGAATGTGATCGCTTCTTCCGTGGTCTTTCGTTCAAAGAAACGTGCGGAGAGGATCCTCTCATGATGACTAAATTCTTCTCCCGCAATCGTCATACCGTCCAACGGCTTGGATTCAGCCTCATCACCCTCATGGCAGTGATGACCGTGCTTCCCATCGTTGGCACAATTATTTACATTCTGGTACAAGGTGGCTCTGCCATCTCTTGGGACTTTATCACTGGCTTCCCGCATGATGGAATGCGTGCGGGCGGCATCCTGCCCGCCATCATCGGTACGTTGTATCTGACGATCGGCACTGCCATCTTTTCCGTTCCGCTCGGCATCGCCGCCGCCATTTATCTTTCCGAATACGCCAAAGACAACCAATGGACTCGCCTCATCCGTTTGGCGATCATCAATCTCGCGGGAATTCCTTCGGTGGTGTACGGCTTGTTTGGGTTGGGATTATTCGTCTTGTTCCTGCAATTCGGCACATCCATTTTGGCGGCATCCCTCACGCTTTCGATCATGACGCTGCCCGTTATCATCAGCACCGCGGAGGAATCATTACGTGCTGTTCCGCAAGGCTTCCGTACCGTGAGCATTTCTCTCGGCGCCACACGCTGGCAGACCATCCGCAAGATCGTGTTGAAAGAAGCCCTACCCGGCATTCTCACAGGTGTTATTCTCGGTCTCGAGCGCGCCGCAGGTGAGACCGCTCCCATCCTTTTCACGGGCGCGGCTTTCTTCCTCCCCCGACTGCCCCAATCCCCTTTTGATGCGACCATGGCATTGCCATATCACCTCTTTGTCATTTCTACGCAAGTCCCTGAAATGCCCATCCAAATTCAATACGGCACCGCGCTTGTGCTGCTTGTCTTCGTGCTAACCATGAACCTGATTGCAACGGTAATTCGTTCCCGTGCGAGAGCGAGGCGACAATGGTAGCCAATCAAAAATCGTCAATCGAAAATCGTAAATGAACAAAATCCTTATCGAAAACCTCTCCCTCCAATACTCCGACGGCGCCGAATCTCTGCGCGGGATCAACATGAACATTCTCAAAAATGCAGTGACCGTCCTCTTCGGCCCCGCAGGCGGTGGGAAGTCCACATTGCTGCGCTGTCTCAATCGCTTGAATGATCTCACTGACATTCGAACCAGCTCAGGTCGGATTCTGATCGACGGGGAGAATATCCTCGACCCCAAAGTTGATGTGATCGCCCTGCGCCGCAAAGTGGGCATGGTCTTTGCTCGACCCGTCCCCTTGCCGATGAGCATCCGCGAGAACGTCATCTATGGGCTGGAACTTGCTGGCGAAAAACGAAAATCCAAATTAGATGAAGCCGTGGAACGCAGCTTGAAACTCTCCGCCATTTGGGACGAAGTGAAAGACCGCTTGAATGACCCCGCCATTGCCCTCTCCGGCGGACAGCAGCAGCGCGTCTGTCTCGCGCGTGTCATCGCCCTGCAGCCTGAGATCATCCTGCTCGACGAACCCACCTCAGGCCTTGACCCCATCTCCACAGGCAAAGTAGAGGCCGCCCTGCTGGAGTTGAAAAAAGAATACACCATTATCCTCGTCCCACACTCGGTACAACAAGCCGCCCGCACTGCTGATCACGCCGCCTTCTTTTTACAAGGCGAATTGATCGAATACGACGAAGGCAAAACCATGTTCACCGCCCCCAAACAAAAGAAAACCGAAGACTACATCATGGGAAGATTTGGATAAATTTATCCACGAAGAACACGAAGTCACACGAAAAAGGACTGCCATCTTGAGCAGTCCTTTTTTCATCCTTCATCCTTCCGCATTCATCCTTGCTCTCCTCACCACACCCGTTCCAAATTCTCATTCTCCCCCACCTTACGCCCCACCTTCGCCATATCGATCCACTCGCCGTGGACCTTCACGCGCACCACATCTCCTGTGTAATCGGTCGTGGTGGAAGTTCCGTTATTGAACAGATACGAGCCCACCGCATAAATATCCACAGGGACTTCCAGTTTTTCAAACTTGCGGATCTTTTCGGGGTTGAAACCGCCTGAGACCACGATCTTAACGCTGCGACAAAATTCCCGCGCCGCTTCCCTCCACGCCTCGGGCAGATCCCATTTTTCGGAGGCGGTATCCAGCGCATTGCGGACATTAAACACCAAACGCGGGTTCACACCCAAATCCAAAGCAGGGTCACCCAACGGCAACACAGAGACATCACGCAAACTTCCGCTCGTATCCAAACGCAAGCCGTACAATTTATATTTTTCGGCTTCTTCTTTATTTCCCGCATCCATCAACTCACGATACTTTGCAAACATCGCATCCAAAGTCCGCAGCGCATCGCGGACGGAATCATTATTGAAATCCACCAATGCAATGCGTGGAATTCTCGCGGGCAAAATATGCGAGAACTGCATCATCGCCTCCGCTGTATCACCGAGGAAGGATGCGATCGCCGCATGGGCAACCGTCCCGCCGCCTGCACCGCCCCACCAGTCCCCCTGCGCATCGGTGGAGACGAACGCTCCCAACTCCTGCGCGTGGTCTTTATTAAATCGCTGCAAGGCAATGTTGTAGGCATACCCATCCGCAGCCTGCACTTCGTGAACATCAAAACGCGCAGGGAAAAACAGCACAGGTTTGCCGCGTGAAGCTACCAGCGTTTCATATACATTCGTCGCCACACGGCTGGAGCGAGTCAAAATTCCGAGTGTGGGAGTCTCAAGCAGGGCAAAGTCACGGTAGCGCCCGCGCACTTTGATGACAGGCTGTATCTTCGTCGGGTCGCCGTCATACTTGACGATGGTGCCATCCTGCACCGCCCACACTTCGAGCTTGTCAGCTGTATCAATAAATTTATCGCCTTCAAAATAACCGGTGCAAAGCCTGAGCATCTCAAGCGACTTATCCACACCCACCACGGTGGTCTTGCCCAGTCTGCGCGTGAACCACTGCATTTCCACTTCAATATCGCCAACCGCAATCTGCTCGGGTGAAATCCCTGCGGGTAAATTATGGAACTGCCCCGAATAGTTGTAGCCTTCCTTCGAGAGAGTGGTCAACATGCGGTTGATATTCTCGAAATACTTGTCCGAGTACCAACCGCGGCGCATGCGCTCGATATCCAATTTAAAAGTTTCATTCGTCAGTCGTTTACCGTCAAAAATACTCATTGTGATCCTTATCCACAAAACAATGGAGTTTAAATTTCATCCGTCGATTTGACGACCTTCATCCCAGCATTCGCAAAGCGGACATACGCTTCATTCGCCGCCTCGGTATGGTCTACTACCCCAGGCACCACCACCGCTGACGAACAATCATCGAGCAGATATACTTTCTTTGCCAGGCTCGGGTCAACGGCATTGATGTCATCCAACAGGTCAGAGATGCTCCACGCCACACAGTGACTCTTGGCCTGTCCCGCAATGTACAACCTGTCCACTTCCTGCAAGTGTTGAACGAATTTCAAGTCGCGAGTACCAAGAGTCTCACCCATGGGACCCGTCAGCACTTCGGGGCCGATGACGGAATAATTTTCGGTGAAAGGTTTATTGCCCTTGATCTCGAAATCGGGCTGCGCCAGCCTTGCGATCGAATGAAAGAAAATCGCTTCCTCCAAAGCCGGGACAAGAGCGTGACCGATCCCGCCGAGCATGGCATGGTATGGCCAAATGGTGAGTGCGTACTTGCCTTTCTTCTCCAGCTCTTCAGCGTAGTGGATCATCATCTGTTGGCCGTATTCGGGGGCGATGCCAAAGCGCGGGGCAAGGGCTGGGTTGAATGTCCATTTATTTTCACGCAAGTCAGCGACATGAATATCTGTGTACGGAGCAGGGTGATTTCCGTTAACATCCACAAAGAAGATGGGATGAAAGATCTGCTGCGCCATGTGGGTATCCATGGTGGCGGTGATGTGGGTGATGCTGCCGATGTTGCGGTAAATGAATTCACACAGGCGGACGGTGTCGTCCACGGCGCCATGTCCACTGCGGCCGCCGACAAACAGTTCAAAGCCTGGGATGCAGAAAGTATTTTGTGCGTCGATCACTAAAAGGGAGATTCTGTCTTTCGAAACAGAGACGGGTTTCAGGTCGTGTTGAAGCGCGTATTCGCGGGCTTGTTCGGCGCGGCTGGCATAATCCACTTTCCAGATTTCGCCTACGCGGGCTGAGTCAAAAAAAGAGGGGATGGGAAATGTGTTCATAATCCTAGTATACCCTTGTGGGCACTTCGCAACAAAAAACAGGCTGCGAGTCATTTGAACTCGAGCCTGTTTCAAAAAGTGAAATTCACTTGGTCTTAGGCCTGCGGCTGGGCGGCTTTGGAATCGCGGTTGACGGTGTTGTAGTTGAACAGCACCGCCACAACAAGGATATATACAAAATAGCCGATCATTTCCGTGAGCGAGGGATTTCCGTTGTAGCCAAAAAGTGTATTGAGCAATTCTCCAAAAACCGAATTCTCATTGATGAAGGGATTCACATCCCAGATATGCTCAACGATGGAGGGGATCCAGTTGATCTCGTTGAATTCATGGACGCCATGAGCGACGAGTCCAGCGGCGAAGAGGATGAGCAGAAAGCCTGTCATTTGGAAGAAGCGGCGCAGGTCGAGGCGGACAGCGGTTGCAAGCAGCGACCAGCCCAGTAAAATAGCTGTACCCAGCCCAAGCACAACACCTGCGAGAGTTTGAATGGTGTTGATGCCGATGTTCTCATTGTTACCGACAAAAAATGCGGCAGTGAGGAAGAGCGCGAGTTCAATTCCTTCACGCACCACGGCAAGGAATGCCAGCCAGAAGATGGAAGCTCTGCCTGTGGAAGCGGCGGCTTTGTTGACGCCATCTTCCAATTCGGACTTCATATTGCGAGCCTGCTTCCCCATCCAGAAGATCATCCAGGTTAGGATGCCTGCAGCAAGGAACATGGTGGTGCCTTCGTAAATCTTTTCAGCAGTCCCTTCGAGGCTCAGACCCAAAAAGGTGAGCAGAATGGCAGCAAGAATACTGACCAGCACAGCCGTTAATGCGCCGAACCAAAGCGCAGGAGCAAGGTCTGTGCGGCGGATCTTGCGAAGGGCGCCCAGAACGATGCCGATGATCAAGGCGGCTTCAAGTCCTTCGCGCAGGGAAAGTAAGTAAGAGGGAAGCATGGAACCTCGTGTACGTTGGAATGAAAAACAGCCTGACCTTCAGGCTGTTTTGTTGAGAAAATTCTAACATGAGGTATTACAAATTGACAAGATATTTATCACATTTTTGATAAATATTAGTCATCACAAATAAGAGACGAATTGTCCACATTACTTCTTTTTATGGATGGCAGGCCTGCTCCCCTTCGCCACACGGCGATACGGGGGCATGTTGATCACCAACACCTGACAACGAGTTGGGTCAAGCAGTTTATTCCAAAGATTTGGGTAGCTGACCGCAACTTCATCAGGCCGTAGAGTAGAAGTTAGAACAGTAGGCAGATGTGCGTTATATCGATAATTTAACACACTATACAATTTATCTTCGGCCCAAACGGAACTTGCACCGCTGCTCTTCAAGTCATCGAGTATCAACAAAGGCGTGGTGCGGATCTCATGGAAGCGTCTGTCAAAAGAAACATCCGAATTCGGGCGGAAGGTCTGGCGCAGGTAATCGAGTAGGGCGGTCACTTCTACGAGCAAAGCCTGTCCGCCAAGCGCGATGCGGTAATTCCCGATGGCAGCAGCAAGATGAGTTTTGCCCGAGAAGGATTGTCCCAACAAGACGAGCCAGCCGTTCGGTTCTTCTGAAAAACTTGCAGCAGCGCTGAACGCTTCGTGCAGAGTCTTCACATCATCTTTTGTGACCTTGATGCGCGTGATCTCTTTGTCTTTGTATTTGTTTCCAAACTTATCAGACTTTTCTGTGGTCGTGGTGGTGACCGCTTCCTGCCCAATCTCATCCTCGCGCATTTGAAAACTCTTAAATGTCATCGCCTTCATTTCTGGCAGCGAGAGCATGGAGATGCCTGGGTTGCTGGTCTCTTCGGGGCGGCGATAATCGGGGGCTGTGATCATGAGGTGATTCACATAACTTTCATCCTGCAAACGTGAGCGGATGCGGCCTTCGATCTCGTCCAACATTAAGTTAGTGGTAATGACCGTAAAAAGTTTATTGATGTAACGATAATTAATGATCTGGAATAATTTTTCCTGCGCCCACGCGGTTGCATTCTGTGTGCCAAAGTCATCAAGGATCAACAATTCCGCATTGCGGATCTCATCGAAGCGCTGCTCAAATGTTGTTTCAGGGTCCGCATAGGCAAAACGCAATGAGTCGAGCAGGTCTGGCACGGTGATAAACAAGGTAGGCATGCCATTATTTACTGCAAAATTTGCGATCGCCGCAGCAAGATGGGTCTTGCCGCAGCCATATCCGCCTTCGAGCAGCAACCAACCTTTGGGAACGCGCGCAAACTCTTCGCAAATCTCAAATGATTTGTGTAAATTCTCGCGGTCCTGCCCAGACATGAACTTGGCTCTGTCATTCCCAGAGGGATTAAAGTTTTCAAATGTCAAATGACTCAGGCGATTCAGGTTGCTCATCGCAAACAGACGCGCGCGCGCATTTTCAGCAACATCCTTCGCGCGACACACGCACGATTCTAGCTTGCCGAACTTCTCATGTCCGAGTGGCACATCATAGCGCACATAACCAACTCCCCCGCAATGCGGGCAGTTCGGGTCGCCAAGCGTCTTCACCACGTTACTCTCGGTTGAGGAATTCGGAGAACTCGCTGTCGGTGTATCGGTCGGCATCTTTGACAATGTCTGATTGATCTTTTCTTTCATCTTTCCCGTTTTCCTTCCAGCGCGCCAGGATCGCTTCCACATATTTCCAGTTGCGGATGTTACGGCTTACCGCGATCTCAAACGCTTCTTCAAACCACATACCTGGATAAGTCTTTTCCGCTTCACGCAGCATGTCCGACAATAAAGGCGTGAGCGCGCCAATGTTCTCTTCGTACAACTTAAAAATATTTGACTTGTTCAACGGCACAGACATGCTTCTGCCAACATCACGCCACTGACCTTTTGCAAACGCCTCCGCAGAGAGACGCCCTCGCGGCGAATTGAGGAAATAAAAAACGTCCGCTTCGTACTGCGCCTTGAGCAGGGTTCCCCTCTCAAGGCATTTGCCCAGCCCACGCTGAATCTCATCCACGCTCAACCCAAGCGACTCAGCCTCGAAATCCGTTTCACCCAATGCACGAAAATTCCCCTCAATATGCTCGATCCGCCAGATGGCGTACAGAGTCACCTTCAACTCCGCGACATCCTCGATCTCATTCATCATGCGGATGAATGAATCAGGGACCTGCGTGAAAGTTTCGGAGGAGGTGAAGCCAGGGAAGGGAGTCATATTGTGTGTGTTTCGTCATTGCGAGGGGCGATAGCCCCGAAGCAATCCATAACAACATTGGCAGAGATTGCTTCGTCGGGACGAACGCCCTCCTCGCAATGACGTGGGTTACTCATTCGGCCTAAAAACCTTCGTTGCCGCATTCTCAAACTTCGCCAGCGCGCCGCGGAAGATCAATTCCACATCACCCACGGGACCGTTACGATGTTTGGAGACAAGGATCTGCGCCACGTTTGCTTTATCCGAATCCTTCTCATATTGGTCTGGACGGTAAATGAACATGACGATGTCCGCATCCTGTTCGAGAGAGCCAGACTCGCGCAAATCCGAGAGGACAGGGCGTTTATCTGTGCGCTGCTCAACGGCACGGCTCAACTGTGCCGCGGTGAGGACGGGCACATTCAACTCACGCGCCAACACTTTCAAACTTCGCGAAATGCTGGAGACTTCCTGCACGCGGTTGTCGTTACGGGTGTCGCCGCCCATCAACTGCAAATAGTCCACGATGATGAGGTCAATGCCAAATTCCATGTGCAGACGGCGGCACTTGGTTCTTAATTGCAAAGGCGTGATGGCGGGGGTATCGTCGAGATAAATATGGGTGTCGGAAAACACTTCGATGGCATGGGTAAAAAGCGGCCATTCGTTTTCAAGCAGTTTGCCCGTGCGTAGGCGCTGTGAGTCAATGCCTGTCTCTTGCGCGATCAAACGCTGAACCACCTGCTCGTTGGACATTTCCAATGAAAAGATGGCGACGTGTTTTTTATGGGTCAGCGCGGCGTTCTTCGCAATGGATAGCAGAAAACCTGTCTTACCCTGACCAGGACGGCCAGCGATGATCAACAAGTCCGAGGGCTGCAAACCGCCGAGCATTTTATCGAGGTCATAGAAGCCGGTCGGCACACCGTGAAAATCACCAGGTCGCTTGGACAGGTCATCCACGCGGTCATAATAGCTGGAGAGGACGGAACGGATCGGCTGCAGGTCATTCCGCACCCGCTTTTCGCTGACGTTGAAAACCGCCTTCTCCGCCTCGCCCATGACGAAGTCAATCTTGTCCCCTTTATATGCCAGAGACGCGATCTGATTCGCCGCGTTGATCATCTTGCGGCGGATCGAGTTCTCCTCGACGATCTTTCCGTATGCTTCCGCATTAAGAGATGTCGGCACCTGGTTGATCATCGAAGTGAGATAGGCGGAACCGCCAATCTCTGCTAATTGACCTGCGCGTTCCAACTCCTCGGAGAGGGTCAACATGTCCACGGGGATGCGCTGCTCGTGCAGGCGGCCGAAGGATTCCCAGATCCATTTATTGCGGTGAATGTAAAAATCATCCGCCGAAAGGAACTGGGCGATGTCGTAATACACTTCGGGGTTAATGAGTACCGCCCCTACAACTGCTTCTTCGGCTTCGCGACTATGCGGTACTGCCGTTGACGTTTGGCTGGCGGGGGCGGCGGATTCTTCTGGAGGGTAGAAATCTGTCATTTGGTTGTATCAGCTTTAGGTTGAGTCTGAAGCGGGTTTGTCTGTGTCGGAGTCCATGTCCAATTTGTCGATAAAGTCTTTGAAGACGGAAAGCCTGTCGCTGGCGTCATCCGATAACGGTACGGGCGGCTCACGCCTGGGCGGGGCGCTTGCCTCCACAATATCAAGGTCTGGAGTCATGCCCGCATCTTCCATCACTTTATTATGAACAAAAATGGGGACGTGTGCGCGGACCGCGATGGCAATGGCATCCGAGGGACGTGAATCAACATTGATCTCGCGGCCATCCGCTTCGGCAACGATGTTTCCATAAAAAATACTATCCTGCACACTGACGATTTCCACGCGGATAATGCGTGCGTTAAAAGCGGCAAAGATATTCTTGAGCAGGTCGTGGGTCAACGGGCGCATCATTTCAACTTCCTGCAATGCAACGGTGATCGCTTCAGCTTCATAAGGGCCAACCCAAATGGTGAGGAACCGATCATTATTAATCTGTTTAAGCACCACAACACGGTTTGGCGCCATTAAATGAACGCGTATGCTATCAATAATCACTTCAACCATATCAGACATAGGGAACTCCAATACTTCTATTTTAGCATAAAGGCTGGCGGATACGCCCTGCTTTAAGATAAGAGATGGGAGAGTAAATTCGATTTGCCAGAATTGAGAAACACGGCTATAATCCGCTTCGCTCAATCGGGGCGTGGCGCAGCCCGGCTAGCGCGCTTGCATGGGGTGCAAGAGGTCGGAGGTTCAAATCCTCTCGCCCCGACAGCAGTACGTAAACCGTCCTTCCGGGAAGGACGGTTTTATTTTAACAAAGCGTCTAGATTTTTATGGAAACAAACGAAGCAACTCCCCTGCCCTCTACTAATAAACATTCGATCATCAGCCTTGTGCTGGGGATATTAACCATCGTCACATTTTGCGGCGGGGTCATTATCCCGATCCCATTTACAAGTTTTATTTGTACGCCTGTAAGTTTTCTGATGGGATTTCTGGCATTAATTTATGGGATGATCTCACTGAATAGAATCCGCAAGCACAATGAAGCGGGTAGCCCCATGGCGTGGATTGGAATCCTGAGCGGGGGATTTATCTTCCTGTGTATTCTTTGTATGCTCGCCGCCGTGATCGCGTTGTTCAAATTCGCACCTGGCTCCGTACCTCCCTTCCTCCAAAACTATCAAATTTAAGTAAGCGTTAACCTGTAACTTGCCAATCCATCTTCTCTCGGGTATGCTTACAGACGGGAGTGGTTAGGTCCCGGTGGGCTTCCTGGTCTTCAAAACCTGTGGCGGGTCGCGTTGCGGGTCGCGGTGGGTTCGACTCCCATCCATTCCCGCTCTATTTTGAAAACCCTAAAGGTCTGACAGATCTTTAGGGTTTCTTGCAAGGAGAAGAATGACATTTCCAGAAACTGAAGTTTTTACAAGTTGTGTCTCACGCATCTTTCTCATCGAAGATGTCACCAGTGAAGATCCGCGCAAGGGATTTTTCCTGCGTTACCGCGGCCAATTGCTCAGCGAAGATTCCGCTCAATCGTACGACCAGCTGACTGAATCACTGAGTCCATACAATGCCATGCCCCTCTTCCGGGTGGAAGAAGGACGCCAGGTCATTTACATTGCCCCGAAGCAACCCGAACCGCCAAAAGATAAAGTCTCCACGAACATTCTTCTTTTTGTTCTAACCGTTTTCAGCGTGCTTCTGGCTGGCGCACAACCGGAAGGTCCCATGCCCAACGACGCGGTCGGACAAATACTTATGCTCGCCAAAAGTATTTTCACGGGCTGGCCTTTTGCATTAAGCCTGCTAGGGATCTTGGTCTCTCATGAATTCGGACATTATTTCATGAGCCGTTATCACAAGACCCCGGCTACCCTCCCTTATTTCATTCCCCTTCCATTTCTAAGCCCGCTGGGAACCATGGGCGCAGCGATCATCATGCGCGGCACTCCCAAAAACAAGCGTGTGCTGTTTGACATTGGCATAGCCGGCCCCATTGCCGGGCTGATCGTCGCCATCCCCGTTTTATTCTATGGGTTATCCCTTTCAAAGTTAGGCACGATCTCCCCAGACCCCAACGGTTTCATCGAAGGCAATTCACTGCTTTACTTCTTTGCAAAATTCGTCATCTTCGGCAAATTGCTGCCCGCGCCGCTTGAGCCGCAAGGCATACTGTACTGGGTTCGATATTTCCTCACTGGCGGGCCGATCCCCTTTGGCGGCGCGGATGTTTTCATTCATCCCGTAGCCTTTGCAGGCTGGGCGGGCATCCTCGTCACCGCGTTGAACCTCGTTCCCGCGGGCACGCTTGACGGCGGACATGTCATCTACGGGTTGTTCGGAGATAGATCACGCAAGGCGTTTCCATTGATTGTCGGTTTGCTGGTGGCGCTCGGCTTCTTTTGGAGCGGATGGTGGTTATGGGCAGCCCTGCTCTTCTGGCTGGGACGTGTCCATGCACAGCCATTGGACCAGATCACAACGCTCGACCCCACCCGACGCCTGATCGGTTACGCGATGATCATCGTCTTCCTTTTGGTTTTCACGCCTGTTCCCTTTGCCCTCTTAACACAATAAATAAAAGTACATGAAAAAAATATTTCCATTCTTCTTCATCGCTGCGATCCTTTTAAATGCCTGCAGTGGAACTAACACCACCCCTACAACAGATGCGGTTGCCACGCAAGAGCAGGCCAGCGGAACAACTCAAACAGCGGAACCTGTCCTCGAAACAGCCAGCAAGCTCAACGTTAATGAAGAGGCGTTGAAGGGACTCAATATCACAGTGTGGGTTCCATGGTACGGCATCGAGTCTGACCTGTTCAACACTTTCGTCAACGAATTCAACGCGCAAAACGAGTGGGGCATTCAAGTGAGCGTGGAAAATCAGGTTAACTTTTCGAACATGTACGAAAACGTGTCCGCGGCATTACCACGGGAAGAAAAGCCTGACCTCGTCATTGCGCTGCCTGAGCACGCGCAGGAATGGTACGCGGACGAAGGAGTGACAGATCTGACTGGGTACGTCACAGACCCAAAGTTTGGGATTGACCCAAGCGATATCCCTGCTGCGATCTGGGATCAGGATATGGTTGGCGAAGCGCGTGCAGCATTTCCTGCGCAGCGCAACGCACAAGTTTTGCTTTGGAACGAAACCTGGGCGGACGAGCTTGGTTTTGATTCGATGCCCATATCCTCGGCAGATTTTCAGAAGCAGTCCTGCGGCGCACAAAAATCCATGCTCACCGATCAGTTCGCGGAAAATGACGCGCTTGGCGGCTGGCTGGTCAACACCGACATCATGACCGCGTATTCATGGATGCTGGCCTTCGGCGGCGGCGTTTTGGAGGAGGGCAATTACCACTTCCTCACGCCGAACAACATTGATGCCTACAAATTTTTGCGCGGGCTTTCCGAAACAGGCTGCGCGTGGCAAAATACCAGCGCAGACCCTGCCACCACTTTTGCGAAACGCGAAGCCCTATTCATTACCGCGAATTTGACCGACCTTCCATCCGTTGCGCGGGCGTTTGCAGCGGCAAACAGCACAGACAAATGGCGCGTGATGCCCTTCCCCAACGAGGAAACTGGTGTGCTTGCTGTGTATGGTTCTTCCTATGTGATCTTAAATTCGACCGATGAAAAGCAGCTCGCCGCGTGGCTGTTCGTCCGCTGGCTGACGGAGAGCAAACAGGATGCCCGCTGGGTGGAGACTACTCACCTCTTCCCGCTTCACACCTCAACCCTTGAGCTGCTCGGTGATTACGAAAAGACCCACCCCCAATGGAAACAAGCCGTAGACTTATTGCCCGAAGGTTCCCTGCAGCCTCAACAATCCTCATGGCGCACCGTAAAAATAATGCTCGGCGATGGATTCAATCACATGTACCGAGTCAACACGCCCAGCGGACAGGTTCCCGCGATCCTCGCGCAGATGGAAACGATGGCAAAAGATTTGAGTAAATAGGGTTTGACAATGGGGCCACCCATTGTCCACGGTCAAGCCGTTATAATTCGAGCCATGAAAAATAGATCATGGCTCTTTCCTTCTCTGTTGCTCGTTGCGGCAATTGTGTACGCCGTTCTTTCCAAAGTGCAATTACCCGGTGATGGCTTTGCCACCTTTGGCGCAGACACTGTCCGTGCGGAGGTGGTGAAAATTATTGAAACAGGCAAGGTGGATCTGGGCGGAGTTCAGCAAACCTACCAGATCGCGCGCGTGAAAATTCTGGAGGGCGAGTACGTTGGCGTTCCAATGGAAATCGATTATGGCAAACGGCAGATCCGCTCGGATGATTATCTGCTGGAGGTGGGCAGCAAGATCATGGTGTCCATCAGTAAGACGCCGGACAACGTGGTCAATGCATATTTCGTAGACTACGTCCGCACCACGCCGATCCTGTGGCTGACAGCCATCTTTGCCATCGCCATCATCGTCATCAGCAGTTGGAAGGGTATCCGCGCCTTGTTGAGCATGGCGTTCAGCTTGTACATTATCATTGGCTACATCATCCCGCATATCCTCATTGGGGAAGACCCGCTGCGCGTCAGCATCATCGGCTCGATCATCCTTTTGGCGGTCTCACTTTATCTCACCTATGGCTGGACGTTGAAAACGCACGCGGCAGTTATCAGCATGGCGCTGGTTTTATTATTAACTGGAGCGCTTTCAGGGATATTCGTGGTCTTCTCAAAGCTCAACGGAACAGGCGACGAAAACGTGATGTTCCTGATGCAAATGATGGAAACCCCGATCAACCTGCGCGGACTGCTGCTCGGCGGTATGATCATTGGGGCGCTTGGCGTGCTGGATGACCTCGTGACGACTCAAGCGGCGGCCGTCTTTGAACTTCACCATGCGAATCCATCCTTCGGCTTTCGTGGACTTTACAGTTCCGCCATGCGCATCGGGCAGGACCACGTGGCTGCTACCGTCAACACATTGGTTTTAGCCTACGCTGGAGCATCCCTGCCAATGCTGTTAATGTTCTCGCTTGGGCACGGAGATTACGGCTACCTCGTCAATTTTTCCTTTATTGCAGAAGAGATCGTGCGGACGTTGGTCGGCTCACTGGGGCTGATCGCCGCCGTGCCGCTCACAACTACTATCGCCATTTTCCTCGCTCAAAGGGCCGAGTCGCTTGGGCGGTGGGAACAGTTTCTCGGTCCAGAGGGAGGCGAGGATGGGCATCACCATTAATTCGGCCAGCAAGCTGGCATAGTCCAGAATTGTGCAACTTTCCCCAGTTTCCTGCGTAAAAGATGTAGAAAGTCTCATCAAGGAGCAGCGTGAACGAAGAACAGACCTAGGTTTCCCAGGCGCAACAAGGCGACGACGAGGCATTTACAAGGCTTGTCGAGACCTATCAGACCCCGGTTTTCAACTTGTGCTACCGCATGTTGGGTGAGCCTGAGCTGGCAGAAGATGCCGCACAGGAGACGTTCCTGCGTGCCTACCAGCACCTGCACCGCTACGACGAGAAGCGTCCGTTCGCGACCTGGCTGCTTTCGATTGCGGCGCACTATTGTATTGACAAATTGCGGCGTCGAAAATTCTCCATGTTCTCGATGGATGCGGAAGATGATGAGGGCAACTCTTTTGAGTTACCCGACCCTGACTCTCCCAACCCTGAGAACGAGTCTATCAAAGGGCAGACCCAGGAAAGAGTCCACGCGATGCTCGATGGTCTTGATGCCACCGACCGCGCCGCGATCATCATGAGATATTGGTACGATTATTCAGAAAAGGAGATTGCCGAGTCGTTGCGGCTGACGGTGAGCGCGGTGAAAAGCCGCCTGCACCGCGCACGCAAGGAACTGGCAGGCTCATGGCAGGAGCAGGAAGACGACCTGCTTGCCGAAATGGAAAGGAGACATCATGAATCACCAGCCTTTTGAATCGTGGCTGTTGGACGATAAATATTTGAGCGCTGCCGAGAAGCGCGAACTGGATTCGCATCTTCGGGATTGCAGGACCTGCTCGGCTCTGGCTGAGACCGGGCTTGCTCTGCGCTCTGCGAGAGTAGCCTCGCCTGCGGCAGGGTTCACGCTACGCTTCCAACAGAGACTCGCCGCGCAAAAAGTGGCAGAACGACGGCGCAGGTTGTGGGGGCTGATCGTGCTGATCGTGAGCGGTGTGGGGTTATTTGGCTGGTTTGCCGCTCCATATATATTTGCGTTCGTCTCTTCTCCCGTGGAATGGCTCACAGCGGCAGTCGGCTATTTTCTATTTAACCTTTGGTGCTAGTTGAGTCATGGGGTATCCTCAGAGGTGCTCAAACCTAACGAGGAGACACCCCATGACTACAGACGACATTATCCTACATATTTTCTATCATGTTGCGACATCTTTA
>Ga0172373_10003701_pt1 | contig 22076 bp, 26 predicted proteins | sample Lak10m_2_FD_114546 | JGI IMG/M metagenome (GOLD analysis project Ga0172373, IMG submission 114546) | Freshwater microbial communities from Kabuno Bay, South-Kivu, Congo - kab_092012_10m | ecosystem: Environmental > Aquatic > Freshwater > Lake | place: Democratic Republic of the Congo...
GGTTGCAAGCACAGGAATTTCGGAGAGTGATTTAATCGCTTCAGTTTTACCTGCACCCATGCTTCCTGCAAATACAATTTTATATTGTTGAAGAATCATAGAATTCCTTATAGCCCAAATCGGCGTCGGATTTTGCCGAAAAACTTATTTAAAAAGCCTTGTTGTTCGTTAGAGGCTTTGGTTTCCTCTAATTTTAAATAATGACTTTCTGACGCTGGGATAACTCCGCCATTATTTGAGATAATGCATGCGGAAATAAATTGTTGAACCGTTTGAATAGGGAGTTCGAGTTGCGTAGCAACCTGTGAAAGTTGTGCTCCTTGTATAAAACATGCTGAAAGTAAAAGTGCAATTTTTCGATCTCTGCTTTGATGTGGTTGAGGCCAATACTCAATTTTGTAATATTCGTTTTCTTTAGGCGATAGCTTTTGGAATTCAGAAGAATGCCAAAAAAGATTCCATAACCAGTCTTGTAAGTCATATTCGACTTTACGAGAAACCTTAGTAAAATCAGATGTAGTAGCAAATTTATAGTTAAAACTATGATTTGTTTGTGTATTTAGTCGAGTTGGCTCTAACCATGCAATTTGGCTACGTGTATCAATGATGGCTAAAGTGCCATGATAATCAAAGATGTGTAATCTTGCATTTTCTGGATTAAACATTTCAGCAAGAAATTTTTCATTTATTGCATCATGTTCTATCTTCAATTCATTTGTGGTTTGTTGTGGTTGGTGACTAGCCAAATAACTTAATAATCGATGTTGAATCCAGTTTTTTAATGCATCCCCTTGCTGAAATGGCAGATAAAGTGTGTTGTTTTCTTCTATAGTTGATGAATCGTGATGTCCTTTAGATACTTTTAAGCAGGGTAATTGTTTTTCTTTAATAATTCGTTGGATACCTTCAGTATCAAAAAAATTTTCATTTATTAGTAGCAAGTCTATATTTGGATCGGCGATGTTTATCCAATTAATGCCAAATTCATTCGGTATTGTTTTTCTAAGTTCTATTTTTAATTCGTCTGAAACTTTTAAACTTATACCTGAAATTGCGATATTAATGCAATGTCCATTCATAGTATCACTTTAATGTTTTATAAAAAATTGGACTGCACAAAATTAGTCATAATTAATGACTAATAATAGACCTCTCATATATTTTTATATTTTAATGGAATATAAAAATATACAAGAAGTCTAGTATATAATGTAACTAGATAATACTAATTAAGCAAAATCTAATTCTTTTTCAAACGTTTTAAGTTCGTGACGAGCCATAGCAAGGTTTGACTTGCTGCGGTCTAAAACAAGATAAAGGAACAAATTGCCATTGCTTTCTAGAGGACGAATAAGGTGATAAGCCTTACCTAAAGTAATCAAAATATCTTCGATATCATCGTTAAGTTTCAATGAGTTAGCTACACGACGCTTTGCGCGGATTACTTCTGTATTACCCGCTGCTGCTAGTTCTAAATCAATTGATCCCCCACCTTGAGTTGCTAGTGCTAAACCGCTTTCTGTATCTACTAACGCTGCTGCAACGAACCCATCAATATTTGTTAAGCTTTCTAGTGAAATTTTAGCCATGATATTATCTCTACTAATACATCTTGTTTATGAGTTTATATTCCCTACTTTTGTTTTAGATTATTCTTCAAAAGCAGTTAACATCATTATAGGAATCTATATAACTAAATCAATTGGGCTTTAAAATAATTTAATTCACAAGATGGCTGTAAATTGACAATTTTTGTCAAGCTATCAAAATAAAATAATAATTGAGGACTATATTTTAATTTTATTGTGAGTTGTTTCACATAAATAAATAGGTTTAAGTAGGTTTTTTGATTGTAAATAAATGTAAATAGAATGTTACTTAGACAAGCTTAAAGATTTTATCAGAAAACAAGTGTGCTTATAAGGTATTGATTCAGCAGGTAATAAATACCTGCTGAATCTTTCTGACGTGTTTAGTTGATCATTAATTGGCTGTATGAACAATACATAAATAGCAAAATGACCAATGCAACAAATGGTGAAACAATGTACGCCCATTTTGGCGAGTCAATCATGTTTGTTTCATTTTCTTCAGTAATGTCATTATGATGCGGTTGTGCTTGATTTACCATTTGATTGAACTCCTGCATGGTTGCTTCTAATGAAATATCTATTTGCTCAACTGGTTTTGAGCCAATTAACTCATTTAATTGAGCACTTGACCAAACCCAATCATCTGCCTGGCCAGAAAGATGTTCGATTTGTCCTAATAACAATTCTGACATCCCAATTTGACCAAAATGACCTGTTTGATCGAGTTGATTTAATTCATTGAGTTGAAGAACAAGAATCTCTGAAATACTTGTTTCTAAGTGATTGGGAGCGAGTGCTGACTGATTATGCTGTGAGGTCGTAAGATGCCTAGCAATTTCTTGTATATACAGAGGATCCGCAGTTTGGATTTCTTGATATAGTTTTTTAGCGTTTTGCTTCCAGAGACTGATTAGGCGAGCAAGTGCAAGAGCATTGATCTCCTGAATGAAGACAGCCTTTTCTTTTACCGAATACTGATTTAAGAGTTGAGGTTTTTGAATTTTTATTTGTTCAGCAAAATATTGGACTAGGTCAAACGCCATATTCGATTTCCTTTTATTTTAATCTAAAATTCTAAGGGACGGTTTTTTCTTACTTGGTTCAGCTACTTCCGTTGATGGAGCTGTTTCAGCAACATTGTTTGTTTCTACAGCATCATATTCGCTTGGGTCAAAGAATAACCCCTGACCATTTTCTCTCGCATAGATGCCCAAGACAGCTTGAATGGGAACGTAAATGTCTTTTGCTACACCACCAAAACGCGCTGAGAAAGTAACCGCTTCATTACTCATATGTAATTGATGAATAGCATGTGGCGCTAAATTCAAAACAATTTGACCATCTTTCACAAATTGTAAGGGCACTTCGGTATGCGGTTGGGTTGCATCTACGAGTAGATATGGTGTGAGTTGGTTGTCACAGATCCATTCATAAATTGCGCGGGCAAGATAGGGGCGTGTAGGGCTGAAATTCAATTGCTCTGACATAACTTATAAGCTTATTAAATCGTTGAAATTAACTCATTGTAGCTGTTTTTTTCTTGTGCTGTCATTGATTTGATAAATGCTGGTCTGTTGAAAACGCGGTGACAGTAAAGAAAAATAGGGCGGCAGTGCTGTTGGGGTAATTCAACCCCCATGTTTTTAAGTCGTAAAAAAATAGGGGCTAAGATACAGTCCAAAATCGAAAATGTTTCAGACATAAAAAAAGGGAAATGTTGAAATAAAGGCGTTAGCGAAATAAGCGTATCTCTTAGCTCTTTTTGTGCTTTTTGCTTAAGTTCTAAATTTAATGTGTCTGCGTGCTTTAGCATGTGATCAGCAAGTTTGAACCAGTCTTGTTCGAAACGCCATATATATTGACGTTGTTCGGCTCTTGACATCGGTGCGTCAGCATACAGCTTATTTTGACGATATCGATCATCTAGATATTCTGAAATTACGGTAGCTGAAAATAGTTTTAGATTTTGTTCAATCAGCATTGGTAATTGATTGTAGGGATTAAGATCAGCGAGATCTTCATCTTCATGATCTGTGAGAATCAGATGGTATTTGATTTGTTTTTCAGCAAGCAAAAAACGAATCCAGTGCGAACGGAAATCATCGGCATGACTATACAATGTGATGCCTTGAACAGGGCTTGGGGGATTTTCTAAAGACATAAATCCGAAAAATTATGATTGACTGTTTAGAATACTAAAATTAACGTTGGAAATCACTTAAAGCTTAAGAATATGATGAGTTCCATAATAAATTTAGGCTCTAGACTAGCAAAATGATTATGTTAGTCTAGAATCATGATAGAAAACAGTAAATTAAGTCACTACAAGATTAAAAAAATTATTCAATGCTTTTGTGTTGATATTCCTGCTTCCAAAACAGCCTTATTACTCAATTTAAATCGTAATACGATTAACTATTGGTACATGCTTTTTAGAGAAACTCTCTATGATCATCAAACAGATTTAAGAGCTAAGTTTGTTGGTTCAATAGAAGTAGATGAAAGCTATTTTGGAGCGAAAAGGCAACGTGGGTTTCATGGAAAGTTAAAGCGTGGTCGTGGGACTCTAAAACAGCCAGTATTTGGAATATTCGAACGTAATGGGCGCGTCTATACTGAAATCGTACCTGACTGTAAAATGAAGACTTTACAAGATGTTATCATTGGTAAAGTTTCACTTGAGAGTGTGATTTATAGTGATGGATGGCGTGGCTATAATGGTCTTGTTGATGTAGGTTATTCAAAGCATTTTAGGGTAAATCACGGAGCAAATGAGTTTGCTAGAGGACAATGCCATATAAATGGAATAGAATCATTTTGGAGCTTTTGTAAAAGAAGGCTAGCAAAGTTTAACGGCATATCAAAAGAGTACTTTGATTATCATCTTAAAGAAACTGAATGGCGTTGGATGAGGGAACCTAATGAGTTAGCAACTGAGCTGTGGAATCTCATTAGGTAAAATTAAGTGTAAATCTGCTAGTCTAGAGCCTAAATTTATTATTTGAAGTATTGGGTAATGCATAAAATGAAAATAACAAGGCTAATGGTTTTTCTAAATATTCTACTATTAGGTGGTTGTGAAAGTATTATTGTACCCGTAACTTATTCGGGCTTGTATTTTCATGAACGTATAAAAAAGTTAACGTATAAGGAGAATCTTAATAGTGATGGGCAGAACGATGATGTTTATGCAATTGCGGAAGCAGCAACAAATATAGAATTTTATAAGGATAAAGTGCTGACAGATGAGACGAGTGATAGGACTAATATGTGTCCTATTGATTATGATGATAGAAAATAAAAAAACCTCGGAGAAATCCGAGGTTTTTGTCCAATTCGTAAAACGATTAACGTTTAGAGAATTGAGGACGTTTACGAGCTTTACGTAAACCAAGTTTCTTACGTTCAACTTCACGAGCATCACGAGTAACGAAACCAGCTTGACGAAGAGCAGGTTTTAAAGTTTCGTCAGCAGCGATCAACGCACGGGTAATACCGTGACGGATAGCGCCAGCTTGACCACCAATACCACCACCTTTAACAGTGATGTAAAGGTCATATTTTTCAGTTACTTCTAAAAGCTCTAAAGGCTGACGCACAACCATACGAGCAGTTTCACGACCGAAATATTGCTCTAAAGTACGATTGTTGATTACGAGTTTACCTGTACCAGCTGATAAGAAAACACGTGCAGTTGCGGTCTTACGGCGACCTGTACCATAGTTAGTAGCCATGTGCTGTATCCCTTAGATGTCCAAAACTTGTGGCTGTTGAGCTGTGTGAGGATGCTCAGCACCAGCATACACTTTCATTTTCTTGATCATAGCATAACCAAGAGGACCTTTTGGCAACATACCTTTTACAGCGCGTTGGAAAATTTCTTCTGGTTTGTGAGCAACTAACTTTTCGAAGTTAGTTTCACGGATACCACCAGGGAAACCAGTGTGGCGATAATATTTCTTATCTAGAGACTTGTTACCAGTTACTTGAACTTGTTCAGCATTGATAACAACGATGTAATCACCAGTGTCAACGTGAGGAGTATAAGAAGTTTTGTGCTTACCGCGTAAACGACGAGCGATTTCAGTCGCAAGGCGACCTAAAGTTTTGCCAGAAGCATCAACAACGTACCAGTCGTGTTGAACTTCAGCTGGCTTAGCGCTGAGAGTTTTCATTAACCACTACCTATTATAGTTGGTTTGAGCAAGGAATCGCTCAAACAAAAGGAGACCGAATTCTACATGAATTAATTGATCATCACAACAATAATCCTTTGGAAATGTCATATTTTGTGAATATTCGACTAGTTTTGTAATGTTCTTAAAATTAAGTGTCAGAAACGAATTTTAGCTTGTTAGGGACTCAAAACTGCCCTATTATTTTTATACCAAATATTTAAAAAATAGAAGTACTTATATGTTTTTTGGGGGAATTTGATGGACTCGTCGTTTTTTTTTAAAATTGCCATAGCTGTCTTGCTTTTACAGTTAAGCATAACCCAAACACATGCTCGGAAGCTCTATAAATGGGTGGATAGAAATAGTATTACAAATTATTCAGAATTTCAGCCGAAGGAAGGATCGACACGCAAACTTGAGGTTTTGGAAAGCCGTGGTAACGAACATGTTGATCCGATGATGGCTGTCACAGCTGAAATGAAACCTATCGAAATTCCAGTTGATCCGATGAATCTTCAGGGAACATCGAGTTCAGCTGCTGCAACTCAAACAGTGAAACCTTCGACTCAAACTGTTGTGAAACAAGGAGTGCTTGCTGCTCAGCCTTATACAACTCCAATGAGCAGCACAGTTGTATCAAATGTAACTGAGAAGAAAGAATTACAGACTGAGCTTATTCAACAAACTAGCGATAAAAAAGAAAATACGATTAATCCTGTGGCTGATAAAGCTGCAAGTATTGTAGTTGTGACTGAGAAAACTGCGAATACAACGATCACTATTGAGAAAAAGGAAAAGCCACAAGCAATCGTGGTTACTCAACCTGAGAAAAAAGATAAGCCTAAAATTAATCCATGGACGAGAACACCAACTTTCTCACCTTCTAACTTAGTGCCATCTAATTTGCCAAAAGTAAAAGTGCCTTAAATTTTGCTCAAATTATTTTTGATATTTCACTGAGTACCAAAAATAAAGCAAATGCACTCAATCAAAATTTAATAGCGGTATATAATAGTTAGAATTGAAATCAAGTTAGGTCTGTAAGATGCTGCCGTTATATGTCACGTCAGGTGAGCCAGCTGGCATCGGTCCTGATATTTGTCTTAATTTGGCAAATAGACAAGATTTGCGTCCCGTTGTCGTTTTAGCTGATATAGATATGTTGAAACAGCGGATAGAACAACTCGGGCTTGAGGTTGAATTAGTTCTATACTCAGGTCAGACTGAACCGAGTTTGAATGGTCAATTATACGTCGAGCATATTGCTCTTGCTAAACCTGTCATTTTAGGCTGTTTAGATGCCGAGAATGCATCTTATGTATTAGAACAACTTCATCGTTCGGCCGATTATGCCTTGTCTGGAAAAAGCGTAGGTGTTGTGACAGCTCCTGTGCAAAAGTCGATTATCAATGATGCAGGAATTGTCTTTAGTGGACATACTGAATATTACCAAGAGTTTGCTCACGTTGATCGTGTCGTGATGATGTTAGCAACTAAAACTTTACGTGTAGCATTGGCGACAACGCATTTACCATTACGTGATGTTCCAGACGCCATTACTCAAGAGCGATTGCATCAAGTCATTGATATTTTGATTCATGATTTAAAAACAAAATTTAAAATTAACCAACCACGTATTTTGGTATGTGGGTTGAATCCTCATGCAGGTGAAGATGGTTATTTAGGACGTGAAGAGATTGATGTGATCAATCCTGTTTTGGAAGAGTATCGTGTTCAAGGTGTCCAAATGAGTCTGAGCTTACCAGCAGATACTTTATTTACCTCTGAAAATTTAAAAGATGCGGATGCAGTTTTAGCCATGTATCACGATCAAGGTTTACCTGTGCTAAAATCACAGGGCTTTGGTGAAGCAGTCAATATTACTTTAGGCTTGCCATTTATTCGAACTTCGGTTGATCATGGTACAGCACTTTCTCTTGCTGGTACTGGGCAAGCAAAAGCGTCTAGCTTGCATGTCGCAGTTGATTTAGCACTTGATCTCGCTCGTGATTGATTAACGAGCCAATTATTCGCATTGGAATTATTATGTATCAAATTAATGCCCTAAACCCTAAAGATGAAGGGCATCAGGCTCGAAAACGTTTTGGTCAAAACTTTTTACATGATCAACGTGTGATTGCCAAAATTGTACGCTCAGTGAATCCTCGTGCGGGCGACAATATAGTTGAAATTGGTCCAGGTTTAGCGGCTTTAACTTCTCCATTGATTGGTGAGTGCGATGCTTTAACCGTAGTCGAACTTGACCGAGATTTGGCAGCAGGTTTACCTGGTCGAGTACCACATCCTGAGCGACTCACTATTGTTGAAGCAGATGCTTTGAAATATGACTTTACCCAATTATTCCAAGAAGGGCGTCCGCTCCGCGTAGTAGGGAACTTGCCGTACAATATTTCAACGCCATTGCTTTTTCATCTCTTAGAGTTTGGCGATAAAGTCAAAGACATGCATTTCATGCTGCAGAAAGAAGTAGTGGATCGTATTACTGCCGAGTCAAACACCAAAGAATATGGACGTTTATCTGTAATGATTCAGTATTACTGTAAACCAACGTTCTTATTTGAAGTGCCACCAGGTTCCTTTAACCCACCACCTAAAGTGACTTCAGCCGTGTTTCGTTTGGAGCCTTATGAGACGAAGCCAATTATTGCAAAAAATGAAAAAGCTTTGGCTCGCTTAGTTGGGCACGTCTTTACACAACGTCGTAAAACATTGCGTAATAGTTTGAAAGGTATGTTGGCTGAAGACGGCTTTGAAAAAGCTGGTGTAGATCCGATGGCACGTCCTGAAACATTAAGTTTGGCTGACTTTGTGGCTTTATCTGATCAAATGGTGTCTTGATGTCTAAACGCTATAACTATGTGATTGGTGATGTGCAGGGTTGCTTTGAAGCATTAAAAGCACTTTTAAAAGAGATCCGTTTCGATCCTGATCAGGATTTTCTTTGGTTCGCTGGTGATTTGGTCGCGCGTGGTGAAAACTCGGTCGGTGTATTACGTTTCGTCAAAAAACTTGCTGATCGTGGTGCTGCTGCTACTGTATTAGGCAATCATGATCTGACCTTGATTGCCTGTGCACGTGGGTTTAAGAAAATCAAAGACAAAGATCGTACTCAAGATGTAATTGATGCAATTGATGGTGATGAACTCATCGATTGGTTGCGTAAACAGCCATTAAGTTTGTCGCCAAATGACACTACGCTTATTACCCATGCTGGGATTCCCCATATTTGGTCAGCTGAAAAAACTGTGGAGCTTGCTCAAGAGGTGCAACACGCTGTCGGACATGAAGATCTGGGCGTTTTGGATGCTTTTCTGCGGGAAATGTATGGAGAGCAACCTGATTTGTGGACTGATGAATTATTGGGTGCTGAGCGTTTACGATGTATTACCAATTATCTGACTCGTATGCGTTTAACGGATATTGATGGGCGTTTAGAGTTTAAATTTAAAGATGCTTTAGATGCTCCAATGCCTGAAGGGTTTAAGCCTTGGTTTGAATATGAGAGTTTGGCTGCGAAAACACACCATATTATTTTTGGGCATTGGGCAGCTTTACAGGGAAAAACAATTAACGCCAACATTCAGAATGTAGATGGTGGTTGTGTTTGGGGGCAGCAGTTGCTTGCATATCGTTTAGAAGATCAGCGGATCTTTGCGATAGATAATCCAATACAATAGTTTTTCTATATTTTATAAAATGCCCAGTATTTATCCGATATTGGGTATTTGTTGTTATGGCTTGTCAAAAAACTGTCACATCCTGATCATTAAAGTGTCAAAAAATATTTATAAGCTTTAAAGCATGAAAATAATGACACAAATGGATGGCGATATGCAAAGTACATACGCGACATCTCTTTTAGAGCAAGAACAGTTTCCTGAAAGTTTTAAGTTTTACTTTAAAAGGAAGCAACTTAAAAACAAACAAGATGAATTGTCTGAACTTCGAGATTTAGTTCGCCCACGTTTAAGAATCGCAATTGTTACTGAAACTTGGCCGCCAGAAATAAATGGTGTCGCGATGTCGATGATGCAATTGTGTCAAGGATTACAAAGATTAGGGCATAAAATTTTATTGGTACGCCCGATCCAAAAAGAAGTATGTACAGAATTTCACCCTGATCAAGAGTGCTTAGTACTGTCACAACCTGTACCCAAATACCCAAGTGTTCAGTTCGGTTGGCCACAATATCTTAAAGTTTCCAAAGCTTTTGAAAATTTCGCGCCAGATGTTGTGCATATCGTGACAGAGGGGCCATTAGGTTTAACAGCCTTACAAGCTGCGAAAAGTAAAAAAATTGCAGTCTCAAGTGGATTTCATTCAGCTTTCCATGATTTTAGTCGTTTTTTTGATTTGGCTTTTTTAGTCAAACCCATCCAGCGATATCTAACATGGTTTCATAACAGTACTGACGTAACCTGTGTCCCTAGCCAATTTACTGAACAAGCATTACGTAGTTTTGGTGTGACATGTCCGTTGGTCGTGGTTGGTCGTGGAGTGGATGTAGAAAAATTTTCGCCCAAGCATCGCTCTCAAAAACTACGTCTAAGTTGGGGGGCTGATACAGATACTCGCGTGATGCTATATGTGGGTCGTTTATCTCCAGAAAAAGAAGTAGATGTTCTCATTAAGAGCTTTCATGCATTACAAGCTCATCAAGGTCACAATATTAAGTTCGTGGTCGTTGGAGATGGTCCTGATCGTGTCCGTCTAACAAAATTAGCAAACTCAAAAGATATTATTTTTACTGGCAATTTGAGTGGACAAGTTCTTGCTGCTGCTTACGCGAGTGCGGACGTTTTTACCTTTGCAAGTCAGGCGGATACCTTTGGTAATGTAGTTTTAGAAGCGATAGCAAGTGGTCTAGCCGTTGTTGCTTATGATTATGTTTGTGCTCATCAGCACGTCAAACATGGTCAGACTGGGTGGCTAACACCTTTGGGTAACACAACTGAATTTGTTGAATTAATCTGTAATTTACCTGCGATAACGCAATTGAGAGCAATGGGGCAACTGGCGAGTGAAAGCGTTCAGTCGAATAGCTGGCAGTATCCCGTACAACAATTAGAACAAGCACTGTATCAGGTCGCAAAGGAGTCTCCCATGACCGTGACCTAAGCAATTCTCATTAAGAGGAGAAAAAATATGAAATTTGAAAATGCAAAAATAAAAATGCTCGATCTCGATTTAAAAGGCTGTGTTTACCTTAACCATCTATCACAGTCACAACGTATTGCACTATTTTTTAAAACGATTAGTCGTTTGGGAGATGGACCATTTTGGTATGTCATGTTGTTGTCTGTTTGGACAATGCAGGGTTTGGCATACGGTCTGAATATACTCTATCTCATTGTGATGGGTTCTATAGGGACACTCATTTATAAATTCTTGAAAAATAAAACGACCCGTCCTCGACCTTATCAAGTGCATCAGGTGATTGTACTAGGTGAGCGACCTTTAGATCATTTTAGCTTTCCTTCGGGGCACACTTTGCACGCAGTGATGGTGACAATCACATTAGGTTATATACAACCACTTTTACTCATTCTGATGTTGCCGTTTACCATACTGGTCGCTTTATCTCGTATGGTGCTTGGTCTGCATTATCCGAGTGATGTGATTGTTGGTGCGATAATTGGTGCATCAGTAGCCAGCACCATTATCTTACTCGCGCCAAGTTTTAACGTGATTTTGTGATGTTTTTGATGGTCATCACTATCTCTTAAAACACATCATTTGTTAAAGTACGTTCAATAATCACATTCTATTAGGTTAACTCATGGGTTTACGTTGGACAGATACGATTGATATTGCGATTGAACTCACTGAAGCACATCCAGATGTGGATCCACAATGGATTCGTTTTACTGATTTACATGCATGGGTTTGCGCATTACCAGACTTTAGCGATGATCCAAATAAGTCGACAGAAGGTTTGCTTGAAGCCATTCAAATGGCTTGGTTAGACGAAGTTCGTTAAAAATTTATCAGAAATCTCAGAACTTTTAGATATTCAAGCTGATTATTAACGATTACATCGGTATAATGCGGCAAATTTTTTTAGTTTACACATAATAGGAGTCAATCATGGCGATTGAACGTACTTTATCTATCGTAAAACCAGATGCAGTTTCTAAAAACCACATCGGTGACATTTTTGCTCGTTTCGAAAAAGCGGGTTTGAAAATCGTTGCGACTAAAATGAAACACCTTTCTCAAGCTGATGCTGAAGGTTTTTATGCAGAGCACAAAGAACGTGGTTTCTTTGGTGATTTAGTTGCTTTCATGACTTCTGGTCCAGTTGTTGTATCAGTTCTTGAAGGTGAAAATGCAGTTCTTGCTCACCGCGAAATCTTAGGTGCTACAAACCCTAAAGAAGCTGCTCCAGGTACGATTCGTGCTGACTTCGCTGTAAGCATTGATGAAAATGCTGCTCACGGTTCTGACTCAGTAGCTTCTGCTGAGCGTGAAATCGCTTACTTCTTTGCTGATAACGAGATTTGCCCACGCACTCGTTAATCCAAAGTATTCAAGCCAGATAAGTGGTATACTACTTATCTGGTTTTTTGTTTTTTATAGATTGAATTGTGTGGATAATGCACAATATTTTCTAGTGCTGATATCGTTTAGGTAAATATACATGAGTTCTGCAGTGGTCGTTTCATCAGAAAATTTGGATGAAAAACAACAGTCTGTTTCTACATCTGTCGTCCAAGCTGCCGATAAAAAAGTAAATTTACTTGGCATGTCACGTACAGAATTAGAGACCTTTTTTGAAGAATTAGGTGAAAAGAAGTTTCGCGCTGGTCAAGTGATGAAATGGATTCATCAATATTTTGTTACTGATTTTGCTGAGATGACCAATATCTCAGGCAAACTTCGCGAAAAATTAGAAAAAATTTGTGAAATCAAAGCTCCTGAAGTTGTACACCGTAATTATTCTAAAGATGGCACTCGTAAGTGGGTTTTCCGTGTAGGAGATGGTGAGGGGTCTTTAGTTGAGACTGTACTTATTCCAGCAGAAGACAAAACGGGTGCGCGTAAAACACTTTGTATTTCATCTCAAGTTGGATGTGCGCTTGATTGTTCATTCTGTTCAACGGGTAAACAAGGTTTCCAACGTGACTTAACACCTGCTGAAATTATTGGTCAGCTTTGGATGGCAAATTATTCTTATATGGAAGATGTGCCTGTTGCTGAGCGTGAAAGAACTGTAACTAATGTCGTAATGATGGGTATGGGTGAACCATTACTCAATTATGATGCGGTGTTGAGTTCTATGCAGTTAATGCTAGATGATTTCGCTTATGGTATGTCTAAACGCCGTGTAACTTTATCGACCTCTGGGGTTGTACCGAAGATTGACCAACTCGCACAAGATATTGATGTTGCTTTGGCAATTTCTTTACATGCGCCAAATGATGAGTTGCGTAATGAGTTAGTACCAATTAATAAAAAATACCCATTGGCACAGTTAATTGCTGCTTGTCAGCGCTATTTAGCCAAAGATGGTAATGAAAGCGCACGTCGTCATGTCACGATTGAATATGTCATGCTTGAAGGTGTCAATGATCAGCCTGAGCATGCTCAACAATTATTAAAATTATTAAAAAATCTACCAAGTAAAATCAACCTGATTCCATTTAATCCATTTCCGCATGCACCATATGGTCGTTCAAGCAGAAATCGTATTATTGCATTCCAAAAAACTTTGTCTGATGCAGGATTTGTGTGTACGATTCGTCAGACACGTGGTGATGATATTGATGCAGCATGTGGTCAATTGGTTGGGCAAGTTGCAGACCGAACTCGCCGTGCAGAACAATGGAAAAAGAAAGTGGCGCAACGACAAGAAATATTGCGCACACAAGGATAATCTTAGGGGAAAAGCGTTGAATACAACTCGACTAAAAACGATTTTAGCTACTACTGTTGTGTTTACTGTATTAGGTTTGACTGCCTGCCAATCAACAACGTTAAGAAAAGATCCAGAAAAGGCAGTACAAGTCCGAACTCAACTCGCTGCTGAATATATTCGAACACGTGATTTGGATTCAGCGAAACGTTCCCTTGATCAAGCTTTAAAAATTGATCCACGTGATGCTACTGCCAATATGATGATGGGTGTTTTGTTGCAACAAGAAGGCAGCAAACCAAACATGGAGAAAGCAGAAGCTTATTTTAAGCGAGCAATCTCTTCAGAACCCGATAATGCCCAAGCTCGTAATAATTACGGTACATATTTGTATCAAATGCAACGTTATAATGAGGCGATTGAGCAATTTACCGTTGCAGGTGCGACGTTAGGTTACGAACAGCGTTACCAATCGTTGGAAAACTTGGGTCGAATCTATTTAAAACTGGGTGATGTTGCGAATGCTGAAAAATCATTCAAGCAAGCCTTACAAGCAAATCGAAATTCGACAATTTCAATGTTAGAGTTGTCCGAAATTTTCTATTTGCAACAAAATAATAGAGATGCATCGCAACTTTATGAACAATACGTTCGTAATGTCGGGCAGAAAAATCAAGGTGCTCGTGCGCTTTGGATCGGTATACGCATTGCTCGAGCGAATGCGGATCAATTAGGAATGCAAGTATTAGTGAATCAAATGCGTGCTTTATTTCCTGATAGTCCAGAATATCAACGTTATTTGCAATTACAGTACAGTACTGAGGCCGTATGGAAATAAATCCAAATTCACATCAGCCAACTGGCTCAACCTCACCTTCGTCTACGTTAGGAAATATTCAACGACCAGGTGAGTATTTGCGTCAAATTCGTATTGCACAAAAGAAAGAACTTGAAGAGATTGCAAACGTTTTGAATATGCCTGTTAAAACGTTAACGGCATTAGAGCAAGATGATTATAAATCATTGCCAGAAGCAACTTTCATCAAAGGTTACTATCGTGCGTATGCCAAATGCTTAAATGCAGATGCGAGTGTGATCATTCAACGCTTTGATGAAATCTACGCAAACGATACAGGCTTAAAAGCAAATCATGCTTTGAATAACTCTCCAATTAAAATTATGGGGAAACTTTCAGGCTCTAAAAGTGTACGTAATCGTAAATGGCTAAAACGTTTATCGATTTTAGTTGCTGTACTTGTTTTGGGGTGGTTGGCTGTAATGGCTGTACAGAACTGGACCTCAAGTCAAAAAGATGAAGTTGATGTACCAAAAGTGACGAATTCAGATGTTGAAATTCTTCCAATGGGCAATACCGTAACTACATCAGGTGATCAGTTGGTGCTTGGTTTTAGTCGTCCAACATCAGTTCATATTGTTGATGCGACTGGTAAAGTATTGGCAACAGGTCGTCAATCATCTACATTGACACTCAGTGGTGAGTCACCATTCCAAATACGTTTGGATGATGCGACTGCTGTGTCATTGAGTTTAAACCAAGAGCAAATCTCCTTATCTCCATACACTGTTAATGGAAAAGCAGAATTCCGTTTGTCTCGTTAATGCCAATTAGAGTAGAGCTATACGATGATCGTGAACCCAATTAAGCGCCGCCCGACACGAAAAATTCGTGTTGGTTCGGTGTATGTCGGTGGTGATGCGCCGATCAGTGTTCAAAGTATGACAAATACAGAAACTTGTGATGTCGATGCCACAGTTGCACAAATTCAGCGTTGTGTAGATGCTGGTGCCGATATCATGCGTGTTTCAGTGCCATCTATGGAGGCTGCTGAAGCTTTCGGTGCGATTAGAAAACGCGTTTCGGTTCCTTTGGTTGCTGATATTCATTTTGACCATCGTATTGCTTTGGCTGTCGCTGATTATGGGGCAGATTGTCTTCGTATCAATCCAGGTAATATTGGCTCAGATCAAAAAGTGCGTGAAGTCGTTGCTGCTGCAAAACATCATGGTATATCAATTCGTATCGGGGTGAATGCAGGTTCTTTAGAGAAAGATCTGCAAGTCAAATATGGAGAACCAACGGGTCAGGCATTGCTTGAGTCAGCGATGCGTCATATTGATATCTTAGATCGTTTAGACTTTCATGAGTTTAAGGTTAGTGTAAAAGCATCGAATGTATTTTTAACTATGGATGCTTACCGTTTATTATCACAACAGATTGATAATCCTCTGCATCTCGGTGTGACTGAGGCAGGCATCTATCGTACTGGAACGGTGAAATCAGCAATTGCACTTGGTGGGTTACTGATGGAAGGCATCGGCGATACCATGCGTATCTCGCTAGCTGCTGAACCAGAAGATGAAATTAAAATTGGTTTTGATATTTTAAAATCATTAGGTTTACGTTCGAATGGTATTAATTTCATCGCGTGTCCAAGTTGTTCACGTCAAGAATTTAATGTTATTCAAGTGATGCAAGCATTGGAAGAGCGTTTGGAAGATATCCGCACACCAATGGACGTATCTGTGATTGGCTGTAAAGTCAACGGACCAGGGGAAGCTAAAGAAGCTGATATTGGTGTCGTTGGTGCGTCGCCGCGTTCACTAGTTTATCGCAATGGTGAAAAAAGCCATTTGATTGATACAAATCAGTTGGTTGATGAAATCGAGTCGATGGTTCGTCAACGTGTTCAAGAGCTTGAAGAAGCAAAATCTAAAGAAATTATTCGTAGTTCATCATGAGTTCAATTGTCGCTATTAAAGGTTTTAATGACACCCTTCCATCGCAAACTGCGGCATGGAGAAGTCTGGAACAACAACTTGCATCTTTGATGGATGCTTACGGTTATCAGCAAATTCGTTTACCTATTGTCGAGCAAACTGGTTTATTTAAGCGCGCGATTGGCGATGCAACGGATATCGTTGAAAAAGAAATGTATACCTTTTTTGATAAAGGTAATCCACCTGAATCATTAACCTTACGTCCTGAAGGTACTGCAGGTTGTGTGCGTGCAATGTTGGAACATAACTTACTTCGTGGGGCAACTCCACGTGTATGGTATGTCGGTCCAATGTTCCGTTATGAAAAACCACAAAAAGGTCGCTACCGTCAGTTCCACCAATTTGGTGTCGAAACTTTTGGTGTAGCAACACCTGATATTGATGCTGAAATCATCCTTATGACGGCGCGTTTGTGGAAGCGTATGGGTGTCGCGGATAAAGTTCAACTTGAGTTAAACACTTTAGGTGAAACTGATGAGCGTACAGAATATCGTAATGCATTGGTTGCCTTTCTCAATGAGCATAAAGATGCATTAGATGAGGATTCACAGCGTCGTTTGACTACGAATCCGCTTCGTATCCTAGATTCTAAAATTGAGTCGACACAAAAAATTCTAGAAAATGCACCGAAGCTACATGATTTCTTGAAAGAAGACTCATTAAACCATTTCAACCAATTACAGCAATATTTAACAGATGCTGGCATTCAGTTTGTTATTAATCAAAAGTTAGTACGTGGTTTAGACTACTACAACAAAACTGTATTTGAATGGACAACAACCATGTTGGGTTCACAAGGTACAGTATGTGCTGGTGGTCGTTATGATGGTCTAGTTGGACAACTCAAAGGTAAAGCAGATCAATCGGTTCCTGCAGTCGGCTTTGCGATGGGGATGGAGCGTTTGCTACTTTTACTTGAGCAAGTTGAGCAAGCTAAACTAGTTCGTGATTGCGAAGTGTTCTTGTTGGCTGAGCCTGCTTACCAAGCGAAAGCATTGGTATTGGCTGAACAAGTCCGTGATGAGTTAGAAGCAGTCAACAGTTCGATTCGTTTCAAAACGGGTTCTCAGGGCAGCATGAAAAGCCAAATGAAAAAAGCGGATCAATCTGGCGCGATATATGCGGTGATTTTAGGTGAGCGTGAGTGGGAATCACAACAGCTTCTGGTTAAAGAGCTTGCGACAGGGGAACAATCTCAAGTTGCGGTCACTGAATTGACAGCATTTTTGCTCGAAAAATTTAAACAATAAATTGCACAATATTTAGGAAAAGGACAATCACATGAGCTTAAGTGATGAAGAACAACTCGACAGTTTAAAGTCGTTTGCCAAAAAATATGGTTCTGCCATGATTAGCGGAATTCTCATTGCCTTGATTGCCTTTTTTGGTTGGGAATATTGGCAAAAAAAGAATTTGGCTGAGTCACAGAATCAAACAGCTAAAGTCCAAAAGCTCATGGACGAAGCTAAAACGGTTGCGGGTCAACCCAATGCTTTTGCGACGGTATCAGAAGCTGCTGATAAGATTGTGAAAGATGATGCTGATTCAGTGCAAGCAATTCAGACGCAATTCATTTTGGCTAAGCTAGCATACGAAAAACAAGATTATGCTGCAGCTGAAAAAGCATTAAAGAAAGTCGAAAACTCAAAAGTTAAAGATGCGGGTTTAATGCAAATTGTGAAAATACGTTTAGCTGATTCGCAATTGGCACAGAAAAAATATGATGAGGCTCTAAAAACTTTATCTAATGTTTCTGAACCTGCTTTTAAAGCAACAGTAGATGAGTTGCGTGGCGATATTTATGTTGCTAAAAAAGATGTTGAATCTGCACGTAAGGCGTATCAAAGTGCATGGAATAATGTACTTGAACGTAAGCAAGAACGTCAGCTTTTACAAATTAAACTCGAAAGTGTTGGCGTTTTAGTAGATGATCCTGATTTTGAACGCCCAATCTTAGATACTAAAGTGGATGAGTCTTAATGCAGAATATACTAAAACTCCCTTTGGCAATTGCAGTTGCTTCAGCCTTGTTGGTTGGATGTTCGAGCAACAAAGTTAAAGAAGCAAAACCGAATCCTTTGCCAAAAATACAGCAACAACAAAGTCTTAACCTTGTATTTTCGCAAAGTGTTTCTTCAACGAATGCTGCTGAAGCATTACGTTTGCAATTGGACACAGATAACGGTGTGATTTTTGCGATTGATCCAGACGGTCAGGTTTCTGCTTACAAAGGTAAAGAACGACTTTGGAAAAGTAAAATTACCAAACAAGAGCTAACTGCTGGCGTGGAAGCTGCTGAAGGCATTGTGATTATCGGCAACCGAAAAGGTCAATTATTTGCTCTTGATCAAATGACTGGCGAACAAAAATGGACAGCGCAATTGTCTGGTGCCATTTTATCTCCATCATTAATCCAATCAGGGCGTGTGATTACGATTGCAAATGACGGTACTGTTTTTGCTCATGATGCAGTTACAGGGCAGCAAGTTTGGGCCTATAAATTACCAAATGTTCAATTCAGTTTGCGTGGTCAACCAGCACCAGTGGCATTAGATGAGCGAACAGTTTTAGTCGCTTCTGCAAATGCTTATGTTTATGGCTTGGATGTAATTAGTGGAGTTCCACGTTTCCAACGCCGTGTTGCAATCAGTGAAGGGCGTTCAGACATCCAGCGTTTGATCGACATTGTTGGTGATCCTGTTGTTGCTGGTCAATATTTGGTTACAACAAGCTTCCAAGGTCAAGTCACTGTAACTGACTTAGCGACACAACGTGTGGTGTGGAGCGAGGATGCAAGTAGTACCAATCGTCCTGAAGTCGCAGAAGATAAAGTTTTCATCTCAACTGTTGATGGCAAATTAAATGCTTACAATTTAGCGACAGGTGAGTTGGTTTGGCAAAATGAAGAATTACTGAATCGCCAACTGAGTAACCCAGTTGTACTTGGTCAAAACCTTGTGGTTGGTGATCTAGATGGTGTTTTGCATTTGATTGATCCAGCGTCGGGTAAACTAGTTGGGCGTGCAAAAACCAGCGGTGAAGTGCAGTCCTTACGTGTCATCAATGACCAACTTTATGTGGCAACACGAAAAGGTGCATTAAGCATTTGGCAGAATCGTTAATTTTTCCTACGCTTGTGTTAAAATGCTGAATTAGCAGTTGCTAATAAAAGAATGATCGGGGTATTTGTGTATACAAAACCCCGAATTTTTATTGTGATTTTTTAAATCACCAAAATCTTCCATACTGTTTCTAGAATGCTGTCATCAACGATGGCTCGTCTGAATTAAGGTTAATTTATGAAACCCGTTATTGCGCTCATTGGTCGTCCAAACGTCGGAAAATCAACGCTATTTAACCAAATCACAAAAAGCCGTGATGCTTTGGTTGCTGACTTCGCTGGTTTAACTCGTGACCGCAAATATGGTGACGCGGTTTATCAAAACAAATCCTTTATTGTGGTTGATACAGGTGGTATCGGTGAAAATGAGGGTGGTATTGACTCTTACATGGCGGAGCAGTCAAAAACTGCAATCCATGAAGCTGATATTATTATCTTTGTAGTTGATGCACGTGCTGGACTTTTAGCATCAGATGAGCAAATTGCTCGTGAACTACGTACATTGGGTAAAAAAGTTTACTTAGTTGCTAACAAAGTTGATGGTGTGCATGCTGAAGCAGCCCTTGTTGAGTTTTATAAGCTCGGTATGGGTGAACCGATGCAAGTTGCTGCGAGTCATGGTCGTGGTGTTCAGCAAATGCTTGAAGAGGTATTAGCTGAAGTACCTGAAGATGAGAATCCAGAAGAGCATAATAAAAACACGGGTTTACGTTTAGCTATTATTGGTCGTCCTAACGTTGGTAAATCAACATTGGTCAACCGCTTACTTGGTGAAGAACGTGTAGTTGCATTTGACCAACCAGGTACGACACGTGACTCGATTTATATCCCATTTGAACGAGATGGTCGTCAATATACGTTGATTGATACTGCTGGGGTGCGTCGTAAAGGTAAGGTTGATGAAATGATTGAGAAATTCTCAATCGTAAAAACTTTGCAAGCAATGAAAGATGCACATGTAGTTGTCGTTGTAGTTGATGCTCGTGAAGGGATTGTTGAACAAGATTTACATTTGATCGGTTATGCGCTTGAAGCGGGTCGTGCGATGGTGATTGCCATCAATAAATGGGACAACATGACCGAGTACGATCGTAAGCAATGTAAACTCGATGTTGAACGTCGTTTCGATTTCATTCCTTGGGCAAAGATTCATTTGATCTCAGCTTTACACGGTACAGGTGTGGGCGAATTATACCCATCTATTCATCGTGCCTATGAATCTTCAAATCTGAAAGTATCACCAGCAAAATTAACGCAAATTCTAAATGATGCGACTGAAGCACATCAGCCGCCTTCAATTGGTGGTCGTCGTATCAAAATGCGTTATGCGCATATGGGTGGACAAAATCCACCAACGATTGTGATTCACGGAAATAAAGTGGATAAGACACCTGCGGATTACCGTCGCTATTTAGAAAACGTGTTTCGTAAGGTTTATAAACTGGAAGGCACCCCTGTAAAAATCGATTTTAAAACGTCTGAAAATCCATTCGAAGGGCGTAAGTCTCAAGTGGATGAGCGCGTTGCAGCACGTAAGCGTCGTTATATTCAGAAATTCAAAAAGGCTGAAAAGAAATTTAAGCGATAATTTTTTGAGTGTCATCAAAACCCAAATTTTAATTTGGGTTTTTTTATCAATAAGGACATGATCAATGACTCAGCGTAAGATTGAATTACATGTTCAAACGCTAGATAACATTTTAGATTTACAGCAAAGCGATTTTTCTGATTTTCGCTCATTTAATGACTATAAAAAAAAACAGATTAAGCAGTTTCGTAATCAATTACTATCACAACATCTCGGATGTGATGTTGCTGATTTAGATTTTGCCAAACATGAGCATGGTAAACCTTATTTAACTTCTCATATGCTCAACTTTAACCATTCACATAGCAAAAAAAGCTATGTGTTAGGACTAAGTGATCGAATTCGGGATATTGGTGTTGATCTCGAGGAATTGGAACGCAAAGTGCGTTTTGATGCTTTTGCTAAACATGCTTTTCATCCCAAAGAATATGAAATTTGGCAACAGTTGGATGAAGATATGGATTACTGGTTTAAAGTTTGGACGACCAAAGAAGCTGTTTTAAAAGCTTCAGGTCTGGGTATCCGTTTGGATCTGAATACTCTGAATACAAATGTACATCCAGAACAGCAGGGAGGGGTGTGTTCACATCCTTTAATTGGAACATTTGGTTATCAGAACTTTTCGTTGAATCAAAAAATTATATTGACTATAGCTTGGCGAGCCGAACTGTCTTGTAGAGGTTTCCAGTTTCCTGATATTCAGGTAATTCAACATGACTAAATACTAATTTAAAAATGATCACCCACAAAAAATGCCAGTGATAACACTGGCATTTTTAATCTGTATTTGTGGAAAACCTTAAGGAATATGATCTTCTTCAAATTCAGGTTTAACTTGAACAATAAAATCTTGACGGTTAAGACCACGCCATAATGCAAATGCTGTTCCGATATAAATCGATGAATAGGTACCAACGAATAC
>Ga0172373_10003702_pt1 | contig 22063 bp, 13 predicted proteins | sample Lak10m_2_FD_114546 | JGI IMG/M metagenome (GOLD analysis project Ga0172373, IMG submission 114546) | Freshwater microbial communities from Kabuno Bay, South-Kivu, Congo - kab_092012_10m | ecosystem: Environmental > Aquatic > Freshwater > Lake | place: Democratic Republic of the Congo...
CACGCGGGGCCGTGGAGATGATCCATGGGATGGCTGGGTACAGCCGCCGGATGGCCTCGCGTAGGCGCCCCACCAGCTCCACTTCACTAAACGAATCTGGCTCCGCCGCCGGTTCACCGGGTGCGAGAGAAGGCCTGGCCCGCCGTAGCCCAGCGAAGACGGGCCCGTGCCCGACCGCATAGCCCAGCTCGCGAAACCATGCGAGGGCGGCGTCTTCGAGGATGGATTCGTTGAGGGGCATCGGTTGGCTCAAGAACTGCCAGCAGCGGATCAGTTCGCAATCAAAGCGACAATTCCGTGAGATGGTCGAGAGACGGCAGGGTGTACTTCGGGCGTCCCTGACCAACTTGGATTACGTCAAACTTCACCTTAAACGCTTTGTTCAGTTTCTCGTTGAGCTGCTCTGGAGCCTCGATTTCCGGGCTAACCTTCCCCCTGATGTCTATCCCACCATCCAGGGATTTGAACTCGAAACGCCGTGACTTGGGAAGAACGCCGGTAAATACGCCATCAACCTCCTCCGAGCTCTCCTTGATGTTGTCTTCTCGAACTCTGGCTGCCGCCGACTCCAGTTGTTGATGGTCGCGAAAGCGAAAACTCTGCCCAGCAAAGCTCAATCCACACCACGCCCGCTCCTTGGCGGTGTAATCGAGCATCTCCCCGATCTTCTTTACTGCACGGGGGTGGATTTCGTCCACCACCTCCGCCAACGCTTCGTCATCACCTGATGCAGTGATTTCGAAGACCTTTAGAAGGCGATCCAGAGCTTCGGCAGCAGGACTCGACTCAGGAAATAGATCATCCTCAGTATCGGTGGTGGGCACCTCAAACTCGAATCCAAAGGATCCAATTGCAGTGCCAGTGATAAACAGGCGGTTGTCTTTCTTGTGTGGGATCTTCCCCGTGTATTTGAGATTCTCCTGCAGCCCAGCAGCAATCGCCGCCACGGCATCGCTAAAAAGCGAAGTCACCTTGGCGGTGAAATCCGCTGCGATGGCTCGACTTCCGATGACTGGTGCGCCGCGGAATGTCAGCGCGGCCTTTTTCACGGGGATGGCTGGAACCAGCACCGACAGATCCTCGTTGATCCTTGCCAGGCGGGCTTCAAAACTTGCCCGTTCGATCACGTCGTTTTCCGGCATCTCCGCGAGGATCGATTCAAGCTGCTTCTTCTCTGAGGATAGTGTTTGGTAAGCGTCCATGTTTTGCCTCCTTAAAAGATCACTTTGAGTGCCGCCAGATAGGTGCGCGCAGCCGCATCCTGCGTATCATCAAGATCGACTTCGATAAACCCCTTCCATTCCTGATGACGCGTATGCGACCACATGCTATTCCAGTAGCTCGCCTGCCTCACAAAGCGCTCATCGCTCGGTTTTCCGAGGAACTGGAAGTAGCCATCCACCTTGTAGGTTGCTTTAACATGAGCGTGATTGAAGAGTTGCGGATTCAAGGCGTTGACATCCGCCTGTGTTTTTCCCGAAGGCAACGAGGCGAACGTCACCACATCGACATCAGCGGGTGACTCGCCTTCACGAGCTTCTTTGTCCTCTACAAAGCTTCCGTTCAGCCACTGAACGCCCTTCGAGAGTCCAACGCCATGGAGGGCCGCACGGTGATCCAGGTAGCCTTCAAGAATCGAAAGCCGGACGGAACTGGTGCCAAAGCGATCAATCACCTGGAGCAGTGTGGCCTTGTATGGAGAACGCTGCGGGCTGTGGCCGGGTTCACCGGGACGGATGGGCGGAATAATCCCGGACGTGTTCCAATTTGGTATGGCAGTGGCGGAACTCATGGCAGTGAATATCAAATGTTATCAGAAATGCAGTGCACGCTCAACTCCCCGCTCAGCAGCTTCGGCAGCAGCGTGTCGCGCAGGGTGGCGAGGGTGCGGGATTGCTGAATGTTGTCTTCGATTTGGTCGTGGGCTGCTTGCGCGATAGCGGTGAACTTCTTCACCAACCCCTTCGGTGGCACGGTAAGCAGCGGCATCTCGAGAGCATCACTCGGCAGCATGTTGATCGTGGTGCCGTTTGAGAAACCGCTGATCCAGTAGTGCCAGCGGCGGTTGTTGAACAACTCGACGAGGTAATGCGGATTGAACGGCGATGATGGCTGGAACCGCACGCGGTAGATGTGGTGGCTGAAGATACCTTTGGGACCGAAGCACCTTGGAACGATGGCAGCGTGCCCGATGAGCAGGTGATCGAAGCCCTGCTCGGTGTTCGTCACAATCATGTCGCCGGGTTCGGCGAGGTGCTTTTCGCGATACTCGCCTTCGTAATACTTGATGCCCTCGTGCTTGTAGCCGCCGCCCTCGTAAATTGAGTTGAGGTTGTGCATCGCGCGGGAATTGGTGAGCAGGCGGAGCAGGCCCAGCATGGTCACGCGGCAAAAGCCGATGTCAGGGGCGGCTTCGGTCTCCCAGTAATAGCGGGCGCGGGCGTGGTGCGCGTGGTCCGGGTCGATCAGGGCGAGCCAGAGGTTGAGGTCAGGAACGTCAAGAGCGGCCACGGGCATCCTCGGCGACGATCAAGGCGTCGATATCGCGGTTGGGAAGGGCGGGGTGAGGGACGCCGGTGGCCTTGCGGATCACCGGCAAAGGACTGCGCGGACGGGCTACGGGCTTGGCGGCGGCGTGTTGGGCTAAGCCGGCTTGGAGGATTTCGGCGACAAAGTCCTTGAGAAGCACACCGCGGAGCGCTGACCGTGCCTTGAGCTCACGAAAAAGCGGATCGGGCAGATCGAGGGTGGTTCTCATAAAAGCATCTTTATGTGAAAGTGCGCCGTGGGTCAAGGTTGGGAAAACGCGGGTCTGAAGAGCCGTTGCAGGGCTGCGTTGGTGATGAAACAGCCGGAGTTCTAACTAATGGCCCGTCCCTTAGTTTGTTCCTTCCCCCGTCCTGGATTATGGCCTCCTTGGCGTCCTGCTCGGCGACAATACCCTGCCGAAAAAACCACTCGGGGTGGAAGATGGCAGGGTTGAACGATCCCACCAAAACCACGTCCAGCCCTTCGGCTTCAGGAGTTCGCGTCGCGGATGACATCTTTGCAGTAAATCGAGATCACGATTAGCCGCCTGTCGACAGTTTGGCAACGCTCAATCACCGTCAACTCCGCATCCAGGGGACCCCTTACACGATTGACCTGAGAGGGTCGTTCGCGTAATTACCATTCAACTCACCCTAGTCGTGCATGGTAATCGCCGGGAGCTCCATTCATGTTTAACCGCTACACACAGGTTGGTTCGCGGCTTCGAGGAGAACTTCGCCTTGGCTTTACCCTCGTCGAAATGCTCGTGGTGGTGGGCGTCACCGCCACCCTGGCTTCACTGCTGCTCCCGGCTATCTCCAAAGCCAAGGAAAAGGCCCGAGGGGTGGAATGCCTCAACAATCAACGACAGATCCTCCTTGGTCACCGGTTAGCCTTAGACGAGGAGCCGGGTGATCGGCTCGATGAACTCGCCGTAGCGGAGTGGTATTTGGATACAATCAGTTCCATCGAGAACGGTTGGATCTGCCCCAACGCTCCGATCAAAACGCAGCGGCTCGACAAATCCGGACAGACCGCACAGGGATACGTCGATTCCGCCTGGGTGTATCCGATCGTCCCTGGTCCCTCCTTCTCGCTGGATGTCCCCTCGAACCGACCGGTCCGACGCCGCGTTCGGGGTGGAAGTTATGGCTTGAACGGTTACCTATTCTTCACAGATCGACTCTTCCCCGGCTCAAAGCCTTATGGTGAACGTCGTTTCTTATCGGAATCGCGGATCGAAGCGCCTTCGATGACTCCGCTCTTGGGCGATTCTGTAACGATGCTGTACGCGCCCACTTTCGGGGACCGCTTCATTGCTCCGCCGACTTGGGTGTATGGTTCGCAACTGGAAGGTGACTGGCATGGCTTAGGCCAATGGGCAGTCGCTCGTCATGGGAATCGGCCGGCTCAACTGCCCCTCAAGTGGGAGGCCAAACAAGCGCTCCCCGGAGCTATTAACCTCGGCTACTTCGATGGACACGCCGAGTTGGTTCGTTTGGAAGACCTTTGGCAACGCCGCTGGAACAACGGTTACGAACCCTCAGTCAGACCTTGAATCGCGTATCATCGGTTCGTGTTCATTACCCTAAAAGGGTCGATGGCCCGGCATGAATTGTCACAAGGTCATGGCGATAAAGTCATTCCCAATCACTCCGCCCGCACTCTCACGAAACGCGGGTTCGCCGTTCCCAGGGCGTCGTTCGGCGGGACCCGAATCCGCACCGTCACGGCCGAGGCACCATCGGGAAGAGGGACGCGGGATGCTTCCTCGAAGTCCCCGCCGAGAGCGGCCCATGTCCGAAGGTCAACCGACACGTCGAGCCGATATCTCACGTCAGGTGCCAACGTTCGCACTCGGTAGGTCACCCCGATCCAGCCGTCCTGGGAACGAGGGGCGGAGAGCCAGAGGATCGGGGGATTCTCGGCATCGTCCGGTGGCGTCACGAAGGCGTACTCCGCGAAGTTCGAAAGACCATCCCCGTCCGGGTCCGCAGCGTGTCCACGGGATTCCGCAGGGATCGAGTTCGGAAAGACCCCGGAAGCCCAGGCCTCGAAGCCCGTGCGCGGCGCAACGTTGGGTTCGCCCAGCGTCGCGCGGTCGAACAAGACCAACGGCCCCGTGCCGTCGGGAAAGCGGCCGATCGAACCGGCCTGCGGCGAACGCCCGAACTCGATGCGGTCGACGAACCGGATCAGGGCGCCGGCGAGGTCGGCTTGCACCAGGAAAATATCGTCGCCTTGAGAGTTCAGTTCGAACGGAACGAGGCAGAGCGGGTTGGTGGTTGAATTGAAATCTGTGGTCCCAAGAACCCATCGTGCCCCGGACGACAGCGACAGTCCGGTCGGCAGGCGATATTTCCGGTAGTCCTCCGACGAATCGGAGACGAACCATCCCGAGACATCCACCATCGTACCCGAGACGTTCAACAGCTCAATGCCTTCCGGTCCCTCGGCGACGATCTCGTTAACCACAACGCGATTGTCTGGCCCCAGACCGGGCTCGCCGGGCGAACCGTGGAATTCGGAACTCGGCCGCCAGTGCGAAGGGAAGCTCAACCAAGCAGATCGCGCGGCATAACCCTCGGGTATGCCGCTCTCGCGTTCCACTTCGAGGCTGCTGCCCTTGCCACCGGCGCGGCCCGGCCACAGGTCAGCCGTTCCATAGCGGCAGGAGAGGATCGGGGTTCCGTCCGCTCCCTGCACGTCCATCGTCTCGCCCTCGTTCGAGAGGGAGCCGTCCCAAGGACCGAGTCGACGCACGCCGCTCCGCCGATAGGGGGAGGCCTCGGCGAGGTAGCGGGCATCGAACGCCGCCAGGTCCTTCACGATCACAATGCGCTCGCCGACAGTCAGGATCGTGTTGCGCGGAAAGGTGAACCGGATGCCGTTGGTGACCGTCATGCCTGACACATCGACCGGTGCACTCGACGTGTTGAGGAACTCCAGGAACTCGGCGTCCGGGGTTTCCAGAGGCCGATAGTGGATCTCCGAAAGAGTGAGGTTGGTGGACGACGCGGTCGCGGTGCCCTCGGGAACGAAAAACAAATCCGCGAGGGCGGACCAATCCGATCCGGTGTAAGTCCGGGCGCGGACGACCGTGGGTCCGTTGATAACGAGGTCCGCGTTGGTGATGACTCCCGTGCCGGTGCCGATCAACTCGAAGTCGAAGCTGATGTCGGAACTCTCAGGGGCCTGCTGGTGCATCTCGACGGCGAGCACGTTGCCCGTGGACCGTAAGGAGGCCGTGGCCGCGCCGATGGTCTGTTCCAAGAAGTTCACCTCATCGACATCACCGATCCCGGTCAATGCTCGGGTCGTGGAGGTCACGGCTCCCTCGGGTAGGTTCACGCGCCATATCTCCCGTCCATTGAGGTATACCACGGCACCGTCGTCGCGGCGCAACCGCAGTTTGAGTTCGCGCAGGCTCAGAATGTCCGTCACGTCGAACGCGCGTCGGAAGTAGGTCGTGATGTTCTTCTGCACGCCGACCGTGACCGGATCCGTGTCGACAAAGGCGGCGGTGGTGATCTCGTTGCCATCGCCGTAGCCGATTTCGGCAACACCAGACTTCCAACGGGAATCGTCGAAGTCGAACGATGTCCAACCTACGGCGGGTTCAGTGCCGTCGTCGAGGAAACGCCACACGGAGCCGGCGGGGGACAGGATACGTTCGGTGGTGCCCGTGATGCGAGCCCGGGCCTTGGGGTTGATCGCCCCGCCGGGAAGGCGGGGGTCGGAGCCATCCGTAGTGAAATAGACCGTGCCAGTCGTGGTGGTGAAGGAGACCAGCTGGCCAGCGGGGACGCGGCCCTCCGGGACGCTGGGGTCCGGGGGTGGCAGCGCCCACCAACCCCGGGCCTTGAGTTGTTGGAGCACACGGGCAGTGCGCAGTGGGAAGAACGTGTTCCGCAGATAGCGCCATTCGTTGGTCCATTCCTGGTCCCGATCCCAAGGTAGAGCGGAGATGCTGCTGGACGGCTGCCAGCGGGCGGTCTCGGCAACGATGGCCGTCGAGATCTCGTTCATGCGCGCGTCGTAGAAGTCGGCTGCCTTCTTCGGCGTCAGCATGCCCTCCCCGAGAAGGTGCTTCGCGGCGCGGTCGCGAAACAGGACCTTGAAATCGGGGAACCGCATCAGGGAATGGAAGATGCCGTCCGGCACCGTCTGATCGGTGCAGTCCGCCCCAACGTCCTGGAGGCAGATGTCCGAATCCTGCTGGAAGAACTTCCAGCCGCCTCGGTCCGGCAGCCGCGGTCCGGCGGCAGACCAGTTGTGTTGGGCGGACCAATCCCAGTCGTTCCCGGCATAAAAGCTGAGGACCATGTAGTCGCAGAGGTTCGTGACGTCGATCCAGCGTTTGGCCTGGATGTAGGTCCCGAGGCTTGATTTCACGCTGCCCCAAGTTGTGCTCCAGGAGTGGCCGTCCGCGTGCACGCTGCCCGTCGTGGCGGCGCCGGTGTAGTGATAGTCCTCGCGCCCGCCGCCGTAATACGAAGCCATGAAGTCCTCGTCGGCGTGCTCGTGAATGTGATAGATGCCGTGATACGCGCCGTTGAGATAGAAATGGACCTGTCGGCCTCGCTTTCCCGGTTGCCCCATGGCGATCTGCATCTCGTCGATCCACGGATTTCGTGCCAGTTGCGCGTCACCGCTGCGGTTCACCGCAGGACTTCCATACGGCACCGGAGGGTTCTCCCGAGTGCCCAACCAGAAAAACGTGTCGTGCGAATGACTGCGCAAACGCAATTCGTTGAACTCGTCGGCCGACCGTCCTCCGACCATCGAGCCCCTGCGGAAGACGGGATACTTCAGCGTCGATTTGCCATACACAGTCCGGAAACGGGCTGCCATGCTGAGCTTCGGTGAGCCGAGACTGGTCGTGCCCGTAGCGCCGATGCCGCAGTCGATCTGGAACCCCTCCTCCTGTCCTGCGGGGTCGAAGAGCTCGAGGGAGGCGACGCGTTCGGTCTGCGTCGGGCCACCGGACATGACGACGCAGAGCGCGGGCAGCGCGAGCAGGGCGTCGTCGAGCAACGGGCCGTACGTGGTATGGCGCGTAATGGAGGTCAGAAACCGGGTCTGGGCGACGACGCCGTCGGTGGTCGGCCCCGTCACGCCGTTGATGAAGAGGTAGGTGCTGGTTGCGGTCCGCGAGAACGCAGCGCGGGGATGCAACGCCACCGCACGCACGATCCGAACGCCCCGAACGCCTCCGGTGGTGTTCGGCGACACGGTGAATGGACCGGCGTACGACGTGCCGGACGTCGCGGTCGGAACCGTGCCGTCCAAGGTATAACGGATGACCGATCCGGGCAACGTGGCACCGAGTTCGAGTGAGAACGAGTTGGTGAAGAATCCGTGCGGAACCGAAAATGAAACGACGTTCTCGCCCCCGTCCGCGATGGGGCCGTTCGGTGCGCCGGGCGTCGGAATCGGAAGCGCTCCAAGCCGTTCGTCACTGCCGACCCCGAACGCCACACCCGGAAATTGTGGCGGAAAATCGAGGTTAGTGACGACAGTTCGGGCGTCCGGTCGTACGAGGCCCAGCCACTCGCCGCCGGATGACAGCGAGAAATTGGCATGCAGATTCGTCGAGCCGGTGGGAGGCGTGGTGCTCGCGTCGGCCAGCACGACGAGGTATCCGCCCGGCGGCAGCAACCGGATCGGAAACGTCCATCTGCCAAGATCCTCCGGGTCGTCGGTGAGATGCCAGCCCGTCAGATCAATAAAGTGCGATCCAGGGTTGAAGAGCTCCAGCCATTCACCGGGGTACGGGTTGGCGCCGGCGGATGCGGGAAGTTCGCTGGCGAGGATCTCATTGATCCGCACGCGGGCGGGTTCGGCACGCAGAACGAATTCCGACTCGACGCTTAATCCCGCAAGGTCGGTGGCGCGAAGTCGGACTCTAAGTTCGGTCTGACCTTCGGCCAGGGGCTTGGTGAGTCTCAGCTCGGAGTTCGCGAGGAAGACCGCACTGTTGTCACGGTCGCCGTTCCCTGCCACGAGTCGGAGGTCGTGTTGGTCGAAGAGATCGGGGTCCACGGCGCGGACGTGAGCAATGAAAGCGTTGGTACCCGCACCGGAGTCGAGGCTGGATGCGTCAAGCACCAGGCGTGTCGGCGGATCGGGCGTCACGACGGTGAGGGTAAGCACCTTCTCGAGAACGCGTCGGGCATCCGTGTCATCCGTTGCGCGAATGCGGAGGGAGAACGTAGTTTCAGGCGGGACCGAGGCAAAGTCGAATCCGTTCGGCAGAAGGTTCGCGCCGGCGAGGCGGAACCGTGCGTTGTCACGGTCGCCTTCACCCGGCACCAGAGCGACCGAGTGCGTGGCGCCAGCGCGACGGTCCAGCACCTCGACTCGGGCCAGCGGGCTGGTCTGAGTCGGAAAGAACTGAGTGGCCGACAGCGTGATGTCCTCGGGCGTCGGAGGGATGGTGATCCGCTCCAGTGTCAGAGCCTGCCAGATGGGATTACGATCCCCGCCGTCGTTGGCACCGAACAACTGGCCCATCTCGATCAAAGCCGTCGAGGTCGTGGCGATGAACTGACAGGTGTAGAGCGTGGCCCGGTTCGGCAAGTAGGTCTGTCCGGGAGAGGCACCGAGCGAAGTGATCTCGTCGACAGCCTCGCGTCCGGCGACACGAATATCCCAGCGCCGGTCCTCGTTGCCGTTGGCGGAGATGAGGATCTGAAGCTTGTACTCCTCGCCGGCCGTGACAGTGAGCGAGGCTCGTAGGCGCTCGCTGGAACCGGTGTTGGCCCAGCGGATGTCGGCGAGGATCTCCTCCAGTTGGTTGGCGTCTAGGCCGGAACCGAACTCGGGTTTTGTCTGCCACGGCGTGACGTTTTGCGGACCCGTCAGTTGAGCGCCAGGAATGGCTTGGGTGTCGGGCAAGAAACGCACCCCGCGCACCGTGCGCACCGGGTCGTCCGCGCTGAAGTTGATGGCGTAGACGAAGTCACCGGTGAGATCGAGATCCGCCGGGCCCGTGATCTGGGTGATGGTTCCGAACCTCACCGATGTCGCCGCGCTCGCTGGCAGGAGACCGACCAACAACAGGGCCAGCGGGAAGCATACCCCGCGCAAGAGGCGGAGGAGCCGCAGGTCTCTGGCGTGTCGGTGAGTAACTTCCGGACTGCGGCGACGACGGATGCACGTCCGAGCCACGAACTCCGGGCTGATGCTGGCGATAGCGAGGTTTTCTTGGTCGGACATGGTGCAGATCGTCGAGGGCTTCGGTGCGAATGACGAGGACGAGTTGCTAATAGGAGTTTGAATTCAGGATGGACCCCAGAATAGCGTGCTGAAGGGGTGGTTCAAGCAAACGGCACCAGAAATGCGCCGCTAGAGACCGGCGGTTTTAGCCTTTGAGTCGAGATAGACCTGACCTCGCGGAGGCAGGGTGACAAGTCGAAGGTGAATCTTTACAGGTTGAGTGGAAATCTGTATTCAACATCGTATGTCAGGAGTGTTGACAGTCAGAATCGAGCCAAATCTGTTGAGCCAGGCCGAAGCGCGCGCCGCCCGGCTCGGCCTGGATCGCGCGGGCTACGTGCGGAGTCTGATCCAGCAGGATCTGGAGTCGGCGGACGCTCAGGTCCGGAACCGCTTTGCCTCCGAGGATATGGTTGGCGCGTTCCGCTTAGGTGGCCAATCCGCCAGCAACACGCGGGTTCGTGAAAACCTGCGCCGGCTGGCGGCCGCAAGGAATGAAACCCATCGCTGATACCGGGTTGATCGTCGCGCTGCTGGCGGCGGACGATCCGGCGCATCGGTGGGCGGCCGAGGCTTTCCGTCGGCACAGTCCGTTCTACGTTTGCGACGCGGTGCTGGCCGAGGCGTGCAGCTTTTTTTCCAATCCCAAACCGGTCCTCACCCTCGTGGCGCGACGCGACCTGATCCTGGACTTCGATCTGGCGCAGGAAATGCCCCGGGTGCTCGCGCTTGTGACCAAGTATGCCGACCAGCCGATGGACCTCGCGGACGCCTGCGTGGTGCGGATGAGCGAGTTGTCCGCGCGCTGCAAAGTGTGGACAGTGGACTGCGCGGATTTCACCGCGTATCGTCGGCACGGGCGGCAGACCATTCCCTGCGAGTTCCCGCCGATACCCTGAATGGCTCTGGAGGAGTTCCATGAAACTCATGGCCTTCACTTCATTCTCCCGGCACCGCCCGTAGAAGCGCGTGCGGGCGTTGGCGGCGGAGGCGTCGAGCCGGACGGCATCCTCGCCGCGGAAACCCCCAGCAGGCTGGCGAAGATTCCAGTCCGGTGGCGTCCTGCCGACCCGGCATCACGAAAACATTCCGTTGAGCGTGCTCATCCATCGAGCCGGCCTCGCCGCTCCTCCGGCCAGGGGTCGCTGCTCTGCCCGGCCTCCACCGCGAGGCCCACTCTGAAGAAACGGCTCGACGAGAGTGGTCGGAAGAGCCTGTCCGAAGAGCGGTTTGAACTGGAAAGGGTGGGGGCGAGGAGCGATGATGGGCATCACATTTATCGCCTGTGAATCAAAACCGCATCCTCCCACGTCCTCGTTGGTTCCTGTGGTCGAACGATCGCGCTTTGGTTTCATTACTCATCCTCACCTGGATTCTGACCTCTTCGGATTCCTGGATCGCCACGTCCCAGGCCGCCGATCGCGTGGAGTGGTCCCAAGGCCAAGGCTTCCGCTGGCACCCCGCCCCGCTCCCTCCCGGACCGCCCACGAACGGATTCACCCGCATCCAGGGAGCTCAAAGCGGTATCCGCTTCACCAATACGCTCGCCGAATCCCGCTACATCACCAACCAAGTGCTGCTCAACGGGTCCGGTGTGTCGGCGGGGGATGTCGATGGGGACGGCTGGTGTGATCTGTATTTCGCCAGCCTCGACGGGCCGAATGGGCTGTATCGCAACCTCGGAAATTGGCGGTTTGAAAACATCACGGCCGCAAGCGGCCTAGCCGCCGATGGCCTCGACGTCACCGCCTGCGCGCTGGTCGATGTGGACGGCGACGGCGATTTGGATGCGCTGTTGAACACGGTGTCGCAAGGCACTCATCTCTTCCTTAACAGCGGCAAGGGGCAGTTTACTCCTTTCATCCCGCCCTCGGGTCCTCTCAACCCCGCCCGTGCCGGCATGTCCATGGCGCTCGCTGATATCGATGGCGACGGCGATCTCGACCTGTACGTTGCCAATTACCGCAGCGTCACGATCCGCGACCAACCCGATATCAAAATCCAAGGTGATTTCGTAAACGGCAAACCGGTGGTGGTGCGAGTCAATGGCCGACCCGCCACCGATCCCGATCTGGTGGGTCGGCTCACGCTTGAAATGAACGGGAAAATCCGCGAGCACGGCGAGCCCGATGTTTTGTTTCTCAACCAAGGAGGCGGCAAGTTCACCGCCGAATCCTTCACCAGCGGCCGATTTGAGAACGCCTCCGGTCAGCCCCTAACTACACCTCTGTATGATTGGGGTTTATCGGCCATGTTCCGCGACATCAACGGAGATGGCCTGCCCGATCTCTATGTGTGCAACGACTTCGAATCGGAAGATCGAGTGTGGGTAAACCTCGGCAACGGACGATTCCGCGAAACGCCAGGCGGGCTGCGCCACACGAGCATGTTCTCGATGGGCGTGGATTTTGCAGACGTCAACCGCGACGGTCTCGACGATTTTTTCGTCGCCGACATGATGAGCCGCACCCACGCACGCCGCCATCTGCTGCTTGGGGACGTACCCATGGCCTCCATGGCGGTCGGCCTGTTTGAGGATCGACCCCAATACTCCCACAACACGCTCTTTCTCAATCGCGGCGGAGCTTGGCGCTACACCGAAATGGCCTTTCATGCGGGCATCCACGCCTCCGAGTGGTCCTGGGCACCGGTGTTCCTTGATGTGGACTTGGATGGTTACGAGGATCTGCTCATCACCGCCGGACATCAGTTGGAAATGATGAACGCCGATATCATCGAGCAAGCGGAGGAACTCAAAAAGCAGCGCAAGATGAGCTCCACGGAACTGTTGCGCTTGCGCCTCCTCTTCCCACGGCTCGCACTGCCACACGTCGCATTCCGCAATCGCGGCGACCTGACTTTTGAGGATTCCGCAGCGCTGTGGGGATTCGACGACAAAGCAGTCTCCCATGGCATGGCTCTCGCCGATCTAGACAACGACGGTGACCTGGATATCGCGATCAACAACCTCAATAGCGAGGCCGGCATCTATCGCAACAACGCCACCGGTGGACGCGTCGCCGTGATGCTCAAAGGCCAACGCCCGAACTCTCATGGCATCGGTGCCGTCGTTCGATTGCTAGGCGGTGCCACACCCGTACAACATCAGGAAATCCAAGCTGCGGGTCGTTACCTGTCCAGCGACCAACCCATGCGCGTATTCGCAACCGGCACCACCAACCGTCCCATGACCCTCGAAGTGGCATGGCGGTCCGGTCGACGTTCCACGGTCTCGGATGTCGTCGCCAACCGGGTCTATGAAATTGAGGAACCGGCAGTCGACAACGCATCGTCCTCGCCCACCACAGTCCCAAATCCTACACCCGCGCTCAATCCGTTGTTTGTCGACGAGAGCCGCCGGCTCACTCATCAACATTTCGAAGAACCGTACGATGACTTTGCACGTCAGCCCTTGTTGCCGCATAAACTCAGTCAACTCGGGCCAGGCGTGTGCTGGACGGATTTCGATGGCGATGGCTGGGATGACCTGGTGATCGCGTCGGGCAAAGGTGGGTCGCTCGCCGCCTTCAAGAATGATCGGACCGGAGGCTTCTCAAGACTCCAAGAGGCTCCCTTCACACGCGTCGCGGGCCGTGATCAGACCACCGTGGTCGGCTTCGGCCAGTTTCTATTCGTGGGTCTCTCCAATCACGAGGACGGTCTCACCAACGGTGGATACCTCGGCATCTATGACCTGGCGCGGAAGGCGTCGGGCGAAAGCGTGCTGGGTCCAACTTCCAGCACGGGACCAGTGGCCATGGGAGATATCGATGGGGATGGTGACCTTGATTTTTTCATCGGCGGCCGAGCCGTGGCCGGCCGTTATCCCGAACCTGCGACTTCCTTACTGTTGCGCAACGACAACGGTCGATTGGTGATCGCAGAACGGTTCGAAAAGTTGGGTCTGGTCAGCGGTGCCATTTTTTCAGATGTGAACGGTGATGGTTTTCCCGAACTCGTGCTGGCGCTGGAATGGGGGTCGCCTCGCGTTTTCTCAAACCAACACGGCAAGCTCGCGGACCAATCCACCGCCCTCGGCCTCGCGTCGTTAACCGGCCTCTGGAATAGCGTCGCAGCCGGGGACTTCGACGGCGATGGACGCATGGATCTGATCCTCGGCAATCACGGGCTCAACTCACGCGCCGCCCCGTACCCGCACGCAACTCGTCGAATTCGTTTCGGAGACTTCAACGAAGACGGCACGGTCCAGATCGTCGAGACCACTCTCGAAACCCCCACCGGCCGCGAGGTTCCCGATCGCTCTTGGCGCACCACTCAAAAGGCCATGCCTTTTCTCAACGGCCCGTTTCAAAGCCACGCTGCCTATGGAGCATCCACAGTGGAACAACTCTACGGCGACCGCCTCAAGGCCCCAAACGCAGGCATGCTGGAGGCCCGCGAATTCGCCTCGATGATCCTGCTCGACCGCGGAAATCGGTTCGAAGCCAAACCTCTGCCGATGGAGGCCCAACTCTCCGCCGTGTTCGGCATCGCCGTGGCGGACTTCGATGGTGATGGCCACGAGGACGTGTTCCTCAGTCAGAACCAATTTGCATTAAACGCCGAGAGCACCCGACTCGACGGTGGCTATGGGTTGGTGCTGCGGGGCAATGGGCAAGGCAGCTTCCACGCCATGAGTCCCGAACAAAGCGGTGTCGCGATTCTGGGTGAACAACGCGGGTGCGCGGTGGCGGACTACGACGGAGACGGCCGACCCGACCTTGTGGTTGCACAGAACGGAGCGCCCACCGTGTTGTTGCGCAACGCTTCTGGCCGGGCCGGCGTGCGAGTTCGATTCCGTGGCCCCCAACTGAATGGGTCCGGCATCGGGGTACGCCTGTGGACCGAATCTAACGGCCGCAAATCCCCAGCGCGCGAGATCCACGCGGGCTCGGGCTACTGGTCGCAGGACAGCGCCATCCAAGTTCTGCCGACTCCTTCCGAGAGCACCACGTTGCATTACGTGTTGCCGGGAGGAAAGAGTGGTCGAGCCAACCTCCCTGCCACAGCCAAGGAGATCGAAGTGGGTTTCGATGGAGAGGTGAAGGTGGTGCGGTGACGCCCAGCGGATCACACGCCCGGGGACGCAGGACGAAGCCGGCCGTCGGCTCCGACTGTCTTCGCGCGCTGGCTCGAAACCTGGCCCAGTGGATACCGAAACGATCCATCGCCCTCACCTTGGCTCTGCTCTCACCCGTCGTACAGGCCGCCAGTGAACGGACTTGGAATGAAGGCCTCGGGTTTCGCTTCGCCCCGCTGCCCGCTCAGGTCGGCAATGTCGCCGGGTTCACCGCGTTGCCCGCCCAAACGCTGGGCATCAGCTTCACCAACACGCTTCACGACGCGCGTTCCGTTCAGAACCGAAACCTTCTCAGTGGCTCAGGCGTCGCGGCTGGTGATTTCGATGGCGATGGGCTCTGTGATTTGTTCTTTTGCGGTTTGGATTCGAAGAATCAACTCTACCGGAACCTCGGGTCCTGGCGGTTCGATGATGTCACCGCTCAAGCCGGGCTAGATCTTCCCAATCACGATTCCACCGGTGCCGCGTTCGCGGATGTCAACGGCGATGGAAGAACCGACCTCCTCGTTAACAGCCTCGGTGGCGGCACCCGACTGTTCCTCAATCAGGGCCAAGGTCGGTTTCAAGAGACCACCGCTCAAGCAGGTCTCAGCTCGACACGAGGCAGCATGTCCATGGCTCTCGCCGATGTCGATGGCGATGGCGATCTCGATCTCTACGTTGCCAATTTTCGACCCACCACCATCAAGGACGAGCAGACCACGAAGTATCAGGTCCGAACGGTCGAAGGCCGCCCCGTCATCGCGCTCGTCAATGGCAAGCCCACCAGCCTGCCCGAATACACCAATCGTTTCGAATACACTCCCTCGGGAAATGTGCTCGAGTTCGGTGAACCCGATGCGCTCTACATCAACGATGGTCAAGGCCGATTCACAGCCGCATCCTGGACCGACGGCACGTTCCTCGATGAAGACGGCAAACCTCTGCGTGAAGCCCCGCGCGACTGGGGATTGGCGGTTCAGTTTCACGATCTCAACGGCGACGGATCGCCCGATATCTACGTCTGCAACGATCTCTTCACCCCCGATCGTATCTGGCTCAACGATGGCAAAGGGCGATTCCGAGCGCTGCCCCGCCTCGCCTTACGCAACACCTCCACGTTCTCCATGGGCGTCGACTTCGGTGACCTCAACCGTGACGGGCATGTCGACTTTTTCGTGGTCGACATGCTCAGCCGCGATCCGGTGCGTCGGAAGACTCAGATGGCCGAAGCGAGTGCCACATTCTGGCCCATCGGGCTGTTCGACAATCGGCCCCAGATCCTACGCAATACCCTGCACATCGGACGCGGGGATGGCTCGTTTGCTGAAATGGCCCAGTTTGCGGGCGTCGAAGCCTCCGAGTGGTCCTGGGGCCCGATCTTCCTAGATGTCGACCTCGACGGCTACGAAGATATCTTGGTTACCAACGGACAACTGCGTGACTTCCAAAATGGCGACATCGCCATGGAGATCGAAAAGGCTAAAGCCACCCGCAAGCTCAGCAACCTGGATCTGTTGAACCTGTTCAAATTGTTCCCCGGGTTGCACACCCCCAACGTGCTCTTTCGCAACCGAGGTGATCTCACCTTCGAAGAAGTGGGTGAACGCTGGGGCTTTGCCACACCAGGCATCTCCCAAGGCATGGCCCTAGCCGATCTTGATAACGACGGCGATCTGGACGTCGTCATGAACAACCTGCAAGACGCTCCCGGGTTATACCGCAACAACGCCACCGCACCGCGCGTCGCCGTCCGCCTCAAGGGCAAAGCACCCAACACCCATGGCATCGGAGCCTCGATTCGTGTCGTGGGGGGAGTGTTCGACCAAACCCAAGAGATGATCGCGGGGGGACGTTACCTCTCTGGCGATGATCCGATTCGAACGTTCGCCGCCAGGGATCCCAAGCGACGTTTCGATGTCGAAGTTACATGGCGCAACGGCACCCGCACCATAGCTCGCGGAGTCGCTGCCAATACCGTGTGCGAAGTAAACGAACAGAACTCGGCCTCGCTGGATCCCTTGCCTTACACCCCACAACAACCGCCTGAACATACTCCTAAACTCTTCACGGATGTCAGCCAGCTCCTCAACCATCAACACCACGAGGAAGCCTTCGACGACTTCGCGCTCCAACCGCTTCTGCCTCGTCGTCTCAGCCAGCTCGGCCCCGGCGTATGCTGGCACGACTTCGATGGAGATGGCTGGGACGACCTCGCCATCGGAAGCGGCCGAGGCGGTCCGCTCGCTCTGTATCGTAACGATGGCAAAGGGGGACTGAGTCGATGGGAAGGCGCACCACTGGCGCGCAACGCCGGTCGCGATCAAACCACGCTCCTCGGCTTCGGCCCCATTCTCTTCACCGGCCTCGCAAACTACGAAGACGGCTCCACCAACGGCGGTCATATCGCAATCTACGATTTCAACCGCAAAGCCTCCGGTGAAAGCGTCCTCCACCCCACGTTCAGCACCGGCCCAATGTCCATGGCCGATGTCGACGCCGACGGCGACTTGGATCTGTTCATCGGCGGACGTGTCACTGCTGGTCGATACCCAGCCTCGACCGCTTCACTGCTCATGCGAAACGACGGCGGACGCTTCAGTGTTCTCCAGCGATTCGATTCCATGGGGCTGGCAAGCGGTTCGGTCTTCACCGACCTCGATGACGATGGCCGTGTCGAATTGGTGGTGGCGTGTGAATGGGGTCCCATACGCGTCTTTAAACGCAATCCAGCGTCGGGTGTTTTCGAAGAGGTCACCTCCAAACTCGGGCTTGATGCGCTGACCGGATGGTGGAACGGGGTTGCAGCGGGTGATTTCGACAGCGATGGTCGCATGGACCTCGTCGCTTCAAACTGGGGTCTCAATACGCATTACCGTGCCGACCCCGTTCACCCCCGACGTATCTACTTCGGCGACCTCGCCGGCTCGGGCCAGACCGATGTCATCGAAGCCTATGTCGACACCGCCACCGGCAACGAACTCCCCGATCGCGAGTTTCAAGCCCTCGTGATGTCCCTGCCCAGCCTGCGCGAAAGGTTCCTCACCCTGGCTTCCTTTGGCAAAGCACACATCGCAGAAATCCTTGGCGATCAGGCGAAGCTTGCCAACCGCGTCCAGGCAACCACGCTCGAGCCCATGGTGCTGTTGAATCGAGGTGGCCGTTTTGAACCGCGCCCACTCCCTCCCGAAGCACAACGTTCACCCGCATTCGGCATCGCGGTAGCCGATTTCGATGGCGATCGAAACGAGGATATTTACCTGGGACAAAATCATTTTGCGACTCACCCTCAAACCTCACGCGCCGATGCCGGTCGCGGTCTGCTTCTGCGTGGCGACGGACATGGCGGATTCGCCCCGATGCCCGCGACCCAAAGCGGCTTGGAGATCTACGGTGAACAGCGCGGAGCCGCAGCGGCGGATTACGACGGCGATGGGCGAGTCGACCTCGTCACAACTCAAAATGGTGCGAGCACGCGATTATTCCATAACACAGGTGGAACCCCAGGTCTGCGCGTGCGTTTCGCGGGGCCGCCTTCCAATGCGACAAGCATCGGCACCCAAGCGCGCGCCATCCGCGCTCAAACACTCGGACCAGCTCGGGAGATCCACGCCGGCGCCGGCTACTGGTCTCAAGATTCCGCAACCCTCATCTTTGCCCACCCCTCCGAAATCAATGCCCTGCTCGTGCGTTGGCCGAGCGGCCTCGTAACCACCAACTCCATCCCTCCATCCTCCGCCGAGGTTCGTATCCTGGAGAACGGCACCGTCGAACGACTTCGATAACCCACCTACTCCCTGCTCTCATCTCACCGCATGCACCGCTCGAACCCAATCCGACTCACGACCTGGGCACTGGCGCTTAACCTGGTGCTCGACCTCACCTGCAGCCTGCGATCATTCGCAGCCACAGCCTCGACGCCCAAAGCCTTTTCCCTGCCGCCTCTCCTGATCCAAGGCCGTGAGGCCACCGCACACACACAGGGGTTGGAGAAGGTCGGGGCCGATCTCTACATCACTGCCCGACGTGAAGACATTTCCCCCAAGCGCGCATTCCTCTTTCGCACACGCGTCCAAGCCCCATCCTGGGAAGCCTGGGATATCTCCCCGATCGATCCGGATGGCACCGTTTCCAAAATGGATCATCCGGGTGGATTTCAATCCGACGGCACAAACCTTTGGATCCCGCTCGCCGAGAGTCGTCGCAACGGCAACAGCGTGATCCGCGCCTTCGCGCTCAAGGATCTCACGTCTGGCGCCCCACCCCGCCCAGTGATCGAGTTCAAGGTGGCGGATCATATCGGTGCCATCGCTGTATGCCCCAGCCAAGATCGCGTGATCGGTGCCAGTTGGGACACGGAGAAGATCTACATCTGGGATCTCAAGGGACGCTCGATCCAAACCCTCGACGATGCTCAACTCCGACCCCTCGAACTCGGCTCCAGCCCGGCACCCTCGAATCGTTCCGGAATCGCCGTTCAAGACTGGAAGTTTGATGGACAAACCCTCATCGCCTCCGGCCTACGCAAGGATCCCACGAGCGGGACGACAGCGTCGCTCAGCCACATGCTCGTCGTCGAAAGCTTCCTTCGCACCCAGCCCCGATCCCGCCTCGTTCGACTGCCCACGATGGAACGCATGGAGCTGGCACACGAAGCCATGGCAATCGATGCCACCCACATCTGGTTCATTCCTGAAGACCTGGGCCGGACCAATCGGCTGTTCCGGTTGCCCAAGTCGGGATGGATTACCTCAACCCCCAATCCCTAGATCTCCAAGCACCTCTCTACTCCTCCAACTCCATGATCACGATCTCTCGCACTCCCAGTCACCCGATTCGGCTCAACGCCTCGCAAGTCTCGCCCCACACACGGATCAGCCCTGGCCTCCACCCCATCCGCGTCCTGGCACCGGTGCTGTGGTCTTGGGTCCTCGCCGCGCTGCTTCCCGCCTTCGCCGCGGAATCCATCACCAACGCGCCCTTGCTCACCCTCGACCGGATCTTCGACGCCTCGGAGTTCGATGGTGAAAGCGCCGGTCAAATCTTTTGGCGCAAACAAGGCGGTGGCTACTACGCCTGGGAAAAGGCCGCGTCGGGCAGCGGTAAGGACTTCGTGCTAGTCGATCCCGCATCCGGCTCCAAAGAAATCCTCGTGCCCGCACATGCGTTTCAAATGCCCGGGGGCGGTGGTTCACTGAGTTCCGCGCATTTCGAACTCTCGCACGACGAATCCAAGATGCTGCTCTTCACCAATACCAAGAAAGTCTGGCGCGCGAACACCCGAGGGGATTACTGGGTGCTCGACATGACCAGTCGTGAGCTCCGCAAGCTAGGCGGCGATGCCCCTGCCTCCTCTCTCATGTTCGCCAAATTCTGCCCCGACGGCTCACGTGTCGGCTATGTCCGCGCCAACAATCTCTACGTTCAGAACCTGCGCGATATGAGCATCCAAGCGCTCACAAGCGACGGTTCGCCCACCCTCATCAATGGAACCTTCGATTGGGTCTACGAAGAAGAACTCTACCTGCGCGATGGGTTCCGTTGGAGCCCCGACGGAGCATCGATCGCCTACTGGCAACTGGATTCGCGCGGAGTGCGCGAGTTTCAGCTCATCAATAATACCGACAGTTTCTATCCACGCTTGACCCCCATCCCCTATCCCAAGACCGGTGAACAGAATTCCTCCGCCCGGATAGGAGTCGTCCCCGTACACGGTGGGGAGACGCGATGGATGGCGATCCCCGGCGATCCGCGAAATCATTACCTCGCCCGCATGAGCTGGGCTTCGAACTCCACCGAGTTGGTGGTCCAACAGTTCAACCGCCCGCAAAATACCAACCTCGTCTTGCTGGCCAACGCAACGACTGGCGAAACCCGCAACGTGCTCACGGAGTCCGACCGCACCTGGGTCGAGAATGACAATCCGATTCATTGGATCGACCATGGCAAAAAGTTTCTCTGGTCCAGCGAACGAGATGGATGGACTCATCTCTACAAAGTATCCCGCGACGGCCAACAAATCAGCCGCGTCACCAAGGGCGACTTCGATGTGATCGACCTCCTCAAGGTCGACGAGGCCAGCGGTTATCTCTACTACATCGCTTCACCCGACAACCCCACACAGCGCTACCTCTACCGCACCAAACTCGACGGCGGCAAAGCCGAACGACTGACCCCTACCGATGCCAGCGCACTCGGCACGCATTCCTATCAGCTCTCCCCGGACGCACGTTGGGCGGTGCATACCTTCTCGAACCACAGCCAACCTCCGGTCACAGACCTCATTAGCTTGCCGGATCACAAATCCATTCGTGTTCTTGAGGAGAATAAAAAACTCAAAGAGAAACTCGCCGCCCTTCGCCCCACATCCACGGAATTCTTCCGAGTCGACATCGGCAACCAAATCGCCCTCGATGGCTGGAGTATCAAGCCCCCCGAGTTCGATAGCTCAAAAAAGTACCCGGTTGTCTTTCATGTCTATGGCGAACCCGCCGGTCAGACCGTGACCGACTCTTGGCGCGGACGAAACCATCTCTGGCACACCTTCCTGGCCCAGAAGGGTTACATCATCATGAGTGTGGACAACCGAGGCACCCCTGCTCCCCGCGGCCGAGAATGGCGCCGCGCCTTGCATAAGAGCATCGGCATCGTGAACACCGCCGACCAAGCCAAGGCCGTCCAAGCCCTCCTGAGCCGATGGAGCTACCTCGACCCGAACCGCGTCGGAATCTGGGGCTGGAGCGGTGGCGGCTCCTCCACCTTAAACGCCATGTTCCAGTATCCCGATCTCTACAAGGTCGGAATCTCCGTCGCCCCCGTTCCAAACCAACGCTACTACGACTCCATCTACCAAGAACGCTACATGGGCTTGCCCGAGGACAACGTCGAAGGGTATCGCAAAGGTTCCCCCTTAACCCACGCGCGAAATCTAAAAGGCCCCCTGCTGATCATCCATGGCACGGGCGACGACAACGTCCACTACCAAGGTGTCGAAGCTTTGATCAATGAACTCGTGGCCTACAACAAACCATTCAGTATGATGTCCTATCCCAACCGATCCCATTCCATCTCTGAAGGCCCAAACACAACCCGCCACCTCTACGACCTCATGACCCGCTTCCTCGACCAACACCTCCTCCGGTAGGGACGCCCCGCTGGGGGAATGGCACTTACTTAAGCATTTGCTTCCTCAAACGAGCCATGGTGCGGCGTTTGTGGCGTTTGGGATGATCTCGAAATTTGGCCCGGTCAACA
>Ga0172373_10003704_pt1 | contig 22055 bp, 13 predicted proteins | sample Lak10m_2_FD_114546 | JGI IMG/M metagenome (GOLD analysis project Ga0172373, IMG submission 114546) | Freshwater microbial communities from Kabuno Bay, South-Kivu, Congo - kab_092012_10m | ecosystem: Environmental > Aquatic > Freshwater > Lake | place: Democratic Republic of the Congo...
CTCTGCCGTTGGCAAAAACAGGCTGATTTTTTGTCAGTTTTTGCGTTTTTGAAGGCGCATAGCCGGTGCTATGTAACTGAAAAAAGGTGAAAAATGGCGAAAAATGAGCCGTTTTTGACTCGGCAAGAGAATCCTGAACAAGCTCAAAAAAAAGGGCCGCGCAGCTTTGCAGCAGACGGCCCGAAAAAGAAAATCTATTTTAAATATACGCAAATTTACGGACAAGTGCCGTAAACGAGTGTGTATCAGTGAAAGAAAAATTTGGGGGAAAGAATCTTGCTCTGCGTAACTCTGCGTCGTACTCTGCGTAACTCTGCGGTTAAACGCTGCCCATACCAGCGATGTAACTTTCTACTTCTAATCGAAAAATAGCAGATTTTGTGTAACTTTTTTGCCTGTTACTTCAAACATGGTTATTGCTGTAAATCGTTTAATATAAACAAGATACGTCAAAATATGCTGAATAGTTGGTTTTTCCCAATATTGCTGAAAATCGAATAAAACGACAACATAAACAAAAAAGTCCTTGCAGCCAGTCGAGGCGCAAGGACTTATCTAAACTAGTTGTGATCTCGATGGGACTCGAACCCATGACTCCTTGATTAAAAGTCAAGTGCTCTACCGACTGAGCTACGAGATCGTGCCTTTTCAAAAGCGGGTGCAAAGGTAATACCAGTTCATTTAAAAATCAAAATACTCACGAAAAAAATCCGGATAAAATTTTGCTCACCCCCCCAAATGCTATTTTCCGGAAAATAAGTTGCGGATTCGGCTACCTTTGTGGCACTTTCCGAAGGGTTTTTCGGTTATAACCCCTGAGCATTCAGCATTCAAATTTTATGGAATCCATACGACAGAAACAGGTAGGCGAACTGATCAGACGATTCATCGCCATGATCCTCACCGAGGAGGGCAGAAATATATATGGCAGCGACAAACTTGTCACGGTAACCGATGTCAAAATGACCCCGGATCTCCTTATATCAAAGGTATATGTCAGTGTATATGGCGTCGAAAACAAGCAGGAAGTCATTCTGCTGCTCGAAGACAACCTCACTCGCCTGCGTCAGGCACTGGCAGCAAAAGTGGGTAAACAGATGCGCCGTATGCCCGATCTGGAATTTCACCTCGATGATACCGTTGACGAAATGTACAGGGTAAGCAATCTCCTGAACCGCGTCAGCGAAGAAGACAAACTCAAAAACTAAGCCATGGTCAAGGCAGATATCGAGAACCTGCTCGCCGTCGCAAGCCAAACTGTTCACAAGGAGGCCGAGGCACTGAAGGCGCTGGCCAACAGCCTCCACGACAATGCCGACTTCAGGTCTTGTATTGAAATACTCGTGAACTGCCGCGGCAGGATTGTCCTGACAGGCATTGGAAAGAGTGCAATTGTTGCACAGAAAATAGTGGCTACGCTCAACTCAACTGGCTCTCCATCGCTTTTCCTCCACGCTGCCGACGCTATTCACGGCGATCTGGGTATGATTCAACCAGATGATGCAGTAATTTGTCTGTCAAAAAGCGGCGAGACCTCCGAAATCAAGGTGCTGATCCCGCTGCTGAAAAGTTTCGGAAATCCGCTGATTGCCATGACGGCCAACCGGAACAGTACGCTCGCCCGTCAGGCAGACTCCCTGCTCTGGACGCCTGTTGACCAGGAAGCCGACCCGAACAACCTCGCCCCCACTACCTCCACCATATCCCAGATGGCCCTCGGCGACGCACTGGCCATTGTATTGCTCACAAACCGCGGATTCTCGGCTGCCGATTTCGCCAAGTTCCATCCGGGAGGTGCGCTTGGAAAACAACTGTACCTGCGCGTGCGCGATCTGTACGACCGCAACGAAAAACCCTCGGTCAAACTGGACGCCACGCTCAACGAGGTTATTCTGGAAATTTCAGCCAAACGACTCGGCGCCACCGCTGTTCTCGACAACGATAACCGCCTGGCCGGTATCATTACCGACGGCGACCTCAGACGCATGTTACAGCAACAAACCGACTTCCCTTCGCTGAAAGCGGCAGATATTCTTACCAGGTCTCCAAAATTCATCGGGCCCGACGAGATGGCTGTGGATGCCTTTGCACTCATGCGAAACCACTCCATTACCCAGCTTGTTGTACTCGACAACGGGAAATACCTCGGAATCGTCCATATCCACGATCTGATCAGAGAGGGTTTCGTCTGAAGTACTCGCGCAGACTAAAAATAACCCTTTCTTAACTTTTCCGAGGCATCCAAAAGGGTACACGGCTGTTTCATGGTATGACGACTTTCATGCGCAACGGCGATTTCATAATGCAACTCAAAGAGCGCCTCTCCGGACCGCTCCCCGGACAGCCTGCCCAGCTGAAGATGACTTTCGCCTGGCGTGCTGAGCAGCTGCGTATGAATCCGGAGCCGCCGCCCGATGCAAGGGTGGCAGGTGTGCTCCTCGCCCTGTGGCACGATGACCTCGAGTGGAAAACTGTACTCATTCAGCGCACGCAAAACCCGCGCGATCGCCACAGCGGACAGGTCAGCTTCCCGGGAGGGAAACACGAGGAAGCAGACGGAGATATCAGCCGTACTGCTGTCAGAGAAGCCCACGAAGAAGTAGGACTTACGCCGGAAAATATTGATATTATTGGCAAACTCACCGAATTATATATCCCTGTCAGTAACTTTGTTGTTCATCCTTACGTCGGGATATTACACGAAAAACCAGTCATTATTCCCCAGCCCGGTGAGGTGGAAGCCGTCTATACTCCGCCCGTCTCTCATTTCAGAGATGAAAAAAACAAATCCCTCAGGGAACTGAGGGTCGGTACCGGCGTTATTATGAAAGACGTTCCCTGTTATCTGGTGGAAAACAGGGCCGTATGGGGTGCCACCGCCATGATTCTGAGTGAATTCACTGAGCTAATTGACCAACCATGACCAGAGTTCTCCTGCTCACGCTCGCTGTCCTCGCCGGTATTACCCCGGCCTTCGCCCAGCCATCCAACGACGAGTGTACTTCTCCTGTCGTACTGACTGATGTAACAGCATTCTGCAGCCCGATTGCAGCCTATACCAACGTGGATGCTACTCCATCCCAGTACGGACCAGCCTCCTGCTTCGGAACTACACAGGCTGATGTGTGGTTCTCCTTCACCGCTATTGCTACCGATGTGGCTGTAGCTGTGCGGGGGGCAACTGCTTCGGCTCCGGGAGGAACACTCAAAAGTCCGCAGTTCGCCATCTATTTCGGAACCTGCGGCGGAACCATCAATCAGCTGGAATGTCAGCAGGGGCCCGGAACCAATATCGCTGAAGGATACTTCGGCGGACTGTTCGTCGGTTCTACCTATTTTATCAGGGTACAGGGCGCCGCCGGACAAAAAGGAACTTTCCAGCTGTGTGTAAATAATTACAATCCGCCGGTCGAACCTACCTCTGATTGCCCGCAAGCATCTATTCTGTGCGACAAATCTGCATTTGTGGTACAGAAAGTCAGCGGTGCCGGCTCCAACAACCTGGAAATGGAAGATGCGGTCTGCTTTGAAAACGGAGCCCCCGGCATCAATGAATCCAACTCTACCTGGTTTGTCTGGACGTGCTCCCAGTCAGGAACACTCGAATTCACGCTGAGTCCGATCAACCTGCCTGACGACCTCGATTTCGTTGTGTACCGCCTCCCCAACGGTATTGGCAACTGTAACGGAAAACAGCTTCTCAGGTGCATGGCCTCCGGTGAGGGCCCACCCTACCCCAGTCCCTGCCTCGGTCCCACAGGCCTGCGCGCAGGCGATAATGACATCAGTGAAGACGCCGGCTGCAGCGATCCAGGTGATGACGCGTGGCTTCGCCCCCTTGATATGGTACAGGGCGAAACCTATGCCCTGGTTGTAAACAACTTTTCACAGACAGGCAATGGATTTGCTATTGAGTTTGGCGGTACCGGACAATTCCTGGGGCCTCAGGCGGATTTCAATACTATTCCTGACGCCGTGTGCCTCGATGTACCGGTGGTGATTGAGGATGCCTCTTCTTTCCCGATTGGTGCCATCACTGGCTGGAACTGGAGTTTTGGTGCCGATGCAACTCCGCAAACAGCTACCGGAAAGGGGCCGCATACCGTCAGGTTTGCCACACCCGGTATTCATCCGATTGTTATGAAACTCCAGACCGACCTCGGCTGCAGAGTTACCGATATAGAAAATGTACTGGTCTATCCCGATGTGGATATAGATACGCTGGTGGCTTACCCGGACTGTAATGGCACGGCAAATGGTGAAGTCAAGATAGACAATATCACATCAGGTACTCCTCCTTATCTCTTCAGCTGGAATGGCGGCCCGTTTACCACCCGCGATTCCCTGAATGGTCTCGGTATCAGTGTTATCAATCTTGTCATCAGAGATGCCAACAATTGCCAAAGCGAGTTCACCATTGATGTACATGAAAGAATTCTGACCGCCGACGCTACGGTACAAAAACCACTGTGCTTCGGCGATGCAAACGGTATTATTTCACTCAATGTAACTAACGGAAAAGCGCCGGTTCAGTTCGACTGGGGCAACGGATATATACCGGACAACAATAAAGGCGGTTTCCCTGCCGGTATCTATACCGTCAAGGCAATTGACGACGCTTTGTGCCGGGGAACATTCAGCGTAACCGTTACCGACAATCCCCTGCTCACCGTTCGTATTGATACTGTTGATGTTACATGCAACGGAGCCAATGATGGTGTAGCGGTAGCCACGCCTGTTGGCGGTGTTGGCAACTACTCCTTCCTTTGGTCAGACGGACAAAACGGAACACAGGCATCCGGGCTCAATCCCGGACAGTATCTTGTAACAATTACTGACGGGAATAACTGCTCTACTACCACCGGCGCTTATATCACCGAACCACCTGATGTGGGAATTGGTCTGCTCGGAATCACTAATCTGCGCTGCAACGGTATTCCGGAAGGAGCCGTACAGGTGGAGGGACTGGGTGGATGGCCACCCTATACCTTCAGTGCCGACGGTGTCAACTACACTGCCTCGTCAACACTGGGTTCGCTGGCTGCCGGCGATTACTGGATTCTGGTAAAAGATTCAGAGGGATGCGAAGACTCCCTGTACGCCCGCGTAACTGAACCCGATGCCCTGCAGGTAGTGGCTATCCCCGCTGATACCACCATTGACCTCGGATTTACCTTCGATGTGGACACCTATACTTTCCCGGGCGGGCGCCCGGTTGAGTTCCTGTGGTCGCCCACCGAGGGTCTCGACGGAGCAGACAAGGCCGAACCAACCATCACCGGCATCAGGGAGCAGTATTATATTGTCCGCATTGTGGACGAGGACGGCTGTGAGGCTTTCGACACAGTACACGTGAAGGTAAGCAAGAAAAGACCCGTCTATTTCCCGAACATATTCAAACCGGAACAGGCCACTCAGTACGGCAACGACTATTTCACAGGGTATGCCGGTCCGGCGGTGCGACAAATCAATTTCCTGCGTGTGTATGACCGCTGGGGAAGTCTGCTGTTCGAGAGAAAGGATTTTCAGCCCAACGATCCCTATCTCGGATGGGATGGCACCTACAAAGGTGAAAAAATGTCGGGCGTGTTCACCTGGTACGCCGTAGTGAGTTTTCTCGATGACAGGGATGTCGAATTCAGCGGCGACGTAACGGTACTGCGCTGATTACAGGAACGGATTGTACTCCATTTCGTGCCGAATGGTAGTTTCAGGCCCGTGTCCCGGCCATACAACAGTTTCTCCGGGCAGCACAAACAGCCGCGTCCTGATGCTGTTGAGTAATGTATTGGTATCACCTCCGGGCAGATCTGTACGGCCGATGCTTTCCAGAAAAAGCACATCTCCTGCAATCAGAAAGCCGTCTTTTTCACAGTAGAAAGAAAGACTGGCCGGTGAGTGACCCGGTGTAAACAGTGCCAGTAGCTCCGTGTTTCCAAACCGGATACGCTGATTATCTTCAATAAATACGGAGGGAACCGGCTGACTGCCATTGATCGGAATTCCATAACCCCTGCAAACACTTTCGAAGCTGTTCAGCACGGGAAGCTCACCGCGGTGTATTTCCAGATCAAGTCCGCAGGTATCTGCTACGAACCTGTTGCCGAATACATGGTCAAGGTGACAATGCGTATTAATCAGCCTGACCGGTTTCAGATCGTGTTCGGTGATAAAATTGACCAGTTGCCGTTCCTCATCGCGGTGATAACAGCCCGGATCAAAGATGACGCACTCCCCGGTTTCATCCCAGACGATGTAGGTGTTCTCTGCAAACGGATTGAATTCAAATTGTTGTACCTGTGCCATGGCCTGATTATATTACCTGAAACCCGTGTACATAAGGGTCTTCATCGTTAAACAAAATGGTGTTATACCCCATAATAACAGCCCATCCTTCAATACCGGGCCTGATAGCAGGGCGACCAGCCACCGTGGTTTCCTCCTCAATAGTGCCGATAAACTTTGAGCCGATAATACTTTCATGGACAAATGAGTCGCCAGGCCTGAGCAATCCCTTGTGATACCACTGGGCCATACGGGCGCTGGTTCCGGTACCGCAGGGAGAGCGGTCAATCGCCTTGTCACCGTAAAAAACGGCGTTTCTGGCAGTGGATGCCGGATCAATCGGTTTCCCGGTCCAGAGAATATGACTCAGCCCGCGTATAGTCGGGTTTTCGGGGTGAACGAACTCGTGTTTTTCATTGATGCGCTTCCTGAGTTCGCGCGCCCACGCGACGAGCTGTTCGGCCCGGAAATGCTCCAGTCCGGGGAAATTTTCCTGCGGATCAACGATGGCATAAAAATTACCACCATAGGCGACGTCCACGTGAAGCTTACCGAGTTCAGGACACTCCACACTGATATTTTCGGCGGCCATGAAGGCAGGAACATTGGTAAGTTTGACTGATTTTACGCGATTTCCCTCCTGTTTGTACTGTACCCTGACAATTCCGGCCGGAGTTTCGAGACGGAGGTGACCGGGGGTTTTAGGGGTAACCAAACCCTCTTCCAGTGCGATGGTTACCGTACCGATGGTACCATGGCCACACATGGGCAGGCAGCCGCTTGTTTCAATAAAAAGTACCGCCGTATCATTGGCCGGGTCGTGTGGCGGATACAGAATACTGCCGCTCATCATATCATGTCCGCGCGGTTCAAACATCAGTCCTTTGCGTATCCAGTCATATTCGCGCAGAAAATGCTGTCTTTTTTCGCTCATATCAGCGCCTTCCAGCGCAGGTCCCCCTGCGGCTACCAGTCTTACCGGATTACCGCAGGTATGTGCATCAATGCAGGTAAATTTCTTGATCATGATATGGTGTCAGGTTACCAGACTTCAAATTCGGTTCTTCTGTTCCGGGAGCGGCCTTCCGGAGTATCGTTGGATTCAATCGGCTTTGTTTCACCAAAACCCCTGAAACGAAGTCGTTGCGGATGAATCTGCCGGGTGACAAGGTAATCATAAACTGCCTTTGCCCTTTTTTCGGAGAGCAGCATATTTGAGTCATCATTCCCGACGTTATCGGTGTGCCCGTTAATCTGAATTTTCAGCAGCGGATTTTTATCGAGCAGTTCGGCCAGTTTGTCGAGCTCGGCGGCCGATTCCGGCTTCAGGTCGGAGGCGCCGGTCTCAAAAAAGACATTTCGGAGTGCAATGGGCTTTTTCAATGTCTTTACTTCGCCTGTGACAGTATCTGCGTCAAAAGGAATGAGCGCGATATCCAGTTGAAAAGGTTTTGCAGCAGTGGCACTTTCAAGCAGGTCAAAATTTTCAGAATAGAACAGGTAGCCCTCCTTTGACACGTTCAGTGCATAGGATTTTCCGGCAGGCAGGCATACCAGTACGGTACCATCAGACTTGCTGTTTGATGAAACAAAAGATGAACCGGTTTTCAGGTCAATAAAATCGGCTTTGGCGACCAGCGGATTACCGGTAACGGCATCCGTTATGCGGGCGCGGGCGTAAGTGACCGGCTGCGGGCGTGCCGCTTCGGGCATATCAAAAGAATAAATATCCAGTCCGCCGGCTCCACTGCTCCTGTTTGATGCGAAATAGGCCTGTTTTCCGTCCAGACTCACCACCAGCATCTCCTCGCTGCCTTTGGTATTGATTGGATATCCCAGATTTACCGGATTACCCCAGCTTCCGTCGGGTTGCTTCCTGACGAAGAAGAGATCACTTGCCCCCATTCCGGGCAAACTGTCGGAAGCGAAGTAAAGCGTTTGTCCATCGGGATGCAGAAACGGCGCAATCACCCTGCCGCCTGCATTGATCTGTTCAGGCAGCTTTTCCGGTTTCGACCATTTTCCGCCTTGCTGGCGGTTGGTTTGCCAGAGAGATATCCGGGACCCGTCGCGACTGCTTGCCTTACAGAAAATAATCGTCTTGTTATCGGCTCCGATTGTCGGCTGGGCTTCCCAGTCGGGCGAATTGATAGCGCTGCTGAAGGGAGTTGGTATGGTCCACGTGCCATTCTTCAGTTGCGACCAGTACAGATCACAACTTCCCTGCGATCCGTCATTTTCCCGGTTGCATGCGGTAAAAACCAGCCAGGAACCATCGGGACTGATAGCCTGAGCACCTTCATTCTGTGGCGTATTAACTCCGTCAACGGGGACAGCCGTTTCCCATTTTCCGTTATTGAAAGTACTGCTGTAAAAATTCTCGTCGAGGCCCACCCTGCGGGTAAAAATCATGGTGGATCCATCAGCTGTCAGAGAGGGGAAGTACTCCATCTTGTCAGTATTGATACCCGGGCCCAGCGATACAGGATTGAAAGGCACAGGATTTTTCATCGCATTTGAGGCAAAAAGCCCTCTTTCCACCCATTTTTTGGCGGTCTTGATTTTCCCGGGATTAATCGGGTTGCTGTTGAGGTAACTGGTGGCATGTTTTGCGCAATCATCGTACATATCCAGCTCCCATTCCACTTCGGCAAGAATAAGGAAAGCCAGCGGTCGGAAAGTTGAATCCAGTGCGATAGCTTTCAGAAACTCCTCCCTTGCCTTGAAAAAATCCCTTCCACTTCTGTACGTGTCGGCAAGCGCCAGCCGGGCCTCGATAAACAGGGGGTCAGCCCTGACAGCCTTTTCAAAAAAACCCTGCGCAACAGCTGTGCCGGACGGGCCGAACGAAGCCTCCCTCATACCTTCGCGGTATGCAGAAAGTGCTCTGTCATTGGTAGTCCCGGTTGTGTTGAATTTCTGGGCATTTACCAGAAAAGGGAGCATCAGAAACAAAAGTGTGCGCATGGCTGATTGAGTTGAGGAGTACGGAGCACTTGTGTTAAATATACGTAAAGTAATCCTGATTACAATTTTTGGCACGGGATTAGCAATACCTTTGCAGCTTCATACAATAGAAATGGTTTAGTAAAAAAGCCCGGCGCGGCAAGCGCACCGGGCTTTTCTTTTTGAGCCATTCCAGCGCTATCGTATCAGCGTGAGGTTCCCTGACTGTGATTTTTCTACACCATTACATTTGTAACGGAGTCTGTAAAGATAAACGCCCTGATTCACGGTTTGTCCGTTTGCAGTTCCATCCCAGGTATCGAAGGGATCCTGTGCATTGAAAAGGCGTCCACCCCAGCGATCGAACACTTCCAGCGAGATAAAGTCATTCACGATGAAAGGATTGCTTATACCGAACCTGTCGTTCAGATTTTCTGTACCTCCGGGCGTAAAAGCATTGGGCAGAAAGACATTCTCGCAATCGAGCGTTCTGGGATCAATAGCTTTTACATAGATTGAGTCAACAGCAAGGCAGCCGTCGGCGTACTCGATTTCAACAGAATAGTACGTCGAATCAACCGGTGTGATTGTCGGAGTACGGGAGTTTGGATCGGAAACCCCGGTGGACGGGATCCAGGTATAACTGTCGGCACAAAAATCGGCCAGTGAAATCTGTACGGAGTTACCAAGATAAACAACAGTATCCCTGTTTAGAATCTGATCCGGTTTGCGGTAGTATCGCTTCAGATCATCTTCATTCAGTGCCCTGCTGTGAAACCTGAGTTCGTCGAACATCCCTTTGTACTGTATATCCAGCGGACAAACAGGCTCCCCTACCCTGAGCGGAGAGGTATTGGTCAGGTTAATACGCGCTTTCGAATTTCTGGAATCTCTCAGCGTTCCGTTGACAAACAGGGAAAAATTCAGATTACTCCTGGTCAGCGTGATGAACTGCCAGCACGGATTATTATCGAGTTTGGCATTCAGTGTAACAAAAAGAGTATCATTTTCACTGATACCTGCGGAAATCCGGTTAAATTTGGGCACATAACGAACCCAGAAAGACCTGGACAAATTACAGGTATCCTGCTTGGCCATAATCACCTGGGAGTTCACCTGGTTCTGTCCATCGGGCGGACGTATATAGAAACTGATGGTGAAATCACTGGTCGTGAAAATATCGGAAAGGGGACCGACAAAATTCAGGGCATCATTATTGTCTGCAAAACGCATGGCAGAATCCTGAATACCGCAATCACAGGCAATATTGCCTTTTAGCGCGGCGGCGGAACCATTGCCACTGTCATCAACACCTTTGCAGTTGTCGAATGAAAAATATGCCTCCAGTTTGTCGGATACCGTTTGGCCCGATACTCCGGCGATCACCGACAACGTGAAAAACAGGAAGAGAAACGATCGCATCCGATTCATTTTAGTAGTGAATTTTGGCTCCATCAGGTTGTAAGGGGCGCTGAACAGCAACCTCCGACACCACGGAATGAAACCTGCACATTAAACGATTTTTCTGTGGATTTAATATGACGTGTACTGACAAAATAACTGCTATACGGGTTGAAAATGTACCAAATCGGCAAATTGCTGTACCCGTTTGTGTATCATGGACGGGGTTAGTCCTTTCAGCCGTTCAATACTGAATTTTTCTACACAAAATGACGCCATGGCAGAACCGTAAATTACTGCACGCTTCAGATTCTGGAAAGAGACATCGTCGGTACGGGCAAGCCAGCCTATAAACCCTCCCGCAAATGTATCGCCTGCTCCGGTGGGATCAATTACCTCCGCCAGCGGGAGTGCCGGAGCAAAAAATATTTCACCTTTGTGAAAAAGCAGCGCTCCGTGCTCGCCCTTTTTTATAATAAGCGTTTTTGGTCCCATTTTATAAATCACGCGGGCGGCCTTCAGCAGGGAGTGTTCTCCGGACAACTGCCTTGCCTCTTCATCGTTCACGGTGAGTACATCCGTTTTTTTGATTACTTTTTTCAGGTCTTCCAGTGCATTGTCCATCCAGAAATTCATAGTATCCAGTACTACCAGTTTCGGACGTTTGGGCAATTGTTTCAGTACCCTCATCTGAATCTCCGGTACCAGATTCCCCAGCATCAGGTATTCCGAGTTTTTGAATTGAGCCGGAATGACCGGATCAAAATTTGCAAGCACATTCAGCTGTGTATCCAGTGTGTCGCGTCCAACCATATCCTTGTGATACCTCCCGGCCCAGAAAAATGATTTTTCACCTTCCTTAATCTGCAAGCCTGCCAGATCTGCACCACGCTTTTGCAGATAGTCGAGTGTTTCCCGTGGAAAATCATCACCCACTACCGAAACGATACGAACAGGTTTCACAAAATAGGTGGCAGCCAGAGAAATATAGGTGCACGCACCTCCAATTACATTGTTCGCCCGGCCAGAGGGAGTTTCAATATCGTCGAAAGCCACAGTACCAACAGAAAGAATGCTCATAATGCTCGTTTTTTTACTGTTTTATGGCTAATTCCAGGGCATTTTCCTGAATGCCATTTTTTTTAAAAAAATTCTTCCGCAAAGGTTGTAAAATTTGGTGACCCATCATACCTTTGCGACCGCTTTTGAGAAATAAACATTCTCGGCAAAAAAGCTCCCTTAGCTCAGTCGGTTAGAGCGGCGGACTGTTAATCCGTAGGTCCAAGGTTCAAGTCCTTGAGGGAGCGCAAACTCAGGCGCAATTATCTGTTAATCAGGTGGTTGCGCTTTTTTCTTTTCTGTTATGATTTCTTTTTCAGCTGAAGTCAGGAACGCCCTCGACAGTAGGCAGCCGGTTGTAGCGCTTGAAAGCACCATCATAGCCCACGGTATGCCTTACCCCCGCAATGTGGAAACAGCCATGCTGGTGGAGGAAACTATCCGGCGCCGCGGCGCTATTCCCGCCACCTGCGCCATCATTGAAGGCAAATTGCGCGCAGGTCTTGCCACCGACGAACTGGAACTTCTCGGGAAGGAAGGGGCCTCCATACCCAAGGCCAGTCGCAGAGATCTTCCCTATCTGGTCAGCAAGGGCATGCACGGGGCTACCACAGTAGCCTCCACCATGATTATCGCCCGCCTGGCCGGTATCCGGGTTTTCGCCACCGGAGGAATCGGAGGCGTACACAGGGGCGCAGCTCTTACCATGGACATATCTGCCGACTTGCAGGAGCTGGCGCAAACACCGGTGGCCGTTGTCAGTGCAGGCGCTAAAAGTATTCTGGACCTCGGTCTGACGCTTGAATATCTTGAAACTCATGGCGTACCGGTTATTGGCTTCGGCACCAGCGAATTTCCTGCTTTTTACACAAGAAGGAGCGGTTTTGGTGTTGACTATCGCCTCGATACACCCGAGGAAATTGCACACCTGCTCGACACCAAATGGCAGATGGGGCTGTCAGGTGGGGCTGTTATTGCCAATCCCGTTCCCGAGGAATTTCAGATGGATGCGGATATAATTGAAAAAACAATCCGGGAAGCTGTACAGGAAGCAGAAAAAACAGGCGTGAAAGGAAAACGAATAACACCTTTCCTGCTGGCCAGAATTGAAGAACTTACCGGGGGGAAAAGTCTGGAGACCAATATCCGCCTGGTGCTGAATAATGCCGGACTGGCCGCAGATATCAGCCGGTCTCTGGAGTACAAATAAAAAATCCCGGGTTCTCTTGCTGAAGAACCCGGGACTATACATCACAGCCGGAGTACCGGCTCTTTACTAGCCTTCTGTTTCAACAACTTCCTGCGGCTGATCGCGGAAAGGACGACCCGATCCGGTTACCTGCAGGTGCTCGTACTTGCGCATACCCGTGCCTGCGGGTATTTTCTTGCCTACAATTACGTTTTCCTTCAGACCCATCAGCATATCTTTCTTGGCAGCGATAGCAGCCGTGCTGAGTACCTTGGTTGTTTCCTGGAACGAAGCCGCAGAAATCCACGACTCTGTACCCAGAGAGGCCTTGGTGATACCGAGCAGCATCGGAATGGCGGTTGCCGGAACAGCATCGCGGTATTCGACCAGCTTCTTGTCGTTGCGCTTCAGGAAGGAATTCTCCTCACGGATCTGACGAAGCGTTACCAGTGCGCCCGGTTTCAGTTTGGAACTGTCGCCAGCGTCGAGTACATACTTCTTGTCGTAAATCCAGTCGTTGTAATCTACAAATTCGTTGCGATCAACCGGCTCACCCTCGAGGAAGTGCGTGTCACCGGCATCCACGATTTCAACGCGACGCAGCATCTGGCGTACGATCACCTCGATGTGTTTGTCGTTGATGTTGATACCCTGTGAGCGATAAACTTCCTGAACACCATTTACAAGGTAGAACGAAGCGGCGAACGGACCTTTAACAGAAAGGATATCCTTCACCGAGATTGTTCCCTCTGTGAGCGCAGTACCAGCGCGAACGAAGTCTTCGTTCTGCACCAGAATGTGCTTGGTCAGCGGAATCAGGTATTTGCACTCCTGACCGTCTTTGGCGCGAATAAAGGCCTCGCGGTTACCGCGTTTGATCGAGCCGAACGTGATAACACCGTCGAGTTCGGCAACAATAGCCGGGTTGGACGGATTACGAGCCTCGAAGAGTTCGGTTACACGCGGCAGACCACCCGTGATATCGGCAATCTTTCCGAGTTTCCGCGGGATCTTCACCAGTTGCTGACCGGATTTTACCTCCTGATTGTCTTCAACTGATATATAGGCTCCAACAGGCAGAGAGTAAGTTTTCAGCTCCTCCCCGGTACGGGCGTCCAGCACCGACATGGAAGGAATCTTCTTCTTGTTCTTGCTCTCCATAACAATCTTCTCGGCAAAACCGGTCTGATCATCGCGTTCGAAGCGGTAGTTGGTTCCTTCTTCGAGATTGTTGAAACGAACAACACCGGCGTAATCACTTACAATCACCGCGTTGAAAGGATCCCATTCGCAAACCTTGTCACCGCGCTGCACTTCCTGTCCGTCCGTGACGAAAAGGTAGGCACCATAAGGAATGTAGCTGCTTGAAAGAACACGATTGTTCTTGGGATCTATTACACGGATTTCACCTGTACGCGAAACTACCACCTTGACAGCCTTGCCATCGTTGTCGGTTCCGTCAACCGTACGGATTGTATCGAACTCGATTTTACCACTATTCCGCACCGTCAGGCTGTTTTCCGTCTGGGAAAGCATCGCGGTACCACCCGTGTGGAAGGTACGAAGGGTCAACTGAGTACCAGGCTCACCGATTGACTGAGCAGCGATGATACCCACTGCGTCACCCATCTCGGCTACGCGGCCGGTTGCCAGGTTCTTGCCGTAGCACTTGCCGCAAACACCGTGTCGGCTTTCGCAGGTAAGTACGGAACGAATGGAAACCATCTCGATATCTGCGGTTTCAATTGCAGCTGCTATAGTGTCGCTGATATATTCACCTGCTGCAACGATGAGCTCGTCCGTTTCAGGACTATAAACATCGTGCAAACTGTAACGGCCTTTGATACGATCCTTGAGGCTGACGATAATTTTGTCACCCTCCTTGAACGCCGTGGTATCAATACCGCGCAGCGTATTACAGTCCACTTCACGAACGACAACATCCTGAGATACGTCAACCAGACGGCGCGTCAGGTAACCTGCATCGGCCGTTTTCAGCGCCGTATCGGCAAGACCCTTGCGCGCACCGTGTGTGGAGATAAAGAACTCCTGAACCGACAGTCCCTCCAGGAAGTTGGAAAGAATCGGGTTTTCGATGATCGCTCCACCGGTATCGCCGGATTTACGCGGCTTGGCCATCAGACCACGAAGACCGCACAGCTGTTTAATCTGCTGTTTGGAACCGCGCGCTCCTGAATCGAGCATCATGAACACCGAGTTGAAGCCCTGCTTGTGGCTGCTGAGTTCGCGCATCAACTGATCAGTGATACGGTTATCGGCAAATGTCCACTTGTCAATAATCTGGTTGTAGCGTTCGTTATTGGTGATGAGACCCATGTTGTAGTTGTCCCATACTTCATCCACTTCCGTTTGGGCAGCCACCAGCGCTTTTCTCTTCAGATCAGGGATAATCAGATCACCGAGGTTAAACGACAGACCGGCCTTGAAAGCCCATCCGAAGCCCAGTTCCTTGATTCCGTCGAGGAATTCGGCGGTTTTGCGGAAGCTGGTGCGATTCAGGATATCGCTGATGATACCTTTGAGGTTACGCTTTGTGAGCAACTCATTAATATAAGGTACTTCTTCGGGTACAGCCTGATTGAAGAGCACGCGACCGACCGTAGTTTTAAGGCGCCTGGAGGTCTTTTCACCATTTTCTTCCCAGCGAACACGGCATTCGATACCTGCGTGCAGGTCGAGCTGGCCCTCATTATAGGCGATAATTACCTCCTCTGCGGAGTAGAACCGGCGTCCTTCACCTCTAACAGGGTTGTCATCAATGCTCTTGCGCTCTTTGGTCAGGTAGTACAGACCGAGTACCATGTCCTGAGACGGCAGGGTAATCGGAGATCCGTCCTGCGGATTGAGCATATTATGGCTGGAGAGCATCAGAATCTGAGCTTCCAGAATAGCTGCATGGCTGAGCGGCACGTGAACGGCCATCTGGTCACCGTCGAAGTCGGCGTTGAAGGCCGTACAAACGAGCGGGTGAAGCTGAATAGCCTTGCCCTCGATAATGCGGGGCTGGAAAGCCTGAATCGAGAGTCGGTGCAGCGTTGGGGCGCGGTTCAGCATAACCGGGTGGCCGCGCAGGATATTCTCGAGGATTTCCCAGATAACCTGATCCTTGCGGTCAACAAGCTTCTTGGCTGATTTAACCGTTTTGACAATTCCGCGCTCAATCAGCTTCCTGATAATGAACGGCTTGAAAAGCTCAGCGGCCATAGCCTTGGGGATACCGCACTCGTGCAGTTTGAGGGTAGGACCCACCACAATTACCGAACGACCGGAGTAATCCACACGTTTACCGAGCAGGTTCTGACGGAAACGGCCCTGTTTGCCCTTCAGGATATCGGAGAGCGATTTGAGCGCACGTCCGCCTTCCGCCTTCACAGCATTCGATTTCCTTGAGTTATCGAAGAGTGAGTCAACAGCCTCCTGAAGCATGCGTTTCTCGTTGCGGAGAATCACTTCAGGGGCCTTGATTTCAAGCAGGCGCTTGAGTCGGTTATTGCGAATAATTACGCGGCGGTACAGGTCGTTCAGGTCAGAAGATGCGAAACGGCCGCCATCCAGCGGAACGAGCGGACGCAGTTCCGGCGGAACTACCGGTAGATACTGAATAACAGTCCATTCGGGGCGCTGTCCTGCCAGTTCCAGACCTTCGCGGAACGCCTCCACCACGCGCAGGCGCTTGTTGGCTTCCGTTTTCTTGGCCTGACTGCTCTCGTTGTGCGACTCATGACGCAGCTGAGCTGACAAATCATCCAGATTCAGGGTACTGAGCAGTGTAAACACCGCTTCAGCGCCCATTTTGGCTACGAACTTGTCGGGATTCGATTCATCGAGGAGGTGGTTATCCTTCGGAAGCGTATCCATGATTTCCATGTATTCCTCTTCTGTGAGGAGATCCATGCGACTGATACCCTCTTCAGCCTTCACGCCGGGTTGAACAACCACATAGCGTTCGTAGTAAATGATACTCTCCAGCTTTTTGGAAGAAAGGCCGAGGATATAGCCAATTTTGTTGGGCAGGCTCTTGAAGAACCAGATATGTACCACCGGGACGACGAGACGTATATGGCCCATCCGTTCGCGGCGCACCTTTTTTTCGGTTACTTCCACACCACAACGGTCGCAGACGATACCTTTATATCGGATACGCTTGTACTTTCCGCAATAGCATTCATAGTCTTTTACGGGACCAAAAATACGTTCGCAGAACAGACCGTCGCGCTCGGGTTTGTAAGAGCGATAGTTGATTGTTTCCGGCTTGAGCACCTCGCCGTAGCTGCGCTCGAGGATTTCATCGGGGCTGGCCAGCGCCAGCGTTATGCTGTCGAAGCCCTGATCGGTTTTATTGCTTTTCTTTTTGAAAGGCATATTGAAAAGTTCAGAAATGATCGAAATGAATCACTTTTCAGTCACTTGTTCAGGAAGGAAGGGTGTGATGACCCCTTCCTTCCCGACATATTTTATTCAAATTTCACATCAAGCGCAAGTCCGCGGAGTTCGTGAACCAGTACGTTGAACGACTCCGGAATATTTGCATCCGGCAGGTTATCACCCTTGACGATTGATTCGTAGGCTTTTGCACGGCCCTGAATATCATCCGACTTGAATGTGAGGAGTTCCTGCAGGATATTGGATGCGCCGTAGGCTTCCAGTGCCCACACCTCCATCTCACCGAAACGCTGTCCACCAAACTGGGCTTTACCACCGAGTGGTTGCTGAGTGATGAGCGAGTATGGCCCGATAGAACGTGCGTGCATCTTGTCATCCACCATGTGGCTCAGTTTGAGCATATAGATAATGCCCACTGTTGCCTTCTGGTGGAAGCGGTCACCCGTTTCGCCGTCGTGAAGGTACGTCTGACCGAGGTCAGGCAGACTGGCTTTGGCTACCCAGTCGCCGATTTCGTCGGTTTTGGCACCGTCAAAAATCGGAGTTGCGAATTTGACACCGAGGCGTTCGCCCGACCAGCCGAGTACCGTTTCGAAGATCTGTCCCAGGTTCATACGGGAAGGTACACCCAGCGGGTTCAGAACGATATCCACCGGAGTTCCGTCTTCGAGGAATGGCATGTCCTCGATACGAACAATTCGGCTTACGATACCCTTGTTACCGTGACGACCCGCGAGTTTGTCACCCACGCGCAGTTTGCGCTTCTTGGCGAGATATACCTTTGCCAGTTTCAATACGCCGGCGGGCAGTTCGTCACCAATACTGATGTTGAATTTTTCGCGTTTGTAGCGGCCCACTTCTTCATTCACCTTGATACTATAGTTGTGCAGCAATCGGGCGATGAGCATATTGGTATGCTTGTCGTTCGTCCAGTTGGAGTAGTCAACCTGGCTGTAGTCAATCTGGTCGCGGAGTACGCTTACAGAAAGTTTGGAGCCTTTTGAGAGCATTTCCTCGCCGTAGATAGAACGGATACCGTTGGTCACCTTGTCCTTTACCAGCAACTGAAGTTTGTCAATAAGAACAGTCTTCAGTTTGTTCAGTGCCACCTCGTGATCGTCGTCGAGTTTATCGAGCAGCGCCTTTTCCGACTCCTTCTGGACCTTGTCCTTCTTGGCGCGTGCGAAGAGCTGCTTGTCAATCACTACGCCATTGATACTTGGCGGAACCTTCAGAGAGGCGTCCTTCACATCACCGGCTTTGTCGCCGAAGATCGCGCGGAGGAGCTTTTCTTCGGGTGTAGGATCTGTTTCCCCTTTTGGCGTGATTTTACCAATCAGGATATCGCCTTCCTTGGCCCATGCACCGATACGAATGATACCGTTCTCATCGAGATCGCGCGTTGCTTCCTCGCTGACGTTCGGGATATCCTGAGTGAGTTCTTCTTCACCCAGTTTGGTGTCACGGACGTCCAGTTCAAAGTGTTCGATGTGGATCGAGCTGAAGATATCTTCCTGTACAACCCTTTCGGAGATTACAATAGCATCCTCGAAGTTGTAACCTTTCCAGGGCATGAACGCCACCTTGAGGTTTTGTCCGAGAGCGAGCTCACCATTTTCAGTTGCATAACCTTCGCAGAGAATATCGCCTTCTTCGACACGCTGGCCGCGGCGGACGATAGGTTTCAGGTTAATGCAGGTACCCTGGTTAGTACGCATGAACTTGGTGAGGTGGTAAGTTTTGCGCGATTCTTCGAAAGAAACGAGCTGATCTTCCTCTGTGCGGTCGTAGTTGATGATAATTTCATTGGCATCAACATACTCTACCACACCACTGCCTTCAGCATTGATAAGCATACGACTGTCGCGTGCCACCTTGGCCTCGAGGCCGGTACCCACAATCGGAGAGTGCGGGCGGATCAGCGGAACAGCCTGACGCTGCATGTTTGAGCCCATGAGTGCGCGGTTCGCGTCATCGTTCTCGAGGAACGGAATCAGCGAGGCGGAAACGCCCACGATCTGGTTGGGGGCCACGTCAATATAATCGAGTTCTTCCGGAGTAAGAATCGGGAAGTCGCCGCTTTCACGGGCTTTGATACGATCATTGGTGAATGCCCCATGCTCACTTACTGGCGTATTGGCCTGAGCGATTTTCATTTTATCCTCGGCTTCGGCGGAGAGATATTCCACATCTCCGGCCATCACCACCTTCCCGCTGTCAACACGGCGGTATGGTGTTTCGAGGAAGCCCATCTTGTTAATTTTGGCGTGTGTGCAGAGCGTCGAGATAAGACCGATATTGGGTCCTTCCGGCGTTTCGATTGTACACAGACGGCCGTAGTGCGAATAGTGAACGTCGCGCACCTCAAAGCCTGCGCGCTCGCGCGACAGACCGCCGGGACCCAGTGCAGAAATACGGCGTTTGTGCGTAATTTCCGAAAGCGGGTTCGTCTGGTCGAGGAACTGCGAGAGCTGGCTGGTTCCGAAGAACGAGTTAATAACGGACGAGAGCGTACGGGCGTTGATCAGGTCAACGGGAGTGAACACCTCATTGTCACGCACGTTCATGCGCTCGCGGATTGTGCGCGCCATACGTGCAAGGCCCACGCCGAACTGAGCATACAACTGCTCGCCCACCGTACGGACACGACGGTTGGAGAGGTGGTCAATATCATCAATCTCCGCCTTGTTATTAACGAGCATAACGATATAGCGGACAATGGAGATGATATCTTCCTTTGTCAGAACGAGTTCACTCTCTGCCACATCGTGGCCCAGCTTGCGGTTAATCTTGAAGCGACCTACTTCACCGAGGTTGTATCTCTTGTCGGAGAAGAAGAGCTTTTCGATAATACCACGCGCTGTTTCGTCATCCGGGGGATCGGATCCGCGGAGTTGACGATAAATGTAGGTTACGGCCTCGATTTCGCTGGAGGTCGGGTCTTTGGAGAGCGTATTATAGATAATCGAATAATCCTCTTCCACGTCGGAGCGCTGGAGGATAATCGTAGTAACATTCGTATCCGGGTCGAGAATCAGTTCGATGCTTTCCTCATCAATGATGGCATCGCGTTCCATGATAATCTCGTTACGGGCGATAGAAACCACTTCGCCGGTATCTTCATCCACGAAATCTTCCGTCCAGGATTTGAGTACCCTGGCGGCGAGTTTCCGTCCGATGGCTGCCTCCAGATTTTCGCGGGTACAGGTTACCTCATCGGCCAGATTGAACAGGTCGAGAATAGCCTTGTCGGTATCGAAGCCGATAGCGCGGAGGAGCGTAGTGACAGGAAACTTCTTTTTACGATCAATGTAAGCATACATGACCAGGTTGATATCCGTGGCGAACTCCATCCAGGCACCCTTGAAAGGGATTACGCGGGCGGAGTAGATCTTCGTACCATTCGGGTGGAATGACTGTCCGAAGAAAACGCCCGGTGACCTGTGGAGCTGGGAGACAATAACCCTTTCGGCGCCGTTGATAACAAACGTGCCTTTGGGCGTCATGTAAGGGATATTACCCAGGAAAACATCCTGAACGATTGTCTGGAAGTCAATGTGTTCCGGATCATTGCAGGAGAGTTTGAGTTTGGCCTTCAGCGGCACGGAATAAGTGAGACCGCGCTGCATACATTCTTCGATAGTATAGCGGGGCGGGTCAATGAAGTAATCCAGAAACTCCAGGTTGAAGATACTTCTGGCGTCTGTGATAGGAAAGTTTTCCTGAAAAACGCGGTACAGACCTTCATTGATCCTGTTGTCTGGAGTAGTTTCCAGCTGGAAGTATTCCTGGAACGATTTTAGTTGTATCTCTAGCAGGTCGGGATAGTGACCGGCGAGGCGAATTTTCCCGAAGTTGACGCGTTCCTGTACGCCAGGCTTGGGAGAGACCCCGTTTGTAGTGCCGTTATTGGTCATTTTGCAATTGATTGCTTGAAATGCTGATGGGCAGGTGATTGTTTTTCGGGGCGGGTTGTTCGGGGCCGAGTGCCCGACAGACCTGCTCCTGACAGGATTAACACGAAAACCGATATTTTACAGACAACAATAGGCTTAGCATGTTTCACTGCTGTGAAAACACGCTAAGCCTGATTGTCGGTTTAATATTGGTGGAAGGAGCTGTGCATTGTCTCGAAATAAGTAAGTGGTAAGTTAAACTGTTATGGTGCCGGAAAGTTCAGGCGACATATTCAGCAACGCCTGGCTTACTTCACTTCGATAACAGCGCCTGCGCCTTCGAGTGCTGACTTAATAGACTCAGCTTCTGCCTTGTTTACACCGGCTTTCAGCTGGCTTGGAGCGCCGTCAACGAGGTCTTTAGCTTCTTTCAGGCCGAGACCGAGGATATTTTTAACCTCTTTAACGACATTCAGTTTGTTTGCGCCGGCGTCCTTCAGGAACACATCGAAGGCTGTTTGCTCAACAGCAGCTTCCGCAGAAGCGGCCGGAGCGGCAGCTACAGCTACAGCAGATGCAGCAGGCTCGATGCCATACTCATCTTTCAGAATGCCAGCCAGTTCATTAGCCTCTTTAATTGTCAGGTTCACAAGCGTTTCAGCCAGTGCTTTCAAATCTGCCATTGTAATAGAAATTTAAAACTTGTTTGCGAATGTGTGAATGAATTGGGTTTAGCGGGGGTAACCAGGTAATCGGGGCTATGGTGCGAACTTGGAAGCCGGTAATTATTGGCCGCGCTCTTCCAGCGTCTTGAGGATACCGGCCATTTTTGAACCGGAAGCCTTGAGCTGGCTGGCGAGGGTACGCGCCGGAGA
>Ga0172373_10003705_pt1 | contig 22046 bp, 14 predicted proteins | sample Lak10m_2_FD_114546 | JGI IMG/M metagenome (GOLD analysis project Ga0172373, IMG submission 114546) | Freshwater microbial communities from Kabuno Bay, South-Kivu, Congo - kab_092012_10m | ecosystem: Environmental > Aquatic > Freshwater > Lake | place: Democratic Republic of the Congo...
CTACGGAAAACGTCTGCCCCTCGAACTGCAGCGCTGGCCCATCCGCTTCGATGACTTTGAACCATGGCTGGAAAAAGCAGAAGCTCACTGCCAGGTCGCAGGAGCACTGGGGCGCGGATTCCAACCCGTCGAAACTGCTCGCAACAAACCGCCCGCACTGCTGCCGCTGGCACCCGTCAATCAGCGTGTCCTCACAAAACTGCAGCACACCGGCCACAGCGTCTGGCGACTGCCACTGGCAATTGATGCCGCCACTTGCCTGCGCTGCGATCAGTGCGCCGGCATACCCTGCCCCACCGGAGCTCGCTGGTCAGCCCTGCACACACTCCAGTCTGCCTGGCAGGCTAACCACCAGCTAAAACTGCAAACACGCACGGACGCTGTGCGCCTGCGACATGCGGCCGGACATATCGAAGGGCTCGAGGTCCGTCAGCGTGATTCCGGTCAGCAGTATCTCATCCGGGCTCGCCGCTATGTCCTCGCAGCCGGAGCCCTCGGCACAGCCGCACTGATGCTGGGTTCGGGAATCGAGCATCCGCAACTGGGCAGAAACTACATGTATCACTGCTCGCCTGTCGTTGTCGGGCTGTTTCTCAAAGCCACCGGCGGACGTCGCACCTTCATCAAACAGCTGGGACTCTCCGACTTCTACTGCGGAACTTCCGATTTCCCCGAAAAAATGGGTATCGTGCAGTCCCTGCCTGCGCCCGGACCACTGCTGCTGGCCAAAAACGGGCTGCGACTGCTGCCCCCGCCGTTAAGACAACGACTGCGAAACCACATGCTGCCGATGGTCGGCATCGTGGAAGACCTGCCCAGTCCGGAAAACAGAGTTGAGCTGTCTGCCAGTGGCCAGATCCGACTGCAGCACCGGTTCTCCGAGTTCGACCTTCAACGCGCTCAGTCGCTGACCAGAAGCATCCAAAGACTCCTGAAGACCGCCGGAGCTGCCATCACAATCGCCGGAAAAATGCCGCCCGCCGAACATGTCGGACACCAGTGCGGCACCGCTCGTTTCGGCCATCAGAGGCAGCACGCCGTGCTCGATCCGCAGTGCCGCTCCTGGTCCCATCCCGAGCTGTTTATTGCCGACGCCTCCTTCATGCCAACTTCACTTGGAGTTGGTCCGGCCTTAACAGTCATCGCCAATGCTCTGCGTGTAGGAGATATTCTGTGCAGCGAACTTTGACATGCTTATTCCGTCGGCAGAAGGCGCTTGACTGATGGGAGTCAGACTGGAACAGTTTCGACAGGCTCGAAAGATCCACGGTGGCCTCGCCGGGATGCTGACAGCCGCCGCAGGTGTGCATCTCAGCAGACTGCCAATACCTGGCAAAGCCCTCCGAAAACGCGTATTTTCGATGATGTATGGTGGCAAGTACGGAGCTCTCGACGAATCTGAGCTGGAACAGCCGCTCACCGAATATCGCTCCCTGAACGCCCTCTTCACTCGCGGCGTTCGGGACGAACTCCGGCCGCTCAGCGAACGCACCGACGTGCTGCTGTCCCCGGTTGACGGCACTGTGCAGGATGAAGGTCTGATTCAGCAGGACACCGTGCTTACGGTCAAGCAGATTCCTTACGTGCTCGGTTCACTTTGTCCGGAAACTGACACAGCTGCATTCAATAACGGCCGGTTTGCCATCCTGTTCCTGTCGCCGCGAGACTGCCACCGGGTGTATTCGCCGGCAGACTGCCTGCTGACTCGCGTCGTGCACGTACCGGGAAGCCGACTGCTCGTGCATCCCCCGTACCAGACGGCTCGCTATCCCGTCTTCTCACTCAATGAACGCCTCGTCATGGAACTGCAGACGGAACACGGACGGGTACTGGTAATTCTGGTGGCGGGCTGGGGCGTTGGCTGTCTTACGCACCCGTTTCCGCTGCCAGTCCCGATTCGCCGCAACTCCACTTCCGTGTGCGATTTAACCCCGGCAAAAACGCTGCGTCGAGGCGAGTGGATGGCCACATTCGAACTGGGGTCAACTGTCATTGTGCTGGCTGAACGCGGACGCACCGATAGTATGCTTTGCCCTCGTGATACCTGCACTCGCATCCGCCAGCCACTCTTCGAACTGACTTCTGAGGTGCACAGCGGGGAGTCGCTCTCATGAGTCAGCTGCTCAGCCTTGATCCGCCCGCCGGCACCGGCCGCAGCACCGTGACGCTGCTGCTCGGAACCACGCATCTGCCCCTCGTCTCACGTCGAATTGCTGAGCTGCTGGAATCATCCGGGGAAATCGTCGTCACACAGCTGTCGGCGACCGGTGCCAGTCGACGTGCACCGGGCACGGCCCTGCAAGTCATCTGGATTACCGATGACCAGCGATTATCAGGATCGCAGCAGGTGCAGGAACTGCTGCAAAAATCTGGCAGCAGCCGAATTTCAGTCTGCATTATTCTGGCCGGCGGGGCCTTTCTGCCGCTCGACCAGCACAGCGAAGCATTAAGACAGCTGCACGCAGAATTCGCCGCCGCCGGGGCAGGCGAAATACTGCTGCTGAATTGCGGTCTGTTGACGGTCGATGACTCGCAGATACCGGAACAGCTCAGACTGCCAGCCTGGCTGGCCCCGCTGCTGCCACGTTCAGCCACTCTGCCATGTCTGACGGCTGAGCGGCTGGTGGCGGTGCTGCAAGGCGAGCTTCCAGCAGAGCCACGTCAGCCGACCGGACAAGTGCGTCGCCTGACGATTCCCGGTCGGCGTTCTGCGCTGCAACAACTGCTGAACCGAGAACAAGCCTCGTCCTGGCTGTCGAACACAGCAGCGGCACTCACCACGCTGGCAGCTCGCTGTGGAGCCCGCTTGCTGGCAGACCTGCTGCTGCTGATACTCTGCCGGCTCGGCTGGTCATGGGCGCGACTGCTGCCCCAAATTCTAAAGCCCCGATCAGCACGCGAACTGCTGGAAATTTACAATCGCTGGAGCTGGCCGGACCTGCAGCTTGCCGGCTGGAATAATGGCGTCGTACATTTCGGCTGGAAGTTTCCCGGTCGTACGGTCGTGTCCACCGCTGCCAGCGGACGGTGCCTCCGGATTGGCAGGGAAACCGTGACAGTCGATGGCGGTTTGCCGCTGAAACAGGTGCTGCTGGCCCTGCAGGCGGCAGGACGCAGTCTGCCGGTCGTGCCAAACTTCTCGTGGATCAGCATGGGCACAGCTTTTTTCGTCCCCGTGCATGGTTCCGGCTGCCGCATTTCAACGCTGGGGCAGGCGGTGGTACGAGCCCTCGTCTATGATGCATCCGAAAATCGACTGCTGCGGCTGCATCGAGACACCAGCGAATTTCGGCGAATGATGTATGATCGCAGTCGTCCGCTGCTGCTGCTGCGAATGACGCTGCAAACTCAGCAGCCGCTGAAATACTCCGTCCGCGAAGAATCACTGCAGAATCCAGCGGCCGAACAACTGCTGCTGGCATTTGCCGATCCCGAGGCCGCCAACGTTGAAGTGCGGAAGGCACGAGCTGTCGATCGCGAAGTCATCGTGCGACGATTTGATGCTGAGCCTGCCGTCACAGGTTCCGCTGAGCTGCCTCGCGATCGTCTGGGAAGCCTCTGGGATCGCATCGAAGAAACTCCGCTGGCCGGCCGGCTGTTCCACTGGTTTGTACGCTCGTTCGCTTTCCACGTCGAACTGCTGATGTCGCCCGACGAGTTCCGCGTCTTTTGGCAACATCATTCCCGGCTGCCGCTGGCCAAAATTCAGCTGCGCCGCATGCTCCGGGATGGAATTGAGAATTCAGCGTGCTGCGACTTTGACTGCATCTGTGCTGATCTGTTCATGCTGCGAGGAAAACGTCATGTCTTCACTGAGTTCATCACTGAGCATCTGCCCACAGTCCGGACAAACCCGGGAAAGCAGAGCCTTTGAGGAGCGGGAAGCGGAACTGGAAGCTGTGCTGCAGACTTGCGAAGAACTAATTCGCCTGCGAATCCCGAATCTGCTCCGACTTTACCTCAACCCGTGGGTAGTACAAACCTGTACTGTCCTCGCAGCTGCAGTGCGCTGGAAGTTCCCCGCCTCATCGGGCGGCCGATATCCGTCTTTCCTTGCCAATTCTGGCGAGGAGGCACTCAGCGGAGCCATTAAGCTGGCGAGGTTTCATCGCCTCCAGACTCCGCAGGGACGAACTCTCACACCGGATTCGGCCGTCCTGTTTATCGGCGATGACGTACCGGTCGGGTTCGCGGACCTGGAAACCCACAGCACGGGCGATGACTCCGGAACCAGCGGCCTGATTCCCCACGTGCGTTGCTGCACCGAACACACAGCGGTGCAGTTGCTCGAAAAAAACACGTTCCTGCCGGCCGCCGTCGTGCTGTCGGCGCCCGAAACCTGGTCCGACAGTCCGCTCACACGCAGGCTGCAGCTCTACCAGCTGCGCGGCGGGCTGGTCCTTGTGCGGCTGCGAGCGGAAGATCTGGTCCTGGAAGCTGACGATACGCAAAGACTGGTTCCAGATGTGCTCATCTTCGATGACTCGCTGACCGCCCGCCAGGTGCCCTTCGGCGCCTTTACGGCCCGTCCCGATCTGTACGCACCCTGGATGAAGGCCAAACTCAGCACCTTTCACAGCACAACCTTCCAGCCCAACACCATCTCAACCTGCCATCTGCTCCGCTGTCTGCCGGACCTGGTGCCAGGTCTCAGTCGCCGGGTGCAGCCGGAACTGGATCTGCTGCTCAAGGATCACCAGACGCTGTCAAAAGCATTTGCCGAACTGTTCAGTCCGTCACTGCTGCGGGTGATCTGTGCGGCCGGGTTCGCCGAACACGATGTCACCGTGCACGGCCATTATGTCAAGGCCGGACCGCGACGGCTGTTTGACGGCATTGGCGGAGTCGCCTGCAGCCTGCGGGGACACAACCCGGAAACATGGCCCTCAGAACTGCGAGCTTTGCCGGAGGGCGGGGTTCGCAGTGAACTGGCGCGAAGGCTGCTGGCCCTGACCGGACTGCCGCAGTACGCCCCGGCTGTCAGCGGTGCCGGTGCTGTCGAAGCCGCACTCAAAATGGCCCTGACCGTGCAGTTTCCCCGCACTCACGTCATCATCATGCGCGGTGGCTACGCCGGAAAAACTCTGCTGGCACTCACAGGTACAGAACGCGGTAAATACCGCGAGGGACTGGGACCATTGTACCCGCACCGCATCTGCATCGATCCCTTCGCTGCGGATGCCTGCCAGCAGTTGCAGCAGGCACTGCAAAGCTGCCCCGTCGCCGCCATTCAGCTTGAACTGATTCAGGGGGTCGGCGGTGTACGCGCCATCCCCGCTGAAGTCCTGCAGGCCGTTGCTTCCGCCGCTGAAACAGAAGGGATCAGCGTCATTGTCGATGAAATTCAGACCGGCATGCACCGCACCGGCCCCTTCATTCGCACCAGCCAGACACCACTCAAACCAGACTTCCTGGTGCTGGGAAAAGGCACCAGCGACATGCTGTTTCCGTTCGCCCTGACCCTCTGGTCGGGCCGAGTCCATGAAAAGCTGCAACAGCTCGGCAGCCGGCTGCCCGAACGAATGCGGGAACAGTACGGATACGAAACCGGATACCGAGCGGTTCTCAATACACTGCGTCGCTGGGAACAGCAGCCCGTACAGACTCAGGTGGAAGCGGCCGGCATGCAGTATGCCGAACAACTGCGGCAGCGGCTGAAAACGCATCCGCGAGTCCGTGAGGTACGCGTCTTCGGGCTGCTGATCGGGATTGAGCTGAACCTGCGGCACACACTCACCGCTCGACTGGGCCTGAAACCCGCCCAGCTGTATCTGCTGCAAATGATGCAGCACCGGGACTTTCCTCTGCTGATGGGGTACTGCCAGTACGAACCCCACATTCTGAAGTTCACTCCGCCACTGACGGTGACACCTGATGAGGTCAGAGATTCCGTCAAATCGATTGCGGACGCACTCTCGGTGTCGCAGACGCGACTGCTGGGATGCGGACTGCAGTCCCTGCTTCGCTCACGCAGGTAACCAAAACCACCACTGTTTGAATCAATCCGGAGACAGACTGATGTCCGCCCAGAACCTTACGCAACACCAGACGGCTGCCGGCCCGCTGCGAATTCTGAACATCAACTTCGACGAGGTCTACCAGCGACACCTTGGACGGCACAGTCAGTTCGGCATCAACGTGCTGCACCTGATTGCCGTTTATGGTGTCTATTTCTGTATCTTTTCAGTCGCGCGATTCGCAGTCATCGCGGGGCTCCCGCAGCTTTCTCAGCCGGAACTGACCGTCATGCTGTTTGGACTGTCCGTGCCATGGCTGGCCGTGCTGCTGTGGAATGTTCGCATGGGTGCATTGCTGCTGTCGGTGCTGTCAGCGGCGTTGCTGAGCCTTGCTGCGGCCCTGCTGCCATTGCCACTCTGGCTGGCAATTCCGCTGCTGCCGGCATGGCACATCCTGCAGCAGCTCAGCCATCGCTGGTACACCACACATCGCGACATGTCCCGCTTTGCAGCCGGTTATCCCAAAGGAGCAAAACTGGTGATCATGCTGGCGGTGTTCGAGCTGCCGATCCTGCTGCACTACTTTCTTGTCGGTGACTGCGTGCCCGAGACGCAGTCGTAATCAGTGACACCAGCAGCGGCCTACACTTCGGCGCCCCGGCCACCGCCCCCCCTTGCAGCCAGATGCTTTTCACCATGGAGTGTCTTTGCTGTCGCGGGCGAAACTGGAAACCACGGTTGCTGTGAGCAAAAAACGCTGAACAGCATGACCGTTTACATTCACACATAAACAACAATCCCATCACATATCAAACACAAACACATCATATTCCCCTAATCGTTTTTTTACCAAAGAAACAACATACGCCAACCGTTTCTTCAACTCACCCAACTAGATTTGTCCCTGCGAGTAACGCCGAATTCATCTGCCTGCGTGTGCCAGGCAGCAGTCGTTCGATGTTCAAAATCGTGGTTTTTTCTGGAGGTTACGGGGATGAAGAGCGTGGTAAGGAAACGAGGCTTTACGCTGATTGAGCTGCTGGTGGTGATTGCCATCATTGCCATTCTGGTTTCGCTGCTGCTGCCGGCCGTGCAGCAGGCTCGTGAAGCGGCTCGCCGCACGCAGTGCAAAAACAACCTGAAGCAGATGGGCCTGGCACTGCACAATTATGAAGGCACCTATGGTATTCTGCCGCACGCTCTGTGGGGTTCGGTGAGACCGCAAGCCAGCAATCTCCAGGACGACGGTTTTGGCTGGATGGTTTCAATTCTGCCGTATATTGAACAGGACAACCTGTACCGCCGCATCAATCCGCAGGGCCAGCCTGGAGTCATGGGCCGGCAGGCGATTCGTGAGCAGTACTATGGGGCGGGCGTCCTCGTGATTCCCGGGGGCGAAACCGTCATTCCGGCTTACGTTTGTCCTTCCTCGGCCATGCCGGTAATTGCCCCGGCCACCTTCCTGATCCCTGGCGCACCAGCCGGCAGTCAGGCACTGACGCACCGCAACCCGGAACGCGCCGGCTATGCAAGCAGCAGCTACAAGACTGCCGGAGGATCAAACTCCGGTGATTACGGCATGATGCACAAGAACTGGGAAGGTGGGGGCGTGAAGTTTCGAGATGTCACTGACGGCTTGAGCAATACGCTCATGGTGGTTGAGTCAAGTTATGTCAGTTCCACCGTATCCGCCAGTCAGCGGGCTGTGACACCACTGGTGGCCGGTACCCATTTTCTGATTGACTGGCCAATCTGGATGGGCTCACACGGGAATGGACAGGACGAAACTGTCCGCACCAACGGACGCTGGGGCAGTCCGATCAACGCGCGAGTCGGCTACCAGAAAATGGCCCTCGCAGTCAATGACGACAATGCCTTCAGCTACCACTCAGGCGGGGCTCAGTTCTGCCTTGGCGACGGCTCCGTTCGATTCATCACTGAAAACATCGATGTGCGGACATATGACTATCTGCATGACAAGCGCGATGGCCAGATTATCGGTGACTACTGAGTGCGTGCGGACGATTGGCGGAGTGACGGCGTGTGCACCGTGGGGTGCACACGCCTGTCCTCTGCCGTTGAGGTGCCCTCGATACTGTGAGGAACAGCGATGAAGAGATTTTCGATATTTTTGGTGCTTGGTGCGGTCGGTTGTGGCAGTGGACTTAAGGAGTTTCCTGTCGCGGAAACGTCCGGGGTGGTTCTCTGCGAAGGAAAGCCCGTCCCATTTGCCAAAGTGCAGTTCAATCCGGTTAAAAAGGAAGGCAGCAAGTCCGCGGTGGTTGGAAAGCCAGGATTCGCCTTTGCCGACCAGGACGGTAAGTTTGTGCTGACGACTTATAGTGACGGTGACGGAGCCGTGGTTGGAAAACACATCGTTACGGCTGTACCGGACCCGGGACATCCGTGCAACTGCCATTCGGACGACATCACTCCGCTGATGGAGGTCGAGGTTAAGGAAGGTCAGGAAAACTCCTTTGAAGTCGTTGTTCCGCTGAAACAAAAAGGTCAGCAGCCCGCTGCCGACTCATTCTCGGATCCCGAGTAAGCAGGACTTCTGACAGTGTCTGTCACTACCGCGTGTCCGGCAGATTTGCCTGCCAATGATGCATTCCGCTGCCAGCCAGGGTCCCTCATCGGGCCCTCGGTTGCAGCAGACAGCGCCGCGATTTTTCGAATGGTGTTGGGGGCTGCGGTGTGCTTCTGGTCGGCCCACTACCTGCTCTCAGGCCGCGCTCATGCACTCTGCAGTGGCTCTGTGATGCACTTGCTGTGGCCGGGCTTTGGCTGGGTGCCGGCTCCCGGCACCGCCGGAACGACTTTGCTTTTCGGAATTCTGTTTGTGGCCGGGTTTCTGTTGCTGGTCGGCGCTGCAGCTCAGGCGGCGTCTGCGGTCATCTTCGCAGGGCTCGCATGGTTCTTCCTGACGGACCAGACCAGCTACCAGAACCACTACTATTTGCTGCTGCTGTTGACAGCTGTTTCCAGCATGCTGCCGCTAAGCAGAACAATGTCTGTGGATGCCGATTCCTCACGACAGACGGCCTTAATCCCCCTGTGGGTATTGCTGCTGCTGCGTTTTCATGTGGCATTGCCCTATATCTTTGGGGGCATCTCAAAACTGGATGGCGAATGGTTGTCCGGCAGGCCAATGCTGCTGCTGCTTTGCGATCGCTTTGGCCTTCAGCCAGCTACCCCTGTCAGCGAAGCAGTATCTCTTGTTTTGACCTGGGGAGGGCTCATCTTTGACCTCACGATCGTTCCACTGCTGCATTGGAGGCTTTCGCGGCAAGTCGCGTTCCTTGCACTGATGTTGTTTCACATAACAAATGCCTGCCTGTTTCCAATCCACATCTTTCCGTGGTTCATGATCGGTGCCTCCACTGTTTTCCTCGCTCCTGACTGGCCGGCAAGCATCCTCGCGAAACTCACCGCACGAAGACACACGCAATTTGAGCCCGGCGACGCCGTGGCCACGGCAGAATTGCCGAAACCGCCCCGGCCAAACGATCTGTTGCTTTTAACCCTCGGCTGCTGGTGTCTGCTGCAGCTGCTGCTGCCACTCAGGCATCTGGCTATCCCTGGCGATGCTTCCTGGACTGAGCAGGGCCACTTCTTTGCCTGGCGAATGATGCTCCGCGGCAAAACCGGTGAAGTGCATTTCCTGGCAACAAGGCCGACCGACGGTTTCACCTGGCTGGCAGACCATTCCCGCCTGCTGCACCACGAACAACAGGCAAGGTTCAGTATCGATCCCGAGATGATTCGCCAGGTGGCCGCAACCATCGCCAGACTGCATCGGGAAAGAACTGGCGAGCAGATTGAAGTGCGAGCACTGGCGCTGGCGTCGCTGAACGGCAGACCGCCGGCTCTGCTGATCGACCCCGATGTCGACCTGGCAGCCGAACCCGAATTCGCAGTTCAAAGATCATGGATCCTGCCTAAACCGCCAGCCTCAGAACAACTTTGGCGATACCCGCCCGGTGACTGGATCACTCGAGTTCCGCTGCCCGACCGCTGGCAAAAAGCGTTCCATCGTACTGGCCATTCACATGGGCCTGCAGTCACAACTGTTAAACAAACTTCGGATTGATTCTCTGTTCCAGATCCCAAGGATGCATTACTCATGATTCGGTCTCGATTTTCCTTGACTTCTGCTGCTGCCCGCGTTCTCGGGCTGACTCTGCTGCTTAGCTGCACTGCCGCCCCGGCGCAGGACAACCGCAAGCCAGTGAGTGTACCGGATGCCATCTGGCAGCCCACTCAGGTTCCGGATCGCATTGTGCTGACCTGGAGCGACGACCCGGCCACGACCCAGTCAGTCACCTGGCGAACCTCACCGGACGTCACTGCGGCAGCAGCCCAGATCACCGTCGCTGACCCCGGCCCGGATCTGGAAAGAACTGCCGAAACTGTCGCTGCCACCTCAGAACCACTCACCACAAACCTTGGGCCCGCACACTACCATTCCGCGACCTTCACCGGACTGAAACCCGGTACACTGTATGCCTATCGCGTAGGAGACGGGCAGTTGTGGACCGAATGGTTTCAGTTCCGCACAGCGGCTGACACTCCACAGCCATTCTCGTTCATCTACTTCGGTGATGCCCAGAACGATATCCGTTCAATGTGGTCACGCGTCATCCGGAGTGCATGGCAGGATGCTCCCAAAGCCGCCTTCATGGTTCACGCCGGTGACCTGATCAATACTGCGGAAACAGATCAGGAGTGGGGTGAGTGGTTTGGAGCCGGCTCGTGGCTGAATGCGATGCTACCCAGTATTCCGGTGCCGGGAAATCATGAGATGGCTCGCCGAGGTACCGAGCGACAGCTGTCCCACCACTGGCGCCCATCATTCACACTGCCGAAAAATGGCCCCGCAGGGCTCGAAGAAAGCTGCTTTACTCTGGTTTACCAGGGAGTCCGCATCATCGGCCTGAACAGCAACGAAAAACAGGCCGAACAGGCTGCATGGCTGGATGATGTGCTGAGCAAAAACAAGGAAAAGTGGGTCGTCTGCACATTCCACCACCCCATGTTCTCGACCGGCAAGGATCGCGACAATAAAGAGCTGCGAGCTCAGTGGAAGCCGATCCTTGACAAACACCGGGTTGATCTGGTGCTCCAGGGCCACGACCACACCTACGGACGCACCGGCCTTGAAACACCCGCGGCCGCTGCCAATGCTGCCACCGGTGCAAACACTCGTGATACCTTCACCGGCACCGTCTATGTGGTCTCCGTCAGTGGCCCCAAGATGTACAACCTGCAGCGACATCCCTTCATGCCCCGACAGGCCGAAGGCACCCAGCTGTACCAGATTATTCACGTGAATGGCGACAAACTTAGCTTTGAGGCATTCACCGCCACCGGTGAACTGTACGACGCCTTCACACTCACGAAGCAGCCCGCCGGACCCAATACGCTGCTGGAGCAGATCCCTGATACCCCGGAACGCCTGCGTCCCCCGGTTGCAGCCGAGCCAGCAAAGAAGGCGTCTGACGTCCTGAAGTAACCCGGCATCCCGGCAGGAGCGGACCAGCGATAGCACTGCAGCCTGAACCTGGTCGCTCCTGCCCTTCCTGTTCCACCGCATGACATCCCGTTACATCCAGCAATCACCCGTCCTGAATCGAGTTTATCATGATGAAAGCCCTGCTGCTGAACCTGGTCATCGCCAGCCCAGTCCTGCTGAACATCTCAGGTCTGACAACTGACGACGGGCTGCCCGCTTCTGCTGCCAGTCGCAGCACCGTGTCCTTCCAGCAGGGCGTCAATGGATATCAAGGCACCATAGACACAGAAATCTGGGCTTTGGCGCCGCACACCATACTCGAAAGCAACCCCAACTCCTCAACGGACGCCGACAACGACGGTGGGGAGAGCCAGTGTTTGATGCGGTTTGACGGCATCATCGGTGATGCGCCCGGCCAGATCCCGCCTCACGCTGCCATCCACTCAGCACGGCTGCTGGTCAGTGCCTTCGATCAGGGCAGCACGGTCAATCTGCATCGCATGCTGGTGCCTTTCGACCGGGCAGCAACCTGGAGCAGTCTGGTGTCAGGAGTCTCTGCAGACGGACTTGAAGCCAGCCGTCACAAAGACGCTTTCACCTTCGGAAAAATCGCTGCCAACTCTTCGGAGATCATTTTTGACGTCACCGACACGGTTCAGATCTGGGTAAACGGAAACGCCAGTCACGGCTGGGTGTTTCTTAACACAGGAGGCAACGGCTGGGACTTTTATTCATCTGAATTCGATGATGTAAAACAACGACCAAAACTGGTCGTTGAATACAGCCTTCCACAGACCAGAAAAAAACCAGCACCCGCAGCGGCAGAAGAGCAAATAAATTGACTTAAGCGTCCATAGAAATAAGCTTTGCTACAACTACTTTTAATAACCAATTCATTCAACATTTAACTAACATTAGTTAGTAAACTTTTCAGCACCTTTCAACTGACTCCAGCATTTCGGGAACAGCAGTCATGACGATTGAACGACGGATTTGTGCAGGACCACGTGGTGGACGCCGGGATTTTCTGTATGCCGGCTGGCTGGCAGGAGCCGGCCTGACACTGGGACAGATGCTGAAGCTGGAAGCCGCTGAAGATCGGACGGCAGAGGTCCCTGCAAGTACTGCCAAAGCAAAGTCTGTGATCCATATCTACCTGCAGGGCGGCTTCGCCCACATGGACAGTTTTGACCCCAAACCCGATGCTCCCCTCGAATATCGCGGCATCCTTGATCCGATCGCCACCAGCGTGCCTGGAATCCAGTTCAGTTCTCACATGCGTGAGACGGCCAAAGTCGCTGATCGACTGACTGTTGTTCGCAGCATGACACATACAGAAGTCGACCATCAGCGGGGTGAACACAGCATGTTCACCGGATATCGCCCCAGCCCGGCTCTGGTCTATCCCAGCATGGGCAGCGTGGTATCGCAGCAGTACGGGCCTCGCGGTGCCATGCCACCGTATGTGGTCGTGCCAACCGCCGGCAGCCAGTACCTCGGCAGCGGTTACCTCAGCAACGCCTTCGGCCCGTTTGCACTGGGCGCTGACCCGGCACGCAGCGGATTCACGGTCCGCGACCTGAATCACCCGACCGGCATCGACAACAGCCGCTTCGCCGCTCGTCGGGACTGGAAATCACTGGTTGATGATCACTTCCGCAATATTGGCCAGGACGATGCCGTTGCCACAATGGACTCGTTCTACCAGAAAGCCTATGCACTGCTCGATTCCCCGGAATCCAAAGCCGCGTTCAGTCTGAACGGAGAAACCGAAGCCACCAAAGAGCTTTATGGCATGAAACCGTGGGGCCCGATCATCCGGCCTTCTGCAGGTGCTCGCTTCCTGATCGCTCGTCGTCTGATCGAAGCCGGCGTGCGATTTGTGACAGTGACCTACGGAGCCTGGGACACCCATTCCTACCACTACCGCGGCATCGAAACTCAGATGCCCGATCTGGATCGCGCCTTCGCCGGACTGATTACAGATCTTGACCAGCGCGGGCTGTTGCAGAACACCCTGGTGCTGATCACCAGCGAGTTCGGCCGAACACCCCGAATCAACGCGGGCGGTGGCAGAGATCACTGGCCGCGAGTTTTCAGTGTGGTCATGGCGGGAGGCGGCGTCGCCCGAGGCCGAGCTTATGGCGCTTCTGATTCACTGGCAGCAGAGCCCGCAGATACTCCGCTCAGTGTCGAAGACTACGCTCACACGATCTATCACCTGCTGGGCATTGACGCCGCTAGCAGCCTCATGTCCCCCGGGGATCGACCGCAGCGGATCGTCACAGATGGACAGCTGGCTTCCGGGCTGCTGGCCTGAAGCTCTCGATTCCGCCTTCCGTTCTCTGTTCGCCAGGTGAAGACATGCCACGTACGTTTGGATTGTTTTGTTGCCTGCTGGCCGGACTGCCAGCCCTGGCTGCCCCCCCTTCCATGGAACGACTGATTCCGGCGGCCGGACAGTCCGGCACGGAGTTCGTGGTCAGTGTCACAGGGTCCGGACTGGAACGAGTTTCGCAGGCATTGTTCTACGACACATCTGTCCGCTGCACAAAGATCTCTGCTGTGTCAGACAACGAACTGCAGCTGACACTGCAGTCCGATGCGGGCGCTCAGCCGGGTCCGCGATCGTTTCGGGTGCAGTCCCCCGAAGGCCTGTCAGAACTGCTGGTCGTCTCACTGACTGCATTTCCGACGGCAGCTGAACGGGAAGACAACAACAGTCCCGAGACAGCTCAGACAATCTCCCTGAATACCACAGTGGTGGGCACGATTGAAGACGGTGATGCCGATTGCTTTCGAGTCACACTGCAGCAAGGCCAGCGGCTGTCAGTGGAGGCTGAAGCCATTCGTGCCGGCGGCGCGATGTTCGATGCCGTGGTCAACGTGTTTAGCCCTGATGGTACCTGGCTGCGAACTGTCGATGACACCTTTGCCACGCAGCAGGACCCGTGGCTGTCGATGACGGCAGCCATCGCCGGCGACTACGTCATTCAGATCCACGAAACCAGCTTTGAAGGTGGTGAGGCAAATCGATATGCGCTGCATATCGGTGATTTTCCCAGGCCGGCCATGGCCTGGCCGCCCGGAGCTTCTGCCGATCAGCAGCTGCAGGTTGAGTTTCGCGGTGAATCCGCTGACACCTGGCAGCAGACGGTTGTGCTGCCGGCCGTCTCTGAGAGCGTGACAATCCGTGTGTTCCCGGAGAACTCCGGGACGCGGGCACCACTGGGAGTCCCGTTCCGTGTTTCACCTTTTCCATCATTGATCGAGTCTTCGGAAGGGCAGTCAGGTCCGCGTCAGTCTCTGCCCCTCGCGTTCAACGGTATACTCGCGGAACCTGCCCAGTCGGACGTCTGGAAATTCCTTGTGGCAACACCGGGCAAATTTCGCTTTCAGGTGTTCGCCGCCCGCATTGGCAGTCCGCTGGATGCACTGCTTGAGATCCGAACCGCAGACGGCTCGCTGGTAGCAGCTGCCGATGACGAGGACAGCCATGACAGTGCAATCAGTGTGACTTTCGCAGCCGCTGGCGAATATCAGGCCATCATCCGCGACAAACGCGGCAACGGAAGTTCACGGCACTTTTATCGGATTGAAGCAGCCCCCTGGCGACCTGCCGTCACAGCCTTTGTGCCGCGCCCAAATCGACTGTCACAGGAACGCCAGACTCTGCAGGTACCTCGCGGCAATCGTGCTGTCGTATTTCTGGGTGTCCGCCGCGACGGTTTTAGCGGTGCCGTGCGGCTGGATGCCAGCGGGCTGCCTGCCGGCGTTGAACTGGGGTCGGTCATTGTGCCTGCCGACAGGTTCTGGGTTCCGCTGGTGCTGGAGTCCAGTGCCCATTCGCAAGTTGGTGGCGGCCTGATCGATCTGGCCGTCACGGGGCAGTCAGATGCTGGTCCGGTAGTCGGTGACTTCCGGCAGGTTGTGGATCTGGTGGCCGCCTCCGCGGATCAGCTGTTTCAGTCTGCGGAGGTGGATCGGCTGGCGGTGGCGGTCACCGAATCTGTCCCGTGGCGAGTGGATCTGCAGCAGCCGCGCACATCGCTGGCTCCTGACGGTACACTCGCTCTAAAGGTCACCGTGCAGCGCGATGCAGGCTTTGCCGGAGCAATTGAGATCACGTTTCCATTTCTGCCCCCATGGGTCGACGGGCCTCAGAAAGTACTGATCCCGGCTGCGGAGACAGAGGTTGAATGTGTGCTGCGAGCCTGGCCTGAGGCCGAGCCTCGGACGTGGCCGCTGTGCGTTGAAGCTCGACCGGCAGCCGGTACCGCGGAACCTGCCGGTGTACCCCGGGAGCCAGGTGAACGCCGACAGCGAACGCGGCCACTGCATCGCACCGCTGTAGCCTCACAGCTGGTGGCACTCACCATCGCACCTTCGCCTGTGTCCGGAGAATTGCAGCCAATCGTCACGGAGCAGGGTCGGCCCGTCACTGCTCGCTGTCGACTGGTCTCCGGAAGTGAATTACCGGAGCGGCTGACGGCCGTGCTTGAGGGACTGCCAAACCGAGTCGCGGCAAAGGCCGTGCTGCTGGACCGCGGAACGGCGGAGCTGGAATTCCAGGTGCAGCCGGAAGCGACAGCGCCCGTCGGCAGTTTTGATGAGGTCTGGGTTCGACTGTCCGGCGAGCTGAACGGCGAGCAGGCATCCTGGATCGTCGGACGTGGTGCCGGACTGCAGATCATGCCTGCCGGTGAACTTCAGCTGGGAACCGATGGACGACCACTGAGTCGCCTGGAAGTACTGAGAAAAAAGGCGACGGCCGAACAGAAATGAGCTGCGAACCTGATTCGCATATCGAGGCAAGAAAGAACTTTGGGGCGGATGATCATGATGATTCGAGCGTTAATATCGTTGCAGCTTTTGAGTGTATGTTGCCTGCTGACCAGTGAGCGGCTGCAGGGTGGTGAGTCGGCTGATCAGCTGCAGGTGTTTCCTGCTGCAGTCTCACTGACCAGCGGCCGCGACATTCAACGAGTCATCGTACTGCGGCGTCAGCCGGACGGCAGCACAGAGGACGTAACCGCGCAGGCAACATTCACGGCTTCCGACCCGCAGATCTTCAGGGTGGAATCCGGAAGAATTCATCCGCTTGCCGATGGAGGTTCCCGGCTGCAGATTCGTGTCGGAGATTCTGCCGCTGAAATACCCGTGAATGTTGCAGATTCAGCCGTGCATCCCGACCTGAATTTCCGCAGCGAAGTGCTGGCCACGCTGACAAAAGCCGGCTGCAACAGTGGCAAGTGTCACGGTGCTGCGTCCGGCAAGGATGGATTTCGACTGAGTCTGTTTGGATATGACCCAGCGGGCGATCAGCATCGACTGACTCGTGAAATCCCCGGGCGCCGGGTGAATGTTTCTGCCCCGGACCGCAGCCTCCTGATCCAGAAGGCTCTGGGAAATGTGGACCACACGGGAGGTCAGTGTGTGCAGGAAGATTCCCCCGAGCTGCAGACGCTGCTGTCGTGGATTCAGACGGGGGCACCGGCCGACCCTGAGACTGCTGCGGTGCCGTTGCGACTGCGGGTTTATCCCGAGGAGGCAATCTTTCCTCAAAAAGGTGGCACACAACAGCTGCTGGTGATGGCGGAATTCAGCGACGGCACCGACCGTGATGTTACTGACCTGGCCGTCTTCCTCAGCAACAATGATGCTGCTGCCGGAGTCAATGCCGGTGGAGTCGTGACGGCCAACGGGTCGGGCAGCGCTTTCATTCTGGCCCGCTTCGACCAATTCACGGAGGGTACGGCAATTATTGTTCGACCGGGGACTGAATATCGTTTTCCCGAAATCACACCTGTCAATGACGTTGATCGCCTGGTCTTCGCCCGCTGGCAGAACTTGCATTTGCTGCCCTCCGAGGTTTGCTCGGATCATGTCTTTCTCCGTCGCGCCACCATCGATCTGACAGGGCGACTGCCGTCCCCGGAAGAACTGCGAGCATTTCAGGCGGATCCGGCTGCGGATAAGCGCAGTCGCATGATCGACCAGCTGCTTGAAAGCCCCGACTTCACCGAACTGTGGGTCATGCGCTGGGCTGAACTGCTGCAGATCCGGACATCAAATGGCGTCAGCCCCAAAGGCCTGCTGTTGTACGACCGCTGGCTGCGGGAACGTGTGCGTGCCGGAGTGACCATTGATAAGATCGTCAAGGAACTCCTGCCGGCAACCGGAGGCACTTTTGAGAACCCGGCCACCAGCTATTATCAGACCGAAACGACACCGCAGCTGCTGGCAGAAAATGTCGCGCAGTCCTTTTTGGGGACTCGCATCCAGTGTGCTCAGTGTCACAACCATCCCTTCGATCGCTGGACGATGGATGACTACTACGGCTTTGCCTCCTTCTTCAGTCAGGTCGGATACAAACAGGCCCAGGATCCTCGCGAAATCATGATCTTTAATGCGGCAGCCGGCGGGCTGAAGCATCCGGTCGGCGATCGCGACGCAGTCCCCACGTTCCTTGGTGCTGGCACTGCGGTATTGCCCGCGGGAGCTGACTATCGCGAAGTCCTCGCCGCGTGGCTGCCCACTCCTGCCAACCCCGCCTTCGGCCGAAACCTGGCAAACGTCGTCTGGTCACATTTTTTCGGCATGGGAATTGTCGAACCGGTGGATGATGTGCGAGTCAGCAACCCGCCATCGAACCCGGCACTGCTGCAGTATCTGGGCGAAAAACTGTCACGTGATGGTTATGACATCAAGCCACTTGTGCGGGAAATCTGCAACTCGCGAACATGGCAGCTCTCCACTCAGCGAAATGACTCAAACCGCCTGGATGAGCGACACTTTTCGCATGGGAAAGTGCGTCGCATGCGAGCTGAAGTACTGCTGGACTGCATCAGCCAGGTCACAGCGACCGCAGACGATTTCCGGGGACTGCCGGCAGGCAGTCGGGCGATTCAGATCGCCGACGGGCAGACGCCCAATTATTTTCTGTCCACATTCGGACGATCCACTCGAGCCACTGCGTGCTCCTGCGAAGTCAAGACCTCCCCCACGCTCTCACAGGCCCTGCACCTGCTGAACGGAGAAACGACATCCGGGAAGATTGCCGAAGGGCAGCTGATTGAACGCCTGCTGCAGCAGCACGATGATCCGCTGACGGTTGTGCGGGAACTTTATGTGCGGTGTCTGAGTCGAGAACCGTCCCAGGCAGAACTGGAAAAAATTCAGGCCAGACTGGAAGAGCAGGGAGACCTGCAGCAGTCACTGACAGATCTGTTCTGGGCTCTGCTGAACTCCAATGAATTCGTCTTCAATCACTGAAGCCTCAGCTTCTGAAAAAATCGGAACCGGGATGAGTTTCATGCGTCGATTTCTCTTGACACTCAGCTGGATTGCTGGTGTTGTGATTGCTGCAAACGGGCCTCGTGGCTTTGCTCAGGATGCAAACGCGCCGGCAGTGGCCGGCGATGCTGACGTCACATGGGATCAGGTGCGAGCAGTCTTCCAGAAACGCTGCTTTGCCTGCCACAGGGGCGAGCAGGCTCGCGGAGCACTGGACCTTTCCAGTGTCGCTGCCATCCGTGCGGGTGGTTCAACGGGAGCCGCAGTGATTTCCGGCAAGCCCGAAGAGAGTCTGATTTATGTTCTGCCGGCACATCTGGAAACACCCCGCATGCCCCCCAGTGGCAACAAACTGCCCCAGCGGGAACTGGATCTGATCCACGCCTGGATCAGCGGCGAGCTCTCGGAAAAACCTGCGGCCACGGCCGCCCAGGCGAAAACTGCCACAGTAGCTGCTCGTGTCCCCGCAAAACGTCCTGCGGAAGCAACGACCGCTGCGAAGCTGTCTGCACTTACACCTGAGATGGTGCTGCCGAGAGAAAACGCAAAGCCCGCCTTCATCCGCGCGACCGCGCGACCGGTCAAACCACAGCTCCGACCAGTCACAGCGCTGGCGTCCAGCCCCGCATCATCACTGATTGCAGTACCGGATGGTCAGCGAGTACTCGTGTATGACTGGACGGATTTGTCGGTGAAACAGATCCTTAAGTTCCCTGGGGATGTGTTCGCTCTGCGATTCTCTCGGGATGGCAGGATTCTGATTGCCGGGGGAGGCGTTGGCAGTCAGTCGGGCCTGGTTAAGGGCTGGGAGACGACTACAGGCGAAGAATTGTTCTCGGTCGGCAGCGAACCAGATATTGTCCTCGCCGCCGATATTTCCCCGGATGGTCGTCTGATCGCTCTCGGCGGTCCGGCAAAGGTGGTTCGAGTCTACGATTCTGTTTCCGGACAGCTGATCGGAGAACAAAAGAAACATACTGACTGGATTCTGGAACTGCAGTTCAGCCGCGATGGACTGCTGCTGGCGTCTGGTGATCGATTCGGTACTGTACTGGTCAGCGAAGCCGCCACTGCTGCGGAATTCGCTGTGCTGCGGGGTCACACCGGCCCGGTCAGCGGCTTTCACTGGACAACCGAATCGGATCAGCTGACCTCCAGCGGCCACGACGGCACGGTGCGGACGTGGAATCTGCACAACGCGACCAAAGTCAGCCAGTTTTCTGCCGGTGCCCCGGTCCTGACGTTTGACCATGATCCGGCAGGGGCACTGCTGCTGGGCCTGAAATCCGGCAAGGTTTCAGTCACCGGTCTCGACGGCAGCCCGCTGCGGAACTGGTCACTGGCGGACGAAGCCGTCCAGCTGGTGCTGACTCAGGATGGCAGTCACACGGTGCTCGCTGATGCCACAGGCAATGTGCAGTTGTTTCGAAATTCTGACGGACAGGTGGTCGGCGAATTCGTTCTGCCTGCAACCGACAATCGCTGAGGACTCTTGTCATGAAGTGGATGACTCGAAGTGTTGCCGGACTGCTGGCCGGACTGATCTGCCTTGATTCTCTGAACGCTGAAGACTGGCCAGGCTGGCGCGGTCCCCGGGGTGATGGTGTCAGTCTGGATCAGACTGCACCCGTCAGCTGGGGCCCGACCGAAAACCTGAGCTGGAAAGTTCCGGTTCCCGGCAGCGGACGATCATCCGTCGTCATCAGCGGACACCACGCGTTTCTGACCGCTGGTACTGCTGAGGATCTTTGCCGACGAGTCCTGTGTTTTGATGCCGACTCCGGAAAACTGCTCTGGAACACCGTAGTACATCAGGGACCTGGCGGCAAAATGCACCAGGACAATACCATGGCCTCCAGTACACCAGCTGCTGATGCAGACCGAGTTTACGCAGTCTTCGTCGATGATGTGGGAATGACAGTGGCAGCACTCGATCGATCCGGCCAGATCGACTGGAAAGTCAACCCAGGAACCTTCTACTCAAACCACGGCTTTGCGGCATCTCCGGTTCTGCATGGATCCGGCGTCATCATCAATGGTCATCAGGATGGCACAGCCTTTGTGTGCATGCTGGACCGAGCCACGGGTAAGGAGCTTTGGCGCTATATTCCCGCTGTCAACCTGCGGTCCTTCTCCACACCGGTCCTGACGGAATACGAAGGTCGGACCATCATGATTCTCACCGGCTCACGCCAGACTGCCGCACTCGACCCTGACACCGGGAACCTGATCTGGAGCGTTGACGGTCCCAGCGAAAAATTCGTCTGCACACCCTCTGTCGGATTGGGAATGGTCTTCAGCTTCGCCGGATCCCCCGACAAGAAATCACTGGCTGTCCGACTGGGAGGCACCGGTGATGTCACTGCGACCCATGTAGCCTGGCGGGCCGAACGTGCCATGCCGTACGTGCCGTCCCCATTGCTGTTCAATGGACGATTGCATATTATTAATGACCTCGGAGTGTACTCGTGTGTTGAGCCGGTCTCCGGAAAGGTACTGCATACCGCCCGAGCCCTCGGATCCACATACAGTTCTCCGGTCGCCGCGGCCGGGCGAATCTATCTGTTTGAAGATACCGGTCGCTGCACAGTACTGGCCGACGGTGCTGACTTTCAGGTGCTTGCCAAAAATGACCTCAACGAAGAAGTCTATACCACACCTGCAGTTTCAAACGGTCGGATCTTTATCCGCACCACTCAGTCCCTGATTTGCATCTCATCGACAGCACGGCCGTCCGAACCGGGCAGTGAGGAATAACGAAAGCAGTTTCCGATGACACAAACCACTCCCGCGAACGCCGATCAGATCGTCGAACAAATTTTCAGCGTCTTTCGCGAACGCGGACAGCGACACTACGGCGAAAGCGTCAGCGAACAGGAACATGCTCTGCAGACTGCCGAGTTTGCCAGACAATACAGTGAACCGGATTCACTCGTTCTGAGCTGCCTGCTGCACGACTACGGCCATATGCTGCATGATCTGGGTGAAAATATCGCCGAACAGGGCGTCGATGCCAGACACGAAGAACTGGGTGCATGGCTGCTGAAAGACTGGTTCCCTGAAGAAATCCTGCAGCCGATTCGCCAGCACGTTGCCTCCAAACGCTACCTGTGCCGTCGCAATACCCAGTACAGGGATGGCCTGTCGCCGTCCTCGCAGCGCAGCCTGCAACTGCAGGGCGGACCGATGACAGAAGCAGAGGCCGTCGCTTTCGAAGCCCTCCCTTTCTTCGATCAGTGTGTGCGTCTCAGACTGTATGATGACATGGGCAAGGTGCC
>Ga0172373_10003707_pt1 | contig 22029 bp, 22 predicted proteins | sample Lak10m_2_FD_114546 | JGI IMG/M metagenome (GOLD analysis project Ga0172373, IMG submission 114546) | Freshwater microbial communities from Kabuno Bay, South-Kivu, Congo - kab_092012_10m | ecosystem: Environmental > Aquatic > Freshwater > Lake | place: Democratic Republic of the Congo...
CATGTCGTGTCTTTCATTGACGTTGACTCATTGAAGCCAATGAAAGTGGTGGCGGATACTGCAAACGGAATGGGCGGTCTCATTGTCCCCGTGGTGTTTGAGCGACTGCCGATGATGGAATTGGAAGTCATGTACCCAGAACTCGATGGGTCATTTCCAAATCACCCAGCAGATCCAATTCAGCCATCAAATCAACGCGATCTTCAGGCTCGCGTTGTGAGTGGCGGCTTTGACATCGGATTGGCCTTTGACGGCGACGCAGATCGAGTGTTTGTCGTTGACGAAAAAGGTCGTGGTTTGTCTGGCTCAAGTACCACTGCAATTCTTGCCGCTGGTGTGCTTCGCATGAATCCGGGCGCCACTGTGTTGCACAATCTCATTTGTTCACGCAGCGTTCCTGAAGTCATTCGCGAAAACGGTGGTGTGCCGGTTCGTACAAAGGTTGGGCACAGCAATATCAAACAAGTCATGGCCGAGACTGGTGCAGTCTTCGGGGGCGAGCACAGTGCGCACTACTACTTCCTCAATAACTTCCGCGCAGACTCCGGAATCATCGCAACGATGTTTATGTTGCAAGAGCTTTCGCGAGCTGGAGTGTCGCTATCAGAATTCCGTCAGCCGTTCGAACGATATGAAGCAAGCGGCGAGATCAACACAAGTGTCGAAGATGCTGCAGTAGTGATGAAAGCAGTGTCGGAGGCTTATTCATCGTTTTCGCAGGATTGGATCGATGGACTCACCGTCGATTGTGGTGAGTGGTGGTTCAACCTGCGTCCATCAAATACGGAACCATTGCTTCGGCTTAATTTAGAAGCTGCCACTAGGGATGAATGCGACGACCACGTTGCAGAAGTCCTTGCATTAGTGACGTCGGTATAGAAAGAAGATTCCCATGACCATTGACAAATCACTTCTTGACATCTTGGCTTGCCCAGAAGACAAAGGTCCGCTGTGGTTCATTGAGTCTGAATCGTTGTTGTACAACCCACGCACCAAGCGTTCTTTCCCTGTTATCAATGACATTCCAGTCATGTTGCTTGAGGAATCAACGGTGGTGAGTGACTCAGAACACGCACGTTTGCAAGGGATTATTGACTCTCTCGGATTGAAACCCACCTTCACTGCGTGAGTTTTGGCTAGGGTGGGAACCCGATTGGGCTGACGCGATTGGTGCCAGCAGGCCCCAGCCTCAATCAACGTGAACCTGCGCGCCGCGTGGGTCAATGTGAAGGAGCTTCAATGTCCACTCTTGCCGAACGTCGCGATTATCGCGTCGCCGATCTCAGCCTTGCACCATTTGGTCGTAAGGAAATTCATCTTGCTGAACATGAAATGCCCGGCCTTCGTTGGTTGCGCAAAGAGTTCGGTCCATCAAAGCCGCTTGCCGGTGCTCGTATTTCTGGCTCATTGCACATGACAATCCAGACCGCAGTGTTGATTGAGACATTGGTGGAACTTGGCGCGGAAGTTCGCTGGGCAAGCTGCAACATTTTCTCAACACAAGATCATGCAGCTGCCGCAGTTGTCGTTGGTCCAAATGGAACAGTGGACAACCCACAAGGTGTGCCTGTTTTCGCGTGGAAGGGCGAGACGCTCGAAGAGTATTGGTGGTGCACCGATCAAATGATGACGTGGCCTGATGGTGGACACGCCAACATGATTCTTGACGACGGTGGCGATGCAACGTTGTTGTTGCACAAGGGTGTTGAATACGAAAAGGCCGGAGCGGTCCCTGACCCAACATCGGCATCGAACCCAGAGTTGGCAATTGTTCTTGGTTTATTGCAGCGTTCGCTGAAGACTGAGCCAACGAAGTGGACAGAAATGGCGAAGCACATCAAGGGTGTCACCGAAGAAACCACCACTGGTGTGAAGCGTTTGTACAAGATGGCAAAAGACGGCGAATTGTTGTTCCCCGCCATCAACGTGAATGACTCGGTCACGAAGAGCAAGTTCGACAACTTGTACGGATGCCGTCACTCACTTATCGACGCAATTAACCGCGCAACAGACGTGATGATCGCAGGAAAGCTCACAGTTGTGTGTGGATATGGCGACGTGGGTAAAGGCTGCGCGCAGTCGCTTCGTGGTCAAGGTGCACGAGTCATCGTGACTGAAATCGACCCCATCAACGCATTGCAAGCTGCAATGGAGGGTTACGAAGTTAACACGCTTGAGTCAGCATTGTCGACAGCAGACATCTTTGTAACTGCAACAGGCAACGAAGCAATCATCACCGCTGAGCACATGTCAAAGATGAAGCACAACGCAATTGTGTGCAACATCGGCCACTTCGACAACGAAATTGACATGGCTGGACTGAGTCGCAGCAATGCAACCCGCGATGAATTGAAGCCAGGAACCGACCTGTGGTCATTCCCAGACGGACACGCAGTCATTGTGTTGGCAGAAGGTCGTCTCGTGAACCTCGGTTGTGCGACTGGTCACCCATCATTCGTGATGAGCTGTTCATTTAGCAACCAGGTCATTGCGCAGATTGAATTGTTCAACAACCTCGAGAACTACCCAACTGGTGTGTACGTGTTGCCAAAGCATCTTGACGAAAAGGTTGCACGCGCTCACCTTGAGGCTCTTGGTGTGAAGTTGACGCAACTCACCGATGAGCAGGCTGAATATTTGGATATGGATCCATCGGGTCCATACAAGCCAGATCATTACCGCTACTAAGCCGAATATGCAGGTGGCCGTCGAGGAAACTCGGCGGCCATTTTGCGTTTATTGCTCTAGTGCTTCGCCTTCGGCACTAGCAATCTTTGTTGGCGACATTTTGAACAGCGAGAGAGTCACCTGAACAAGTGGTCCGATTCCGAATGCAAACACGAATGTCCCAAGTCCGATTGATCCGCCAAGAAATACGCCAATAATCATGACGGTGACTTCGACTGTCGTTCTCGCAAGACGGACGCTGATTCCGTATCGCGCGTTCAGCCCAAGCATCAAACCGTCGCGTGGTCCCGATCCAAGTTCCGCCCCAATGTAGAGACCCGAGCCCGCAGCAATACACAACATGCCGAGGCACATGAAGAGAACCTTGACAATTGGATTGTCGGGAGTGGGGAGTGCTTCCTGCATTACGTTCTCCACCAATCCGATTTGTACGGCATTCATGATGGTGCCAATTCCTGGCCTCAGTCGCAGAGGAATCCATAACAACAACACAAAGAAGGCCACGATGATGAGGACGGTTCCAAGTCCGAGACCGGTCTTTTCAGAAACACCTTGGTGAAACACGTCCCACGGTGGAACACCAATGTGGGCCTCCACGAAAAAGGCGATTCCTGTTCCAAAGCCGGTGAGGCCAAGCGCACATCGTGCCAACCGTTCAGGGAATCGCTCTCGCAATGGGCGGGGCGTATTGGCAGAAGTGGAAGCAACCATGGAGTTCCACCGTAGTGAGTTGCGTCGTGCATCAAGCGGACAATTACTTCCCGTCACCATGATGGGCATGGTGCAATACGATGAATCAGCTCGCCGAATGGTGACGGGCCTCAAATACCATCACCAGCGTTCGGCGGCGTTTGATATCGCGTGCGTGATGACCGAGGCTTTTGACGTCATCGATATGCCTTGTGTTGTTACGTGGATTCCAACCAGTGACGAGCATCGACTTCGCCGAGGATTCGATCATGCTGAACTCATTGCGCGTCATGTCGGAGCATTTGTCGCAACTTCTACGAAGCAACTGTTGAGGCGGACCAGTACGGGGCATCAGACTGGACAGTCTCGGGATGCTCGATTGAAGGGTGTTTCGTTTGTAGCCAGCCCAATGGTTCGCGGAGTTCGAGTTGTTGTCATTGATGATGTGCGAACGACGGGCGCAACGTTTAACGCAGCAATTGAGGCAATGGCAAAAATGGAACCTGCGACAGTGGTGTGTTTGTCGTATGCCTACGTTTCGTAAAAATTTTACGGAGACTGGCAGAATGGGAAAGTGGACAAGAAAATTGATGTATCGCAGTCTGAATTGACGTCGACGCAACGCATTCTTGAACGCGCAATCCAAGTCATTGAGGAATCGGGTGAAGCGGCCATTCGCACCAATCCCATTGCCTTTGAGTGTGGAGTCACCCCACCGATTTTGTATCGAGCCTTCGGCAGCCGCGAAGGGCTCATCATTGCTGCACAGGCAGAGCGGTATCGCCGGTCTACGTCTGAATCTTTTCAATATTTGAAGCGTTGCATCGACGAAGCAACGTCTAGGGAATCGCTATACACGAACATCTCTGAGACATTGGATTTCATTTTTGGTGATGGTCGTGCCGCTAATCGCAGACTTCGTGCGGAAGTCATTGGTTCGTCTGTATCGCGACCGGCACTTCGAGATGAACTTTTGCGAATAGATAGGGAATATGCGACGTTGATTGCGGAGGCGTACCAAAAGGCAGTCCAAAATGGTTGGATCTCATCCGCAAAGAATCACGATGTCATCGCATTGTGGGCACAAGGTCTCATCAACGCACGGTACTTGTTTGATGAAGATCGTAACGTGGAACGCGGCACTGCATGGAATGAACTCACTCGTCGCGCGATCCTGGACGCCATTTTCGATTAGAGGATGTTTGTCAACTGACGAGCTCGAGCAATGGCCGACGTTGAGTCTTCTTCTACGAGAACGCCATGCATGCCAACAGCATTGGCTGCTTCAACATTTGCCTTAAGGTCGTCAAGGAAGACTGTTCGTGATGGGGTCGCTCCAATGAGTTCCATCGTGTGGTGATAAATCTTCGGATTAGGTTTACGCATCTTTACTTCATGGCTGTCGACGATGGCATCAAAGATTGAAGCGAAGTCCATCAGTGGCCACCACCATTCACGAAATTCCTTGACGTTATTTGTGAGAATTCCGATGGGGCGGCCCGCGTTTTTCAAATCATGGATGAATGTCACCATGTCGTCGTTCAATTGAAAAGTAAATGCCTGTCCACTTTTTGCCGGTGCTTGTTCAACTGGCGCAGTAGCAACAACTCCGGCTTCGTCAAGAAGTTGTTTTGTAAGAGCACGGCATTCGGCAAGTGTGATTTCGCCACGTTCCACTCTGTGCCACGGATGGTCGGTGTCGAGATGATGCGGGCCCATCACGAGTTCGGCAATGAATGCTGGGTCGTGGTCGGGGTACCGACGAGTGAAGTCTCTCGGTCCGCCGTTTTTCATGATGACGCCACCAAGGTCGAAAATGACGGCATCGGCGAGTTGTTCAGGCATTCTGCTGATTCTTGTCAACTTCTTACTGGGTATGCGAACTGGTCGGCAGGACCCTGACAGGTAGGCTCTGACACTGCATGAAAGTTCTCGATCGCGTCCTCCGGGCGGGCGATGGCAAGCGGGTCAAGGCCCTGCAGGGCCTGGTTCCCGATATCAACAATCTTGGTCCCGCCATGGCCGCGCTCACCGACGAACAGCTCAAGGCAAAGACTCCCGAGTTCCGTCAACGTCTTGAGGCAGGGGAGACTCTTGACGACATCTTGGTGGAGGCGTTTGCAGTTGTCCGCGAAGCCGCAAAGCGTGTCATTGGGCAGTACCACTTCGACGTTCAGTTAATGGGTGGCGCAGCCCTCCACTTCGGTTGGGTTGCCGAAATGAAGACAGGTGAAGGAAAGACCCTGGTGTCTACTTTGCCTGCGTATCTCAATGGCTTGTCGGGCAAGGGAGTTCACGTCATCACGGTGAACGATTACCTGGCTCGTTTCCACGCCGAATGGATGGGTCGCATTCACCAATGGTTGGGTCTCAGTGTCGGCCTTGTCATTCCTGGCTTCCGAGATAATCCGCAGCAAAAGCGCGAAGACTATGCGTGTGACATCACATATGGAACCAACAATGAATTTGGTTTCGACTACTTGCGAGACAACATGGCGGGGTCACTTTCAGAGAAAGTGCAACGTGGTCATAATTTCGCCATCGTCGACGAAGTGGACAGCATCCTCATTGATGAAGCGCGTACTCCTCTCATCATTTCTGGTCGGTTGGCGGACGCTGCATCGACTTACTACCGATTTGCGTCTATCGCACGTACGTTGACTCGTGATGTTGACTACGAGGTTGACGAAGCGAAGAAGATTGTGTTTCCCACCGAAGCTGGTGTTGAAAAAGTTGAACAAGAACTTGGGCTTGACAACTTGTACGACGCAATTCAGCAGAATCTTGTTCATCAACTGAACGCTGCGCTTCGTGCAAAGGAGTTGTACAAGCGCGACAAGGACTACATCGTTGACGGTGGCGAGGTAAAGATCGTTGACGAATTCACAGGACGCATTCTGGAGGGTCGTCGCTGGAGCGAAGGTTTGCATCAGGCTGTGGAAGCCAAAGAAGGCGTTCGCATTAACGAAGAAAACCAAACGCTGGCCACCATCACATTGCAGAACTACTTCCGCATGTACGACAAATTGGCTGGCATGACCGGAACGGCTCAAACCGAAGCTGCAGAACTTGTGAATACGTACGACCTTCAAGTTGTGCCGATTCCCACCAACAAGCCAAATATTCGCGAAGACAATGCAGACCTCATTTTCAAAACTGAAGTTGCAAAGTTCAAAGCTGTTGTTGAAGACATTGTTGAACGTCACCAAAAGGGTCAACCGGTTCTGGTGGGCACCATCAGTGTTGAGAAGAGCGAGTATCTATCTCGTGAACTGACAAAGCGTGGAATTCGCCATGAAGTTCTCAACGCAAAACAACACACTCGTGAAGGTCAAATCGTTGCTCAGGCTGGTCGTCTGGGTGCTGTCACCGTTGCCACCAACATGGCTGGCCGAGGCGTCGACATTCTCTTGGGTGGAAACCCAGAACTTCTTGCACGTCAACAGGTTCTCGCAGAGGGTGTTGATTCATCCGTGATGGTCGACGAATTCGCCTTGCCTGCACCGTTAGAGCAATTACACCCAGATTTCCAAGAGGCGCGTCGCGCGGCATTGGCTCGCTACGAAGAGTTGTTGCCACAGTTCAAGGCGCAGTGCGCTGAAGAAGGCGAAAAGATTCGTGCTCTCGGTGGTCTGTATGTTCTCGGAACTGAACGTCACGACAGCCGCCGAATTGACAATCAGTTGCGTGGTCGTTCGGGACGTCAGGGTGATCCAGGTGCGAGCCGTTTCTATCTGTCGCTTGATGACGAACTCATGCGCTTGTTTGCGACTGGAGCTCTCAGCTGGGTGATGGGTCGTGCTCTTCCAGAAGACGAAGCCATTGAAGCCAAGATGGTGACGAAAGCAATCGAACGCGCACAAACAACAGTGGAACAGCGCAACGGAGAAATTCGTAAGAACGTTCTGAAGTACGACGAAGTGATGAACGAGCAACGCAAAGTCATCTACATGCGTCGCGATCAAATCCTGTCTGGTGCAGATTTGAAGTCTGCTGCCATGGAATATCTGGCTGAAGCGGTCGATTCGTTGATTTCCACTCACTGCGTGTCAGAAGCAAGCGATGAGTGGGACATCGACGGTCTTGCAGGTGAATTGCGTACTTACTGGCCTGCATCGGTCACTGAAGAAGACATCGAGCAATGTGCTGATACCGACGCGGTGTACGACCTAGTGATGGCAGATGCAAATAGCCATTACCAACGTCGCGAAGCCGAGCTAGGCGCCGACACCATGCGCCAGATTGAGCGCCAAGTGATGCTCAGCATTATCGATCAGCGCTGGCGCGAACATCTCGAAGAGATGGATTATTTGCAAGAGGGAATCAACCTTCGTGCAATGGGTCAGAAGGACCCGCTCACAGAGTGGCAACGTGAGGGCTACGAAATGTTCGGCCAGATGATGGTGGGTATTGCGCAGGATTTCGTTCGGTATGTCATGCATGTGCAAGTGGTACAAGAAGACCAACCCGCAACACGCGTGCAGAACATTATTGAATCAAGCAGCGATGATGTTGAGGTTGATGGATTCACTGCGGCCGCTCTTGCGTCTGGTGACGTTGATCCAGAATTGATTCGTCCTGCAGATGAACCCCAACAGAAGCCCATTGTTAAAGATGCAAACGACTGGTCGACAACACCACGTAACGCGCCGTGCCCTTGTGGGTCTGGACGCAAGTACAAGGTGTGTCACGGCGCAGTGTCGTAAGTAACTGCAGATCTAGTTATGCGTGACTTCAGTACTGACCTTCGTGAACTACAACGTCGCCTTGACGAGGCAAAGGGCTATTTGAAGATCGACCAGTCACGCGCACGCCTTGCAGAGTTGGAGATTGAGATTTCTCGCCCCGATTTGTGGGACGACCAGGAGTTGGCCAAGCGAATCAATTCCGAATACTCAAATGTCAAGGGTGACGTTGATGAATATTCGTCATTGGCGTCGCATGTAGAAGACCTTGAAGTTCTACATGAGTTAGCCCGCGAAGTGGACGATGAATCGCAAGAAGCAGAGATTGAATCTGGAATCTCCCAAGCATCGGCCCGACTTGGTGTGTTGGAGATGCGCAGCTTGTTTACGGGCAAGCACGACGAAGCGGATGCCATTGTCCAGATCAATGCGAAGGACGGCGGAGTCGATGCTCAGGACTGGGCAGAGCTGCTGTTGCGCATGTTCTCACGTTGGGCGGAACGCCGCGGATTTGATGTTGAGATTGATGATGTCAGCGAAGGAACTGAAGCGGGAATTCTGTCTGCTGAATTCACAGTGAAGGGACGTTACGCCTATGGTCTGATGACCTCAGAGCGTGGCACGCATCGTTTAGTGCGCATCAGCCCCTTTGATAATCAGGGGCGTCGCCAAACTAGTTTCGCAACTGTTCAAGTGTGGCCGGTGATGGATGCTCCAGATTTAGAAGTAAATGAATCTGAGATTCGAATGGAAGTATTCCGTGCGTCCGGAGCTGGTGGTCAGCACGTGAACAAAACATCATCGGCCGTTCGCCTAATTCATGAACCAACTGGAGCCGTCGCGAGTAGTCAAGAAGAGCGCAGTCAGTTACAGAATCGTGAGAAGGCGATGACTCGATTGAAGGCGATGATTGCAGCGAAAATTGAAGAAGAGCACGAAGCTGAGAAAGCCCGCATCGCTGGAAAGACGGCAATGGTCGGATGGGGGAGCCAGATTCGTTCGTATGTCTTGCAGCCGTATCAGATGGTGAAGGACCATCGCACTGAGGTTGAGTCTGGAACCGTCGCCAGCGTTCTCGATGGTGATCTCGACCAGTTCATGGAAGGTTTCCTGCGCTGGAGAAGGGAATCCGAGCAAGCCCAGTAAGGGTTTGGCGGCCGCCCTCACGGGGGTGGGTGCCATTGCTAGGTTGTGGTACTTCATGATTCGTCTTGAGAATGTCTCCAAGATGTACGGCTCGGAAATCCCAGCTGTGCGCGATGCTTCCTTCGATATTGCGAAGGGAGATTTTGTCTTCCTCGTGGGGCCATCTGGTTCTGGAAAGAGCACTTTGTTGCGATTGATGAATCGTCAAGAGCGACCAGAGCGGGGCAACGTGTGGGTGGCCGGCCGAAACATCAATGAGATGGCCAGCAGCCAGGTGCCATATTTGCGCCGCACCATGGGCAATGTGTTTCAGGATTACAAACTTCTTCCCAACAAGACAGTGTTTGAAAACGTGGCGTTTGCTCTTGAGGTCATTGGAAAACCGAAGCACGTGATTCAGCATCAAGTTCCGCAGGTCCTTGAACTTGTGGGCTTGTCGGGCAAAGAAGACCGCTTTCCGCATCAGTTGTCTGGTGGAGAACAACAGAGAGTGTCGATTGCGCGAGCATTCGTGAATCGTCCATTGATTCTGTTGGCCGACGAACCGACCGGAAATCTCGACCCCGCGACGGGTGAAGGCATCATGCAGTTGTTGGATGCCATTAACCGCACTGGAACGACCGTTGTCATGGCAACTCACGACCATCGAGTTGTGAATGCGATGCGCCGTCGCGTGATTCAGTTGGATCGCGGAGTGATTGTTCGCGACCAAGAACGAGGAGTGTACGAATGATTCAGCGTCTTTCGTATGCCATTCGCGAAACCATCGCAAGCTTTCGCCGAAATGTCACGTTGTCTGTTGCGGCAGTCATTACATCAGCAGTTTCCTTGTTGTTGGTGGGCGCAACATTCTTGATTCAGCGAGCCTTTGACAACTTGCTTGTGCAATGGCGTGGCGACGTCGGAATGATTGTGTTTGTTCGTCCAGATGTCGCACCAGATGCTCTGACATTCATCGAGCAAAACTTGAAGTCACAACCCAATGTCATTGACATTGACAAGCTGGAGTATCTCGACAAGACGGCCAGTTTTGAGGAAGCGAAGCGAGTTTTTGCTGGCGACCCCACCACATTGAGTCTTCTCAGTATCGAAACAATTCCTTCGCAGTTCAAAGTGGTACCCAAGACCACCGACCCTGAATTGGTACGCAGTTTGGCGAATCAATACAGAACATTGCCCGGAGTTGCGGGAGTTTCGCTGGCCGAAGATGAATTTGATGTCATCTCCACGTTGTCAGGATTCGTGCGAACTGTGACAATTGGTATGTCGCTCATTTTGCTGGCTGTTGCGGTGATTCTCATTTGGAACACCATCCGAACCGCGATCTTTGCGCGACGGCGCGAAATAGAAGTGATGAAACTCGTGGGTGCCACGGACTGGTTCATTCGCGTGCCGTTCATTCTTGAAGGTCTCATTCAAGGTTTGCTAGGCGCCATCGTGTCATGTGGTGGATTGTGGGCGTTGAACAGTGCATGGAGTTCTGGCGTTGCTGGTTTCAAGCCAGGCACAGGCGTGAGTTCACTCGTCGTCCCTGGTTCATACGTCAACGGAGTGATGATCGTGCTCCTCATCATCGGAGCTGTCGCTGGTGGCGTTGGCTCTGGCGTTGCTTCCAGCAAATTCCTCGACGTCTAGTTCAAGTGCCGCGGACGCACAGTGCGTCACTAAGGTCTGACTATGGATTTTCAGGACATCAACCTTTCTGTTGCTGATGGAATTGCCACCATCACATTGCATCGGCCCGACAAAATGAACGCCTTCACGGGTCGCATGATGCATGAAATCATTTCGGCACTTGATGCCACTGATGCCGATGACAATGTGAAAGTGGTGATCTTCACCGGTGCCGGACGCGCCTATTGCGCAGGCGCAGACCTGTCATCTGGTGGCGAGACCTTTGCGAAGGGCGGCAGTGATGTTCAAACAAAACAAGGAGTGCCGCGTGATGGTGGCGGACTCGTGTCACTGCGAATCTTCAACAGCTTGAAGCCGGTTATTGGCGCAATCAACGGGGCTGCCGTGGGTGTTGGCGTGACAATGACATTGCCGATGGATATTCGCTTAGCGAGCGACTCGGCAAAGTTTGGTTTTGTGTTCGCAAAGCGTGGAATTATCCCTGAAGCATGTTCGTCGTATTTCCTCCCTCGATTGGTGGGAATTCAACAGGCAACGGAATGGGTGTACACGGGGCGAGTGTTCAGTGCAGACGAGGCACTGGCAGGTGGACTCGTGCGCAGTGTTCATGCGCCAGATGACCTTCTTCCAGCAGCACATGAACTAGCTCGCGAAATTGCTGACAACACCGCCCCTGTTTCAGTGGCGCTCTCGCGTCGAATGATGTGGCGAATGCTTGGCGCGTCTCACCCAATGGAAGCGCACCGTGTTGATTCACGCGGAATCATGGAACGCGGTAAGAGTGCCGACTCCAAGGAAGGTGTGATGAGTTTCCTCGAAAAGCGTGCGGCTGTCTATCCAGATCTCGTCAGTGACGGCTTGCCAGACATCTTCCCGAATTGGGACGAACCGGAGTTTCTCTAAATGGCAGAACAGGTGGATGAACGCAGCGTCTACGACGTGTGCGGCCGCGACTTTTTCGTCTCGTTGGTGAATGCGTTTTATGACGGAGTTGAGACGGACACAGTTCTGATGTCCATGTATCCAGAAGGTGCGGATACGACTGAAGCACGACATCGTCTCGCACTTTTCTTCATCCAGTACTGGGGCGGCCCACATGAATACATGGAAACACGTGGCCATCCAATGCTGAGAATGCGCCATGGCGGTTTCCCCATTGACGCTCATGCACGAGATCGATGGTTGATGCACATGGCCAGTGCCATCGAGCAAACGATGACGTTGATTCCCGAATCAGATAGAGAGTCCGTCGTTCAACAATTGGCGTCCTATGTTGTGAACGCCGCAGAACACCTGCGAAATCAATAGCGGCGCTTGATTATCCCAGCGCGTAGAGAGCAATTGCGGCCGCCGCACCGACATTGAGTGAGTCAACCATTGAACTCATAGGAATTTGAACTTTCTCATCGGTGAGTTCCATCGTTTCAACGGTGAGACCGTCGCGTTCGCTTCCGAGATACATCGCCACCTTGTCTTTGGAATGTATTGACACAGAACGGATGTCAACGGCATCTGGTTGCGGTGTTAACGAGAATGTTCGAAAGTTGTTTTCTTTCAATATTGCGTGAAGGTCATCGTTGACTTCAAGTCGCGCAAAGGGAATCATGAGTCCTGTTCCCATGGACACGCGAAGTGCGCGACGTGCGAGCGGGTCTGCGCTTCCGGCAGAGAGAATGACGCCGTCCCATCCAAGCGCTGCCGCGCTGCGAATAATCGCACCAAGGTTTGTGGGATTGTCAATGGATTCGGCCACGACCAATCGACGTGTTTTCTGAATGAGAAGCGAAACAGACGTGAGCGGTGGTCGTTGAAATAAACCCATGGCTCGAAGGGGAACCCCCAGTCCAGTGACTTCACGGCGAACGTCTTCACTTGCGCAGTACACCGTGACATCAGGATGGGCTGTTGAGTATCTGTCCGCCATGGATTCGTCGCATAACAATGCAACGGGTGTGCACCCTGCCGAGACGGCGCGATCGACAACAAGGTCACCTTCTGCGACAAAAAGTCCAGCGCCAACTTTCTCTTTTCGGTCTGTGCTGCTGGCTAATTGCCGGTCACGCCATCGAAACGCTTCGAGACGCGAATCGTGTGATTCTGAAATGAAAACAATCATTCAGGTATCAGTAGTACCAGGGGAATGCCGACCAGTCGGGATCACGCTTCTCAAGGAATGATTCACGCCCTTCGGCAGCTTCGTCGGTCCCATAAGCAAGTCGAGTGGCTTCACCGGCGAATACTTGCTGTCCAACGAGTCCATCGTCCACCAAGTTGAATGCAAATTTCAACATGCGTTGAGCAGTGGGGCTCTTGCCGTTGATTTCTTTTGCCCATTGAAGCGCAACTTTTTCTAGATCTACATGTGGCACCGATTCATTCACCGCACCCATGGCTTTCATTTCGTCTGCGGTGTATTCGCGACCAAGGAAGAAAATTTCTCGAGCAAATTTCTGTCCCACCATTCTTGCAAGGTAGGCAGATCCGTATCCGCCGTCGAATGAAGCAACGTCTGCGTCTGTTTGCTTGAAGCGTGCGTGTTCTTTGCTTGCAATGGTGAGGTCGGAGACAACGTGCAAACTGTGCCCACCACCTGCTGCCCAGCCTGGAACAACGCAAATCACAACCTTTGGCATAAATCGAATGAGGCGTTGAACCTCGAGAATGTGAAGACGTCCGGCGCGGCCGCGGTCAACGGTGTCCTCAGTTTCACCTTCGGCGTACTTGTAACCGTCTTTGCCGCGAATTCGTTGATCGCCACCGCTGCAGAAAGCCCATCCTCCATCTTTTGGAGATGGACCATTTCCAGTCAGCAGAACACACCCGACATCGGTTGTCATACGGGCGTGATCTAGAGCCGTGTACAACTCATCAACGGTGTGTGGTCGAAATGCATTTCTTACCTCTGGCCGGTTGAACGCGATTCGTACTGTTCCCTGATTGATGGACCGGTGGTAGGTGATATCGGTAAAAGAAAAACCTGGGACGTCACGCCATTCAGAGGGGTCAAAAAGTGGGGAAATGCTCACCTCCTCATTGTCTCACGGTTCCCCGTATTCTTGAAACCCGTGGCCCGCTGGAGTGACATAGAAAACAACGAACCCGAGTTGGCGCGCCTCGTTCGCGCGCGGTTTGAGTGTCATCCGCATCATGTCCTTGGCACAGTCCGTGCTGATGGCTCGCCTCGTCTCAGCGGAATCAACGTGTTCTTCTCCGATGGTCATTTGTGGTGGGGAAGCATGACAGGAGCGCGAAAGGCGGTCGATGCTCGCCGTGACCAACGAGTGGCGCTGTATTCGGCCCCGCTTCACGAAGATATGACAGGCGGGGATGCATCAATCAGCGGAGTCGTTGTCCCAATCGATGGTGACATGGTTCGTCAATGGAAGCCAGAAACTCCGGCCGACGGAGAGTTCTTTGAAGTTGACGTCACACGACTTCACTTAGTCGAAGTCGTAAACGAGGAATTGGTGATCTCAATGTGGGATAACGCGAATGGTCTGCGTATCGTCAAACGTCAATGACAACGTTAATTGCCTTCTCCGGATCGCTTCGCAAAGAGTCTTTCAATACGAAAGTCTTGCGTGCTCTTCCTGCAGTCGCTCCCGAGGGAGTCAACATTGCATTCTTCGATATTTCAGAACTTCCGCTGTACAACCAAGATCTTGATGGTGAGACTGTGCCGGCAATTGTTGCTGCACTCCGCACTGCAGTAGCCGAAGCAGACGGTGTCATCATTGCAACTCCTGAATACAACCACTCGTACTCTGCTGCAACGAAAAATCTCATTGATTGGGCATCTCGACCATTCTTGAAGGGTCCCATCATTGGAAAGAAGTCCATGGTGATTGCAGTGACTCCAGGGCCTGGTGGGGCAGTGCACGGCGCACAGGCAACGACCGACCTACTCACCATGCTTGGCGGAACAGTTGTTGGCCAGGTGACATCTGCAACCATTCATGAAAAGTTGAATGGTGAGACGTTGCAATTCACTGATGAAGATTTTGCACGTCAACTTCGCGAAGGTTTAGCTGGTTTCTAACCGTCACCATGTGTCGATCATGGGGCGCTTTTTCCCGTTACACGCTCTCCAAGATTGTGTCTCGCCGATGACTGTCAAAATTCGCGCACGCGTCTCTGCTGGATCAATGACATCGTCAATTTCCATGTGGCTGGCCGTATTCAATGCACTGCCGTTTTCGTAGGCGCGGGCAATCAGTTGTGCTTCCAGCGCAGCTCGTTCAGTGTCGTCGGTAACGGCCTCGAGCTCTTTTCGATACCCAAGTCGCACCGCACCCTCGAGGCCCATGCCTCCGAATTCTCCAGTTGGCCACGCAATAGTCATGTCGTTTGTGTGGAAACTCCCGCGAGCCATGGCCTGAGCGCCAAGTCCGTATCCCTTTCGTAGAACAACCGTGATCCACGGAACAGTGACGCTTGCACCAGTCACAAACATTCGACCAAAGTGTCGAACCTGTGCGGAATGTTCTGCGTCTGGGCCCACCATGAACCCTGGAGTGTCACAGAGGCTGACGATTGGAATGTCGTAGGCATCGCACAACTGAATGAAGCGCGACGCTTTATCGGCAGAGTCAGCATCAATCGCTCCGCCCAAGTGAGCAGGATTATTCGCAATGACTCCAACCGGGCGTCCTTCAATGCGGATCAGCGTCGTGAGAATCCCGACTCCAAATGTTGGACGCAACTCAAGTGCTGAATCGACGTCGGCAAGCGCGTTAAGGACGGTGCGAATGTCGTAAACACGCGTGCGTTGACTGGGGATGAGATCTCGCATCACTGCATCGGGATGGCGTTCATATGAAGATGTCGCACCTTGGAAGAATGACAGGTACTTTTTGGCAACGGCAACAGCTTCTGCCTCGTCCTGAACATGAATGTCGACAACTCCATTTTTTGTCTGAACTTCAATGGGGCCAATGTCGGTGGGAAGCACCTTTCCAAGTCCGCCGCCTTCAATCATGGCTGGGCCGGCCATTCCAATGTTTGAGTTCTCGGTCGCAATGACTACATCACAACAGCCGAGCAGTGCGGCGTTTCCAGCAAAGCAATAGCCCGATGTGATTCCAATGAGTGGAACCAATCCAGACAACTGCGCAAAATACGAAAACGCCAGACAATCAAGACCAGCAACGCCTGGTGAGTCGGTATCGCCAGGACGTCCACCGCCGCCTTCAGCAAAGAGCACCACAGGAGTGCGAAGTCGTTCGGCGATATCGAACAGTCGGTCTTTCTTGCGGTGGTTGAGAAATCCCTGAGTGCCTGCCAACACGGTGTAGTCGTACGATGCTACGACGACACGTGATGTATCACCAGAGAAGATTCCTGCATTCACGGTTCCGATGCCGCCGATTAATCCGTCGGCGGGGGTATTTGCAATGAGATCATCAACGCTGCGACGTTTCCGTTGCGCTGCAACTGCAAACGATCCATACTCCATAAATGAACCTTCATCGACAAGGTCTTCTACGTTTTCCCTCGCAGTGCGCTGACCCTTTGCGTGACGCTTTGCTACTGCATCCGGACGAGCAGCATCTGTGGTGAGATATCGACGATGTTGGTATCGAGAAAAATCTTCTCGTTCAATAGGTTCTTGAATATCGTTCTGTGAAGAGTCAGGTGTGTTGTGAGGGATTCCTGGCGTCATGGTGATGAGCAGTTGGCCAGGTGACACGGTGTCGCCTTCGCTGACTCCGATTGCAGTGATGACGCCGTCACATCCCGCCTCAACTGGGTGTTCCATTTTCATTGATTCAACAATCAACACTTCGGTTGATGCCTGAACAGAATCTCCGACGGAAACCTTTATTTGAAAAATTGTTCCCATGATCGGGGATTGAATCTGGTGTTGCGCCTCGGCCATATCAAATTGTTTCACAGTTACTGCAGAAGTGTTTCCTTGAGCGACTCACTGGGGAACTAGTTTCAGAAGGTGCTCTTGGCGGTCGTCATTTTGTTCTTTCTTGGATGGGCGTGTCGATCTCGGTTTGTGATTCCGGCACAACTGCTTGTCTGGGCTGACAGGTATGTCATCAACATTGCACTGCCGTCGCTCATCATCGCCAAGGTGTCGCAGGTTGACATCACCGCAAAGTCGGGAATTCCAATTGCTGCTGCGTGGTCATCTATGGCTGTCTGTGCTCTGGTCATCGTTCTTCTGGCTCGACGCTTGAACTGGACCAACTCACGTATTGGTGCGTTGTTGTTGGTGGGTGTGCTTGGCAATACAAGTTTCCTCGGAATTGAAGTGGTGCGCACTCTTCTCGGAGAAGATCAAGTTGCGGCTGCAGTTGCATACGATCAACTCGGCACCTTTCTTGCTCTCTCCCTTTACGGAACATGGATTGCTGGAAAATACGGATCATCTGACGCTGGCTGGCGCCCCATTGTGCGCCGCATCTCGCGGTTCACACCGTTCGTAGCTCTCATCATCAGTTTTGGATTACGCACCATTGAATTGCCATCGGAATTGATTTCGTTCTTGAATGGAGTCGGAAAATCGGTTGCGCCTGTTGCCATGGGGGTTCTCGGTGCGAGATTTACATTCCGTTGGAGTGAACAGAACAAGCGAACAGTCTTGGGGGCACTTGGGCTGAAGATGATTGTTGTTCCAATCGCACTGCTCTTGGTGGCAATGATGGTGGGGGATATTCAGTCCGCCGAGTGGTCTGCATCGGTTCTGCAAAGTGCAGCACCTCCAATGGTGACAGCAGGGATTGTGGCCATCTCTGCAGGTTTTGACGAGGAGTTGGTGGTGTCAATTGTGGGGTTAGGAACATTGTTGAGCGTTGTGACTCTTCCGCTCTTCTCGTTGGTGGTGTGACTACGGTAGGGGCATGTCGAATGTTCCAGACAAGCCGTTGAACCGTCTGCTGAATTCCTCGCGCTATTTGGTGTTGATTGCGGTTGCTGGATTGTCCATCACGACAATCGCATCGTTTGGTTGGTCGGTGGCGAAATCATTTCAACTAATCGTTGATTTGATGCAAGGAGAATGGAAGAGCGACATCTCAGTAGTTCGCTTATTGAGCGTGATTGATATGTATCTCATTTCAATCGTTCAATTGATTGTCGTTATTGGTTTGTATGAACTCTTCATTGACGAATTGAAGGTTCCAGAATGGCTTCGAGTTGACTCACTGAATGATTTGAAGAAGTCAATCATTGACGTTCTTGTCATCTTTATGGCCGTCAAGGGAATTGAAGGTCTCCTCAAGAAAGAAACACCTCTTGATGCATTGATATTCGCTGGCGCAGTGGGAATTCTCATATTGGTCCTGACCCTGTTTCGATGGCAAGCTTCCCTCTCAAAAGGGGCTCACGGTTAGTCGGAAGGGAGGCAGACATGATTTCGTTCATTCAGCGACTTGAAGATCTCGCGAGGGAAAATCCCGACGCCATAGCAATCACATGTGGTGATGAATCAATCACTCGACAACAGCTTTTGCAAGATGGTTACAACCTTGCGGTGTATCTCGCAGAACACGGAACGCGAGAAGGCGACATGGTCACCGTTGCTGTTCCCAACAGCATTGATTTCTTTATTGCCTATGTGGCTGCATGGAGATTGGGTGCAACCCCGCAGCCAATTTCTTCTCGACTTCCACAACGTGAATTGGAGGCCATACTCGACCTGGCAAATCCTTCAGCAATCATTGGGGTAGAGGAGAGTGCCTACGCAAATCGCACCTGTATTCCATTCGGATTCCGTGCCCCGCAACGTGATGCGTCGCATCTTCCATATGTCATCTCGGCGTCATGGAAAGCACCGACGTCTGGTGGCAGCACGGGGCGACCAAAACTGATTGTGTCTGGCGACCCTGCATCGTTGAATCCAGACGCACCAGTCCCGTTGATGATGGACCCTGGTGGATGTCTGGTGATGCCCGGACCGCTGTATCACAATGGTCCCGCGGTGTGGAGTTGTCAGGCGCTCTTGCACGGATTGAAGGTTGCATTACTTCCACGATTTGACGCGGCGCAGACATTGGTTGAAATTGAGAAACACCGTGGAACCGTTTTGTACATGGTACCGACGATGATGAAGAGAATTCTTCGATTGCCCGACAGTGAACGCCTATCGCATGATCTTTCATCGTTGCGCGTGGTGTGGCACCTCGCTGAACCATGCCCGGAATGGTTGAAGCAGGAATGGATTGATTGGCTGGGTGCTGAAAAGATATTTGAGTTATACGCTGGCACCGAAGCGCAAACCGCAACCATTATCAGCGGAACTGAATGGTTGGCGCATCGAGGCTCCGTTGGAAAAGTTGTTCCCGGAACAGTGCTGATTACTAATGATGATGGTGATGAAGTCCCCGTCGGTGAAATGGGAGAGGTGTGGATGCGAAGCCTTCGCGACACACCCACATATCGATACTTGGGAGCTTCTGCACGAACTCGTGAAGGCGGCTGGGAGTCCCTTGGCGATATGGGTCGACTCGATGAAGATGGCTATCTCTATTTGGGTGACCGGGCAGCAGACATGATTCTGTCTGGCGGAGCAAATATTTATCCTGCCGAGATTGAGTCAGCTATTCAGGAGCATCCTGCAGTGAAATCTTGCGCCGTCATCGGGCTTCCTGATGAAGACAAAGGGAATGTCGTGCATGCCATTATTGAGGCCGATGTTCACGAAGTTTCTGCTGACGATTTGAAGACGTTCCTTGGGGAGCGTCTCGTCACCTACAAGATTCCTCGAACGTTTGAATTTGTGGATTTCCCGTTACGTGACGATGCGGGGAAGGTTCGACGATCTGCATTGCGCGCAGAACGCGTGTCAGAAAACTAAATCTCGCCGGCGACGTAAGAGGTCATTGATAATGAGCCCAAAGTGCGGGAATAGTTAAATCGAGACATTGGGGTTTTCCGCTCTAATGCGACGCCGGTGATGTACGCAAGCGGCAAGAAGTGTTCTGGTGTGGGAACTGCAGTGTTCCAATCAGGATGAAGATTGGCATCTCGCAATTGTGACGGAGAAGTTTCAATGATGTGGGCAATGTATTCATCAAAACGGTCTGCCCAATCGTGTCCCGAATCGCCCGCGCTCCAATTGATGCGAGACAAATTGTGCACCACGTTGCCGCTACCGACAATCAAAATTCCTTCATCTGCAAGTCCCGCCAAGCGCCGTCCAGTTTCAATGTGTTCATGTAGCGGCAAGGATGCATTGATAGATAACTGCACGACCGGAATGTCGGCATCTGGGTAGAGGTGTGCGAGGACAGACCATGTTCCGTGGTCGAGACCCCATTGAGACTCATCTTTCACGACGGCCATCGGGGAGAGAAGTTCGGACACTCGAGCAGCTAGTTCTGGGTCGCCCGGTGCGTTGTACTGATACTCGAACAATTCGTCGGGGAATCCCGAAAAATCGTGAATGGTTCGGGGGCTCGCCATGGCGGTGACCGCCGTTGCGTTGATGTACCAATGTGCTGAAATCGCAAGGATGGCTCGTGGCCGCGGAAGCGATATCCCGAGTTGTTGCCACGACTCGGTAAATCTGTTTGATTCGATGGTGTTCATGGGGCTGCCATGCCCGATGAACACGCTTGGAATTGTTTCGGTGCTCACAGTTGAAATGTATCTGCAGGGTCGTCCGCTATCGGTACGGTTGCATCTGTGAATGTTGTCGTGGCGTCCGTGCTTGATTCAATCGATCAAAACGTGTGGGAATTTTTTGTTCGCAACCCGTTTCTCATTTCGCTTGCACGACTGGTGACTGGCATTGGGGTTCTCTCTGTATTGCTTCCAATGTCGGCACTCTGTGGCGTATACCTGTGGCGACGTTCGAACTCGGTTCTCGTTGCTGTCACTCCGTGGATTGCCGTTCAGGTGAATTCTTTGGTGGTTGCAAACTTGAAGGAATGGACCGCGGTTGTTCGTCCACCTCGCGAGTTTTGGATTGTCGGCGCAAGCGCCGGAAGTTTTCCTTCCGGACATGTGGCCAATACCACCGCTTTCGTTGTGGTCGTTGTTTTTCTCATCGCTGGATTTCATCCAGCGCAAAAGGTGCTGCTGTGGAGTGCAGGTGGATTGCTCAGTGTCGCAATGGCATGGAGCCGCTTGGCGCTCAATGTTCACTGGTTGACGGATGTAGTTGCGGGTTGGTTCGTCGGCACCGCAACGTCATTTGTTGTTGTGAATGTGATACAGAGAATCAGATCTCAACGTGCGAGCCAACTTCAAACACCCGGTTCACGGGAAGGTTGAAGAATCGACTTGCGCTGTCGGCTCCGCGATTGAGGAAAACAAAGAGATGTTCCGCAATTGGGTTCATGCCTGGAGCCTTGCCCGCGATGATGGATTCATGCCCAATGAAATAGGTGATGTCATCTAGGTCGATTTCTAGGCCTGGGTGATTCATGGCTGCCAACGTTGCTGGAACATCTGGTTCATCCATGAAGCCAAACTCAAGCTGAACCTGACAAACACCGGGGCCAACCTTTGTCACCGTGACACGGTCTTTCATTTCGACGCGAGGCAAATCGGATGTATCTACAGCGACGATAAGTGTGTTCTTATGCAGAACTTTGTTGTGTCGAAGGTTGTTCACAAGTGCTGGTGGTGCCTTGCCAAGATCTTTGAACATGAACACTGCTGTTCCGTTCACACGCTTAACGTCTTCTGTTTCATCTAAGACTTCAATAATCGGGCGCTCACCACGCTGAATGCGAGCAGCAACAAGTGCGCGACCTCGACGCCATGTCTGCATTTGCACCATCAAAATAAGTCCGACTGCCAGTGCAAACCAGCCACCATGCGGAATCTTCACAACGTTTGCACCAAGGAATCCCATTTCAACAATGAGAAGTGGTACGCACAGTGCGAATGCCTTCCACTGATTCCAATGCCATTTGTCTGTCAGTACTCGGAAGAAAATGAGAGTGGTGATTGCCATGGTCATGGTGACCGCAATTCCGTAGGCAGCAGCAAGGTTTGACGACGACCTAAAGCCCAGCACAAGGCCGATACATGCAACCATGAGGACCCAGTTCACAAGCGGAACGTAAATCTGGCCCGAATGCGCGTGCGATGTATGGCGAATTTTGATGCGAGGCAGGTAATCGAGTTGCACTGCTTGTGCCGTTAGCGAGAAAACGCCAGAGATGAGTGCCTGCGACGCAATAATGGTGGCCATTGTTGCCAAGATGACGATCGGCAGAAGGAC
>Ga0172373_10003711_pt1 | contig 22020 bp, 22 predicted proteins | sample Lak10m_2_FD_114546 | JGI IMG/M metagenome (GOLD analysis project Ga0172373, IMG submission 114546) | Freshwater microbial communities from Kabuno Bay, South-Kivu, Congo - kab_092012_10m | ecosystem: Environmental > Aquatic > Freshwater > Lake | place: Democratic Republic of the Congo...
GGTAAAGATGTCGCAACATGATAGAAAATATGTAGGATAATGTCGTCTGTAGTCATGGGGTGTCTCCTCGTTAGGTTTGAGCACCTCTGAGGATACCCCATGACTCAACTAGCACCAAAGGTTTGTATCCCAAGCTTCCCGTACAGGCGCAGGCACAGATCTTAAAACATTTAGCAAAAACTTTTCCAGCTTCATTCGCCGGTAAGAGGGATAGTCGTAGTTGGCTCCATCTTCATCTCGGCGGTACGGACGCATCAATTCCCACTCACGGTACAACCGTCTCATACGAAGGGTCTGCCCGGGCGTGGCACGAAGCGCTTCTTCCAACAGGGCAATGGATACCCGTTCGCGCCATTCATTTTCAAGCAGGGCATTGTATTGACTTAAACAAGATGCAGATGCCATGAACCACGCCGTAAGGCGGTCTACCTGAGTAAGTTGAATGTTATTTTGCTTGAGAAGAGTGTCAAACCCGTGTGTCTCGTTGGTATGACGAGCTGTATCTTCCCTCAATGCATAACCTGCATAAAATTGCCATGCACCTTCGGGGAAAGCCGAGTCTGGGTCTTTGCCAGCCAGTTTTAGTAAATTTTGATATCCCCAAATAATGGCTGCCGGCCCCGCAAAGAACGCACCATACACGGCAGAATCCAGGATCTGCTCCACACCGCTAAATAGCGCATTGACATCCTGCTGCATCTTTTGAATGGGAATGCGGCGCCCCGGCAGGCGGGACAAACCGCTTAAGATCATGCCGGGCACGTTCCCCGCCGGCACCACCTTTGAAATTAGTTCCACTACAGCCTCCACCTCAGGCAGGGAAAGGCGTGACAACTCCTGCATGGGCAAGGTCTGAGTGACAGACCGCAAATCGCTGGCAGTCAACTGTGATGCTTTTTCGTAGCTGGGCTTTTTGTTTTCCATGTTGACTGGCTGATTATATGTTATCGCTCGCAGTATCGATTTAGCATTTTTGTAAGGTCGCAGCACATTAGTATAATAAGGATATGACAATCTCAGCGTTTCGAATTCAACCCGATGGGAATATTCCCATCCCAAACCCCGCTTCTTCTCTGGACCTGATCACTGGTGCGCTTCCAATAGGCTTTTACACCACCTTTAGTACCCTCGCGCAAGGGACCAGAGTCCTCGGGCTGCAGGCACACCTTGACCGCTTGTATCACCCAGCCAACGAGCTGAAGCTTCACCCAGCCGTGGACGAACATACGCTGCGCCTGCGAATTGCCGACCTTGCGCGAAACAATCTTCCGCACGAGTCCCGCGTGCGATTGATCCTCACCAAGGACTCTGGTGAAATATTCATCGTCTCTCAGCTTTTCAAGTCCTTGCCAGAGAGTGTGTACAGTGACGGTATTCACGTGGTTACCTCCACCGTGGAACGCACCGACCCGCGCATTAAAGGGACGGACTTCATCACCAAAAGCGCCGAGCAAAGGAAGTTGATCGGCAAGGATGTCTTTGAAATTCTGCTTACACACGATGGAAAAATTTTGGAAGGGATGACCTCCAATTTTTATGGAATTATTTATCCCGTAACTGCGAGCGCAGCGCAATTCCGCACGAAGCAATCTCCCATGATGGGGCGCGGAAAAATAGTCACCGCTCAAAAAGGGATCTTGCTTGGGGTTACACGCCGCGCCGTGCTGCGGATCGCGAGAGGGCAGGGGATGTCCATTGAATATCGCTCGCCGCGCGTGGGCGAAAAATTTGACGAAGCATTTCTCACGTCCAGTTCACGAGGCGTGGTGCCGATCGTATCCATTGACGATGCACCAGTGGGGCAGGGGAGGGTAGGTGAGTGGGCAAAAGCTCTCTTGAAAGCGTATCAGGCGTACGTTCAAGAGAGAAGCGAAAAAATCGTCGAGTAGGTTTTCTTATCCAGCGCTAAGAAATGGGCGATAACTTTTCTCCTTCGAGGGCGACTACTCACTATAAGTCGATATCCAAAGGAGATTATCATGACCCATATAATTACTAGCTTGTGTTTGCGCGATAACGGATGTTCAGACGTTTGCCCGGTGGAATCGATCCAGCCTGGCACGACCCCTGAATGGCCGACGTACTATATTGATTCGTCTACCTGCATTGACTGTGGCGCCTGCGTGCCCGAATGCCCATTTCATGCAATTTTCCCTGAAGACGAAGTCCCCGCAGCATTCAAAGCCAAAGGCGGGGAGTATATCAACGAAGCCGGCCTGACGGGTCACTACGAAGGCGTAAACCATAAAAAGCAAAAGATCGTGCTGGAAACTACCAGAGTTTTAGCGGCAGACGAAGTGCTCGACCTGCGCGGAAGCATCAAGACGAACGTACAGTTCTTCAAATAATTATACAGAGAGGCAGAGGAAGCCTCTCTGTCTGTCTTTATTCTTTCTTGCCTTCAAAAATATCGTAATAGCCTTTGTCCAATTCATCATCGGACAAGTGGGCATATCGTTGCGTCACTTGAATATTACTATGGCGCGCAAGCTCCTGTGCAAGTTTGAGGTTGCCCGAGCCGCGCAAGACAGTGGTGACAAAATAATGACGGAAGGAGTGGGGCGTGATCTTGCCTACTGATTCTTTTCCTAAAATTTGCTCCACGCGTTCCTTGACGATATTCCTTCCCGTTGTCGGTGTAACGGGTTTGATTTTTTTCCCTGCGCCTTTGTCGTGACGAGAGAAGAGGGGCAGGGATGCCAATTGTTTTCCAGACCCGCCGTCGAGTTGAGCACGAAGCGAGAGATAATCTTTGATGGCTTTTGTGCTGCGGGTGGAAAACCTCACAACGGCTTGCTTATCGCCCTTACCAATGATCACAGCGCGGCTTTCGTTCCAATCCACATCGCCTCGGCGTAGATTGCAAGCCTCGTGGACGCGCAAGCCTGTATCGGCCAAAGTGAGTAAAAAGGCACGATCTCGATATGCGCGTAACCGTGCATTACCAGATTCTTCGTCGCCAACGGGTAAAGCAATGTTTTCAACGTTGTCAACATATTCCAAAATTCGCTCAATATCTTCGGCTGGGAACTGGGGGAGACGAATGCCGGGCCGGCGCGAGCGTTGGCGAATAAGCACGCGTACACGGGACAAATTTATCTCTGTAAATCGCTCCGAATCCACATACTCATAAAAGCCTTTGACGGCCTGCAAATACAATTGCTCGGTGGGCGGAGAATAGGTTTTGAGATATCCAGCCAACGGCGAGATCAGATCTTCTGTGAGTCTTTCAATAGGGGTGGATTGCGGCGGAAGATTTTTTTCCACAAGAACATCCACAAAAACTTTGAAAGCATTCTTGTATGCAAGCATGGTGTGAATGCTGCGGGAAAGCTTCACCGTATCCAAATAGTTTCTCATTGCATCTGAGATCGTCACAGAACTGAGTTCTTTGGTTGCCATAGGGATAATTATACGAATATAATCGTTCTTGTCAATGTTTTTGATAATAATACTTATCGAAAACAAAAGAATGGTTTTAGATTTCTTTCTCCAGATGGGCTCCCCCACCTCTTTGTTGACCGTGGACGAAGGGTCAACAATGATGCAAGCGGAATAGATCAATGGATGGGATGGTTGGTTTCTATTCCGCTTGCATCATTCCACATTCATCATCCTTGTATCTCCCTCCCCCACCCCATCGCATGCTCACCCAGATCTTTCTTTTGTACGCGTTCTCTCCAGCAGATCGTGCAAAAGGGGACGCAAGGTCTCTGGCGCGGACGAGTCGCTGGTGTGGACGGTATGCTGGAATTTCCCAGTGTCCACTGTGATGGTATAGCGGAATTGGTCGGGTGTGTGTTTTTTAAGGGGAGCATCATCCAGATTGATGAAATCTGATTCGTCAATAAGCCGCCTCAAGTCTGCGGCTTGATCGGCGGGAAGGTCATCCAAATTGATATTCAGGCTGATCGTCCGTCCCATGAATCCGCCTGAACGCTCGAAAGTTATCTTCATCATTTGACCAGCCCAACCGCGCGCAGCAGAACCGTCATGCAGCCTTCGCCTTGATTCGGTGCAGGGACAGGAGTAGGAGTTGGATCAGGGGTGCTGCCCGTCTCCTTAACCGTAATGCCCACTTGAGACCATCCTAATTTAACAGCATTTTGTTCCAGGCTGTTTTTGCCAAACAATTCACCAGCGGACTCAAAGGTCATATCTGCCGCATCCTGGAAGTTGGATGTGCTGGTCATTTTTTCAGTGAGCGCCCTATACCAGATCTGCCCAGCCTTCTCCCAGGCAAAGCCGCCTATTTCCACGGCAGTGACATAAAAAGCGTGGTTGACAATGCCAGAGTTGATGTGGACGCCGCCTTCATCGTCAGTGGTGTTGACGTAATCCTTCATGTGCGCGGGCTGTGGGTCTTTGCCGAGGACAGGATCGTTATATGCCGTTCCAGGCGCTTTCATGGAACGCAGAGCAATACCATTGACGTTGGGCGCAAGAAGCTCCGCGCCAATCAGCCAGTCAGCTTCGGCTGCGGTTTGGTTCATGCGATACTGCTTGACCAATGAACCAAAAATATCCGAGATGGCTTCGTTGAGCGCGCCCTGCTGGTTTGAGTAAACCAGGTTGGCTTCATATTGAGTGACACCGTGAGTCAATTCATGCCCGATCACATCGAGGGAAATGGTGAAGCGGTTGAATAACTGTTGAGATGCCGGCAACTGCTCGTCCCCATCGCCATAGACCATTTGCTCTCCATCCCAAAAGGCGTTCTCGTAATTCTTGTCGTAATGGACAGTGGAAACTAACTTCATCCCGTTGTTGTCCACCGAGCTTCTGCCAAAGGCGACGGCGTACATATCATACGTGGCGCCGCTTCCCTCGTACGCTTCATTGACGCCTATATCCGCAACGGGACCATCCCCTTCGTTGCGGATGAGGACGCCCGGTAATTGCGTACCGAATTGCGCGCTGTACACTGCGCGTTGTTTACTCTTCCCTGCCGCAGCCATTCCCCGAACCGCAGTCCGCATGGCCAGGTTGAGCGCCCTGCCCCGCCGCAGATCGCGTGCCTGCCGCGAAGCGGAGATGGTTTGCTGGGCGAAATTACGCTGCGCCTCTGTGCCATTTTGAGCGATCTGTTCCAACATGTGAGGCGGAAGAATACAAAAGATAGAATGACGATGCGGCATGGCTGATACTCCTTTTATACAAATAAGGGTGAATGTATATCTGAGTATACGACTCTGAATTCCACTTTACAACTCGTAATTTTGACCATCACCATCGCGCCACAACTTTTTTTATCCCATCCTAATCATTCTTCATTCATCCTTGAAATCCCCTCCCATGCCCAAGAAATCCTCCATACCCAACCACGGCAAACCGTCCTATACTTAAGTCATCGAGCACACGCATTGCGATGAGATTGCTTCGCTGCCTAAGTGAGCGGTAACTCGCAATGACATATCATACATCGGAGGGCATCATGACGGATTTTGCATTACAAGCACTGGCACGTTTACGGGATGGGAGTAATTTCCAATGGTATGTGATTCCGCTGCTGGCATTTGTCTTCTACGTCTATACTGTGGAAGCCGAGAAGCGCAACTGGAATCTAGTGTTGGCGGGGCTGGCCTTCTGGGGTGCGGACTGGCTGAATGAGATCCTCAACAGCCTGTTCTTCCACTTCAACGGTCACGCTCCCTTTTGGGCAGAGCCTGGCCCCAGCGCGTTCCTGATCCTGGTCGGCTTGAACATTGAGACCATGTTCATGTTCGCCGTGGCAGGCATCATCTGGACGAAGATGCTACACCCCGACAAGAACTTCAAGTACCTCGGGATTCCAAACCGTTGGGCGGTCGCAATCGGCGGGTCTCTGTTCTCAGTCATCATTGAGTATTTCCTCAACTCAGTCAACGCTCTCACTTGGGATTGGCCGTGGTGGAACCGCGGCGCTCCCCTGCTGATCTTCATCTTCGGTTATTTGTGGTTTTTCGTCTTCACGTTCTGGGTATTTGACATGAAAGAATTCAAGCAAAAGATTCAGGTTGTCGGCGGGCTGTGGGCGCTGGATATTTTGTCCTTGATCGTGTTTGCCGACATTTTGAAGTGGATTTGAGTCCTCGTCATTGCGAGGAGGGCGATAGCCCGACGACACTTGCACCGCGCGCCAGTGCGGTGGGCAATCTCATGGTTAAGTTGGAGATTGCTTCGCTGCCAAAATACAAGAGCGGCAGCTCGCAATGACGGAATAGATAACAAAGAAGCCAACGAAATTATCCGTTGGCTTCTTTGTTTAACCAGTTATGGCTGCTTTTTCTTTTTTCTTGAAATACAGGGTGAACATCCACTGGGTGAAGAAGAACACCGTAAAAAGGGACGTTCCCAAATACAACATCTGCACCCAGAAGATCGAGGTATCCGTCCCTGAGTAGATGCTGTGGAACAACGCGCCGATATAGGCCACGACGCTCAAATAATGGATTCTGCGAAACGCCTGCATCGAGATCTTGCTGCGGATGTAGAAAGTGACTGTTACCAGAATGGTCAAATAGGTGGCGATGATGCCGATCCCCACCCAGAAGGGACGATACGCTGAGAGGAACGGGACCAACACCTGGGTCAGGCTGAGCGGTTCGTAATGCTCCCAGAACAGGACAATGATATGCAGGAGCACGAATCCAATACTCAGCAGGGAAAGATGCTCGTGGAAGTCATAGGTGAAGGTCCGCTCGAGGAAGGATTCAAATATCTTGCTGCTGATGGCAAAGCCCCAGACTGTTGAGAGCCAGAAGAGAATGTATCCCATCAACCCAGCGGCGCGCGAGATATACCACCAGGAATGGGTGCTGTCCAACGAAAACAGGTTGGTTATGGAAAAGCCCGTTGCCATTTGTAGGGCGTAATAGCCGATCGCCATCCCAAGGATCAAGATAATTAGCAGCCCCGCGACGATGATAGATTTCTCAAGTTTCGTCAACAACGTGTTTTCAGGAGCACCAATACGAATCTGAGCCATAGCTAGGAACCTCCCGTCCGCAGCTGCGGTTGAAAGGACTGCGATTGCACAACGGTAAAGGATTGCACCTGTGTTTGTGCCTGAGGCTGGGCGCTGCCGCCTACCAAGGAATCCAGTGAAGGGATGGGGGCAAGTACCACGGTCTGCGATTGCGTTGTCACCGTGCCACCCGCTGATTGACCTGCAAAGTCTATCTCAGAGGATTGCGACACGAACCTCCAGCCGACGAGAAAGCCGAGCATACTTACGAGAGAGATCCAGTATTTCAGGAATTTCTTGAAGGTTTTCATTAGTGATGATCCCCATCGTGTTCACCGCCAAAAATGGAGAAGAAGCCCTGTTGCTGCTGTTGATTGACCGTAACCGTTCCGTCACTGCCGACTGTGATCAACCCCTGATTTTGCAGGTCGGAGAGCAGGGTCTGATATTGCTGGATCTGTTGATTCGCCAATTCCACTTGTTGATTAGCTGTTGTGATGCGGCTTACCGCTTCATTGATCTGCGCCTGATACTGAACCTCGCGCGCCTGATATTCCGCGATCTGCGCCGCCTGAGACGGATCTGATTGTGATGCTTGAACAGCAACCACCTGTGTCGCTGCAGGGGCTGCACTGGCGGAAGTCAAAAACGACCCGCCCCCCACTGCAAACATCCCGCCTGCGAGGCAAACGGTGATCAATAATGCGGCTACCACCGCTGGAAAAGTCTTTTTCATGTTAATCTCCTTAATCTAAGTTTCCAGAAGTATAAAGAGAGGGTGTTAAAGACGGGTGGTAAACCTGTGTAGAAAGTTTGAAGATAACGTGAGAGATCTTTAATGCCCGCCATTAAACGACTCACCCCTCAAACCAGAAACCTGATCTGAGGGGTGAAAGATTATCTTCGTACTAAAAGATTGTTACTTTGGCTTTTCTTTCTTCTTCTTTTTCTTTTCCTTATTCTTTCCTTGTTCCTTGTTTGCCATAATTATCTCCTTTCCAAAAACCAACGAGGTTGATTTTTGAATAAAAATGATTTGTCTTCCTTATGGGCAAAGAAACCTGCAACCCATTCGTCTTCAAAATTATAACACCAGCAAAGCCTGCTAATACAGTCCCGCAGACGCGGGGACCACTTCCCGTGGCGATAACGTGATCGCTGCCTTGTTGCAGCTTGCGCGGCAAACCCCGCATCCGTAACAGGCTGTTGGGTCAATCGTCACCTTCTTATTGTTGGAAGAATAACGGATCGCGCCATATTGACATTGTCTCATGCACAGCCGGCAGCCATTGCACGCATCCATCGAGACTTCCGCCACCCACTCGGCGCGGAACATCACGGGGTAATCCTTGCTCGCATGGGTCATGCGGTACGCCATACAATCTTGATCACAGTTACACAGGCCGCCGATGAACGGAGTTTTGAATGTCCATACCGAATGGACGAGTCCCTCTTTGTCCAATTTGCGAATGGACTCCAGCGCTTCTTCCTTCGACAAAGTTTCCAAGCTAAACGAATCATCAAGCGAGTCCATCAATTCCTTATCCATGGTCAAACCGTAGCAATAACGGGCGTTCATATTGCCTGTGGTCACTCGCCGGCAAACGCAGGGAAGCCGCACTGCGCCTTGCACCATGCCGAATATCTTCTCCACATCTTCCATGGGAACGACCTGCCCGTAATGATCTTCCTTCTGCATGTGGGTCAGCACAGGTTTGGCAAGCTTCATCAACGGCGTCTTGCGGATCTTGTCCAGTTGCTTGATGCTTTTCGGCACGCGTTTGTCAAATCCATTCAGGAAGTCCGCTGCATATTTACGCCGCTGATTTTGGTTCAGCAGATCCTTTGAATAATTCTCCATGGTCAGATACCACTTCTCCCCTTCTCCGTGCTGTGTACAGAATTCACACATGGCAAGCTCCTTTAGCACATTATTCTGCCAGTATAGCCACGCATCTTTCTCGCCCCTAGTGTCAAACTTCCCTTATTTTCTCGCTTGAATAATTAGAATTTATGTTCTATAATGAATGCATGGACTCGCTTGAAACCCTCAAAGAGTTATCTTCTCAAATGTCCTTCGAGGCAGATGGAGAACCACGCCTCTCTTCCCCCGCCCCAGTCTGCTTCAGTCCGAAGGAGCATGACCAAGCCTTTGCACACCCCGCCCAACTCCCCAACGGACAGAAGATCATCCTCCTCAAAACCCTGCTCTCCTCCGCCTGTGAACGGGACTGTTTCTACTGTCCCTTCCGCGCTGGCAGGGACTTCCGCCGCGCCACCTTCAAACCTGATGAATTCGCAGGCTTGTTCAGCAAAATGAATCAGGGAGGAATGGCCGAAGGTGTATTCCTCAGTTCCGGGCTAGCTGGAGGCGGAGTCCGCACGATGGATAAACTGCTTGATACAGCGGAAATCCTGCGCAAGAAGCACCAGTTCCGTGGATATGTCCACTTGAAAATAATGCCAGGCGCAGAGAAGGATCAGGTCTATCGCGCCATGCAATTAGCCGACCGTGTCTCAGTCAATTTGGAGGCGCCCAGCACCGAGCGGCTGGCGAAACTCGCTCCGCACAAAGTTTTCTTTGAAGAATTGCTGCGCTCGCTCAAATGGGTGGAGGAAATCCGCAGGACTGTGCCAGCGTATAAATTTTGGAATGGACGCTACCCGTCCACGGTCACGCAATTTGTTGCAGGCGGTTCCGATGAAAGCGATCTGGAACTGCTCGGCATCACAAGCTGGCTGACAAAAAACGTACGACTCAAGCGCGCTTACTTTTCGGCGTTTCACCCCATACGAGATACACCGCTGGAAAATAAACCTGCCGTTGACCCAATGCGCGAGCATCGCTTGTATCAGGCATCTTTCCTCCTGCGCGATTACGGCTTTGACATTGAAGACCTGCCCTTCACCCAAGACAGCAACCTTCCCCTGCACGCCGACCCAAAGCAAGCCTGGGCGGAAATCAACTTAATCCATCAACCCATTGAATTGAACAAAGCTGAAAAGCACGACCTGATAAAAGTGCCGGGCATCGGGATCAAAGGCGCGGAAGCCATTTTGTATTCAAGGAAGAATAAAAAGATCCGAGACCTCTCTTCATTAAAGAAACTTGGTGTCATTGCCGAACGCGCCGCGCCTTACATATTACTTGATGGACGCAAAGCTGCACTTCAAATACGTATGTTCTGAATTTTACAAAACATAAAAGTGGATTCTGCAAAAGGGTATCCCCAAAATATTTTGGGGATACCCTTTTGCTTTTATAAAAATATTTAACCTTAAAATATTTAAATAACCCTGCCAATACCTTGTAATTAAATTCATAACAGCTATACTAATTCAAACGAGTTGAAGTTTTATATTTGAAAAGGAGAAATAAAATGGTTAACACAACAATGGAATCGCTTGCGATCAAAACAGAAAATAAGTTTAGAACGCTCACAACAAAACAGTCCTACAAAAAAGGCGAAGTGATCTGTGCCATGCCAAGCGAAAATATCACTGACAAGCCGAATCGATTCACCGTGCAAATTGCGCGCGACAGACACACTCATGTTGGCAAACTCGCCGCGCTGAATCATTCATGCGACCCCAACACGATCCTCGACACCGAAAAAATGGTAATGATCGCGCGCCGTGATATCGAGAAAGGCGAAGAGCTTTCCTTCTTCTACCCGTCCACGGAATGGGAAATGCAGGCGCCTTTCATTTGCTTGTGCGGCGCGGCGAATTGCATTCATGTGGTGGCTGGCGCCCGCTTCCTGCCCCTCTCCACACTGGAGAACCACTATCTCAACCCGCACATCCGCGATCTGATGATCGAACTTCTCAAGAACACAAAGCTGCACTTGAAAAATCTGTAAGACATTAAACGAAAATCTCCGAGGTCTTGAGACCTCGGAGATTTTTTATAACTTTCTGTGAAACGCCAGTAACTGATAAGCGCTTGTCCACGGCTTGCCCAGCCGGTGATTATCTGAAACTTCCACTTTATTAAATCTCTGCGCGATCTGCGGCATGAGCATCGCGATCGTCGCCCAATCATCGGTGAGGACAGCATCTTTCATTTTTGCGGCGATCTGTCCCGCCCACATCCACTCCATGCGGAACTTGTCAGCCTTTACCCAATAATCACGTTTTTCCCACGCGGCCACAGAAACATCAATGCCTTCAGCGATGGCTTGAAGCGCCAGCGCAATGTATGCAGCCTGGTCTTTCGTCTCCGCTGTCACATTGGATTGCTTCGCCAGCTCTCGAATGCACAGCACAATTGATTTTGTCAAACGGGTTCTTTCTTTTCCTACAGAATCGGGGTTGATCACGCGGCTCAAGGGAATTTCTCCAAAGTCAGATTATTTACAGAAGCGCGATTATACCGCTTCGGGACTGTCCTGCGGACATTGTTGAGATAAAATATAGCCCATGGATTCCCCGATCACAACCATCATCTTTGACTTTGGAAACGTCTTCGTTACCTGGGACGCCCGCAACCTTTACAAACGCTTCTTCCCTACCCTGGAAGCTGTTGACTCTTTTCTGGAAGAGATCCACTTCGCTGAATGGAATGCTCATCAGGATGCAGGCCGTCCTTTCAAAGATGGAGTTGCCGAGCTGTCAAAAAAATTCCCTCAATATGCAGACCTTATTCAAGCGTATGATACTCATTGGATGGACAGTATCACAGAAACAATCCATGAGACCATCGAAATCGCCAGGAATCTAAAGAAGACAGGCTGGCCGCTATACCTTTTGAGCAATTTCTCTGCAGAGAAATTCGTGTTGATGAAAGAGCAGCATGACTTTCTGGAAATATTTGACGATATGATCATTTCTGGCGAACACAATATTATCAAGCCTGACCCGTCTATTTTTGAGATCACGCTGCAAAGAATCAACCGCAAGGCGGGAGAATGCTTATTCATTGATGACACCATTTCGAACATACAAACAGCAAATAAGATGGGCTTCATCACAATTCAGTACCAGTCCCCTGCTCAGTTGAGGCGGGATCTATACCAACTATCTATTAAGGGCTATTAATCTCATGACATCCATTACTCAATCCATGCTAGAGGCAATTGAAATAGAATTACAGCATCAGGTAGCAAGACTCGATCAGTCAAGAACAAAACCTTTTCATGAGATGCTTACCTATCACATGGGCTGGACCGGCGAGGGCGCAGGTCCACTTGCAACAGGGAAGCGAATTCGCCCGTTGATAACTTTGTTGGCATCTTCTTCTGTTATTAGTAAAAAAGAAGAAAATGAAAAAGATAATGGTATTTTTTGGCTACACGCAAAACCAGCAGCAGCAGCAATTGAACTGATCCACAACTTCTCACTTGTGCATGATGATATTCAAGATAACTCTGACCTAAGGCGAGGACGGAGAACTGTATGGGTCAAATGGGGCTCACCGATGGCTATCAACGTTGGTGATGCCATGTTCGTGATCGCCAACCAGTCCATATTGGATCTCGTTGAACATTATCCAGCGGATATAGTTGTCAAAGCCGCACGTATCTTGAACAACTGTTGCCTTGACCTGACTCGCGGTCAATTCTTGGATATGTCATATGAAGAACGAAATGATCTCGGTATAGAAGATTACTGGCCGATGATCGGCGGCAAGACCTCTGCCCTACTCTCTGCCTGCACCCATATAGGCTCCCTTCTTGGTTATGCGAATGACGAAAAACAAGAGGCTTATCGATTATTTGGATATCATTTGGGTTTGGCGTTTCAAGTACAGGATGATATCCTCGGAATTTGGGGTGACGAAGCATTGACTGGGAAGTCTGCAGCAAGCGATCTCGTGGAAGGAAAAAATTCACTCCCTATCCTCTTTGCCCTAGGCAAGAATGGGAAGTTCGCAAGTAGATGGAAGCAAGGCCCAATCACAGTAGACGATGTCGGCGCTGTCTCTGCGTTGCTAGAGGATGAAGGCGGCAGGGATTTCGCCGAGAAGATGTCTGAGGCGGAGACTCAAAAGGCGTTGAACTACTTGAAAGAAGCAAATCCTCAAGGCGAGGCTGGCGAGGAAATGCTCAAGCTGGCAAATATGCTGCTAAAGCGGAAACAATAATCAGATCAGGAAAGATGCGGTGATTTTAATCAGGCTTGACATGCGTTTTCAGCGTAGCGTATAATCCTCGTTACCAATTACGCGGGTGTAGTTCAGTGGTAGAACGCGTGCTTCCCAAGCACGATATCGTGGGTTCGAATCCCATCACCCGCTCACAGACATCAAAACGAGCAGAACACCGTCATTTTTGCCAATAAACGGCAGAAAGACGGTGTTTTTATGTCTCTCCAAACGACCACGCAGCAAAAAAGGATATTACTCATCTTTAGGGGGATATTTTTTTACAAGCCGCTCGAATATCTCTATGGCATGTGACCTGGAGAGCGTGCTTGAGGAATACCTCCTAAAAAGGCGCTTCAATACATCTATCTTTTCTTCTCTAGATAGTTTGCTTGGCGAAAATTTTCTGATAATACGCTTAACAATACTTGTCTTTTCTTGTGTTAAAAATTCATCTTCTTCTGGCATAAAGCACCAACCTTTACAATACACTCAACTATCCCCAAAGAACGCATTGCGGTCAATGCCTAATCAGTACCAGCGCCAGAACTTCCCTTATCTCTTGAAAACCTCTCTCTACGAGAGGTAATTACAACACACTTGCGCCTTGACCCTTTTTCCTGTATGCTAGACACATTCAGCGGGGAATCACCCTGCAACAAAGGAATCTAATGCCCAACAACTTCTCTGAAAAAGCAAACTTCATCTGGCAGGTCGCGGACGATATCCTGCATTTCGCATTCAAAGCGCACGAGTATGGAGACGCAATTCTGCCCTTCGTGGTCTTACGCCGCCTTGACCAGGTGCTTGAAGCGCAAAAGGACGCGGTCATCAAGGCGCATGACCAGTTCAAGGATTCGCTCGACGAAGAGAGAATCATCCCCGTGTTGAAGCAAGCCGCGGGCGGGACAAATTTCTACAACCACTCGTTCTATGACCTGCGCCGGCTGGCACAGGATTCCAAGAATATCGAAATCAATTTCAACAACTACCTGAACGGTTATTCCAAAAACGTCCGTGAGATTATCGCCAACTTCCAATTGGAGAAAATTCTGGCGCGGCTCATCAAGAATAATTTGCTGTACTTGATGGTGGAAAAGTTCACCGCGATTGACCTTGACCCCAAGAAGGTCTCGAACCACGAGATGGGATATATCTTCGAGGAACTCCTGCGCCGCTTCTCGGAAATGTCGAACGAGACGGCGGGCGAACATTACACCCCGCGCGAAGTCATCCGCTTGATGGTCAGTTTGATGTTTGCCGAGCACAAGAACGAATTGAAAGGCAAAGGGATTATCCGCTCGGTGTTCGACCCCGCCTGTGGGACGGGTGGTATGCTCATCACGGCGAAGGAATACATTCAGGAACACATCAACGCGGACGTGGAAGTGGTGATGTACGGGCAGGAACTCAACGAGCAGACCTACGCCATCGCCAAATCGGACGTGCTCATCATGGGCGAGAATGCCGAGAACATTCGGCAGGGTTCGAGTTTCAAGAGTGACCGTTTCAAAGGACAGCAATTCACCTACATGTTGAGCAACCCGCCCTTTGGCGTGAGTTGGAAGATGGAAGAAGACTTCATCAAGAACGAAGCCAATGACCCGCACGGACGTTTCAGCGTGGGCACGCCCCGCACCAGTGACGGCGCGCTACTCTTCCTGCAACACATGATTTCCAAAATGGAAGCGAACGGCAGCCGCATTGCGATTATCTTCAACGGCTCGCCGCTCTTCACAGGCGACGCGGGTTCGGGCGAGAGCGACATCCGCAAGTGGATTATTGAAAATGACTGGCTCGAAGCCGTGATTGCCATGCCGACCGATATGTTCTACAACACAGGCATTGCGACCTATATTTGGATGGTGACCAACCGCAAGCCGAAGCACCGCAAAGGGAAAGTTCAACTCATCAACGCCGTGGACTTTGCCGCGCCCATGCGCAAGAGTTTGGGAAGCAAGCGCCAGTTTTTCACCGATGACCACATCAAGGACATTACCAAGATTTACACCGACTTTGCCGAGAGCGGGGTGAGCAAGGTTTTTGATAATGAGGATTTTGGGTACACCAAAGTCACCGTTGAACGACCCGTACAAGAAGACCTGTCAGGTCTTAAGAAGACGACTCGCAAAGCAAGCAAAGCCGATAAAGACCTGACAGGTCTCAAAGCGGATTCATCTCTGCGCGATTACGAAAAGATTCCTTTGAAAGATGACATTGACGCCTACTTCGAGCGCGAAGTGAAGCCGCACGTGCCCGACGCTTGGATGGACAGGAGCAAGGACAAGGTGGGCTATGAAATCAGTTTCACCAAATACTTTTACGAATACCAGCCTTTGCGCTCACTGGCTGAAATCAAAGCCGACATCTTGAAACTGGAAGCCGAGACCGAAGGCTTGCTGGGGGAGATTCTTGAGTGATGAAGGCGTATCTGTCATATAAAGCAAGTGAATATGGTTGGATTGGTGACATACCAAGCCATTGGAAAATTGGAAAGTTAAAACACTTTTCGCAAATTAATCCAACCAAGAACCCTGATTTAATTTCAAAAGATTCTGATGAGTTAGTTACCTTTTTGCCAATGGAAAAGGTAAATGCAGACGGCACATACGAGTTGAGTTTGAAGCGTCCGATAAATGAATTATCAAGTGGCTTTACTTATTTTGAATTGAACGATGTAATAGTTGCCAAGATAACTCCTTGCTTTGAGAACGGCAAAGGCGCTCTTTTATCAAACCTAGACGGGCAAATAGGTTTTGGTTCGACTGAATTTCATGTTCTCCGTGCATTGCCTGAAATTAGCCAGCCTAAATTTTTATATTATTTGACTCAAAGCCATTTATTCAAAACTACAGGTGAAGCCTTTATGTATGGCGCAGCGGGACAAAAAAGAGTACCTACAAGTCATATAACAGATTTTCCTTTTAGTTGCCCCCCACTTCCCGAACAGCAAGCCATCGCGGACTTTCTCGACCGCAAGACCGCACAGATTGACACGCTCATCGAAAAGAAACAGCGACAGATTGACCTGCTCCACGAACAGCGGACGGCGCTCATCAATCATGCCGTGACGAAGGGATTGAATCCCAAGGTCAAGATGAAGGATTCGGGCGTGGAGTGGTTGGGGGAGATTCCGAGTCATTGGGAAGTGATTCGATTGAAACATTTATTGAGTGAAGGGCTTAGAAACGGCATATTCAAAAAGAAAGATGATTTTGGAAGTGGAACAAAATTAGTCAATGTAAGCGATTTGTATCAAGACAATTATTTGGTAAATTATGAAAGTCTTGACCGAGTACAAACAAACGAAAGCGAATACAGCCTGTTTAAAGTTTCTTCGGGAGATATATTTTTTGTTCGCTCGTCTTTGAAACTTGAAGGTGTGGGTGCGTCTGTTTGTATTACTGAAACTCCAGAACCAACTGTTTTTGAATGTCATGTTGTTAAGGGTAGTCCAGCGAAAGAGAAAATCAATTCCTTGTTTTTAATTTACTTCTTGAACTCATACAAAACACGACATAAACTGGTGGCTTCTGCTGAAACTGTAACAATGACTACTCTTCGCCAATCAACGATTGCGTCACTAGAAATATTTGTTCCACCATTGAATGAGCAAGACAAAATCCTGGAATATATCAACAAAGAAAACGAATCTTTCGAGAAAGAATTTTCTTTATTGCGAAATCAAATCGCATTGCTTCAAGAATATCGAACGGCGCTCATCTCCGAAGCGGTGACGGGGAAGGTGGATATTCGTTGAGACGGTGCATTGCACCGTCTGTACGGAACCGTCCACGAATGAAAACCACGAATGCGCGAATTTGGACGGCGCGGCAACGATTGGCGTTTTGGTTGGCGTTGCGTCGTAGAGACGTTGCAATGCAACGTCTCTACCGTGCGACAACACGGTACAACGGTATAAAATAGGACAACGGAAACAATATGACCCTGTTCAAAAACAAATACCGCATCGAATCGGCGCGAATGAAGGGATGGGATTACCGCAACCCTGGGTATTATTTCGTCACCATCGTCACCAAAGGGCGCAACCATTATTTCGGCAGGGTCGCAGGCGATGACGTGCAATTGTCCGCCGTTGGCGAAATCGCCGCCCAATGTTGGGCGGAAAATCCGCAACACCACGCGGGCATCGAATTGGATGAATGGGTCATCATGCCGAATCATGCGCATGGAATCATCGTATTGGTAGAGACGGTGCATTGCACCGTCTCTACGGTGGCAAAAAACCAAATGGCGGCAATATCCCCCAAAACAGGATCATTATCCGTCGCCGTGCGTTCGTTCAAATCTGCCGTGACGAAATTCGCGCACAAGGCAGGTCACGAATTCGGGTGGCAGGAACGGTTCTGGGATCACATCATCCGCGATGAGGCAGAATTGAACCGTATCCGCAATTACATCCGCGCCAACCCGTCCAATTGGGAAAACGACCAAAACAATGATGATGGATTATGGATATGACCAATAATTACCGCGAAATTGATTTTGAAGAACACATCGAATCCCACCTGTTGAATTCGGGATACGTCCACCGCGCGCCCGAAGAATACGACAAGGCGTTGTGTTTGATTCCCGCTGAAATCATTCAATTCATCCAAACCACCCAGCCCAAAGAATTTGAAAAACTCGAAAAGCAATACGGAGCCGACACCCCTCAAAAACTGGTCGAGCGCGTGGCGCGTGAAGTCGGCAAGTATGGCGTGCTGGAAGTCCTCCGCAAAGGCATCACCGACAGGGGCGCAAAATTCAAACTGGCATACTTCAAACCGTCCAGCGGCATGAACCCCGAACACCAAACGCTCTATCAGGGCAACCGTTTCAGCGTCGTGCGTCAACTCAAATACAGCGCCCGCAACGAAAACGCCATTGATATGGCGCTCTTCCTCAACGGTCTGCCCATCGTCACGGTCGAATTGAAAAACTCGCTCACGGGTCAAACCGTTGAGCACGCCGAAAAGCAATACAAGCACGATAGAAACCCGCAAGGCGAACCCCTGCTCGCCTTCAAACGTTGTCTCGTGCATTTCGCCGTCGGCAACGAAAGCGCGTCCATGACCACCCACCTGCAAGGCGAGAAGACCCGCTTCTTCCCCTTCAACAAAGTCAGCGAGAATCCCGTCAACCCGAACGGGCACAAGACTCATTATCTCTGGGATGACTTGTGGCAGGCGGACACCCTGCTGGAATTGATTGCCAACTATTTGCACGTCCAGCAAATCGCGGAACGCTCATACGACCCGAAAACTGATTCCGTTACCGAGAAAGTGACCGAAGCCTTTATCTTTCCCCGCTACCACCAACTCGATGTTGTGCGTCACATCCTCGGCTTGGTCAAGCGGGACGGCGCGGGCAAAAATTATCTCGTCCAACATTCGGCGGGTTCGGGCAAATCCAACTCCATTGCATGGCTCGCCCATCAACTCGCCTCGTTCTACCAAAAAGCCGACGACAAAGAACGCCTCTTCGATTCCATTATCGTGGTCACCGACAGGCGCATCCTCGATAGGCAACTACAAAACACCATCAAGCAATTCGAGCAGACCGAAGGCGTGGTCAAGAAGATTGATGAAAATTCCGCGCAACTCAAGTCCGCGCTCGAAACGGGCAAGGCGATTATCGTCACCACCCTGCAAAAGTTCCCCGTCATCTCTGCCAGCATGACCGAACTCAAAGGCAAGCGCTTCGCCGTCATCGTGGATGAAGCCCACTCCAGCCAATCGGGCGATTCGGCAAAACATCTCAAGAAGACTCTCTCGGTCAATTTGGAGCAAGCCGAAGCCGAAGACCAAACGGGCGACGACATGGAAGATGAAATCCTGAAAGAGATTCACGCCCGCGGTCGGCAGACTCACATCTCCTATTTCGCCTTCACTGCCACACCTAAAAATAAAACGCTCGAACTCTTTGGGCATAAAGACGCCAGCGGTCAATTCGTGGCGCATCACGTTTATTCCATGCGGCAAGCCATCGAAGAGAATTTCATTCTCGACGTGCTCAAGAATTACACCACCTTTGCGCGTTACTTCAAGTTGGTGAAGCGCATCCCCGCCGACAACGAATACGAAAAGAAGAAAGCCATCCGCCTGCTCACCTCCGATGTGGACTTGACCCCGCACGCCATCGAACAAAAGACCCGCATCATGCTCGACCACTTTTTAGAGAAGACCGTTCAAGCCGTGCAAGGCAAAGGGCGGGCAATGGTCGTCACCCGCTCACGCTTGCACGCGGTCAAGTTTTATCTCGCCTTCCGCAAAGTGATGGAAGAAAAGCATCTCGCCTTCAAGCCGTTGGTCGCTTTCTCTGGTGAAGTCACCGACCCCGAAACCCACGAGAAATACACCGAGAACAGCCTGAACCGTTTACCTGCAAAGGTCGCCATCGAAGACGCCTTCAAGACTCCCGATTACCGCATTTTGGTTGTGGCGAACAAATATCAAACAGGCTTCGACGAACCCCTGCTCCACACCATGTATGTGGACAAACGCCTCGACGGAGTGCAAGCCGTCCAAACCCTCAGCCGTCTCAACCGCACCCGCTCAGGCAAAACCGATACCCTCGTGCTCGATTTCGTCAACGAAGCCGAAGGCATCCAAGCCGCCTTCCAGCCGTATTACCAAACGACTTTACTCGAAGAAGAAACCGACCCGAACAAACTCTATGACCATCAAACCGAGTTGAAAGCCTTTGAAGTCTTCACCGATACGGATGTCAACGAGTTTGCCGAAATCTTCTTCACGTCAAAGTACCCGCTCGAAAGACTCCAGCCTGTGCTCGATAGGGTCGTGATTATCTTCAACTACAAGACCGAAGACTTACGCGAGAAATTCCGCACCACCTTGCAGAAGTTCATCCGCTTATACGGCTTCGTCTCACAAATCATCACCTTTGAAGATGTGGGCTTGGAAAAGTTGTACGTCTTTGCCAAAGCCCTCAACCGCAAACTCCCCCGCCGCGAAGTACGCCTGCCCTACGAAATCCGCGACGCCGTGGATTTGGATTCCTTCCGCTTGCAGGAAACCTATCAAGGCAGTATTGAACTCGAAAAGAAGCAAGGCTCCCTTCTTGGCTTTGGTGATGGCGGCATGGGACATACAGCGCATCCGCACCCGCCTCGAAGCCGACGAAGCCCTGCAAGCCGTCCTCGCCGCCGACAACACCCGCGCCGACAAAGTGTACAAATTCAACGAAGTGCTGGATCGATTGCTCTTGGAGTTCGTTCACACCAAACTCGACCTATACAAAAAACTCACCGAGCCAAAGGTCAACGATATGTTAAAACGTCAATGGTTTGAAGTATTGGCGAGTGAGATGGGATAAGGCTGAATTGAGGTCAAATGAAATCAGGCTGGAAAAAATACTTGCTCAACATCAGCATTGCAATCGGCGCGGGAATCCTCTTGTATATTTTAGAGGAAACGATAAGAGCAAAAAATACTGGTTTTGAAGTCAAAACCCTTTGGGACTGGATGGATTTATTAATAATCCCATTATTTTTAGCAGGAGGGGCATTCTTCTTAAATCGTTCAGAAAGAGAAATTGAACAACAGGCGGCAGAGAATCGTGCAAAGCTTGAACGTGAAATTGCAACTGACCGCCAACAAGATGCCGCGCTTCAATCCTACCTTGACCGAATGGCGGATTTATTACTGAAGGAAAATTTACGAGTATCTGAAAATGAAGAGGTTCGTAACGTTGCGAGGATACGAACACTTACACTGTTGCCAGGGTTAGACGCAAATCGAAAGCGAATGGTGTTACTCTTTTTGTATGAGTCTGGGCTTATTGCTGAGCAAGCAATTATCGACTTAACCGGAGCGGACCTGACGGGAGCCAATCTAGAGAAAATTAACCTGATGAACGCGAACCTAAGTGGAGCTGACCTAAGTCAATCTAATCTAACCGAAGCCCAATTAGGCAACGCCAATCTAAAGAAAGCCCGTCTCAATGGAGCCCGACTGTTCACAACATATCTGAACGGAGCCAACCTGCGCGAAGCCTCTTTGCGGGGAGCCCTTCTGAAGTTCTCCACCTTGATAGGAGCCAACCTGAGCCAAGCCTATATCAAGGAAAGCGATTTGAGCCAAACCCAGATGTACCAAGCCAACTTGATGGAAGCCGACTTAATCGATGTCGACCTTAGTAAAGCCACACTGACCAAAGCAAGCTTGATGAGAGCGTGCATGGAAAAAGTCAACTTCACTGAAGCCACCGTCTCAAAAGAGCAATTAGCGACTATAGAGTCACTTGTAAATTCAATTCTGCCAGACGGAACAAAACACAAATAATCGCTGTTAACGTCAATGGCTTGAAGTGCTTTCCAAAATTTAGGCAAGACATAACACCAATAATACTTTTCACATATTGGAGGATATAGTAATGGGAATTTTACGTGACCCTATCTGGACATTCATAGCTTGTTGCATTGGGGTATTTAGCGTCTTTATACCTATTCTCGCAACGGTTCTAATGGGTAAAAAGCGTCTTGTTTGTGAAGTGTTAAACAACTCAACAATCATCACAATTGCTGAAGATGTAAAGCAAAGATTACAAATAACTATCGACGGACAGAGTATAGTCAATGCCAGATTGATTTCACTCAAATTTACCAACACAGGTTTCTTGCCAATAAAAGAAAGCGACTTTGCAGAAAGTGTACAAGTAATTTTTTCAACTTTGTCAGAAGTGTTGGAGGCAAATATTATTGAAATAAGCCCTAAAAGCCTAAACCCTATAATTGATTTCAGTAAGAGTCAAATTTCTATCAAGCCTATTATGCTTAATAGAAATGATTATTTTATTATCAAAATCCTCGTAAAAGGGGACAGTCCTGATGTTGTTATAAAAGATTCTCTACCGTACAAATACGGGTAAAACCAGCCATAAGGTACACTCAAGGTGACCAAACCAAAGAGGAGCACCTTATGACTGATCGATACCGAGTATACACAAAAGTAAAGAAAACATTGAA
>Ga0172373_10003713_pt1 | contig 22015 bp, 12 predicted proteins | sample Lak10m_2_FD_114546 | JGI IMG/M metagenome (GOLD analysis project Ga0172373, IMG submission 114546) | Freshwater microbial communities from Kabuno Bay, South-Kivu, Congo - kab_092012_10m | ecosystem: Environmental > Aquatic > Freshwater > Lake | place: Democratic Republic of the Congo...
ATGTTCAGTGTATTGCGCAGGAAAGCAGGATCGTAAGTAGTTACCGGACAGAAGAGCGTAATGGGTTCACAGGTAACTGTTGGCTCAATCTTGTCTTCTACCTTGATGTTACCCCAGCACTTGTTACCGCTGATCAGGTGACGTACGCGATACTGGTATGTGTTGCCGATATCGTTGGGGTTCATGGTAGCAGGTTCCCACGGCCCGTTGCCATAAGGAAGCGTACGGTCAACCTCAACCACATAATCATCGAAGCAGCCGTAAGTGCCTTCCAGTACATCATCACCACCAACAATGAAGCTGCAGTTGGCACTCATAGACACTGTCTCGAGGTCGTTGCAGTTCAGCACTGATGGCGTGGCAACAACGTGCACATACTGAGTAACAGACTGTGTGCAACCCGGATCATTTGGTCCGGCTGCCTTGGGTGTACCACCGTTAACAGTATATACAATAATGTATTGTCCGATACCGGCAGAAGGATTGAACGTGGTAGCCGGAACACCGTTTACTGTGAAGCCTTGTGACACAATATTGGCATCACCCGGGGTACCGGTCAGCGTTACAGAACCTGAAGACAGACAGAATGGGCCTGTGAGGTTCGATGTGATCGAAGGATTCGGGTAAGAGCAGCTGTTGCTGATAGAAAGCGTAGTACCAATGCCGTTCGTTACGGAAATTGTGTAACCAAGCGCATCAACATGGCGACCGTCAATAGTGAACATATTGCCACCGATATTCACCAGTGCGGTACCGATGGTAATCGGTGTCGGCGCGGAAGGCGGAGGTGAGCTCAGCGGGCTGAATAGTCCGTTGATGGCAGAAACTGTCCAGGTCTGATTGGACGGAGCATTGACTTTCACCTGCTCACCAAACTGACCGTTAGTCAGAGAAGTGGCATTATTCAGACAAACGCAGGGGTCAGAAATTGAAACCGAGCAGTTGAAAGAGAATACTGACACAGAACCAGTCATGGTACCTGAGCAGTTGGTTGCACCGTTCAGAGCAACAACCGTGTAGGTACCGATACTGGCCTGGAAACCGAAGTCAAGTGCGTTACCAGTACCAGCAACAGGCGCACCGATGTTCACACCATTCAGTTGAAGCTGATAGTTGATGCCTGACTGTGAGCCACTCAGACCGACCTTGGTGCCCGGATCGGTACCGAGGCAATAGCCACCACCGCCGGTAACAGCGAAGGTAGTCGGCAGCGGATTCACCGTGATGATACGGCTTGCCGTAGTTGAGCAGTTGTTGGCGTTGGTAACCGTAACCGTGTAAGTAGTGGTAGCCCCGGGAGCCACTGTAATGGCAGCCGTGTTGGCGCCATTGCTCCACAGATAGGAAGTGCCGCCGCTGGCAGTCAGTACCACAGAAGCGCCTGCACAAATAATACCATCGTTATTGGTAGTTCCACTTGTTTCAGCTACGGCGATGGCCGGAGTTGGCAGCGGATTCACCGTGATAGTAACCGTCGTGGAAGAAGAACAGTTATTGGCATTTGTCACTGTAACAGTGTAGGTGGTGGTTGCACCTGGTGCTACCGTGATGGCAGCCGTATTGGCACCAGTATTCCACAGGTAAGCAGTACCGCCGCTGGCAGTCAGTGTAGCGGAAGCACCTGCACAAATAATACCATCGTTACCGGAAACACCGGATGTTTCGGTTACAGCTACAGACGGAGCCGGCAGCGGATTGACAGTAATCGTTGTTGAAGAAGTAGCAGTACAGCCAGCAGCACTGACAACAGTAACTGTGTAAGTCGTTGTTAAAGCAGGTGAAACAGTTGTAGCAGCAGTACTTTCGCCATTACTCCACAGATACGTTGCACCACCTGAGGCAGTGAGTGTAGCGGAGGCTGTTGCACAGATGGTTCCGTCGTTGTTCGTGTTGCCAGATGTTTCAGCAACGGCAATAGAGGCCGTCGGAGTCTGATTTACAACGTGGTTTGCCTGAGCAAACGGACGGCAAACCGGATCAGTCGGAGTTGGGTCAAGAATCGCGTAAACAAAGTTAATTCCTGCAGAATTAAAGGTGTAGTCTGCAGAAGCAGTTGTTCCACTACCTGTCAGAGAACCGTTAGGAACTATAGCCAGCAGGGTGCCACCCACGTAAGGGTTGCCTGCCGGAGCCGCAAATGAAACAAAACGGATACCGTAAGTGATACCCATATCTGTCAGTCCGCTAGCTGTCATGTTAACAGAGGACCCGGTACAAGAGGGAGAAGGATTCATGCCAAGCGTAGCAACTGTCGGACAGTTACCGCAACCACCCGGGCCCAGGAGTGCCACTGCCAAAGAAGATACGCAGTTCGTAGCTGTGCTTGTTACCGTAACAAAATAGGCTCCGAAAGCAAGTCCATTGAGGTCTTCTGTGGTAGCACCTGTACTCCATATATACGTGTACGCACCCGCGGGTGACACCGTGAGGTCAATAGAGCCGTCTGTTGATACACAGGTAGTTGGCTCCACTTTAGTAACAGAGAGCACAGGAGGATCGAGTACAGTCACCGTACCTGTGGCCGAATTGGAACAGTTATTTCCGTCAGTTGCCGTAACCGTGTACGTTGTCGTAGAGGTTGGAGCAACAGTAATAGACGTCGTTGATGCGCCGTTGTTCCAAACGTATGACGTGCCACCGGCAGCAGTAAGTGTCGCTGAAGACCCGGGGCAAGTGATGCCGTCGTTATTGGCGATACCAGATGTCTCTGTCACAGCAACTGTAGGTGTTGGAAGCAGATTCACCGTTACAGTGTAGGTGGCAGTCTTGGAGCAACCGCCCTGTGTGATAGTAACTGTGTACGTAGAAGTGGTTGCCGGACTATCTGTAATTGAAGAGGTAGTTGAGCCCTGACTCCAGAGGTAAGTGTATCCAGTACCACTTGTAGCAGCCAGCGTAGCACTTGCTCCGACGCAAATAATACCATCATCGTTGGCAACTCCGGATGTTTCAGCAACAGCAATACTCAATTGTGTAGTAATCTCATCAGCACCGATATCAGGCGTAGTACCGCGGGCATCGCAGTCAATATCAATTGAAACCGGCGGATTCAGATTGGCACCGGCACCGTCCAGACAGAAACTGGTGGCACTTTGAAGGTGCAGATCAGTGTTGGAAACGTAGCTCGGAGCAACAGCAAGTGAATTCTGATCCTGAGTTGTGAAATTACGCCAGTCAGCGAGGCTCGGGAAGAAAGTGCCGCCGAGGTAACCAAGCCTGTAGGTGGTTGTAGCTGTACTTGTACCAGCGTAATTGTTGTTATTAATGATTTGCGGAGCCGGTATGAAGGATGAACTTAACCATACAGCATAGCTTGTCGAGCCTGTAACTCCAAAGTTCGTCGAATTGGTAAAGATATTGTTCCGAACATCCAGTCCGTTAATAGCGGTACTGGTTAGCATGAGACAATATGACGAAGAGGCACTTGAACCAACTGTTACATCTCCGAAAAGATTGACAGTGTTATTGTAAATCCTGGTATTAATACCGGCATTAAGACGAATACCGGCAGCATTGAACGTAGAGTGGAGCGAGTAGTTCAGTGTCTTCACACCCGATATCATGTTGTTCGCAATCAGGATATTAGTCGGGAAGACTGTACTGCTCAGAATAATACCGGCAGCAGACCAGCCACCGGTGTTGGAGTTTTCAACTCCGGAGATAACGTTCTCAATAATCCGGGCGCCAAACATGGTGGACCCCACCTCAACACCGGTGACAGTCGTCGAGACTGTCGAGATTCTGAGGTTGAATATTGTATTGGCGCGAACAAGTACTCCGGGTGTAAACGCCAGATCAACACCGCGGACGGTCACGAAGTCTGAGGAAGACTCGGCACCGATGGTATTGAGCTGAATGACAACATTGTCATTAGAGTACAACACGTTGGAACCAGTGCAGGTGATACCGAAATGAGCCCTGGATATACCGTTATTCTCGACCAGCAAATTGTCGTGATCCGAGTTGGTGGTAGTACCGATTGTGGGGCCACCGGCGAAAATGCCATAAGTGGTAGCAACAGAGTTGATACCTGACCTGATATTCGCGTTCTTGATTGTAACGTTAAGACACCCGTTTGTCAGAGCAGGTGCCAGCACGGCAACACCTGCAGTCGCACCAACTGTATTCGTGTTGGTGATTGTCAGGTTTCTTGTTGACTGAACACGCGGACAAACCGAGTTGTTGCCAGCACCGTTTGAACCGTCAATCGTCACAAAATCAGCACCGTTCAATACAATGATGGCTGATGCAGAAGAACCCGAAATCACCGGATTCTGACCTGCAGCAGGCTTGATAGTCAGTGTATTGACAGCACTTGCGTAAGCATTGGCATTGATCGTAATCGGGAAAGTCTCCGACGGATATGTTGCATCAGTCAGCGAGAAAATAACCGGACCATTCAGACAGCCAGTGTTGTAGGCGGCTACCGCAGCAGTAAGCGTAGTGAACGCACCGCCTGCGCCAACTGTATAGGTACCGCTCAGGCTGATACCTGAACCAACTGTATAGGTACTCGGGATAAGCGGATGGGAAGTGACCGTGTTAACATCGGTAGCAACAACACCCACCGCATTGGAAGTAACCTTGGCAGGACTGGTGATGTCCTGTGCAATTACGTAGTAGGAAACCACGTCACCCACTATCAGACCACCCATATCGGCTGCTACAATGGTAAAGTTCCAGGTAGAGTTGGTTGCTACACCACCCACCAGTGTTCCCGGCTGTGAGAACCACGTACCGGCACCTTTTCTGTAGTAAATACGGGGAATGAGACCACCCGCGAGCGGAATACCCGTTGCATCAGTGATAACCACGCCGTTGAGCGACTGGTTACCAGTGTTGCAGGAAGAAGGAATCAGCGGAGTATAGTAGATAGCCGGTCCATTCTCGTCAGAGAGAATAAAGTTGCCCGCATCAGCACCGATATCAACCGGAGAGAAGCTGCTGCGTGTCTGGTTGTCATAATCAGTGGTAACATAAGGAATGTTGTAACCACCGCGTTCGACACCGGTAGCAACACCTGCCTGAATATGCAAATCAACAGCAGAAGAGTTGCCGATCGGGTTAACCAGCTTCGGGTCGGAAGAAATGGAGGCACCGTCCTGACTGGTAGCTGCAACCCAGGCTGCGAGCGTAGCATAGTCAGTAGCTACAGAGAGGCCAAGTACACCACCGGTTCCGTTCACAAACAGATCGTTGTGGTTGCTGATGAGCGCATTGTTGGCGTTCAGAAATGTAGCATAGTGCTTACCGGTACCCGTCGCATTGGATCGGGCGTTGAAGAAGATATTGTTCATCACAGTATCTGCGGGACCGGAAGCAGACCTTCTGAAAGCGTACGTATTGACCGTACCGCTGGTCACATCCAGACCGCCAATATATACTGTATTGAAACTGATATTCTGTGAAACCGACGCTGCTTTGTAAATACCGTTAATCTGTGATGAAACAGAAACGTTCGCTCCGTTGCCATCAATACCCAAACGGATAAAGTTGTTGATTACAGGAGAGTAACCACCTGCTCCCAGACAGAAAATACCAGCCATACCCGAAGTCGGAGACAGCGTGGAAAGGCTGTGGATATTGTTCCGGGTAACCGGAGAAGCCGTGGCAGGAAGTGGTGGAGATACCACTGTGATACCATTTACCCAGGTCGCAGCAGTTGCGTTGGTATTGGAAAGGTTGTAAACAGTATTGCCTGCAACAATGTTGCTGCCAATTGCACTGGCAGTCATGTTGATACCAACCACCGATGCATCATTGTTGATACTCGCAGTGGCGCCGTTGTTGGTCAGGTTATAAACCGTATTACCCGTAATGGTATGGCGACCACCGGCACCCTGAACGTCAATACCACGTACAGAGATAGTTGTACCAGCTGCATTGTTACCAGTCAGGTTACAAATGGTATTGTTGGTAATAACACCGTCAGTGGATGGGTTGATCAGCAGGATAGCAACCAACTGACTGTTTGTTGACTGCTGGATGCTGTTGGGAACCGTAGGACTACCAATCGTGTTGCCACTGAAAGTAACCTTAGAACCAGCAACCGGCTGTGCGTACATGACGCGGAAACTTACCGCACCGGTGCTGCTGGCTGACAAGTTAATACCGCCAATCTGGTTATTGTTGGCCACTACTGTTGACGGAGTAGCACCAGTACCAATGGAAACAGGCAGGAAGAAAGGCGTTGTGGCCGTTCCTGTGAAGACGAAGGAAATATTACCCGTCGTAGTCATGGAACCCAGCGTATTGCCATTAATGTTGGCATTACCGTTCAGGTGGGTAATCAGGCCGCTGGCTGTGGAGGTAGAGGCCGTTGTGACCGAGATATTGGCAATGGTGTTATTGTTGATGTTGGAAAAAGCGCCTACCGCTGAACTGAAGCGAATCAAACGCGGAGTCGGAGTTCCGGTAGTACCACCAGTGTAAGTCATCGGGCCGCCACCGCAGTTGGGAGCAGTACCGCCAATGAAGTTGTTGGTGATGGTGAAGTTGTAGCCGTTGGCTGTTGATGCAACAGCAATAGCACCTATATCAACAGCCGAAGTACCCGTATATGTACGTGTGGCCGTCTGATAGAAACTGTTGTTGCTGATCGTCCAGTCAGAACTTGCACCAGCCACGTTAATGGCATAGTTGGTCAGGGTTGCACTGAACCAGTCGCGGAAGTTGTTGTTGCTGAACGTGATATTGTTGTTCTGAGCAGGGACGCCTCCAGTTGTTGTACCGGATGAGTACACCAGATACACCGGCGTGGTTGCACCCGCAGTGAACGTGGAAAACTCGAACAGGTTATTGCTGTTACCCGCACCTGTTGTCGTGGTAGAGAAAGCTACTACACCATTTACAGTGCTGGTATTAACACCCGAGACAGTACTGTAGCGAACAGTGTTGTTTGTAGCACCATTAATATACTGTATAGCATATCCGGTCGTAGAAGAGTTCGAAATCGTCAACTCGGAAGCCGTACCGGAACCACCCGGACGACCATCGAAAATAACATAGTCGGCACCATTCATCTGAATCGTACCGGTTGCATTCGCACTGGTGATGGAAAGCGCTGTTGCACCTGCCTGCGGACGAATGGTTAGCGTTTTAGAAGGACCTGCACACAGAAACCCCGGAATAACAACCGGGAATGCAGGTTCAGCACTGCTCACATAAGCAGGCTGAAGCTCCAGAATAACCGAAGAAGCGAGACCCTGAGCAACGACATCAGCGATAGCCGCCGTCAAGGTAGCATAGTCACCGGTTGGACCAACAGACTTCGTACCTGACAGTGTGCAGTCCGAAGTAGTTGCACTGCCTGTAAGCGGGGATGTTGTATTGTAAAAAACACCCTGACATACACCTGCATAGGCATAAACCCAGAAATAATATGTGGTGTTTGGAACAAGCCCAGTAGCAGTGAAAGAAGTTGAAGGGCTGCTGGAAACAATAACGCCACCGAGTGCAGACTGGCCCGGAGTGTAAACTGTATTACTCACCGGAGCGCTCGGGGGAGCAGGTGTGGTAGTACGGACAACGAGATATCCGGGGGAAGCCGGTGAGGTTCCGGTAAATGTACCGGTAACAGTATTTGTAGTTGGCGGAGGAGCGAAACTCAACGCGGTCGGCTGACTTGCAGGGGTACTCGGAGGCACCTGGGAAAGGAGGGTAATTTCATCTACAGCAGCTGGTGGCTGTGTGCCGGCGGAACTGTCGTTAGACCACATGAATACCAACCTGCGCGTAGTGCCTGCATAGGAAGATGGCAAACAGATTGACTGTGTCTGATAGGAAGACTGCAGGTTCAGGTTCTGGGGATTTGCGTGTACCACAGCACCCGGATAAACTGTAGGAATCTGGAGCCAGCTCTGGAAAGCACCGGCAGGACTGTTATGCAGTGGCTCTACAGTTGTAGGCATCGAGAATACAGTTACATAATCGAAACTTCCCTCTCCCTGACATTTCCACTTGAAGGTAAGACTAATATCAGTCTGACCCGCAGGAAATGTGACATCCCTGTAAAAAAGGAATGTGGAGGCAGAGGTATTCAGGTAGTTATATGTTCCGCCTGCAATGTCGTTGGATACGTATGCACACCTTGACCCGGCAGATGGCCCACCAACAGCACCAACCCAGAATTGATTGGTCGGGGCGGTATTTGTAGGAAGAAGCCAGTTGTTGGCGGCGAAAGTGGACCCGTTTTCGAAACCGCCGTCGCCCGCAGGATCAATGATAAGCGTGAACTGAGCCTGCGCTGTCACTGCAGTGAGCACAAGAAACAATAACGCAGGAGTCAATTTTCCGATTAGAGTAAAAAATCTTTTCATGATGACTGTATGTAGCACTTTCGAACACCCGAAGTGTCGGGACGTGCCGATTAATTGAAGAAAAGTTCGTTATTGTAAGGTGCAATCAGTTCGACTTGAGGTTCACTGTCAATGAATCAAAGAAGGATCTGACAACGAGGACATCCATACCTGCCAGAACAGCATCCGTCTCGGATTCTTTCACAACACGCTGATAACTGTCCTCACCAATTTGCTCAATCGGCATCTGGTCAGTCAGCGACTGCTGCATGTAGGAAAGTATTCTGTCGTAACCCTGATAGGTAGGCATCTTGTGATGATCAAAATCAGGGGATGCAATTGTCTGGGCAACAGCAGCGCGCTCAGCAGTCAGAACAGCTGAATACTCGGATACAGCCTTCCACTTGGTCTCCTCCAGATCAACTCTGGAAATTTCGTCAGAAACAGGCAGTGCATCATTGTCAGTATAGTACTGAACAACCGGGGTGACACCATGACCAGGCTGAGCCGTCAGGTTGGTTTTTACTACCCCGGGCTTGGTTGCCGGAGCTGCTGCAGTTTTTGACTGAGCACCCAAAATTTGTGGTGCAGCCAGCGAGAAAACCAGCAGCAGAACATGAGAAAAACAGGAAGAGAACTTCATTGCAGATGAAATTTTTTGTTTTTTAGATTAGGACAATAGTTAATATCAAAAGAAATTTCAGTTTGATTATCAGCATTTTACAAAATTTCCTTGTAAAGCTGACAGGCAAAAAGAACCCTCTTTTGCAGAACTATTCACGGCAAATATACTAATTACACCGATTTTGTCAATTAAAATACAAAAATGATTATTAAAAATTATTTAACAGGACGCCAGGACTGTCCTCTTCTCAAATGTTAAAGTGGCCGTTTTCATCATGAATGACGCAACCCTATACGGAGATGTAGAGTAGCAAAAATTTCCTGCATCCTGCCGGAATGATCCGGCTCCATATCGTGAAATATAAAATCGGGAGCTGCCGGCATCACCAACAACTCCCGATTAAGAGCTTGTTCAGGATTCTCTCACCGAGTCAAAAACGGCTCATTTTTCGCCATTTTTCACCTTTTTTCAGTTAGAGCTTGTTCAGGCTCCCGGCTATTTCTTGATCGCCAGGTTCACGCCCACAATGAGCCTGTTTGGCGTAGAACTGAACTGGTAAGTGTTTCCGTAAAAGTTGATGTGACTGCCAAACTTGTCGAAGTTGCCCTCGTACCGGATATCCAGCGAAAGTCGGGTGAGCAGCTTGATGTTCAGTCCGGCCTGATACCCCCAGGTCATCTGCTTGAACTTGGCCTCGTAGCCCTCCAGATCCGTGAGCTCGCTCTTGGAATTGATAAAGATATGCCCGACCGGTCCACCCTGGAAGCGTACACCCCCAACCTTGAAACCTACCAGAATGGGCATGTCGAGATACTGGTATTTTTCTTCTCTCACCAGTTGTTTGAAATTGATGTCCTCTGTCTTGAAATCGGTCCGGTTGGAGTTGAAGAGCAATTCCGGCTGTACAAAAAACTTGTTTCCAATTCTGACATAAGCACCGAACTGGGCGCCCATCCTCAGCTTGTCAACCCCGAAGTTGAAAAACGTGTCGAGCGTAGAGATGGAAAAGTCATCAGGCTTGTTGACCTGACTGTTCAGTCCGCCCTTCAGACCGAATGAAATGAATTGCGCCTGAGCGCTCTGAAAAGCCAGCAGAAAAAGTACTGCAGCAAAAAGTGGTTTGAACGAAATTGATTGACGATTCATATTGTTCATGATGTTTAGTGTTGATCTGGTCTTTTGTCAGGCGTTGATGACATTTTAACGCAACTTTCCTCCATTTAATTTCAAAGGTTGCATTTGCGAGGCTGATTTAACCCTTTTCTAACTAACTTTGCCCGCTTTTCACCAAAATTAAGACTCAGGTTTGAATATCACTTCCGCCGACTTCGTTGGTTCTTTCCCCAGGGAAAAACTCTGCCCGCCTTCCGAACTGCCCGAATTCGCCTTCATCGGCCGTTCCAATGTGGGCAAGTCCTCGCTCATTAATATGCTCACCGGCAGAAACGGACTCGCCAAGGTTTCCTCCACCCCCGGGAAAACCCGTCTGCTCAACTTCTTTCTTATCAATAAAGACTGGCACCTCGTTGATCTGCCCGGATACGGCTTCGCCCGTGTTTCCAAAAAGGAGAAGGATAATCTCACCACGATGATTAACGACTACCTGCTCAAAAGACAGCAGCTCGCGGTAGCCTTTGTGCTGATTGACTCCAACCTGCCTCCCAAAGAAATTGATATTGACTTCATCAATGCACTCGGTGAACGCCAGATTCCTTTCGCTATCATTTTTACCAAGTCTGACCGTATCAGCAAGGCGCTGCTCGACAAGCATACCGGTATGTTTATGGATGAACTGAGCAGGGACTGGGAAACGCTGCCCATCTGGTTTGTTTCTTCCAGTCAGTACAGACTCGGCCGCGACGAAATACTCGGATTCATCGAGGAGGTCAGTGACCGGTACCGACAGGCCTGAACCCGTACTCACCAAACTCCAGTATCATTACTTCTCTGTTTTCCCGGTAGTCAAACGCTCCGTCGCCACTGTCGGCCGGCGCACTGGTGTATTTCCCGAATCTGAACTGGCCCTGCAGGCCTTTGTAGTTTTCCTTCTGCAGTCTTTCAGGCAACGACAGTCCGTACCGCAACAGCATTTTGCCGGCAAACAGGGTCACGTCGTACCCGGTAAAGGCATCCTCGTCTGGCAGTGTTCCGGTCATTTCATAAAAACGGTTCTCCAGCTTTCTCACCGCCTCTTCGCTGTGATCTGTCCAGAAAGCCGAGCTGATATGAACATGCAGGGAGGTGAAGTACTCTCCGTCTATGCTCTCAAATCCCTGCCATTGCGGCATTCCATATACCTCCACTTTATTCGTTCCCTTCACCTCGCGGAGTTTCCGCAGAAATGCCATCACAAAATCCTGACTCCCCCACGACGGCATCACAAACACATTGACCCTCCCGGGCTTCAGGTACTTCTTCAAATCTGTCTTGTCGAAGTTGGCGACGCCATCCGGCACCACCAGTTCCTGAAACACGCCAGTACCCGTATTGGCATTCCTGAAGTAGTCCAGCCTGTCCTGCTCCTTCTGCCTGCATACGAGTGTTACGGCTTCCGGACTGTTGTTCTCCAGTACGTAAGCTGTGATGGCCTCACAGTGCGACTGAAGGGACGGGTTAATCTGAATGAACCCGGGATTGTTTTCCGTGAGTCCCGATGAAGGTGTTTCCGGTGATATGACTATTTTCTGGTTCTTTTTTGCCCATTCAGCCAATATCTCCACCTGCGATGTGCGGGCAGGACCGATATACAAAACCGGTTTCTGAATACCCGGTGTGCCCTCCAGCAGTGTCCTGAAATCTTCATCGGACGACCGGGAGTCCCATACGTCGGCCTTCAGTCTGATTTTACCCTCGGCCGACAGGTCCTCCATGGCCAGTTTTGCTCCGGCGTAAAACTGCAGGGCAAATCTGCTTTTTTCGGGAATACTGCCTCCTTCAGACTGGTCCGTCAGGAAAGGCAGCAGGTAGCCGATATGCCAGGTCTGACCGGCCCCCATATTCTTGCGGGTATCGGCCGTATCGTCTTTTATTGCAGGTCGTGCGTTGTTTTCTTTCCACCGGATGGTATCCATGGTTCCCGGAGCGGGTGCGGGCTTTGTCACCTTGTTATGAGCAGGCACGGTAGCCTGACGGGCGGGTTCGCACGAGAGCAGCGCGATGCAAATGGCGAGTACATACAATATAGGTGTCTTCATACCTATCCCCCCGCTTTTTTGACATTGGTATAACCGGCATCGGTCAGGAGCTTCAGCACTTTGTCGCGGTGATCGCCCTGTACGATGATAATACCATCCTTGGCACTGCCGCCGGCGGCGCATTTGTTTTTGATAACGCGGGCCAGCTCGGAGAGCGCCTCGTCGGAGCCCTCAAAACCTTTGATGACCGTGGACTCCTTCCCTCCCCTGCCCCTTTCGAGCCAGATCCGGAGCGCCTGTTTCTGTGGCGGCACGGCACTGGTTTTTTTTTCTTCCTCCGCCGGTTTGTAGTCGGGATCGGTGGAAAACACAAATCCGCTCAGGTTGATTTTGTTGCTCATAAAACGGTTTTTTAACGGGCCAGGTCCTCCCTGGCTTTGGCATCCTGTCCAAGTTTCTGATATACGGCGGCCCTCGACTGGTAAGCCCGTTTGTAATTCGGATCAACAGATACGGCCTCGTTCAGGTCGGCGAGCGCCTCATTGAGTTGTCCGGCCTGCATAAAGGCATTGGCGCGGTTCACCAGAATCATCGGTTTTATTCCCGCTGCGGCTATTTCGAGCGCGCGCGTGTCGTCTTTTATCGCCTGTTCGAAGTTATTGTCCTTGTAGTATAGCAATCCGCGGTTTACCAGTGCCTCCACATAATTCGGATTGAGCTCGATGGCTTTGGTGTAATCACTGAGCGCTTCTGTTACTTTTCCTGTTTTCTCCGATGAAAATGCCCTGAAATACCATATTTCAGCCGATTTTGGCTCCAATTCCAGACTTTTACTCAAATCCGGCAGCGCTTCCTCAAAACGGCTCAGCAGGGCGTAACATTTCCCGCGGTTGCCAAAAAGTTTCGGTGTTACAATACCCGCGTCAATGGCCTTCGTGAAATCTGATATAGCCTCAGGTATCTTTTTCAGGTTCATGTACGCCTGTCCGCGCCCGTTATACGCCTCCACATACGAGGGATCGAGGGCGAGGGCATTGGAATAGTGCTCCACGCTTTTCTCGAAGGAGAGGGCAATCAGTTCGCTGTAGCCGAGGTTACACTGGCAAAGTGCTGCTTCCGGCGTCTTTTCAACGCAGTTGCCAAAAAGCGCGGTCCCGTCTCTCCATACTTCGGTCTGAGCGGTTGTATTCCAGGCAAAAAGAGCGGCCAGAGCGCCCAGAACAGCATATTTGCCCGTGTCTGACCGAAGCTTGTCCAGCAAGAGCGTCAGCAGAAAAAACACGCCCAGACAGGGCAGATAGGCATAGCGGTCGTTGCGCATTTCGGCTGTACCTACCGATACCACCGGCAGCATCAGGAAGAGTGGTGCCAGATACATGCCTATACCAAAAATGATGTCGCGGTGTTTGTTCCAGTTTTTTACCACCCACCAGGCGAGTAGTCCCAGCGCGGGCAGCGCGAGGTAATAATCGGCCCGCCACATGCCGTCCTGTTTGACAAACGGGTAAAAAATACTGTAACCCGATGGCACCAGCAATTTGAATGGATAGAAAAAAACCGTCTGACTAATCATGAACAGTCGGTCAACGAGGTTAAAGGCATTGGTGGAGCCACCTATATCGTGCCCCTCGGCAGTTCTGGTAATAAAGGTCAGCATAATGAGTCCGGCACTGACAATCCAGAAAGGCCATTTTGAGAAAATAACCCTGCCGTTCAACTGGCCGTTTTTCCACCAGTCGAGCACCACCAGCGTGACAGGCAGCGTGGCTGCTGCCGATTTCGACATTCCCGCCAGTATAAACGTACCAAGAGCCAGCCAGAAAAAGCGACTGCCCTTGTCTTCCAGGAACGACCAGAAAAGATGCAGCGTGACCAGATAGAAACAGGAGAACATAAGTGTACTCAGGGCCGACACCCAGCTGACCGGCTCCACCAGCATCGGGTGCACACCGAACAACAGCGCGATAAAGAAAGCCGCCCACGCGCGCGGCTGCACGCGCAGGAAGAGCCTGAAGGCCATGAATACGTTCAACAGGTGAACAAGCAGTCCGAAAACGTGAAAATAAGACGCTTTTTCACCAAAAAACTGATAAATCAGTACATACATCAGACTGGTGACCGGCACGTACATGCCCACGAGCTGTTCGCCGAAAATACCGGAGAACGTCGGATTTTTCAGGTGCGGGTTGTACCATATTGACTTGTCGTCGTCGAAAGCGACAAAATCGTTCTGCAGGGAGCCCCAGTAAACGGCAGCAACGGCAGCCAGCAGCACGGCTGCAGGCAGCAGCGGGTGCGTGAAGAAACTGAAAGCCGGTTTTTCGGCCACCACCACGGCGGGCGCATGCTGAACCTGTTTGTTTTTTTTGCTCATCTCGGTTTGTCAGTTATTTTTTTGGGTGTATTGGGGTCCTCGTAGTCAATATCGTTCTTCCACATCCGCATCTGATTGAGAATCCATGCCTGTTTGTCTAGCACCGTTCTGGAAGGTTTGTCGGCTTTGTAAATAATCGGATTCGGCAGCACTGCGGCCAGGAGAGCGGCCTCCCTTCTGTTCAGCTTTTCGGCAGATTTTCCGAAATAATGTTGTGCGGCTGCCTCGCAGCCGTAAATACCGTCGCCAAACTCGATACTGTTCAGATACACGGTCATGATGCGTTTTTTATCCCAAAACAACTCCATTACGAAGGTAAAATATACTTCAAAGCCTTTTCTGATCCAGGATCGGCTGGGCCACAGGAACACATTTTTGGCTGTTTGCTGACTGATCGTGCTGGCACCGCGCTTCCTTTTGTGCTTCTGATTGTACTTGTATGCTTTTTCAATGGCTTCAAAATCAAAACCTTCGTGCTCCAGAAATTCCTGATCTTCCGAGCACACCACCGCCAGCTGGAGGTACTTGCTGATTTTTTCATAGGGCACCCAGTCGTGCTCGAGGCGCACTTCCCGCTCCGGGTCGCGCCATTGTTCCCAGCAGCGCTGGAACATCAGGGCGGTGGCCGGTACGGGCACAATCCAGTAAAGCAGTACAATACCGATGGAGAGGCCGAAACACCATGCCGTGATTTTCAGCAGGAGCTTCAGCACATAATTTTTCCAGAGAATGCGGTCGCCATCACGGGGGATGGACCAGTACCAGCGTCGGAGCGTTCGGGCAAAAAAGTTCACGTTCGGGCGAATGAGTTGTGCGACTTGCGGAGCAAAAATAGGTATGTTTTACAGGTAATTGGAAAAATACCGATTTTTGCGGACGAATTAAATGACATGTCCCGAACACAGGGGCATTTTGACTGTTATTATTGCATGTTCCGACAGGCCCAAGCCCCTATTCCCACTTCCTGTGGCCAATTCACCATGATGGCCTACGCCGACAGTCCCGCCGACCTGATGCCGCATCTCGCGCTGGTGGCCGATGGGTTCGATCCATCCTACCCTGTACCGGTCAGGATACATTCCGAATGTATGACTGGCGATGTATTCGGCTCCATGCGCTGCGATTGCGGCGATCAGTTGCAAACTGCGCTGAAAATGGTGTCGGACAAAGGGGGCGTTGTGATCTATCTGCGGCAGGAGGGGCGCGGAATCGGACTCATCAACAAACTGAAAGCCTATAACCTGCAGGATATGGGATTCAATACGATTGATGCCAATACACACCTCGGATTTGACGCCGACGCCCGGCAGTACGACGCCGCTGTCAGGATACTGCTTGACCTGGGCATCAGCGAAATTGAGCTGATTACGAACAATCCCGGCAAGGTGGAAGCGCTTAAAAATTCGCCGGTCAGGGTCACCAACCGCATCCCGCTTATCATTCCTCCCCACGACGGTGACCGCGGGTACCTGCTTACCAAACAGCAACTCATGGGGCATTTGCTTGGACTCTAGAAGTTGTTTTTATTAACTTTGTCGTTAAAATAGTCTCACTCGCCGACGAACAGGCGCGTGTATGTCTGTACACCCACACCTTTGGGCCGTCTTTCTCAAATCCACGCAGACAACGGTGGACATCCCGCCAAATGAATGGATATAACTGAAAAAACATGAGCGATTTTCTAAAAAAAGTCCGTTCCGTTTTCATCGTTGATGAACAACCTGCGGAAACCCCTGCTCCGGCAGCACCGGCACCTGCTGCTCCGGTTCAGTCCACCCCTGCAGCCAGCGGCATTTCCGACAACAAATTTCTGGAAGCATTGGTAAGCGCCCTTGAGCGGAGCAATCAGGAAGGATTCGACTACCTGGAATTCCGGCAGGCCCTGAAAAATCTGTCGGGAATGAACCTCGACGAACAGACCGCGTTCAGATCCGCTTTCGGGACAGCCTCCACCATGGGTATCACGCCTGCTCGCCTGCTCGAATCAACCCAGTACTACCTGCAGGTATTGTCGGGCGAAAAACAGAAATTTGACGAGGCCCACGAACAGCAACGGGCGCGCCTGATCGGAAACCGGGAGGCGGAGGCACAATCGCTGGAAAAAATGATCCAGGAAAAAAATGAGCAAATCGCGCGACTTTCACGCGAAATAGAAGAACATCAGGCAAAAAAAGCGGAAATTGCCGCCGAAATTACCGAAAGCACCCAAAAGATTGAAACCACCAGAGCCAGCTTTGAATCGGGTTATGCCGCTGTGACCGAACAAATCAGTCAGGACGCAGTCAAAATCAGGCAATACCTGCAGTAGGAGCCAATCAGGAAAACGACAACCAATCACAGCATCAAAACTCAACGGAACATGACTGACTTTCAACCGATCAAAACCAAATCGTTCTGGGAACGCCCCGAGGGTGTTACAGGAGGCATATTCATGGCCGCCCTCGTTCTGGGTGGCGGTTACCTGTTGTATCAGATTCTTCCCGTACTCATTAAACTCGCAGAAAACACCCTCTATCTGGCCGGATTGCTGGCCGCACTGGGTGTTATAGTCTATGTAATCCTCGATCCGAAAATGCGTAATCTGGTGTGGTACATGTACAAATCCATCATGCGCTGGATCACTGGTATTTTTGTCCAGATAGACCCCATCGGTATCCTGAAGTCGTACATAGACGATCTGCGCGACAACCTGGGTAAAATGAACAAACAGATCGGCAATCTCAAGGGACAGATGTACAAGCTGAACGAGATGATCCGGCAGAACCAGAAGAATATTCAGAACAACCTCGGACTGGCCAGCAAGGCGAAAGAGACCGGCCGGGATGCCATCATGGTGCTGCAGGCCCGCAAGGCTGGCCGACTGCAGGAATCAAACATGAAACTCGAGGACCTGTACAAGCGGATGGAGATTCTGTACCGGGTGTTGTCCAAAATGTACGAAAACTCCGAAATTATGCTGGAAGACCTCTCCGATCAGGTGGTGGTAAAGGAGCAGGAATACAGGGCTATCCGTGCCAGTCACTCGGCTATCCGGTCGGCTATGAACATACTGGCGGGCAATTCCGACAAAAAGTACATGTACGATATGGCACTCGAAGCCATGGCAGAGGATGTTGGACAGAAAGTGGGCGAAATGGAGCGTTTCATGGATGTTTCCAGGAATTTTATGGACAGTATTGATCTCCAGAACGGCGTATTTGAAGAAGAGGGACTGGCCATGCTCGAGAAATGGGAGAAAGAGGGTGTGTCCTTTCTGCTTGGCGGCGAGAAAAGCAAACTCATCTCCAGCAGCAGTCCGGTCAATCTGGATGCGCCAATGCACGCACCTGACAAGGGCGACCGGGGTGGTAACCAGTACGACTCTTTCTTTAACTGACAATTGTATTCACAGGCTGTTTTACACAGGGCAGCAAAATTTCAATTCTTACTTTTGCGTAAATTCTGAAGGAATGGAACAACTTTTAAGATTACGGGAAAGGGTCGAGATTGCCATTGAGCTTGGTGAAAGCTATTACCGTGAATTTAAAAGTGGTTATGAAGGGGTTCCGGGGAATAAAAAGCCCCGTGATTTCAAGGATATCTGTAACAATGTTGCAAAAGAGCTGGTTGCGTTCGCAAACGCAGATGGAGGTGAATTGTTTTTGGGGATTGAAGATGATAACACGGTTACAGGACTGCCACATTCAGAAGACAAGCTCAGTGCCATTCTGAATGCACCCGAGAACTATGTGATGAAAGAAACACCACTCCCCGTCAAGAGAAAAAATATTATTGATTATGACGGTAAAAAAGTAATCTATTTTTCGGTTGACAAAGGCTCCAGATTCATACATCAGACGAGCAAGGGTGAGTGTTTCAAAAGAGAAGATCGGGACAGTATTCCGACAGCTGCAGATTCAATACGTTTTGTTCGGGAGGAAATCGCTTCAAGGCAATATGACCGGGAATTTGAAGACCTGGCTTCAGTAGCAGATCTTGATCTCGGACTGGTTTCCCTGGTTGCTGCTGCATGTACCCGGTCAAGCACCATATCGCCTGAGAAATTCTTGCAATATGTTGAACTGGCCGAGTTTGATGGTGACAGGCTCAGGCTGAGGAAGGCGGCTCTGCTTCTTTTTGCCAAAAACCCGAACAAGTGGCATCCTCGTTCAAGAGTGCGGATATTAAGAGTAAACGGCACTGAGGAGCGTCCGGCACCTGATTATAACGTACATGAAATCGCAGATATCTCGGGCAATATTTTCGAGTTGGCGGAACAAAGCTGGGAGGCTCTCAGGCCTGCACTCAGCGAGACACGGTATTCCTCCGACGGATTGTTTAAAACACTGGTAATTTACCCTGAACCTGCCTGCAGAGAGGCGCTGATTAACGCCATTTCTCACAGAGATTACAGTCTGGAAGGTCGCGGTATAGAGATACGCATATTCGACGATCGCCTGGAGATACTGAGCCCCGGCAAACTCTTGTCAAAACTCACGATAGAGGATCTGAAAGAACTAAAAGGTGCACATGAAACGAGGAACACCTACATCGCCAGAGTTCTTCGCGAATATGGTTACATCAGGGAATTGGGGGAGGGAATGAGGCGGATGTTCGAACTGATGAAAAACAATGAGCTTGTAGAGCCTCATATTTCGTCGCCGAACAAATCTTTTATTGTAACGCTGTTCTACAAGTTCATCTATTCGAAAGAAGAGCGGTTATGGCTGGATCAATTCAGGGAGCTTAACCTGTCCCGCGAGCAAAAAACAGTTGTGAAACTCGGTATTGATGGCCGACTGATTTCACCCAGAGAGATCTTCGAGCATGTAGGAATTGTTGATACTGAAAAATACCGTCAGTTAGTGGAAAGTCTGGCAAAACTCGATCTTATGGAGAGAGTAGTTTCCAGAGAGCAAGTAAATACTACAGCCAGAAAGAGATCTATTGCCCCCAAAAGCATCGGAACATACAGAATACATCTACCCGGAACCTTCCAAAAGAGAACCGGAGAGAAAAGCGACAAGGATACATCAGACTACGCCAGAATTTTTGTGACGGGTCTGGACGGTCTTGTTACTGAACATGAACTCGAGATACTCCTGACACAGTTTGGAACGATTTCAGAGGTAATTATACCAATAAATCCTGTCACCGGGAAATCGAGAGGGTTTGCTTTTGTCGAGTTTGATGATTCCGAATCGGCCCGCAAGGCGGTAAACTTTAACGGAATACTGAGCCTGAAAGATCGTCGCCTCTTCCTGCAGGAGTTCAAAAAGTAGCGCCGTCACTCAAGGATTTTTTGCCGTTGAAAACGGTAATTCCTTACTTTTGCGGGCCTTGCCATACTTACCAAAACTGCCCGCCGTGCAACCTGCCCACACCACAAAGACAAAAGCCTCCGATTTTACTGCTGTTCCCCGTGAAAAGCTTGAAAAAGCGTTTGTTCTCATGGCTACTTCCAAATCCATGACGGAGCTGTACGAAGACAATTTCAAGTTTGTTTCCAGATATGTACATGCCACCTCCCGCGGGCACGAGGCCATTCAATTAGCAGCAGGTATGCAGCTTACGCCGGCTGATTTTGCCTATCCGTACTACCGCGACGATGCCATGCTGCTCGGCATGGGACTGCGTCCCTACGACCTCATGCTGCAGCTTATGGCCAAACGGGAGGATCCTTTCTCCGGAGGGCGTTCCTACTACTGTCACCCCTCCCTGCGCGACGAACGGTTTCCGAAAATACCGCACCAGAGCAGCGCCACCGGCATGCAGGCTATTCCGGCCACCGGAGCGGCGCTGGGACTGAAATACAGGGAAGCGGATCCTGTTTTGAGCAAGGAGGTTGCCGGTTCGCCGCTGGTAGTCTGTTCGCTGGGCGATGCCTCAGTGACTGAGGGTGAAATTGCAGAAGCATTCCAGATGGCTGTGCTGAAAAAACTGCCCATTCTCTACCTTGTACAGGACAACGGCTGGGATATCTCGGCCAATGCAGCTGAAACCAGGGTAGCCAATGCAGCACAGTATGCACAGGGATTTCCCGGACTCGAGGCTTTCAGCATAGAAGGCAACGATTTTGAGACCTGCTGGCAAACCGTTGCGAAGGCTATCCATATTATCCGGACCGAAAGACGGCCCGTCCTCCTGCACGCGCGCGTGCCCCTGCTCAATCACCACACATCCGGTGTGCGAAAAGAGTGGTACCGCGATGATCTGGAGGAGCACCAGTCACGCGACCCCTACCCTGTTTTGAGGCAGACTATGCTGAAATACGGCTTCACCGAACAGGAACTGGCGAGGATGGAGGAGCAGGCTCGGCACACGGCCCTGCAGGACTTCGAACGGGCGCGCAATGCCGAAGATCCCAAACCGGAAGACCTGTTCACGCATGCGTACGCGCCCACGCCCGCAACGGAGGAGCGCGGAAACCGGCAACCGGCAGACGGGGAGGTCAAAGTAATGGTGGATTGTGCCCTGTACGCCATCCGGGAACTGATGGAGGCAAATCCGGCGTGTCTGTTATACGGACAGGATGTGGGGCGCAGGCTCGGCGGTGTTTTCAGGGAGGCTGCCACACTGGCCGAGCACTTCGGCGACCACCGCGTGTTCAATACACCCATTCAGGAGGCTTTTATCATAGGAAGTACGGCGGGTATGAGTGCGGTTGGACTGAAACCCATCGTGGAAGTCCAGTTCGCCGATTATATCTGGCCGGGACTGAACCAGTTATTCACAGAAGTGGCCCGGTCATGCTACCTGTCGAACGGCAAGTGGCCGGTAAGTTGTGTCATCCGGGTGCCCATTGGCGCGTATGGATCCGGCGGCCCCTACCACAGTTCAAGCGTGGAGTCGGTGGTGGCACGCATTGGCGGGGTAAAAATTGCCTATCCCAGCAACGGAGCTGATCTGAAGGGTTTGCTCAAAGCCGCCTGGCACGACCCGAATCCGGTGGTCATCTTCGAACACAAGGGATTGTACTGGAGCAAGGTACGCGGTACGGAAACAGCCCGCTGCACAGAGCCTGATGCTGATTATATTGTACCATTTGGGAAAGCCAGGATTGTGCTGGAGGCCGACAAACAGCACCTTGAAAAAGGTGAATCTATTGCCGTCATCACATACGGAATGGGGGTTCACTGGGCATTGAATGCCGCTCAGGAGCAATTCCCCGGCAAGGTTGAAATCGTGGATCTCCGTACACTCAGTCCACTCGATGAAGAGGCCATGTATGACGCCGCGCGCAGGCATGGCAAAGTGCTGGTCATTACGGAAGAGCAGCTGAACGGTTCTTTTGCCCAGACCCTGGCTGCCCGCATACAGGAGAATTGCTTCAAGTGGCTCGATGCTCCGGTCGTAACCATCGGTTCGGAAGATATGCCCGCTGTTCCCCTCAATTCTACCCTGGAGCAGACCATGATACCATCTATTGAAAAAGTGGGTGCGGCTATGGAGCGGCTGATGAGGTGGTAGCGGCTGTACATGTTTTAGAGCTTGTTCAGGATTCTCTCGCCGAGTCAAAAACGGCTCATTTTTCGCCATTTTTCACCTTTTTTCAGTTGCGTAGCACCGGCTATGCGCCTTCAAAAACGCAAAAACTGACAAAAAA
>Ga0172373_10003715_pt1 | contig 22005 bp, 19 predicted proteins | sample Lak10m_2_FD_114546 | JGI IMG/M metagenome (GOLD analysis project Ga0172373, IMG submission 114546) | Freshwater microbial communities from Kabuno Bay, South-Kivu, Congo - kab_092012_10m | ecosystem: Environmental > Aquatic > Freshwater > Lake | place: Democratic Republic of the Congo...
CAACCTTCCTTGCTCACTTTGGCTCACCTATTACTCCGGGCGGATTGGGGCTTGGAACTTGGAGCTTCTTTGGGATTTGGAGCTTTGCCCGTTGCGTCGCTCCACCGAAAACAGCGAGGAACCGGCAGGAGAGCATTTGCGCGCGCCGCCCCTGCGGGTTACACCAGCGCCATGCTGACGACCGAACTGATCCCCGCCGCGCAGAAGGATTCGCGCCGGCTGATGGTGGTGCTGCACGGGCTGGGCGACAGCATGGACGGCTACCGCTGGCTGCCGGAGGCGATGGGGCTGCCGGACTTGAACTACCTGCTGGTCAACGCGCCGGACGAATACTTCGGCGGCTACTCCTGGTATGACTACGCGGGCGACCGCGCGCCCGGAGTCCAGCGCAGCACGCGGCTGCTGGGCGAGCTGCTGGACGCGCAGCGGACGCACGGCTGGCCGACGGAGCAGACGGTGGTGTTCGGTTTTTCCCAGGGCTGCCTGATGACCATCGAAGTCGGGCTGCGTTACCCGCACTGCTTCGCGGGCTTGGTGGGCGTCAGCGGCCATGTGCATGACGTGGAGCAGTTGATCCGGGAGAAATCCCCCGTGGCGGAGCGGCAACGGCTGCTGCTCACGCACGGTGCCTACGACCCGCTGATTCCCGTGAAACCGGTGCGGGAGCAAGTGCGGCGGCTGCAGGCGGCGGGGCTGGACATCGAGTGGCACGAGTTCGCCAAGGAGCACACCATTGCCGGGGAAACGGAGCTGGCAGTGATCCGCAAGTTTGTCGCGGCGGCCGGCTGATCCAGCCTGCATGACCCGGAGACGCGCCCCGGGCGGCGGGGGTGTGGCGAATGGTGTTTGACGCCGCCGCGTCGAAACGCTGCAATCGCGCCGCATTCCGATTGCTGATCACACCCAGATGAAAACGAACCGCCTGACCCAACTTCTCAGCCTGAACGCAGCGTTGCTCTGCCTCGCCGGAGCTGCGTCCGCCCAGAACCTGGTCCGCTATGAATCGCAGCCCGGCAGCAAGATGCGCATGGACGGCACCTCGACGATTCACGACTGGCACGCGGAAAGCGCGCTCATCGGCGGGTTCGTCGAGCTGGATGCCGCGCTGGTGGCCGCCCCGGACAAGGTCAAGCCCGGCAAGGTCGCCGCGAAGGGCGAGACGTTCGTCGCCGTGCGCTCGCTCAAGTGCAGCAGCGGGAAGGCCATGGACGCCGTGATGCAGGAGGCGATGAAGGAAAAGGCAAACCCGCGCATCACCTTCAAGCTCGTCGAGCTGACCCTCAAGGAAGCCAAGGGCGCGCAGGTGAACTTCGAGGCCAAGGGCAGCCTGACCGTCTCCGGCGTGACCAGGGACATCACCTTCCCCGTGACGATGGCGCGGCGCGTGGACACGTCGCGCGTCACGTTCTCCGGGGCCACGGCGATGAAGATGACCGACTTCAAAATCACCCCGCCCTCGCCCACCGCCGCCGTCGGCCTCATCAAGACCGGCGACGACGTGAAGCTGACCTTCGAGTGGGCGGTGGCGAAGAAGGAAGCGGGCAAGTAGGCCATCGCCCCCGATACGGGAAGAAACCGATTGCCGCCACCCGCCGCCTGCGCGACTTTCCCCGGCATCATGAAGAAGCTCCTCGCCCGCCTTTGCGCGTCGCTGTTGCTCGCGGCCCCGGTGGTTCATGCCCAGCAAGCCACCGGCCTGCCGGCGATCAACTCGCAGGCTCCGTTCCTTGCCGCCGCATTGTCGGAGTTCTTCAGCGACACGCGGGCGTTCACGGCGGGCGTCGAGCTGACCCTGCCCGCGAAGGAAGGCGGCGTGGCGATGAAGCTGCCCTTCGGCGTGGCGATGGCCGACGGCAGGATGCGCTGGGAGCTGAACCTCGCGAACGTGAAGAGCGCCGAGCTGCCGCCCGAGGCCATCACCGGCATCAAGGACATGGGCCTCGACCGGTTGTTCTTCATCTACCTGCCCGGCAAGCCGCTCACGCTGGGGTTTCCCGGCATGAAGTCGTTTGTTGAGCTGGCCGTGCCCAAGGCCGAGGGCGTCCAGCAGCAGGCGGCGGAGAAAATCGGCCGGCTGGAGAAGCGGGAGATTGGCCGGGAGAACGTCGCCGGCCAGCCCACCGTGAAATACGCCGTGAAAATCCCCGGTGACGATGGCGCCGCGACTGTCTGGCAAGCCTCGAATCTGCAAAACCTCCCCGTCAAGATTGCCATCACCAAGGCGCAGCAGACCTACCAGCTTCAGTTGAGCAACATCCGTCTCTGCCAGCCAGACGCGGCCTACTTCGCGGTCCCCGCCGGCTTCGCCAAGCAGACCGACATGAATGCGATCATCCAAGCGGCGGCAATGAAGGCGTTCAGCACCGGGGTCGGCGGGTTGAAGTAGCTTTTTGCGGCTGGACACCCGCGCGCCTGTCGCGTCTCCGGCGAAATTCCAATTGGGATAAAATGGGAGAAGCGGGCAGCGATTGCTCGCCACCCGCTTCCAACCCCAACAACCAAACCAACTTCGCTCTTATTGACGCACGCGTTTGGGGGCGCTTCAAATTTTTCCTTTTCGCGGGCAAAATTTTTGCCCCGCCCGGCCAGACCGGAGATTCCGGTGTCCAAACCCCGCAAAACCTGTTCTGTTCCTGCCATGCGAATCCGCAACCTCAACCCCGACGCCGACATCGGCGCGAGCGCGTGGTGGCTCGAACTCGACGGCCACCGCCTGCTCATGGACGCGGGCGTCCACCCCAAGCGCGAGGGGCGCGACGGCCTGCCGCTGCTCGATCTCGTGAAGGGTGAGGAGCTGGACGCCATCGCCATCACGCACTGCCACCACGACCACGTCGGCGGGCTGCCGGTTGCGGTGCGCCATCACCGGCAGGCGCACGTTTTGATGACGGAACTCAGCTACTTCCTCGTCGAGCGCGTGCTGCACAACTCCGTGAACGTGATGAAGCGCCAGCGCGAGGAATCCGGCATCCGCGACTACCCGCTCTACTCGCACGACGAGCTGGATGAGATCGCCCCGGTCTTCCAGGGCTTCAAATACAACCGCGAGATCGAGTGGGCGTTTCAGAAATCGCGCGGCGCGGCCCACGGCTCGCCCACGCTGGAGTTCTTCGACGCCGGACACGCGCTTGGCTCTGCCGGCATTCTCGTGCGCGGCCGGCGCGAGACGCTCTTTTACACCGGCGATGTCTGTTTCCGCGACCAGACCATCCTCAAGGGCGCGCGGTTCGAGGATGTGGAGGCCGACGTGCTCATCATGGAGACCACGCGGGGCAACCGCGCGCCGACGCCCGGCTTCCAGCGTGAGGCCGAGCTGGACCGGCTCATCGAAGCCATCCGCGAGGCCCTCAAGCGCAAGGGCAGCGTGCTCATCCCGACCTTCGCGCTGGGCCGCACGCAGGAAATCCTCGCCGCCCTCGCGATCGCGACCCGCGCGGGCAAGCTCAAGCACCAGCCGATCTACATCGGCGGCCTCGGGCGCGTCTTCACCGAGATTTACGACCTCGAATCCCACCGCACGCACCGCCAGCACAGCAACCTCCAGCTTCACGAGGCGTTGAACCTCATCGTGCTGGAGAAGGGCCAGGCCGAGACGATGAAGCTCGCCGGCGGGCGCATCTTCGTCATCACCGCCGGGATGATGAGCGAGCACACCGCCGCGCACGACCTGGCCGCGCGCATGATGGGCGACGAGCGCCACGGCATTTTCTTCGTGGGCTACGCCGACCCCGACACGCCGGGCGGTCATCTCAAGGCCAGCAAGCCCGGCAGGCCCTTTCTCTTCAGCCCGAGCGCCGGCCAGTTGACGCGGAAGTGCGAGGTGCGGGACTTCGACCTGTCCGCGCACGCGAATCGCGACGAGCTGCTCGACTTCGTCGGCGAGGTCTCACCCCGCGTCGTTCTCCTTGGCCACGGCGACGCCGAGGCGCGCGGGTGGTTCGCGGAGCAAATCGCCGCGCGCCATCCGAAGATCCGCGTGATCCAGCCGGTGCCCGGCCAACTCGTGGAAGTCTGAGCCAGCAGACCTTGGGGGCAGGAGTCTGTCTGCGAAGGATAGCCCGCAACGGGGCGCAATCATTCGATTGCTTGGGAGACGTCCGGGACCGGGATCGGGGGGCGGCAAGCCCCGCCCAATCCGGCTCCCGGCCAAACGAGTTCCCGGTTGTGAACCCGCGATTGACGCCATGGTGGCCTGAAACAAACCAGCCCTGGCGCACGTCCAACGACCCGACAAAACCAACATGGCAACGCGCGCAACCCTCCTCGCCCTCCTGACCGGAGCGGCTCTGTCACTCACTGCGGCGGAACCCAAGAAGGCTCCGCTCGACCTGAGCAAGCTCCCGTCCGCCGCCAGCGGTCCGGTGGATTTCGCACGCGACATCCAGCCGCTTTTCGCCGCCAAGTGTTACTCCTGCCACGGCGCGGAGAAGCAAAAGGGCGGCCTGCGCCTCGACCTCAAGGCCGCCGCCCTCGAAGGCGGCGACAACGGCAAGGTCTTCCTCCCCGGCAAGAGCGCGGAGAGCAAACTGATCCACGCCCTCGCCGGCCTGGGCGAGCAAGGCCTCATGCCGCCGAAGGAAAAGCCGCTCACGCCCGCCGAGATTGGAAAAGTCCGCGCGTGGATTGATGCCGGTGCGAATTGGCCCGATGACGGGAAGGTGGCGGTGAAGAAGTCGGACCACTGGGCGTATCAGCCGGTGAAGCGACCGGCGGTGCCGAGTGTTCAGTATTCAGTGACCAGTGTTCAGTCGGCCAAAGCGCGCCCGAACGCCAAACTGAACACTGAAAACCGGACACTGAATACTCCTCCTTCGGCGCACCCCATTGATGCGTTCGTCCATTCCCGCCTCGCCCGCGAGAAGCTCCAACCCTCGCCCGAAGCCGACCGCCCCACGCTCATCCGCCGCCTCTCGCTCGACTTGCTCGGCCTGCCACCGAAGCCCGAGGAAGTCCACGCCTTCGTCGCCGACAAATCGCCCGGTGCCTACGAACGGCTCGTGGACCGCCTGCTCGCGTCGCCGCACTTCGGCGAGCGCTGGGCGCGCCACTGGCTCGACCTCGCGCGCTACGCGGACAGCGACGGCTATGAGAAGGACCGCGCGCGTCCCTTCGCCTACACCTATCGCGACTGGGTCATCGCGGCCATCAACAGCGACCTGCCCTTCGACCAGTTCAGCATCCAGCAGCTCGCGGGCGACCTGTTGCCGAGCGCCACGCACACGCAGAAGGTTGCCACGGGCTTCCATCGCCAGACGCTCACGAACACCGAGGGCGGCACCGACCAGGAAGAGTTCCGCTGCAAGGCCGTCGTGGACCGCGTGAGCACCACCGCCACGGTCTGGCTCGGCACCACGATGGGCTGCTGCGAGTGCCACTCGCACAAATACGACCCGTTCACGCAGCGCGAGTTTTACTCGCTCTTCGCCTTCTTCAACAACGCAAACGAGAAGGCCATCCCCGCGCCCAATGCTGACGAGCAGGCGGCCTACACGAAGGCGAAGCAGACGCATGACGCCGCCGCCGCCAAGCTCAAGGCCACGCTCGACACCTACGCGAAGAGCGAACTCACGCCCAAGCTCGACGCCTGGCTCAGGACCGCCTCGCTCGACGCGGTGCCGTGGCGCGCGCTTGCGCCGGACAAGCTCGCCGCGAAGAACGGCACAACGCTCAAGGCCGACAAGGAAGCCATCGTCACCGCGAGCGGCGCGCTGCCGGACAAGGACACTTACACGGTCGAAGCGAAACTCGCACTCAAGCGGCTCACCGGCTTCCGCCTGGAGGCGATTGACGACCCCGACCCGAAGAAAGGCGCGGGCCGGTCGAAGGACGGCAACTTCGTGCTGACCAAGTTCGCCGTGAAGCTGTTTGTGCCCGGCCAGTTCGAGGGGAAGGAATTGGAGTTGCACAACGCGAAGGCCGATTTCTCACAGGTCAATTTCCCCGTGGCGAACGCGCTCAAGGGCGAGGACTCGTCCGGCTGGGCTGTCGCGCCGCAGCAGCAAAAGTCTCATGTCGCCGTCTTCGAGCTGAAGTCGCCGCTCGACGTGCCCGAGGGCGCGCGGCTCGTCTTCACGCTCGACCACCAATACAAGGAGACCTACCTGCTCGGGCAGTTCCGCCTCGCCGCCACGGACGCCAACGGCCCGCTGAAGCCGGACTTCACGCCGGACGCTGTCGCCGCCGCGCTCGCGGCCAAGCCCGATCAGCGCACGGCGAAGCAGACCGAGGCGCTCGCCAAATTCTTCCGCGAGCAGGTGGACGAGCAGGGCAAGAAGCTGCAAGCCGCGCTCGACGACCACGCCAAGAAAGCTCCTGCCCCGTCCGCCACCACCGCCGCCGTGCTCGCCGAGGAGCCGGGCGTGCGCAAGACCTTCGTCCATGTGCGCGGCAACTTCCTCGACAAGGGCACCGAGGTCCATGCCGCCGTGCCCGCCGTGCTGCATCCGCTCAAGCCGCGCGCCACGCAGCCGGACCGGCTCGACCTCGCGCAGTGGCTCTTCGCCCCCGAGAACCCGCTCACCGCGCGCGTCTCGGTGAATCACATCTGGAAAAACCTCTTCGGCCGCGGCCTCGTCGCGACGGTCGAGGACTTCGGCAAGCAGGGCGAAAAGCCCACGCATCCCGAACTCTTGGATTGGTTGGCCAGCGCCTTTGCTGCGCCAGCGGATCACGCACCACGCACCACGCACCACGCCGGCCTTGGATGGAGTAGAAAGCAGCTCATCAAACTCATCGTCACCAGCGCGACTTACCGGCAATCCTCCGTCAACCGCCCCGAGCTTCAGGAGCGCGACCCGAACAATCTGCTCCTCGCGCGCCAAAACCGTTTGCGCCTCGAAGCCGAAACCGTGCGCGACGCGTATCTCGCCGCGAGCGGCCTGCTGAACCCGAAGATTGGCGGCCCGAGCATCCGCCCGCCGCTGCCGGCGGACATCGCCGCGCTCGGCTACGCAAACTCCGTGAAGTGGGCCGAGAGCAAGGGCGAGGAAAAGAACCGGCGCGGCCTCTACATCTTTTTCCAGCGCACCGTGCCGTATCCGATGCTGATGACCTTCGACGCGCCCGACTCGAACTCCACCTGCGCCCGTCGCGAGCGCAGCAACACGCCGCTCCAGGCGCTCACGCTGCTCAACGACCCGGTCTTCTTCGAGTGCGCGCAGCAGCTTGGCGCGCGCATGGCCGAGGTGCCCACCGCCGATGCCGCCGAGCGCATCCGCCACGGCTTCGAGCGCGCCCTTGCCCGCCCACCTAGCGCGGAGGAACTGGCCCGCCTCCTGAAACTCTACGAAGCCCAGCTCAAGCTCGCGCAGGCGAACGCCGACGGCGCGGCCAAGATAGCCGGAGCCACCAAGGCCGCCCCCGAAGTCCCCGAGAAGGCCACTCTCATCGCGCTGGGCCGGGTGATGCTGAACCTGGATGAATTCTTCACGCGTGATTAAGCCATGAACCTCCGACCTGAAATGTCCCCCTCCGAACTCGTCAACCTCACCCGCCGCGACTTCCTCGCCAGCACCGGCATGGGCACGCTCGCGCTCGCATCGCTGCTGGCGGAAAAGGGTTACGCCCTGCCGTCTGCCGACCCGCTCGCGCCGCGCGCGTCCCATTTCACCCCGCGCGCGAAGAACTGCATCCTCATCTACTTCGAAGGCGCGCCGAGCCACATTGACCTCTTCGACCCGAAGCCAAAGTTGAACGAGATGAACGGCCAGAAGCTGCCGGACGAGATGCTGGAGAAGGTCCGTTTCGCGTTCATCAAGAAGGAGGGCGTGCGGCTCATGGGCAGTCCGCGCAAGTTCACCCCGCACGGCCAGTGCGGCATGGAGTTGAGCGACCTGCTCCCGCACATCGGCTCCGTCGCCGACGACCTCTGCCTCGTGCGCTCGATGAACACGACGCAGTTCAACCACCACCCCGGCCAGCTCATGATGAACTGCGGCTCGCCGCTGTTCGGCCGGCCGACGCTCGGCGCGTGGCTCACCTACGGCCTCGGCAATGAGTCGCGCGACCTGCCGGCTTACGTGGTGTTGCACGCGGGCCGCGGCTCCAGCGCGGGCGCGAGTGCGTGGACGAGCGGCTTCCTGCCCAGCACTTACGCGGGCGTGCTTTTCCGCAACCAGGGCGACCCGGTGCTCAACCTCGGCAACCCGCCCGGCTTCACCGACGAAATGCAGCATCTTGGCCTCGATGCCATCGGCGACTTGAACCGCCTTCGCCACAAGCACGTCGCCGACCCGGAAATCGCCTCGCGTATTGGCGCGTATGAGCTGGCGGGCCGGATGCAGACGGCGACGCCGGAGCTGATGGACTTGAGCAAGGAATCGCAGGCGACACTCGACCTGTATGGCGTCGGGCGGAAGTCCCGCGAAAACCCCGGCGGACGCGGCGGCGGGCCGGAGACTTACTCGACCTTCGCGCGGAACTGCCTGCTCGCCCGGCGGATGGTCGAGCGCGGCGTGCGGTTCGTCACGCTGCTGCACGCCTCGTGGGACCATCACAGCAAGATTGACCAGGAGCTGCCCTTCTGCGCCGGCATGGCGGACCAGCCCATCGCCGCGCTGGTGCGCGACCTGAAGCAGCGCGGCATGCTCGACGACACGATGGTCATCTGGGCCAGCGAGTTTGGCCGCACGCCGCTCGGCGAAAATCGCGGCGGCTCCGCGAACGTCACGGGCCGCGACCACCACCCGTTCGCCTTCTCCATGTGGCTGGCCGGCGGCGGCATCAAGGGCGGTCAGGTCATCGGCGAGACGGACGAAATCGGCTGGGGGATCGTGCGCGACCCGGTGCGCGTCCCTGACCTGCACGCCACCATCCTCCAGCAGTTTGGCTTCGATCACGAGAAACTCACCTATCGCTCCCAGGGGCTGGATTTCAAACTCACCGGCTTCGAGGGTGCGAAAGTTGTCAGTCAGATGCTGGCTTGACCTATGAATTTGATACCCGGGCGCATCTTCCCGCCGCGCCGCGCCTTTACGCTCATTGAACTGCTGGTGGTGATCGCCATCATTGCCATCCTCGCCGGGATGCTGCTGCCGGCGTTGAGCAAGGCGAAGGCCAAGGCCACCGGCATGAAATGCGCGAACAACGCCCGCCAGCTCAGCCTGGGCGCGCGGTTCTATTCCGACGAGCGCGATGGCATCCTGATCCCTTACGCGGTGGACAAACCCGCGCCGTCCGGGGCCTTCGTCCCGGACCCGGTGGTGACGCGCTGGCCGGACATCCTCGTGCCGTTCACGGGGAACAACTCCAACGTCTTCCATTGTCCGTCCAACCCGCGCAATTCACGGCTCAACATCGGCATCAACCTGAACCTGAGCGGCGGCTGGACCAACGTGTTCTTCCCGGAAAGCAAGGTGCCGCAGCCTTCGGCCACGATCTATTTCGTGGACACGGCGATTGTCAGCAATCCGATGGAGACCAACCCCGATCTCTTCGTGGAGGCACCGGGCAATCTCAGCATCCACTTCCGTTACGACCCGGTGAACGATTCCATCTTTTACTCCCACCCGACGCGCATCGTGAACCGGCACCTGAAGCGTGTGAACATCGTCATGGTGGACGGCCATGTGGAAACCATGCCTGCGGGGAAGGTCGGCTATTTCCTGCCCGTGGGCAATCCGGGCAACCTCTGGGACTTGTTCTGAGCGGCCTCACCGCCGCCGCTTGCGGGCACCGAAGAAGTAGCCGCCGCCAATGCGCGCCATCTGCACTTTGCGCTCGTGGGGCTTTGCCGCGCCGGGCTTGTCCGCCTCGAAGAGCGCGGTGTAGCGGTAGTTGAAGCCTTCCAGTTTCTCGCGGGGAATGGGCCGGCCAATGTAGCGCTCAATGGAGAACACATGCATGGCGTCCTCGGCGACCATGATGGTGAAGGCGTCGCCCGTGTTCTCCGCGCGGCCCGTGCGCCCGATGCGGTGGACGTAATCCTCCGGATGCTGGGGCACGTCGTAGTTGATGACGTGGCTGACCTTGGCGATGTCCAGGCCGCGCGCCGCGATGTCCGTGGCGACGAGCACCTCGTATCTGCCCTTGCGGAAGCCTTCGAGCGCGTGCTCGCGCTCGGCCTGGGTGCGGTTCGAGTGCAGGATGGCGACGGCGTGGTTCGCGGCCTTGAGCGTGTGCGCCACGCGGTCGGCCCCGTGCTTGGTGCGGCAGAAGATGATGACGGAGTCGTAGTTGACGCGCTTGAGCAGTTCTAGCAGCAGGTCGGTCTTCTGCGTGTCGCTGACCTGGTAGATGACGTGCTTGACGGTCTCGGCGGGCGAGCGGCGCGCGCCGATTTCAATCGTCTCCGGGTTCTTCATCGCCCACTGGATGAGCGTCTCAATCGCCGGCGGGATGGTGGCGGAGAAGAGCATGGACTGGCGCTCGTTCGGGCACTTCTGGAGGATGCGCTTCACGTCGGGGAGGAAGCCCATGTCCAGCATGCGGTCGGCCTCGTCGAGCACGAGGTGCTCGATCTGGCCAAGGTTGCAGTTGCCCTGCTCCATGTGGTCGAGGAGCCGGCCCGGCGTGGCGACGATGACATCCACGCCGGTCTTGAGCGCGTCGAGCTGCTTCTGGTAGCCCACGCCGCCGTAGATGACGGCGACGGTCAGGTCGGTGAAGCGCGCGTAATCGCGGAAGGCGGTTTCCACCTGCGAGGCCAGCTCGCGCGTCGGCTCCAGGATGATGGCGCGGGTGGCGCGCTTGTGGTTCTGGAGACGGGTGAGGATGGGCAGGGCGAAGGCGGCGGTCTTGCCGGTGCCCGTCTGCGCGCTGCCGATGATGTCGCGCCCTTCGAGCACAAGCGGGATGGCGCGGAGCTGGATGGGCGTCGGCTCGGTGTAGCCCATCGCCTTCACGCCTTCCAAGACCTGCTGAGACAAACCTAGTTTTACAAACGGCATGGCGGGAGAGTGCCGGACGCCGTGACGGAAGGAAAGGGCGAGGTTTTGTCGAGTGTCGGGCCAAATGCGGAACCGGTGGGGAAAAGCGGCGCTGAAGCGGCCGCAGTCCAGACGCTTCGCGATGGCGGAGGCCGCAGGTTGGTCGCGCCAGCGTCTGGACTGCGGACGCTTCAGCGCCGCTTTCGGGCGGACCTCTGACCCCCACCGTCAGGGAAAAATCATCAGGGAAAAATCACTTGCGTCGTCGCCGCGTCTCTGGTTGCTTGCGCCCGACTTGCAACTCCGCCGCCACAACCGCTTTTCGCCCGCGCGCTTCCTCGTCGCGCTGGCGGCGGTGTGCGCGTTGGTGACGGTTGGCTTCCTTGCGGTCAGTCCCAAAGCGCACGCGTGCGTCCACGCGCACCACAACGCACCGGACCACGACTGCGTCGCGAAACACCTCGCCGACGGCAAGCTGCTCGTGCCCGTCCTCGACGCGGCGCTGCCCGACGCGGTCCTCGGTGAAGCACTGCCGCCCGTCTCCCCCGTCTCGCTTTTCGTCCCGCCAGTTCCCCACCGGCTCCCCGCTGGTCGCGCTCCGCCGACGGTCTGACCTCCCCTCGCCATCGGTTAGTTGGTCAGTGTCAGTCCCGTCGGAAAAACCCTGTCGCAGGAAGTCCATGCGACGCCAATTCGGAGCCATTGAAATGAAATTTAGCAAACTTGTGGGCCTGTCTTCCGCCCTTGCCGTGAGCGCGATGCCGCTCGTGGCGCAGGAAGTCAATCCAGTTGAACTCAGAAAGCAGCTCGAAGAACTCTTCCGTCTCCAGAAGCAGCAGGCGGAGCAAATCGAGTCGCTCAAGAAGCAGATCGAAGTCCTCAAAGGCCAGCCGGCCATCCCCGGCGCGAAGGTCGCCACACCTGACCCGAAGCTCGAGGAACTCGAACGCCGCGTGAGCGAACTCACCGACGCGCGCGTCACCAAACCGTGGCGGCCCGGCGATCCCATCGGTCTCGTCCGCGCCGGCCAGAGCTATCTGAACATGTCACTTGACGGGCTGTTCACCGTGGGCGGCTCCACGGCGAACGACCTGGGCGCGTTGCAGCCCGGCGGGCATGACCCGAACCAGCGGGGCTTCAGCGTGCAGAACATCGAGGCCGTGTTCGAGGGCATGGTGGACCCGTATTTCCGCGGGCAGGCGAACCTCATCTACGGACTAAGCGCAGCGGGCGAATCCACCTTTGAGTTGGAGGAAGCCTATCTGGAATCGCTCTCGCTACCGGGCAACCTGCAGCTCAAGGCGGGCCAGTTCTTCACCGAGTTCGGCCGCCTGAATCCCACGCACCCGCACGCGTGGTCGTTCGTGGACCAGCCGCTCATCAACGGCCGCATGTTCGGCGCGGACGGCCTGAGGAATCCCGGCGCGCGGCTCTCATGGCTGCTGCCCACGCCCTTCTACTCCGAGCTGTCCTTCACCGTGCAGAACGGGCAGGGCGAGACGGCAGAAAGCTTCCGTAGCGACCACGGCGGCGCGGTCTTCCTCGGCCGTCCGCACACGGTGCGCAACACCTCCGCCCTGCGCGACTTCATCTTCACGCCGCGCTGGCAGGCCTCATGGGAGCTGACTGACGCTCAGACGTTGCTGGTCGGTGCCTCTGCCGCGTTTGGCGCGAACGCGACCGGCTCCGACACGGAGACGCAAATCTACGGCGCGGACCTCACCTGGAAATGGAAGCCCGCGAACCACACCAAGGGCTTCCCGTTCGTCACCTGGCAGACCGAGGCCATGCTCCGCAAATACCAGGCCGCCGCCTACAACAACGCCGCCGATGACGCGAACGCCAGCGGCGCGGTGGGCGACGTCGGCCTCGTCGGTTTCGCCGACGAGCCGGACGTCTTCGGCGATACGTCCATCCGCTTCGTGCCGCGCGAGACGCTCACCGACTACGGCTTCTACACGCAGCTCACCTACGGCTTCCGGCCCGGCTGGGTGGCGGGGGCGCGCTGGGACTACGTCACCAGCGACCGCGCGCAATACGAAAACCTCTTCGGCATTGACCCGCAGCGCGACGCCCGCTGGCGGCTCTCGCCGAACCTCACCTGGTTCCCGAGCGAGTTCTCCAAGGTCCGCCTGCAATACAACTACGATGACCGGAAGAACATCGGCATAGACCACTCGATCTGGCTCCAGTTCGAGTTCCTGCTCGGCAGCCACGGCGCGCACAAGTTCTGATCCGGCTCAACCAACTCACCGCGTGAAACCAACCCTCTCATTAGCACCCGGCTTCAGCCGGGTGTCCGTCGCCAGCACAGACGCCAAGCCGTTTCAACGGCTTTTCCATGCACGAGTGAAGCCGCTAAAGCGGCTGGCGTTGATGCCTTCGCAACACCCGGCTGAAGCCGGGTGCTAATGAGACACACCCACTTGCTCACATGAACAAGCGCTTGCTTCTGCTTCTCTCCTTCGGCTGCCTCGCCCTGAGCGCGCACGCCAAGCTCAACGTCGTTGCCACGCTGCCGGACTTCGCCTCGCTCGCCGAGGAGATCGGCGGCGACAAGGTCAAAGTAACCAGCCTCGCCAAGGGCACCGAGGACCCGCACTTCGTGGACGCCAAGCCCAGCTTCATCCGCGTGCTGAACCAGGCCGACGCCCTCCTCGAAGGCGGCGCGGAACTGGAGCAGGGCTGGCTGCCGCCGCTCGTGCTCAACGCGCGCAACCCGCGCATCCTGCCCGGTGCGCCCGGCCACGTCGTGCTCGCGCGCGGCCTCAAGCTGCTCGACGTGCCCACGAAACTCGACCGCTCGCAGGGCGACGTTCACGCCGCCGGCAACCCGCACTTCAACCTCGACCCCGGCAACTTCAAGACGATGGCCACGACCATCGCCGAGGCTTTCGCGCGGCTCGACCCCGCCAACGGGCCGCACTACGCCGCGAACCTGAAGCGGTTCAACGAACGGCTCGCCGGCAAGCTGGCGGAGTGGGACAAGCTGGCCACCCCGCTGCGCGGCGTGAAGGTGCTCACCTACCACAAGTCCTTCGAGTATCTCGCCGCGCGCTACGGCCTCGAAGTCTTCGGCCAGATTGAGCCAAAGCCCGGCCTCGAGCCGACGCCGACGCACATCAACGCGCTCATCCCGCAGGCGAAGGCCGCCGGCGTGAAGCTCGTGCTGATGGAGCCGAACCGTGCCCGCAAGACGCCGCAGTTCGTGGCCGACTCCATCGGCGCGCGGCTCGTGGTCTGCCCCGGCCTCGTGGGCGGCGCGCCCGAGGCGAAGTCTTGTTTCGAGTTGATTGAGTTCGACCTCCGTGCGCTGCTCAAGGGACTTCAGCCGTGAGCAGCACCAGCGACAACCCGTGGGCGCGCCTCGCCGACGCCGCCGTCGGCTACGACGGCAAGCCCGTGCTGCGCGGACTGACGCTCGACCTGCCGCGCGGGCGCTTCACGGCGGTGGTGGGCGAGAACGGCTCGGGCAAGACGACGTTGCTCAAAACTTTGGCGGGGATATTGCCCGCCGTGGAGGGGCGCGTGGAATTCTCCGGCGCGAACGGCGCGCAGCCCGTGCTCGGCTACGTCCCGCAGCGCGACAGCCTGGACCCGCTCTGGCCGCTCTCGGCGTTCGAAGTCGCGCTGATGGGGACTTACGGACGACTCGGGGCGGGCCGAGCTGCCGGTGAAGCGGAACATCGCTTCGCCCGCGAGTGCCTGGCGCAGACCGGCGCGGCGGACTTGGAGCGCAAGGCATTCTCCGTCTTGTCCGGCGGACAGAAGCAGCGCGTGCTCATCGCCCGTGCGCTGGCGACGCAGCCGGAGGTTCTCCTGCTGGACGAACCGACCGCCGGCATTGACCCGGAGACGACGCAAGCGGTGATGGAAATGCTCTCCCGCCTGCACCGCGAGCAGCAGCTCACCATCCTCATGGTGAACCACGACCTCCCGCTCGCCCGCCGCCACACGACCGACGTGCTGCGGGTGGGCGAAGGCAAGGTGGGCTTTGAGACGGTGGCGAGACAGGAGGATGCACGATGAAAGGCCACTTGCGCCGAGGACTCCTCCAAGCGCCCGCTGCTGCTTCTCCCTCTCCCCCATCGGGGGAGAGGGCCGGGGTGAGGGGGCAAGGCGTGCGACCATCAGGTGTGTGCGTTAGTTCTGGCGGTCACGCGCTTGAGCCAGTCGTTGCCGTCTTCTGCTGCGCGGCCCGCCCCCTCACCCTGACCCTCTCCCCCGATGGGGGAGAGGGGATTCACTTTCGGTGCTTCGTTCACGTATCGCCATGAACGTCCTCACCGAAGTTCTCTCGTCCGAGTTCCTGCTGCGGGACGCGCTCCACACGAGCGTCGTCATCGGGCTGGCGTGCCCGGTGGTCGGCGTGTTCCTCGTGCTGCGGCGCATGGTCTTCATGGGCGTGGCGCTGCCGCAGATTTCCTCGACCGGCGTGGCGCTGGCGCTCTCGCTGCACGCGCTCGGGCACATCCATCTGGACCACGGCACGCTGGACGAGCACGCGCTGGCCTTCGCCGGCTCGCTCACCTTTTCCATCCTCGCCGTGACCGTGCTGGCGTTTCTGGAGCGGCGGCGCGTGGCGTGGAACGAAGCACGCATCGGCGCGCTCTATGTCTTGTCCACCGCCGTGAGCTTGCTTCTGCTGGCGAAGTGCCCGACCGCCGAGCGCGGCTGGCTGAACCTCTTCAAGGGCGAGATCATCGCCATCTCGAACTCCGACCTGAAGCTCACCCTCGGCGCGTTTGCCGGCGTGCTGTTCCTGTTCTGGCTCTTCCGCAAGGAAATCATCCTCGTCTCCTACGACCGCGAACTCGCAATGACGCTGCGCAAGCGTGTCTTCGGCTGGGATCTCCTGCTCTACCTGTTGATCGGTCTCGCCATCTCCGTGGCGGTCATCGCGGTCGGGCCGCTGGTGACGTTCGGTTTTCTGCTGCTGCCGCCGCTGGCGGTGCGGCCCTTCGCGGGGACAATGCGGCAGTTCGTCGTCGCGTCGAGCGTGCTCGGCGGCCTGGCATCGGTCGCGGGCTTCGTGCTCGCGTATCACTGGGATCTGCCGGTCGGCCCGACAGACGTGGCGTTGCTGGGCGTCGTGTGCGGGCTGGGCAACGGCCTGCACTGGCTCCGCAGCCGGGCATTGTCTTCCCGCTGACAACCGGCTAAACCACGCGGCGCATGACCTTGACCCCCAACCGCCGCATGGCACTCGTGGCCGTGGTGACACTGGCGCTGGACCAGTTGAGCAAGTGCGGCGTGCTGCGTCTGCTCGGCTACGCGGAGGAGCGGGTGGTCGTCGAGGGCTTCTTCAAGTTCGTGCATTGGGGCAACACCGGCGCGGCGTGGAGCATGTTTCACAACAACAATGAGCTGCTCACCATCATCGCCATGCTCGCGCTGCTGGCGCTCTTTCTCACGCGGCATCACTTCGGCATCGAGCAGCCGCTTGGCCAGTGGGCGCTGGGCCTGATGTTCGGCGGCATCGTGGGCAACATCATTGACCGGATCATCCACAAGCACGTCGTGGACTTCATCTACTTCCACGTCCAGACCCGCAGCGGCAGCGAGGCGGGCTTCCCGGCCTTCAACATCGCCGACAGCGGCATCTGCATCGGCGTGGGCCTGATGTTCCTGCTCTCGTGGCAGATGGACGAGCACAAGTCCGCACCGCCCGTCATTGCGCCTGCGGAAACTGCCTCCAAGGAATCGTCCGCGACATCGTCGAAGGAAGCGTGAAGCCCATGAGCGTCCGCACCCTGACTAACCACTACTCACTAATCACTCTGCTGACCCTGCTCGGCGCGGCTGGATTGCCAGCCGCTGACTCGGCCACGGAAATCATCTCCCCCTTCTTCACGCCGCCGAAGGAATTCGCCGGCCAGCTCGGCAGCTACCGTTCCCCGCTCCTCTTCAACGACGGCTCGCGCGTGAAGTCCGCCGCCGACTGGCCGCGCCGCCGCGCCGAAATCCTCGCGCAATGGCACGGCCTCATGGGCGCGTGGCCGCCCGTGCTCGAAAAGCCGAAGCTCGAATACCTCGCGCAGAGCCATCGCGACAACTTCACCCAGCACCGCGTCCGGGTGGAGCTTGCGCCCGGCGTCTCCGGCGAGGCGTGGCTGCTGATTCCGGATGGCAAAGGCCCGTTCCCCGCCGTGCTCGTGCCGTTCTACGAGCCGGAGACGAGCATCGGTCTGGGCAAGAATCCGGGCCGCGACTTCGCCGCGCAGCTCACGCGCAGGGGCTTTGTCTCCCTCAGCATCGGCTCGCCCGGCGGCGACGCCCGCAAGCCCGAGCCGGGCCGCGAGGGCGGCCAGCCGCTGTCCTTCCTCGGCTACATCGGCGCGAACTGCTGGCACGCGCTGGCAAACCTCCCGCAGGTTGACTCGAAACGCATCGGCGTGGCCGGCCACAGCTACGGCGGCAAGTGGGCGATGTTCGCGTCGTGCTTCTACGACAAGTTCGCCGCCGCCGCGTGGAGCGATCCCGGCATCGTCTTCGACGAGCCGCGCGGCAACGTGAACTACTGGGAGCCGTGGTATCTGGGCCGCGATCCGAAAGTCACCCGCAAGCCCGGCCTCATCCGCGCCGGCAGCCCGCGCACCGGCGCCTACAAGACGATGATGGAGACCGGCCGCGACCTCCACGAAGTCCACGCGCTGATGGCCCCGCGCCCGTTCCTCGTGAGCGGCGGCAGCGAAGACCCGCCGAGCCGGTGGATTCCGCTCAATCACACCATCGCCGTGAACGACCTGCTCGGCGTGAAGCACCGCGTGGCGATGACGAACCGCAAGGAGCACTCGCCGAATGAGGAATCCAACGCCGCGCTCGTCGCGTTCTTCGAGCATTTCCTCAAGCCGAAGCCGTGAAGGAGCGCGGCCTTCAGGCCGCAGAAACGTGCGCGCTCACGGTGCGTCCGAGCGTCCCGCTGTCTCCCAGCTTTCTGCGGCGTGAACGCCGCGCTCCGGCTACGGCAGCGGCACCTGCTCCTTGCCGCGCAGGTAGGCGATCAGGCTCCGCACCTCGTCCTCCGGCAGCGCCTGGAGCAAACCCTCCGGCATCATGGACAGCTCGCTCTGCTTGAGCTTTGCGATGTCCGTGCGCGCGATGGTGAGCGTCTCGTTCGGCGTGACGATGGTCACGGCGGTTGCGTCCTGGCGGGCCATCACGCCGGAGACGCTGCGGTCGTCCTTCGTGTCGAGGTTCCAAGTGCGGTAGTCGTTCGGGATCTCCGCGTTCGGGTCGAGGATGTTGTGCAGCAGGTAGTCGAGGTCCGCGCGGTTCGAGCCGGTGATGTCGGGGCCGACCTTGCCGCCGATGCCGTAAAGCTGGTGGCACTGTCCGCAAGTCTTCGCGAACACGGCGCGGCCTTTCCCTAAGTCATCCTTCTGCGCGCCCGCCTTCGCGAGCAGCGCCTTGTAGCGCTCCATCTCGGCCTTCTTGTCCGCCGTGCTTTCGCGTGCCGCGCCCCAGTGCTGGTCGAGCGACGCGTTGAGGTCGGCCTGCTGGTAGTTGCGGAGCTGCCGGACGAGGTCGGCGGGCAAGTCCTTTGCCGCCAGCCTGCCGGTGGCGAGCGCTGCCACCAGCGGCTTCGCGAAGGCGAGCCGCGAAGCCAGCGTGCCGAGGGCGTCGCGTTTCTCGGCGGGCGTCAGCGCCGGGAGCAGTTCGAGAATCGCCGGCGGCGTCTTCGCGTCGTCGTAGGCCGCCAGCCCGCGCAATGCCGCCCCGCGCAGCGCCGGCTCCTTGAGCAATTGCCGCAGCGGTTCCGCCAGCCCCGTGTCCTTCGCCGCGACGAGCGCTTCGATCGCGGCGAGCCGCTGGGCGGTCGGAGCCTTCGCGTCGAGCAACTGCTTCCTCATGTCCGCCAGCGCGCTGGTGCTGCCGAAGACGAGCGAGAGCTGTTGCACCAGTTCCTTCACCTGCGCGTTGCCGCCCTTGCCAAGTTTGGTGGCGACCGCGTCCCAGCCCGCCGGAGCCTTCACGCTGCGCCGGCCTTTGAGGCCGTCGGCCAGGCCCTTGAGGATGTCGAGCTGCACCTGCGCGTCATCGGTGGCGGCGAGCACCTGCACGAGGATGGGCAGCGCTTCATCGGACTGCGCGCGCAGCGAGGCCAGCGGGAGCGCGGCGGCGAGCAGGAGGCAGACGTATTTCACGGGGCGACTGTGGAAAAGCGTCCGGGCGAGGGCAAGCGCGGTTTGCGGACCTGGCTCAGAGGACGCGGTCGTGCGCCCACGGATAGCGGGCCGTGCAACCGAACTCGCGGGCTGCCTGGCCGGTGGGCGGGGTGTGGACGTTCGCCGGGTCGAAGGACGCGCCCGCGCCGCGCAGAACGCTCTCCAGCAGCGGGTGCCCGAAGGTGACTCCGGGGAAGACCAGCTCGCTCCGGTTCACATCCACCACACGGGCCTGGTCGCCGGAGACGATGACTCGCCGGAAGGGCTTCATCCGCTGCCGCTGGTCGGCGAGGAACGCGGCCACTTCGTCCGGGGTGCCACCGGTGAAGGTCGCCGCCACGCTCACTCGACGAGGTCCTTGGCCTCCTTGAAGCGCTGCTCCATGCGCTTGATGAAGGGCATGGCGCGGAGGATGGCGGTCTGTTCCGTCTGGCCGAGGAAGGGCTTCATCTCGACGCGCACGGCGGCCACCACTTCGCCGTTGCGGTCGTGGAGCGGGAGCGTCACCAGCACGAGATCGCGGGCCTTGTCCTCGCCCCAATACATCACGTCCTTGGCGATGACGTTCTTTTCGATCTCGCCGCCGAGGATGCCCAGATACTTCTCGTTGTGGCTGGCGATCACGCGCAGCTCCTGCCCCGCGCCCTTGACCATGTAGATGACGACGTCGGTGGCGCTGGTTTTCCTGGCCAGGGCCTCGCGCACGAGCGCCTTGGCCAGCGTCTCACGCGGGACGTAGGTGACGCGCGCGTCGGCGAAGTGGCTGACGGAATCGGACTTGGTCCAGAAGCCCAGCTTGCCGTAGCCGAACGAGTTGTCGGTCAGGGTGGGAATGGCCTCCTTGCCGTTGAGCAGGCAGCGGATCTGGTTGCCCTTGCACTCGACGGTCAGCTCGTGCCAGACGCCCGGCGGCACGGGCACCTCCGGCCCGAGCGGGTTGCTGCGGTCGCCGTTGACGAACTTGTAGAAGCGCACGTTGTTGCCCAGCCCGCTGGCGCGGACGACGTAGTAGTTTTTCGGATCCTGATAACGGAACGCCACGCCCGCCATCTGCTCCACCTTGCCGGCGACGCATTTGAACTTCGTGGTGAAGGTGAAGTCGCCGAACACCTCGTCCGCGAAGATCAGCGCGGGGAAGCGCTCCTCGGTGGGATCGGCTGAGAGCTGGGCCAGCACGCCGACCTTGCCGCCGGCGGGGGCGTTGGGCGTGAGCGGCTTGAAGGCCGTGGGCGCGGCGGCCAGCACCACCTTCCAGTCGCCGGGCGGGCCGGAGCCGGTGAGCGCGCTGACGAAGCCCTCGGGCGGCCTGCCCTCCGGCAGGGAGGAGAAGTCGAAGAACCGTTCCGCGCCACGAGCAGCGGACGTGGACAGGGCAACGGCGAACAGGATGACGAACCAGCGTGACATCGGCGGCGACGTTAGCAGAAGAGCGGGACGGGACAAGCGTTAGAAGCCGGCCAAAACCGGACCGCTCAGGGCTGCGCCGGCCACCAGGCGTCAAGCAGCCTGGTCAGCCGGGCCACCTTGCCCTGCTCCGCGCCGGCGAGGTTCTTCTCCTCGCGGGGGTCTTTGCCGAGGTCATAAAGTTCCACCACATCCTTGGGCTGGTTGCGCTTCTCGGGCACGATGAGCTTCCAGTCGCCTTCGATGACCCAGCGCCACTTCAAGCTCGAGGCGGGGTTCTGCATGTCCACGAAGTTGTGCGTGAAGCATTCGCCGTAGAGCGTCTTGCGCGCGGCGACGGCCTGCCCGTCGAGGAGGTTCAGGCCCGGCATCTGCGGCGTGGGTTTGAGTCCGGCGGCGGCGAGGAGCGTGGGCATGAGGTCGAGCGAGCTGGCGAGGTGCGGGGACCGCTGGGGCCTCACCTTGCCCGGCCAGCGGACCATGATGGGCGTGCGCAGACCGCCGTCGTATTGGGACTGCTTGGACTTCTCGGCGTAGCGACCGGTGGTGGGGTTGGTGATCCAGCCGTTGTCGGTGACATAGACGACGAGGGTGTTGTCCGTGAGCTTCTGCTCGTCGAGGTGCGCGAGGAGCTGGCCGCAGGTCTCATCGAACCAGTCCACCATCGCCCAATACTTCGCGACTTGGAGGGACGGGGTCTTGCCCGTGTATTTGTCGAGGAGGCGTTGCGGCGGCGTGTGCGGGTCGTGCGGCATCATTGGCGCATACCAGACGAAGAACGGCTTGCGCTCCTTCCGCGCCGTGGCGATGAAGTCGTAGATCGGCTGCATGGTCTTGCGCCCGATGTCGAGGCCGGCGTCGCCGTGCCGGCCGCCCTGCGTCATGCCGTGGGTGAAGCCGCCGCGGCTGTAATGCTTCTGCCACCACTTGCCGGTCTGGAGGCTGAGATAACCCTGCTTCGCCAGTTCGCGCGGCAGCGTGGGGACGGCCTCGATGAACTTCGACATCAGCTCGCGCCCGTCGGCAAAGTGCTTCGATTTCTGGAACTCCGCTCCTTTCATGCCGGGCACCTGCGGCGGGTCGTTGCTCGTCACCTTGTGCTGGTGCGGATACAGCCCGGTGATCATCGAGGCAAGGCTCGGGCAGCACAGGCTCGCCGGCACGTAGCCGCGCGTGAAGGTGAGGCTCTGGGACGCCAGCCGGTCGAGGTGCGGCGTCTTGAGGTGCGGATGCCCCATGAAGGAGTAGTCCCCCCAGTGGTGGTCGTCCGAGACGATCATCACGATGTTCGGCGGGGCGGCGGGCACGCGGAACGTGACGAGGAGAAATGCGGCGGCGAGCACGGCCCGGCGGAGAAAAGTCATGGCTGAGTTAAGGCCGAGGCAACCAAGCTTGTCAAACCCGGCGGCGGCGAACGGGAGATGTGGGGCGGGCGGCCTTGCCCGGGGCGCATTCGCGCACTGCCCCGAAACCGGCGGAGCGCGGGTCTGCGACCCGCAGCAGTTTCCGACCACCCAGCCCGCTGACCGGCTCGGACGGCAGCGACCGAGGGGAGTTGCTGCGGGTCG
>Ga0172373_10003716_pt1 | contig 22004 bp, 21 predicted proteins | sample Lak10m_2_FD_114546 | JGI IMG/M metagenome (GOLD analysis project Ga0172373, IMG submission 114546) | Freshwater microbial communities from Kabuno Bay, South-Kivu, Congo - kab_092012_10m | ecosystem: Environmental > Aquatic > Freshwater > Lake | place: Democratic Republic of the Congo...
AAGAACCCAACGATGCTACCAAGTATTGGCGCAACGACATAGATTGAAATTGGCCAGACACTCCACGATAAACCATTAGCTGCGATTGCAGTTGCAGGATTTAAGAATGATAGACCAGTGTTGGACTCAGACAAGAACAATGATGTTACTGATCCGGCAACGATTAACGCAACTAAGGTTGCGAAACCATAGGCAAGAGCAGCCGTGACTTTGTCTTTTTTAGCTCGTAGAGCTGATGCAAAGCCAAGTGATAAGATACCGGCGCCTAGCATTTCAGCAAAGAAAATATACCACTCTTTTCCGGCGGTTAATTTTGCGGCATGGAAAAGCGATGAGTTGGAATAAGCTGATAATGTATCAGTTCCTCTTAAGAAACTATCCATAACTAACCAAGCAACGATTGCTCCCATAACTTGAGCTAAAATGTAACCAAGAGCGTAGATGGCGTTAATTTTCTTAGTTACCAAAGCGCCAACTGTCATGGCTGGATTCAAATGTACGCTTGTTGCGCCACTTATAATAAACACAACGCCTATCAAAGCGAAGGCTACGAAAAGTGGCGAAGCTTGAACTGCTAAAATTGATGCTACTAACATGAATGTGCCGACGAATTCAGCCACAACAATTCCTACAATTGGCATGCTTTTTAGAGTTGCCATTATTGCCATAAGACTTGATACTGGTTTGCTGTTTGTAACGGTTTTGACCGTAAACTTGTTGGTCGATTTTTTTACCGACGCACTGGCTGTTTTAACTGCCATGAATTTTCCCTCCTTAAATAAGTATGGTAGTAGTATAGCATAAAGGAAATAAAAATAGCATTAGTGCTATACTAACCTCATGGCATTATTTATTAGACAAGATGAAAGAAAATCGGAGCTTCAGAGCCGAATTGCGATGGAATTGCAAGAAAGAGCAAAGTCGCGAGCCAAAACCAATAACATACCAGACGGAGTTGATGATTCTGAATATATGTCGAGCACCAAGAAGACTACTAGTTTGGCTTGGGTTTGGGTGATAATAGTTTTGGCATTTGTGGGAATTGTGATTTGGCTAATGATGTTAAATATAGCCACAAAATAGTTTATTGAGTTATAATAGCTAACAGTTATGCAAAACATTGACGATATTCGTGACCTGCTGTTAAAACGAATTGCAAGCAGTAATTCTCCGGCTGATATTCTTCGTTCGCAAGAATTAAAAAGTTTGTATGGTGCCATTAAGGATATGCCAGTTAATGAACGAGGTGATTACGGCAAAAAAATTAATAATCTAAAGACAGAACTAGAAGTAGCCGTAAAGTCAAAAGAAGCCGAAATGCTCGACAATGAAGTTGAGCCGATTGATGTAACGGCGCCGTGGGATCTAAATTGTTTACCAAATGAACTTCTTTCAACCGAAAATGGAACTCAACATCCTTTAACGGTCGAACTTGAAAACATCGTTAATATATTTACTCGAATGGGTTTTGAGGCGATTGAATCACGTCAAATCGATGATGATAAACATATGTTTGGCACCTTAAACTTTCATGAAAACCATCCAGCTCGCGATGGTTATGATACGTTTAGGACAGAAGAAGGCTTAATCCCGCCAGCTCATACTTCGACCATGCAAAATCGCATTTTACTAGACGGTAAGCAAAAACTTGAAGCTGGTGGTCAAATTGCAGCGATAAGTTATGGCAGGGTTTTTCGCAATGAAGATGTTGATGCGACACACGAACATACTTTTTATCAGTGCGAAGGTGTTTTTGTGAGTGAGGATGCTAATCTTGGACAAATGCTTGGTACTCTTCGTAGCTTCTTTGAGACATACTATGGTCAGAAGTTAAAAATAAAAACTCAACCCGCATATTTCCCGTTTGTTGAGCCTGGACTGGAGTTTGCTATCGAAAAACCAGCCGCTCTTAATGGTAAACCTGGTGAATGGCTTGAGATGCTGGGTTGCGGAATGATTCACCCTAATGTTCTTAAGGCGGCCGGTATTGATTCTGATAAATATCGTGGTTTTGCTTGGGGTGGTGGCGTTGAACGTTTGGTGATGTTGAAGTATGGTATTGAAGATCTCAGGCACTTTGAATCAGGTAGATTACAGTTTTTGAGGAAGTTTTAATATGATAGTATCTTTGAATTGGTTAAAAAAATATGTCGACATCAATATACCGCTTGATGAGCTGTCAAAGCTAATCGGTGCCCGATTGGTTGAAATTGAAGACGTCGTTAGCTTAAAGGAAAAATACCAAGACGTCCGAATCGTTAAGGTTATAAATGCTACAAAAATGGAAGGCTCTGATCATCTAAGTGTGGTTATGATTGACGATGGTCGTGTTAATACCGAGGTCAAGAGAGACGCATCAGGATTTATACAGGTTGTGTGTGGTGCTCCAAATATCAGAACCGGTCAAACTGTAGTTTGGCTACCACCTAACTCCATTGTTCCGGAAACTTATCATAAAACCGAACAATTTAAGCTGGAATCTCGAAATTTAAGAGGCGTAATAAGTAATGGCATGATTGCTAGTGGGCGCGAGCTTGATTTTTCTGATTCTCACGACGGTATATTGGTTATTGAAGAAGAGGTGAAGCCAGGGCTAAGTTTAGTTGATTATCTTGAACTTGATGATTATTTGATAGATATTGAAAATAAATCTCTCACACATCGGCCAGATTGTTTTGGGATTATTGGCTTTGCAAGAGAATTAGCTGGCATTCAGTCGAAAAAATTTGTCAACCCAGAATGGTTTATTAATCCTGATGTTAGCCAAGAAAAAGCACAAGACAATAAAATTGATCTTAAGGTTTCAATTGATGACCAAGAACTATCATCAAGATATACGGCGGTGGTTATGTCGCAAGTCGATAACTCAAAAACCACACCGCTTACTATTCAATCGTTTTTGTCACGAATAGGTATTAAGTCAATTAATCCAGTAGTCGATGTAACAAATTATCTTATGGTCGTAACTGGACAGCCATTGCATGCTTTTGATTATGATAAGGTTGTGGCAGTCTCTAACGGTTTACCCGAGATTCACGTTAGAGCCGGAAGAAATGGCGAGAAGCTCGAATTGCTTGATAAAAAAATTATCGAACTGTCATCGGATGATATTGTTATTGCGGCTGGCGAAACGGCGATTGGCTTAGCTGGGGCAATGGGTGGACTCAGTACGGCAATTGATAGCAACACTAAAAATATAATTATTGAAAGTGCTACATTTAATCTTTATAATTTACGGTCTACTCAGATGCGTCACGGGATCTTTAGTGAAGCGATTACTCGGTTTACAAAAGGGCAGCCGGCTGAATTATCGAAACGAGTTTTGCTAGAAGCAGTCAAACTTATTAACCAATGGTCTGGTGCAGTATGTGTCAGTGCTATTGCTGAGGATTATCCGATTAATCAGGGTACTGTTGAATTAACGTTATCGGCAAAAAAAATAAATGCGATTCTTGGCACGTCTTATAATCAACAAGACATTGTTTCAACACTTGAAAATGTTGGTTTTAATGTTTTAGGCGGTGTAAATGATCTTAATATAGCGGTACCGTTTTGGCGAGCCGATATTCATATTCAAGAAGATGTAGCCGAAGAAGTCGGTCGAATTTGTGGTTTTGATGACGTAAAACCAACTCTGCCAGTGCGCAATTTTACAGCTACTGATGCTAGTGATTTTGATAAGTTTAGATCAACCATTCGACAGGTTTTAGTTAGAGCCGGCGCAAATGAGGTTTTAACTTATAGCTTTATTCATGGTAATATCTTGCAGAAAGTTGGACAAAACGAAGATAACTCATATCGTATTGTTAACTCGATTAGTCCTGAGCTGCAGTATTATCGGCAATCACTTGCCCCAAGCCTACTTGGTTTAATTCATCCAAATATCAAACAGGGATTTGATGAATTTGCGCTTTTTGAATTAAATAAAGTCCATCCAAAATCGGCTGGCTTAAATTCAGAAGGGGTTCCAGTTGAACTAAATAACCTGGCATTGGTTATGGCTAGTAAGACAAAAAAACCAGGTGCCGCGTTTTACGAGGCAAGAAAAATACTTGATTATCTCTCGGGCATGCTCGGCATAGAGCTTATTTATCGCCAGCTTAAATCAAACGACATAGATGCGACAAGTAAACCGTTTGAGTATCGAAGAGGCGCAGAGGTTGTTACTAAAAGTGGCGTTGTGCTTGGTGTATTGGGCGAAATGAGGCGTCAGGTAGCAAAAGAATTCAAACTGCCAGAGTATATGGCTGGTTTTGAAATCAATTCTGTGGCGTTGTTTGACTATTATCAGTCAAATCGCAAGATTAGTTACAGTTTGATTAGTCGTTATCCATCAATCGTTCGCGATATTTGCTTCCAAGTCTCGATTGATACAACCTATTCTTCATTATTTGAGGCAGTCAAAGAGTCTTTAGCGAATGTTGATTTAGAAACAAATGTTGTGCCGGTTGATATATATAGAGCTGAGACAACTGCTAATAAGAACATTACTTTACGTATTAATTTGAACTCGCATGATCATACTTTGACGAGTGACGAGGCGTCATTAATTGTCAATCAAGTTATAGAGAGTGTTTCGAGGCAGCTCGATATCAAAGTTATCTAAATTTATTCAACTGGTTATTAATAGTACTTTTTTGTTATAATTATAGTTACTAAAAAATGGAGAGGTAAAAATGGCGACATCACGTTCGCAAAGAATTGGAATTTGGATTATTACGGTAATCCTAGGCATTGGTACATTAGGATCTTTTTTGATAATGGGGCTTAGCTTAAGTAACCAAAAAGTTGACTTAGCTGAACAACAAAAAGCCTATCAACAATATCTTGATCAGCAAAAAGTTGCAGCTCAAGCTAATGCCGATAACTCTGAGGCACTCGAAGGCTATTCGACTCGTACTTTTGATGCTAGTAATGTTAAAACTCTGAAAGTTGAAGTTCTTAAAACTGGTAACGGTGATGTTATAAAAAAGACAGACTCAATTAATACTAGTTATTTTGGTTGGACGTCAGACGGCAAGATATTTGACAGCAGTAAAAAGAAAAACTCTGCTGATGAGCCGATTACCTTTTCTTTGAGCGGTGTCATTAGTGGCTGGACAGAAGGATTAGCTGGACAGAAAGTCGGTAGTGTTATTCGGTTAACAATTCCAGCCGCTAAGGCTTACGGCTCAACTGGTTCGGGTGTGATTGAAGCCAATACGCCACTAGAATTTATAGTTATTATTCATAAAATTGATAATTCGGAAGCGTAGGAGGTGATATGGATAAAACGATACATGAACTAGTGATTATAGGTGGTGGACCAAGTTCTTTGTCGGCAGCGATATATACAGCACGAGAAGACATTGAGACTTTGATATACGAGAAATCGGTGGTCGGTGGTATTCCGGCAACGATTGATATAATTGATAATTATCCGGGCTTTCCAGACGGCGTAGAAGGGCCAGCTCTATCAGAGGCTATGGAAAAACAAGCTAAGCGTTTTGGCGCAAAAGTTGAGTTTGGCGAAGTCAGCTTAATTAAATCGGATGGTCAACTAAAGACTTTGCTTGTTGATGGGCAAGAAGTAAAATCGAAGACAGTTTTGATTGCAACTGGTAGCTCAAATAGTAAACTCCATATTCCGGGAGAAGAAGAGTATTATGGTCGCGGTGTGCACTACTGCGCTACCTGTGACGGCGCTTTTTATCGTGATAAACGCTTAGTAGTGGTTGGTGGTGGTAATTCGGCCGTTCAAGAGTCAATTTATTTAACCAGGTTTGCTACTCATATCGATTTGTTGGTTAGAAGCAGTATCAAGGCTAGCGAAGTGCTACAAAATGAACTTAAAAAACTAGTTGATGAGGGCAAAATTACGATCCATTTATTAACAACGCCACAAGAGATAGTTGGCAAAGACAATAAAGTGGTTGCTGTTTCGGTTATATCAAATGGCGAGCCAAAAACAATTGAGACTGATGGCGTGTTCGTTTTTGTCGGTTTAAAACCAAACACCACATTTTTAGCTGGTAGTGGCATTGAGCTTGATGAGCTTGGTTTTATTAAGACTGATCAAAAGTTTGAGACAAGTATGGCGGGTGTTTTTGCCAGTGGTGATGTAAGAAGTGGAGCAATCTTGCAGATTGCCTGCGCTGTAGGTGAGGGTGTCGCCGCCTCGCTTAGTATTAGTGAATATCTTCATAGCCTTAAAAACGCTTAGATAATCGTGATATAATACGAAAAAAGCTAAAAACTATTAATAAAAGGAGTTATTATGGCTGATTTTAATAAAATTCTTACACCTGGAAATGTTGACGAAGGGATTATTAATGTTGTGATTGAGATTCCAGAGGGTAGTTGTCACAAAATTGAATGGAATCGTAGCTTGGCGGTTATGCAGTTAGACCGAGTTGAGCCAAAAATCTTTGCCAAGCCAGTTAACTATGGTTTTATTCCTCAAACACTTGATGAGGACGGAGATGAACTTGATGCTTTGGTGGTTACAGCCGATCCGTTATCGACCGGTGTGTTTTTGGAGGCAAAAGTCATTGGTGTCATGAAGTTTGAAGACGATGGTGAAATCGACGATAAGATTATTGTTGTTCCGGCTGATGATCGTGACACTGGAAATGTCATCAATTCTTTGTCTGATTTGCCAAAGCAGAAGCTCGATCAAATTACGCATCATTTTGCTCATTACAAGGATCTTAAAAAACCTGGCTCAACCGTCGTAAAAGGCTGGGGTGATGAAAATGAAGCAAAAGCAATTATTCATAGTGCCATTGAACGTTGGAATAATCGCTAAATAATTAAAAATAAGAGTGTCTGTTCTTTAGACATTCTTATTTTTTGACTTATTATCTTTATGAATTATGCTACTTGCGGTATTAATTAGTTGAGCGCTTGGTGATTTAAGATGAGCTCTTAGCTTATTTCGGGCATGAGTAGTTGTAACCATATCTTTCCAATCTGGTCGTGGTAGTGATAGTTTTCTGGTGATGACTTCAACCATGTCGCCGTTTTGTAAGGGCTTATCAAAAGGATGAATTTTGCCGTTGACCTTAAAACTGTAAGCATGCTTACCGATGTCGCTATGAACCAAATATGCAAAGTCAAGCGGTAAAGCGCCTTCGGGAAGATTAAAAATATCGCCCTTTGGTGAATGTACGAATATCCGATTACCAAATAAATCAATGTTGAGTTGATCGCGTGATATTTCTTCGTTGTTTTTAAGGCGCGCCACAACTTCTTGAAGATGAACTATCCATTGCATACCACTTGGCAAAGTGGTAATTTTGCCTTTTTCGATATAATTTTTTGAATCTTTTTGCTCATTATAATGAAAGCTGGCCGCCAAACCGCGTTCGGCATAATCATGCATTTCTCTGGTTCTAATCTGAAACTCAACAATTTGTTCGTTACGAGTGATAACGGTTGTATGAAGCGATTGATAACCATTTGGTTTAGGGTTGGCGATATAGTCTTTGATGCGATTTATCATTGGCTTATATAAACTATGCAAAATACCTAGTACGAAATAACAATCTTCTTTTCGTTCTACAATAATTCTTAGCGCCATAATGTCGTAAATATCGTCGATATTGCCGTTCTTTTTTTGCAGTTTACGATGAAGGCTGTAAATGCTCTTGACGCGACCATTTATCTCGGCTTTCACATTATGTTGTTTTAAGGCTTTTTCAACCTCTATTCTCACATCGCCTAATTTGCGCGTACTTTTACCAAGTTTTTTCTTTACTAAAATCTTCAGATGTCTGTATTCACTCGGTTCAAGATAGCTATAAGACAGGTCTTCAATCTGAGTCCTAACTTGTCCCATACCAAGTCGATCGGCCATTGGTCCAAAAACCTCTAGTGATTCACGGGCGATTTTTTGCTGTTTTTCGGGAGACTTGTGTTGTAGGGTTGATAAGTTATGGAGCCGGTCGGCTAGTTTAATAATTAGAACTCGTATATCTTGGCCGACAGCAATTAATAATTTCGATAAATTGTCTTTAGTGCCTGGTAAGTAATTGGCAAGATCTTGCATACCGGCTCGGGCTTTTGAGACTTTAGATACTCCGTCAACTAAAAATGCAACATCTCGACCAAATAGGCTTTCAATTTGTTCTAAGGATACGCTAGTGTCTTCTACGGTATCGTGTAGTATGCCAGCGATGACACTATCTATATCCATACCCCAGTCTATTAGAATGTTTGCTACGGCAATCGGGTGTGTTATGTATGGTTCGCCACTTGCCCGTTTTTGACTAGCATGAGCTGAAGCAGCAACATCAACGGAGTGATCCAGTTCAAGTAGCTGGTTCTTGGTGTAAAACGGTTTAGCATGCTCAAGTAGCTCACTTTTAGTCATGATACTTATTAGTATACGCCATTTTTTGATTTACAAAATAATTTTATATGAGGTGATTGGCTTGAAAAAGTTTAATATTACGCTTATACTTTTATTTATGAAGATATTTCTAGGTAGTGATCATAGGGGCTTTCACTTAAAAGAACAAGTTTTTGCGTATTTGGCAAAACGTGGTTATGAAGTCGAAGATGTTGGCGATAAAACACTTGATCCAGACGATGATTTTCCGGAGTTTGCTCAAAGAGCGGCTCTTAAAATTATTGGCAGCGACAATAAGGATCCACGGGGTATTCTAATCTGTGGTGGCGGTCAAGGTATGGCGATGGCAGCAAATCGTTTTCGTGGTATTAGAGCTAGCGTAATTTGGGATGCTTTTGAAGCAAAAGAAACCCGTAATGATAATGACAGTAATGTTTTATGTTTACCGGCTAGAGTTTTAGAAAGTGATGATAGTGCCTGGGAAGGTATAGTTGAGACTTGGTTAAATACCCCATTTGCGGGAGCAGCCAGATTTAAGCGTCGCAATGCGCAGATTGATGATTTTTAATGAGCGCAGAGATATCGCCGGCTATTACGGTTGAAACAGAGGATCAATTTAGATCTTCAATTGAACGTATTCAACCTTTTGCCAAGCGTGTTCACATTGATATTAGTGATGGTGAGTTTGCGCCAGTTTTTTTGCTTGATCCGTCAAAGATATGGTGGCCAAAAGAGTGGACGGTTGATGTTCACGCCATGGTAATGCGTCCGGCTGAATATGTCGATAAGTTAATTGCTATGAAGCCACACCTGATTGTTTTTCATGCTGAAACCGGAATAAACTTAGTTCCAATTTTTGAAAAAATCAAACAAAACGGTATAAAAGCCGGACTGGCGCTGCTTCGTCAAACGGTTCCACTAACGGTAGCAAATGAAATAAAAGCTGCTGACTACGTTTTAGTTTTTTCAGGTGATCTTGGCCATTATGGAGGCAAGGCAAGTCTAATGCAACTTGAGAAAATCCGTTTAATCAAGGCTATTAATCCGAATGTGGAAATTGGTTGGGATGGTGGCGTAAGTGTTGATAATGCTTTTACGCTTGCTCAGGGTGGTGTGAATGTTTTAAATACTGGTGGCGCAATTAATACTGCCGGCGATCCCGCTAATGTTTATGCTACACTGGTGAGAGAAATAAACAAGCAAGGGGTGATATAAGAGTGGGCGTGAAGCTAAATACCTTACAGCTTAGACATAAAGCTAACCTGATTCGTGAGGATGTTATTACAATGCTTGAGACGGCTGGAAGTGGCCATACGGCTGGTTCTCTAGATTTGGCTGATATTTTTTCGGCGCTTTATTTTAACATTATGAACTATGATCCTAGCAATCCAAGTTGGGAAGACAGAGACGTACTATTTTTAAGCAATGGTCACACGGTGCCAGTTCAATATGCGGCGATGGCTGAAGCCGGCTTCTTTGCAAAAGATGAACTTATGACTTTGCGTAAACTAGGCAGTCGTTTACAGGGACATCCTGAAAGAGTAAAACTGCCTGGTTTAGAAAATACTAGCGGTCCGCTAGGTAGTGGCCTATCACAAGCGGCTGGTTATGCCTATTCTTTGCAATATCTCGATAAAATATCGCACAGGTTTGTTTATGTAGTTATGGGTGATGGCGAGCTGGATGAGGGAAATGTTTGGGAAGCAGCTATGTTTGCTGGCAAATATAAATTATCACAACTAATCGCTTTTATTGATCGAAACAACATTCAGATAGACGGTAGCACCGAAGATGTTATGCCACTAGAAGATCTAAAAGGCAAATGGGAATCGTTTGGTTGGCATGTAATTGAGATTGATGGACATAATGTTGAAAGTGTTATTGAAGCAGTTGATACAGCCAAAGCTATAACCAATATGCCATGTGTGATTATTGCGCATACAATTCCTGGCAAGGGTGTAGATTTTATGGAGTATGACTACAAATGGCACGGTGTTTCGCCAAATAGCGAACAAGCAAAAGCTGCTCTTGAAAAGTTACGGACGCTAGACGGTAAGATTAATACTGGAGATAAAGCCCTATGAATGACTATATTTTGAGCTCGGACGCTTATTCAGAGAATGTCAAACAAGAGCCGATACGAGCCGGTTTTGGAAGGGGTTTAAAGCGAGCCGGCGAACAAGACGAAAAAATTGTTGCGTTGTGTGCTGATCTTACCGAGAGTGTTCAGGTTCATCTATTCAAAGAAGCCTTTCCTGATAGGTTTATTCAAACTGGTATTGCCGAGCAGAATTTAGTAACGGTTGCTAGTGGTTTAGCCCAGGCCGGAAAGATACCTTTTGCGGCGGGTTACGCAGCGTTTACGCCAGGTCGTAACTGGGAGCAAATTAAAACTACCATCGCCTTGAATGAACAGCCAGCAAAGGTTATTGGTGGTCACGCTGGTATTAACGTCGGTCCAGATGGTGCCACCCACCAGATGCTAGAAGATATCGCCTTGATGAGAGTAATCCCAAATATGGTGGTTGTTGTTCCTGGTGACAGCATTGAGGCTGAAAAAGCAACACTGGCTATTGCTAGTAACGGCAAACCGAGCTATTTGAGATTAGCGCGTGTCAAAACACCTATATTTAGTACTGAAGAATCGCCGTTTGAAATAGGTAGAGCCTACGTTTTACGGGAAGGTTGGGACGTGAGCCTAGTTGGCACGGGTGTAATGACGCACAGGTTGTTAATAGCTGCAAGTATTTTAGACGGTATTGGTATTAAAGCCGAAGTTGTTCATGTACCAACTATCAAGCCATTAGACAATCATACGATTTTGACAAGCGCCAAAAAAACCGGACGTGTTGTTACCGCCGAAGAGGCTCAAGTTGCTGGAGGGCTTGGTGGTGCGGTAGCCGAGCTTCTTTCGGAGCAGTTACCGACTCCGTTGATGCGAATCGGATTAGAGGATCGGTTTGGCGAAAGTGGTGAGCCAGAGCAGCTGTTTGAACACTTTGGACTTACAAGCGATCAGATTGTTCAAAAAGTTAAAGATTTTGTACAGTCAAAACCTCAATATCATAGGGAGTACTAAATAATGAGTCTAACAATTAAGCAAATCCGTGAAAATACAACAAAAGCTAGACAATTAATGCAACGTAGTAGAAGTCAGCATTTTGCGGTTGGTGCTTTTAATATCGACAATCAAGAAACGTTAATTGCGATTGCAAGAGCTGCCGAAAAGCTTAACTCACCAGTTTTAATCGAAGTTAGTAAGAACGAAGTTACGTCAATTGGTCTTGAAAACATTCGGGATATGGTTGATAACTACAAACAAGAATACGGTGTTGAAATCTACATAAATCTAGACCACAGCCCGACAGTCGATGATTGCAAGCGAGCTATGGACGCAGGTTATGAATTTATCCATATTGATATTAGTCAGGCTAATCACGACGCCTCGGAAGAAGAAATTATCCGTCAGACAAAAGATGTGGTTGAGTATGCTAAATACACTGGCGCTTTAGTAGAGGGTGAGCCACATTACTTTGGTGGTTCTTCTAATGTTTTTACCGAAAAAATCGACTATGAAGAAATCAAAAAGACATTTAGTACACCAGAAAGTGCTAGGAGCTTTGTCGATGCAACCGGAATAAATACTTTTGCAGCAGCAATTGGAAATCTGCATGGTAAGTATCCTGTGCCAAAAATACTTGATCTTGAGCTATTACAGCGTATTAGAGACGCACTCAACCAAGAAACACTAATTAGCTTGCATGGTGGCAGTGATACTCCACTGCATTTCTTTGAACAAGCGGCAAAAATTGGAGTTAGTAAGATAAATGTTAATACCGATCTTCGATTTGCTTTTAGGAATGCTTTAGATAAAGTATTAAAAGATAATCCATCAGAATATGCCGTAGTTAAGTTGATGCCGGAGGTCTATGGCGCTGTTCAATCGGTTGTCGAAGAAAAAATCGGCGCTTTTGGCAGTACTGGAAAGGCAGTGCTTTAATGGTTACGATTCTAACCATCGGTGCGGCCGTTCAAGATGTATTTTTAAGTCATAGCCCCGAGCTCAAGCCGGTGACTGACAAACCGGCTCATGAAACTTTTATGAAGTTGGATTTAGGCTCTAAGGCTGATGTAAATAATATAAACTTTAGTACGGGTGGTGGGGCCACTAACGCTGCTGTTACATTTGCTAGACAAGGATTGAATGCAAAATTTATGGGAACGATTGGCCATGATCCAGCCGGTTTAGCGGTTCTTGATGATCTTGATAAAGAAGGCGTCGACACTTCTTTTGTCAGCTATTCTAAGCAATACAGTACAGGGTACTCGATTTTATTGCTTGCACCAAGCGGCGAAAGAACGATCCTGACGTATCGCGGGGCATCAACTCATTATGAAGAGAAGAATTTTGATTTAAGCGAAGTTGAAGCCGATTGGTTATACCTATCTAGTCTTGCTGGTAATATGAATCTCTTAGAAAAAGTGTTCACCCAGGCAAAAAAGAAAAATATCAAAATCTTTTTCAACCCAGGTAAAGATGAATTGCGTCAAACCGATAAATTAAAAGCTTTGCTAGATGACGTAGATATTTTATCGGTTAATAAAGAAGAAGCTGGGCAAATCGTAGACGGTGCTAATTTGGAAGAGTTGGTGAGACGATTGCTCACCTACGTTAAGGTTGTAATTGTTAGTGATGGCCCAAATGGTGTTATGGCTAGTGATGGCAAAACTATTGTTAGAGCTGGAATGTACGAAGATGTCAAAGTGGTTGATCGTACTGGCGCTGGCGACGCTTTTGGCTCAGGCTTTTTGAGCAAATGGGCAATTGGAAAGTCTTTGAAAGATTCAATCGTTTTTGCTAGCGCTAATTCCACGTCGGTTGTCACGAAGATTGGTGCAAAAGCCGGTATACTTTATAAAGGTACTGAATTACACGCGATGCCACTAAATGAAAAGGATTTCTAGCGGAACAATAATATGTCATCGTTTTTAAGGCAACTAATTAGTCTAGAAGAGCCAATGTTTTCGAATGGTTTAAGACAGCTTGAAAAATCAACTGGCAATAGCGGCACTGACGTTAAGTTAATTGCTGATATTATGGAAAAATCACATGAAGTAATGCGTCGTTTAGCTCTTGATACAACTGATACATCTGGTCAAGAATTGTATTTTGCTCTTATTGAGGCCGTTCGGTCGGGAATGGCCGAGGATATTTTGGTTGATACCGATTATGTTTTGGTAAAACGTGATAATAAGGTTATCTCTATGAATATGATTGATGTTGTCGAGAACTCTCATCATGAGTTATCGTACAATAACCAAACTGTTAGTCATGGACAGAGAAGTCTGAGAGGTGAATTATTGTCTAGGTATATCAATCATGCCCGAACCGACGAACAAACCACAAAAAATATCGCTAAGTCAACCGGTCTAATTGACCAAGAAGCATGATATAATTAGTTAAACATAAGCATTTATAAGGATAAAATACGTGAGATATCAGATTTGTGTGTCGGGCGCGGCATCGGGCGAAACGGTTAAAGCATCGCATCAACTAGCTTATGATCTTGGTAAGGCGGTTGCCATGGCTGGGAAAACTCTAACAACCGGTGCGACTGTCGGTTTGCCATGGTTTGCAGCTCAAGGCGCATATAGTGTCAAAGATCGCGAAGGTTCTTCAATTGGTTTTTCGCCGGCTAGCTCTTTTCGTGAACATGTGACGGTCTACCGTTTACCAACCGTCGAATTTGATTACATTAACTTTACAGGTATGGCCTATGTTGGTCGTAATATACACCTAGTTCGCAGTAGTGACGCTGTAATTACTGTTGGTGGTAGAATGGGTAGCCTGCATGAGTTCGCGACGGCTCTCGAAAGTCAAAAAATAATCGGTGTTCTACTGGGTAGCGGCGGTTTAGCTGATTATATTCCGACTTTGCTTAATAACGTTGAGGCCCCAGATGTAAAAAATGTTATCTATGATACCGATCCGTTTAGGCTAGTTAAAAAGGTTATTAAGGCTTTAGACAAAAAATACTCTGATTTTACTCATGACGGCACCGACGATAACATTAGCTACCGCGCTCAAAATGGTGGCTGAAATCGATTATTGCTATAATTAGTCGGTGAATAAATTTAGACTAGTTAGTGATTATAAGCCTACTGGCGATCAACCAACTGCGATTGCGGAGTTGGTTGCCGGTTTAGATTCGGGCAAAAAACACCAAACTCTTTTGGGTGTGACTGGTAGCGGTAAGACTTTTACCATGGCAAATATAATTGCTAAAAAAAATGCGCCAACGCTAGTTTTAGCACATAATAAAACTTTGGCGGCGCAACTTTATAGTGAGTTCAAATCATTTTTTCCAGATAATGAAGTTCATTATTTTGTCAGTTATTTCGACTACTACCAGCCAGAGGCTTATATAGCAAGTAGCGACACCTACATCGAAAAAGACAGCAAAATCAACGACGAAATAGACCGATTGCGTCACGCGGCCACTACGGCACTACTGACTCGGCGCGACACGATTATCGTTGCCAGCGTTAGTTGTATTTATGGCATTGGTTCGCCGGATGATTATGCGACAATGTCTATTACGGTTAAAAAGGGTGAGAAAAGACAACAAGATAAGTTTGTGCGTCTACTAACAGACATTCAATATCACCGCAATGATATTGATTTTGACAGGGGTAATTTTAGAGTGCGTGGCGACATCGTCGATGTTTATCCGGCCGGCAGTAATGTGGCTTATAGAATTGAATTTTATGGCGATATTATAGAACGGCTAACCAGAATTGATCCGCTAACCGGTGAGATTTTATCTGAACCAGAAACGGTTTCAATCTTCCCAAGCAGTCACTATGTTACGCCGAAAGAAAAGTTGGAACGTGCCATAGCGAATATCAAAGCTGAATACGAAGATAGGATCAAGTGGTTTGAAAAAAATAACAAATATCTTGAGGCTCAAAGATTATCACAACGTACGAAATATGATATTGAGATGCTAGAGGAAACAGGGTTTGTTAAGGGTATCGAAAACTATAGTCGTTATCTTACTAATCGTGAACCAGGCGAACAGCCCGCGACTTTGATGGACTATTTTCCAGATGATTTTTTGATGTTTATAGACGAAAGCCATATGACATTGCCACAAGTTAGGGGTATGTATAATGGCGACCGAGCCCGCAAAGAAGTATTGGTAGAATACGGTTTTCGTTTGCCATCAGCTCTTGATAACCGACCACTAAAATTTGAAGAGTTTGAAAAACATATTAATCAAGTAATTTATGTCTCTGCAACCCCTGGTGGTTACGAACTAGAACATAGTCCAAAACCAGCCGAGCAAATAATACGTCCAACCGGTCTACTAGAACCAAGTGTGATAGTGCGACCAACAAAAGGTCAAATTGACGATTTGATTCATGAAATTAATGATCGAGTTAAAAAGCGACAAAGAGTTCTAGTGACAACATTAACAAAGCGTATGGCTGAAGATTTGTCGTCATATCTTGTGGATATGGGTGTAAAAACTGCCTACATTCATAGTGAAGTAGATACGCTCGAAAGGGGCGATATTCTAAAGGATCTACGTGATGGGGTTTACGATGTACTAGTTGGTATTAATCTTTTACGCGAAGGTCTAGACTTACCAGAGGTTAGTTTGGTGGCGATTATGGATGCCGATAAAGAAGGTTTCTTAAGGTCATCTGGCGCGTTAATTCAAACCAGCGGACGAGCTGCTCGGCACGTCGATGGCAAGGTAATCATGTATGCTGATAATTATACAGAGTCTATGAAAAATGCGCTTAGCGAGATGGATAGACGACGAACAGTTCAAATGCAATATAACGAAAATCATAACATTACACCAACAAGTGTTGGAAAAGTTATAAAAGGTGGACTAAGGGATCTTATACCAAAGAAAGATGATACAAAGACTAAAATTGATCTGAAGAAAATTCCCAAAGATGAGTATCCGACACTAATTCGTGAACTCACGTCTCAGATGACAATGGCTAGTGCTAATCTTGAATTTGAAAAGGCCGCCGAACTAAGAGACCTAATTGCCGAGCTTAGAGCAAAATAGGCTATCCTCAAGATATGCTTTTTATATTTCTAGAGTAAATGTTAGAGTTTGAAATTCCGAACTGGCAGTACTATAAACTGTTTCTTCATGCTGTAGCTTCAACCCTGGGGCGTCTTTTGTAACTTCAAACACGATATTTCCGGTAACTGAAGCGCCCTTCGTCATATCACCACCTTCAAACTTTGGAGATAAGTTATAAGAGTAGCTTGGATATTCCAAGATTCCATTGACGTTAATTTTTAAGTCTGAAGTTCCAAAATACTCAGTTTCATTACCGACATTTTTGACGGTTATATTGATTGCAACTAGCTCTTTTGAATCATCAACCCAATAATAGCCATCGCTCGGTACGTAGTTACGTGTTACATTGTTGATCTTAATTTCAAAGTTACCAAATTTAGCGGTTGTACCTTTTGAAAAATCTTTCTGTGATTCAATCAAAGCCTTTTGTTCTTGATTGTAACTGTTTAGGGCCTTATTGATCTCGTTTGAGGCTAACCCCCATTGAGAAACGGCTCCACCAAATAGCGATATTCCAGCGACAACAATATATATTAGTACTAGTCCCCAGATGACAGATATTGCGCCAGTAACTATGCCGGTGATAGACATACCTTTACCGGTCTTCTTTTTAAGGGCAATAATACCAAGTACAACAGCAACTATTCCGGTTGCGAAACCTAAAAATACAGCCCAGCCCATGACGAGTGATGCTATGCCTAGCACCATCGAAGCAATGGCTAAACCATTAGTGTTACTATTTGTTTTTGGTTGTTCGTTGCTTTCAGTTTCTTTAGTTGATACTTCTTCTACCATAAGCACTCCCTAAGTTAGTGATTCTACTATACTATATTTTTTACAAAATTATAAGATTAACGGTGTTGAAGCCGAAAGTGCTTGAAAAATATATATTTTTGTGTTACTATTGTAGTAATGCATTCGATGGATGCTAGGGTTGTTTTAGTAAGCGCAACTGAAACTTTTAGGCGCTTCCAACGAATTGTTCTCTTATTTATTTTCGAAATGCAAAAGTAATAAAATCAAACATTAATACCAGAAAGGTAATTAATTAATCATGTCATTTAGACCAAGTTCTAATAATGGTCGGGCTAGATTTGTCCGTCAACGTCCTGATCGCGCCCGCAGCGGCTTTAGTCGGCGTGGCTCGCCAAGATCTGTAAAAAGTAATATCCATCCCAGCAAATTTGTTAATAAAGCGGTGGAGTTAGATCAAGAAGTGCCATATCAACCGTCACATAAGTTTGTTGATTTTCCTTTTAATAGCCAACTTCAATACAATATCGCCAAGAGAGGTTACGATTTGCCGTCATCCATTCAAGATCAAGCCATACCTCACATTATTGACGGCAAGGACGTCATAGGTATTGCTAATACTGGAACCGGCAAAACAGCCGCTTTTCTTTTACCAATCATCGAAAGACAAACCGGTATTTCTCTGAAGCCAAGTGTTTTAATAATTGCGCCAACTCGTGAATTGGCTCAGCAAATTGATGAGCAGTTCCGTGAGTTTAGTCGTGGCTTGGGATTATATTCAGCTTTGGTGGTTGGTGGTATGTCGGTTGATAAACAAATCCGTGAACTGAAAAGAAGCCCTAGTTTTATTATTGGTACACCAGGTCGCATTAAAGACTTACTTAATCGTCGATTTATAAGACTAGGCAGTATTACGACATTGGTTCTAGATGAGGCTGATAGAATGCTTGATATGGGATTCTTGCCTGATATCAAAACAATCGTCGGTATGACGCCAATGGATAGGCAAACACTTTTATTTAGCGCGACAATTACCCCCGAAATTTCTAAAATAATTAATGATTTTTCAAGGGATCCAGTAACTGTTTCAGTTAGAACCCGTGAGACCAATGAACATATCGAACAAGATGTTGTTGAAGCTGTCGATAAAGCTCATAAAATCGAATTGCTGACGGAGATGCTTAACCGTTCAGAAGAGTATGAAAAAGTTTTAGTTTTTGGTGAAACCAAGTTTGGCGTCCAAAGGCTAAGCGATTTACTCGAAAATCGTGGTATATCATCTGTGGCAATTCATGGCAACAAAAACCAATCACAAAGACAGCGGGCCTTAAAGCGCTTTAAGGATGGTGAAGTTAGAGTAATGGTTGCGACCGATGTTGCGGCTCGGGGTTTAGATATTCCTAATGTTTCGCATGTCATAAACTTTGATACGCCAAAGACTTATGATGATTATATTCATCGCATCGGTCGAACTGGTCGAGGTGGTGCTATGGGCAAAGCTCGAACTTTTATCGAAAAAAGATAAGTCTTACAGCTAGTTAATGATAAAATGAAAATAAGGGCGGATTTATACCGCCTTTATAATTTTTGAGGTATAATTTCTCTATGACAGAAATAACTCGTGACGACGTGCTTCGTTTAGCGCAGCTTTCGAGCCTTGAGCTTAGCGAAGCGGAGATTGATAAATTAAGAGTAGATATTGGTAGTATTTTAGGTTATGTTCAACAACTGGCAAAATTAGATACCCAAGGAGTCGAACCAACTTATCAAGTAACAGGTCTTGAAAATGTTTGGCGCGACGATGAGGTTGTTGATTATGGCATTAGCCGTGAACAACTTCTAACCCTAGCGCCAGAAGCAAAAGATAATCAAGTAAAGGTACCTAAGGTTTTATAACAATGACGATTTCTGAAGTAAAAGACAAAATTAAGCAGAGCTCAGCTCGTCAAGTGGTTGAAGAGTCGATCGAGCTCGCAAAAAAATACTCTGACTATAATGCCTTATTAAGTTTGACCGAAGAAAGAGCTTTGCAGCGAGCCGAAGATGTCGATAGCGGTAAAATTACTGGTAAATTAGCTGGTGTACCGTACGTTGTTAAGGACAATTTCTTAAGTTTTGGTAGCCCATCAACTGCCGCTAGTCATATGCTTGAAACTTTTAATGCTCCGCTTCAGGCAACAGCAGTCGAAAGACTTGAAGCTGAAGGAGCGATTTGTATTGGTAAAGCCAATCTTGATGCCTTTGCCCATGGTGGCAGTACTGAAAATTCAGCCTTTGGTCCAACCAAAAATGCCATTAATCCAGCTTGTGTAGCTGGTGGAAGTAGTGGTGGATCGGCGGTTGTAACGGCTCTAAACATTGTGCCTTTTGCGCTTGGTAGTGATACTGGCGGATCGATTCGTCAGCCAGCGAGTTATAATGGTGTGGTCGGTGTTAAGCCAACCTATGGAACTGTTAGTCGCTATGGCGTTGTGGCGATGGCTAGTAGCACTGATACGATTGGATCTTTAACGACGAATGTTGAAGATGCTGAAATGGTAATGAGTATCATAGCTGGTCGTGATGCGCGCGACATGACAACTTTAACAGATTATTTCATGCCTTTAGATGCGGTAAAACCAAATCAAAAAATAGGGCTGATTAAAGATTTTATGACTGACGGGGTAGAACCAGATGTTCGACAAAAAATTCGTGAGTATGTTACCAAACTCGAAGCTGCTGGCCATATCGTAGAGGAAGTAAGTTTGCCAATGGCTGAATATGCTTTGGCGATTTATTATATTATTGTACCAGCCGAGCTAAGTAGTAATTTAGCGCGTTATGACGGTTTGCGCTATGGGCACCAGACGAATAAAGCCAAAACTTTAGTTGAATTGTATGGTCTGACTAGAAACGAAGGTTTTGAGACCGAAAATAAGCGTCGAATTATGATTGGTAGTTATGTTTTGTCGAGTGGTTTTTTTGACGCCTACTATCTTCAGGCTCAGAAAGCTCGAACCTTGTTGATTAATGAATTTAATAACTTATTTACAAAATACGATGCTTTGATCGGTCCTGTGGCGCCATCGACCGCTTTTAGACTTGGCGAAAACACGTCTGATCCTATTAAGATGTATCTTGAAGATATTATGACAGTCCCCGCCTCACTGGCTGGTTTGCCAGCAATTAGTGTTCCGGCTGGTAAAAGTAGTGACGGAATGCCAATCGGTGTTCAGATTATTGGGCCAAGCAAAAGTGATGCTAAGCTGTTAGCTTTGGCGCGTTCAGTGGAGAATAAATAATGGATTTAACAATCGTTTTCTTATTTGTTGGCATAATTTTATTGGCGGCATTTTTGTTATTCATTATGAGTTTTGGTAAAAAACGTTGCCGTATTGTTGATGTTGAAAAATACCGTGTAAAGTATCTAAAGATAGAACAGCAACTAAAAAAGAGTGAGCCGTCAACTTATCATATGTCAGTGCTAAACGGAGATAAATTGGTTGATGAGGCTATGAAAGAACTAGGAGCACGTGGCGAGACCATGGGCGAAAGATTAAAATATTTTGTTGCTAGGTTTAGTGATCGTAATGGTATTTGGACTGCCCACAAACTCCGCAATCGAATAGCTCATGAGTCAGATATTGTTGTTACCTATGAAGACGCTAAATACGCGTTAAATAATTTTAGAAAAGCCTTAAAAGATTTGGGGGCAATTTAGATGTTAACCGAAGAGATTCTGAAGAAATACGAAATGACAATTGGCATCGAATGTCATGTTCAGCTTGCTACAAAGACCAAACTATTTAGTGGTGCCGATAATGATGCTCGCGATAAAACGCCCAATAGTGTGGTTAGCCCAATTGATTACGCTTTGCCTGGCATGTTGCCGGTCTTGAACCGTAAAGCCGTGGATTTGGCTATCAAGGCTGGCAAGGCTTTAAATAGTGAAATTGCCAAAATTAGTCGCTTTGACCGCAAGCATTATTTCTATCCCGATCTCCCGAAGGGTTATCAGACAACTCAGATGTATCAACCAATTATCGGTCGTGGTTTTATTAACGTGCCACTTGAAGATGGCACATCTATTATCGTTAGAATACACCATGCTCATCTTGAAGAAGATGCAGGAAAACTGACTCACTGCGGTGATTACAGCCTTGTAGATTTAAACCGAGCCGGCACGCCACTAATTGAAATTGTTTCGGAACCGGATATTCATTCGGCAACTGAAGCTAAAGCGTACGCATCTGAACTATATAGATTGATGACTTACGCTGGCGTTACTAATGGTGATTTATATCACGGAAATATGCGTTTTGACGTTAACGTTTCGGTTGCACTAAAGGGCACCAAACAACTAGGCACTAGGGCAGAAGTTAAGAACCTTAACTCTTTCAAGAGTGTTGAAAGAGCATCAGAATATGAGTTTTTGCGTCAAGTTGAGCTACTTGAGAAAGGTGAGAAAATTGTTCAGGAGACGCGCGGTTGGGATGATGTCAAGCAAAAGACCAGTTCTCAGCGTAGTAAAGAAAATGCCCAGGATTATCGTTATATGCCGGATGCTGACATTCCACCGATTGTTTTATCAGAAGAGGAAATTTCTAAAATTCAATCTGATATGCCAAGACTACCAGATGAGTGGCGTCATTTGTTGGCTAAACTTGGTTTGAACTTCTTGCAAACCGAGACTCTGTTAGATGCTGAGAATGAATTTCGGGGTGTCATTTCTATTCTTGAGCCTATCGAAGAGATCATTGACGAAACCGAAAAAGCAAAGTTTATTGCCAACTGGCAATTGAATGTGTTTATACCATTATTAAGAGAAG
>Ga0172373_10003717_pt1 | contig 22001 bp, 21 predicted proteins | sample Lak10m_2_FD_114546 | JGI IMG/M metagenome (GOLD analysis project Ga0172373, IMG submission 114546) | Freshwater microbial communities from Kabuno Bay, South-Kivu, Congo - kab_092012_10m | ecosystem: Environmental > Aquatic > Freshwater > Lake | place: Democratic Republic of the Congo...
GAGTAGAAAGAAATTGAGAATTTACATGGTTTTGCTTGTTGTAGCAGCAGCTTTATTGAGTTATGGTATTTATGCTGTTATGGCTTCGGAAGAAGCAGAGAAAGAACAAGAGTTGAGTGTCATGAAACAACAATTGGAGGACTTAAGTTACTTGGTAAAAGTGCTCAAGTCTGACAAACGTTTATTAAATCATCAGCGTGATTCATTAAAACAAAATGTAGATTATTTATGGCCCATGCGAAACCTTGTTCACAATGCAAAACTGCGCGATAAGGTGGGCAGTGAACTAAATATCAAACCAGGACAAGTTGTACGTTTAAAAACCGATTCTTCCCGTGTAATCATAACAGACATCATCGTTGGAGGAAATGAGTATAATTATTTTTTACGCTACCTCATCAAAAATAATAAAGGCGAAACCAAAGAGATTTCGCCTTATGAAATTGAAGTTCTAGCTCCTAATTAGTGCTCATGGCAGTGCACTTCATACGTTCCCGTAGTATCTGTATAACCACTTGCCTCTAGCGTTTCAAGCTCATCTCCACATTTCTCTCCCAATTCAACTTCCGTACCTGCCTTATCGTAGTGGCACTCATGGCATTTGTTTTTTCCACATCCAACAGAAGTTGAAGAAATAATCGCTGAAATTAAAATTAACTTTTTCATTTTTGATTTATTTGTTGTTGTTTTTAACATTGTAATTTATTCCCAAGTAAAAGTTTCTACCTGGGCCTGGCATGGATATATTCTTTAATCTAGACAGGTGGTCAATATAATTGGAATTGAACACATTCTTACAGCCAAGATTAATTGCCCATTTCGCATTTCGATTGATTTCAAAAAGTAAAGCAAAATCCAGTAAATGATAACTGAGCGAAGATGTTTCATTGAAGGCCACGTTATTTTGCGCACCCATGAGTGTATAATTAAGCATGATTTGTTTGATCGTAAATTGCTTCCCAAAATTTATTTCATATTTCATGGTTTGTTGCAAACGAGGCTGAGGGATTAATGAGATACTGCTGTCAGATTTTGTCCGTGTTTGTAAAAAAGATACTGATGCTTCGTAATGCAACTGATGCAAAAAATGTGGATGGTAATGGAGTGCTATGTCACTGCCATAAAATAACACAGCAGATGCTTGCTCATATCGGAATACAGGAATGTTTGCCACAACAGAATCAATTGGCTGAAGGAAGATGTAATTCTGTATATTATTCAAGAATGGGTTCAATACAAAAACAATATGCTCATGATCAAACTCAGCTGTCACATCAACCTGTGTAGCATATTCTGGCCTTAAATTCAAATCACCAATTTCATACCTCAATGCACCGTGATGAAATCCATTGGAAAGCAACTCTGTTAAATGAGGAGCTCGATACCCGGAAGAAATTGAACTGCGAAAAGTGAATTTTTCTGCAGCATAAACACCACCAATCGATCCATTCAACCCGGCAAAATTGCGATCAATTTTAGGTCGATTACTGAACGGATGTAACGATTGGATCAGGCGCAAATCATAACGCAATCCTGCCTGTAAATTCCACCTACTAACCGTATACTGCACCGTTGAATATACACCATTATCCGCACTGATCGAATTCGGGATAAGGGTATCGGAAGCATTTGTAGCATTCATATTCGACTGCAACATCCCTTGTAGGCCTGAGGTTATTTTCAGATTTTTAAAGGATTTATTAGTCCATTTCACATGATACAATGCATTTTTAAGGGACATACTTAAACTTGGAATTGTCACTTTTTCGTCGTACTCAATCAATTGATTTGAGGTAAATCCGAACAAGGCATACAATTCATCGTGATCGCCATACCACTTGTTATCTGAGGACAGGTAATGATTACTGAAAAATTGTGCCGGTAAGGTATAACTTCGCTTTTGGTTCAAAACCTGAAAAGTCATGGGTGTAGCAGTAGTGTCATGCGTATGTCCTGGTATACCCGTTGTGGTATGGTTATAGGTATATCGAAGACTGTGTACTCCCCGCTTCGCATTGTAAGCAACAGAACCTTTAACGACGAGTTCATTAAATCGAGAATTCATAGCATAACGACCCGAAGGGATTTGAAAATCAGCATGATTAGCATAACTACCACCCAGCATCCAACGAAAACGATTTTTTGAAGACCTTGTTAAAATTCGAGTAACACCTCCCATTGTATTCGTTTGCGCCATCGTCTGAAAAGACAAGTCTTTTTCACCGCTTGGAGCGAAAGGTACATCCGTATAATGAATAACTCCACCCAAAGCATCTGCTCCGTACAATAAAGATGCTGGACCTTTAATCACTTCCACTGCACCGATCCCCAACTCAGCCATACCCATGCCGTGGTCTCCACCCCATTGTTGGCCTTCAATGCGCAATCCATTTACCAAGCTAACAATACGCATCCCTTGAAGTCCACGAATAACGGGTTTGGCAATCCCATTACCCAAACTCGATTGATATACCCCCGGTATTCGCGCGATGGCCTCACCCATATTAACGACAGGGATTTTGGTTAACTCAGATAATTTTCGAGTTTCAACATGAAAAGGATTTTGATTCTGTAGTTGAGTAGATGTTCCTGTTACCGTAATTTCTTGTAAATCGACGTGTTTAGATTGCAATTCTACATACCAGTCAGGTTGACTCGTGTCTATATCGATTAATGCTACTTGATATCCGCTTGCGGCAATTTTCAAACGTATTTGTTTAAATCCTGTCAGATTGAGTTGCACGACCCCATTCGAATCAGCGAGAACAGATAATTCCTGTTCGACCACAAAAACTGCAGCGTACGGAATTGGCTCTTTGGTTTCCTTATCCGCTATAGTCCCTTTAATTTGTTGCGCATGCATCCCTGAAATAGAGAATAAAAACATCAGCAAAAGACGAAACGGAATTGAATTAAACGCTTTACTCATAGAGGCCTATTTGAACACAAAGTTAATCTAATGCAATTATGTTGCAATAAAAGAATAAAAAAAACAGCCATCAAAAAATGATAGCTGTTCAACAATACCAAATTTAAGATTCAATTAAGGCCATTCAATGCGGGTAATGAAATACTGCATATCCACGCGCTCCAGAAAAAATTTCGGTCCACCGGGAATTGAGATAAAACGCTCAGTTTGCATGTAACTGGAAGGTTCACCATTTTCATCAACCAGTTCAATTTCTTGATTGAGGACAGTTAGTTCTGACAATTTACCATCCCAATTTTTCAAGGCCTTTAATTGTTTAGCATTCAGTGCTATTTTGCCGTCAAAACTTAATATCGGATCTGGATGCGCCCCTAGTATTTGCTTTAATTCTTGCAGCTTATCTAGTTTCAAGCACGCCAGAACAGACCGCAGATAAGGATCGGCATAAGCAGCCTCAGCATTTTTGATATAGTCTAAGTATTGTGCATGTTCTCCTCCTTGCTTCACCAAAAAGGCACATTTTACGGATTCATCCATAATCAGGGTAAAGTAATTGAAGCCATCTTCGAGCGAAAATGTTACTTGTGTTGAATCGCCAACCATTTTAACAGATAGTACATCCACTTTCTTGGATCTGGAAAAATTGTTCACGGGATCCTCCATGGTGTATCTGGTGTTAAAACAGGCAGATGGCATTTGAACCAAAGAAAAGTTATGCGCTCCTTTTACCTTAAACTTAAACTCTTTTTGTCCCACATTTACCGCTTGAATGGGTAAAACTGGAAGGTTCACCTGAGGAGCAAGAGGAATTAAAACAGGGAGGTGTTTAAATTCATCCATAGCAAGTGGTGAATCCAATAATTGATCTTGTGGTTTTTTAGGAAAATGAGAATATATCATTGCATGAGGATCCATATTGATCCATGTTGTATTTAATTCTGAGGTTTGATCTGCCAGATATAAATCGATTATAACCGGCGATTCTTTTAGCTCAACAACATTCCAAACATGTTCCTCACCTAATGATGCCAAGTAACGTATGTCAGCACGATAAAAACCAGATACTACTCTGGATTTAATCGACAAAAGCTCTAAACATTGTTTCAACGCACGTGCATACCCCTCCGCTTTTGCTGTACGTTTACCTCCTGCGAGCATCTCCTCTACCGTTTTTATCTCTAACACATTCGTTTTTGGTGCTTCAAGATCATAAGACAACGTTTTAGAAAGAAATTGCACAATAGACAGGTACTGCTCACGGTCTGTTTTAGCATCTCGTGTGACATATGTAACCACATCCTTCAATGAAATGAATTTTGCAGCATCTGCATTTGATACCAACAGGTCATCATCCAGTTGCATGAAAAAAGGTTTTTTAAAGCGCTGCTCTGAGGAGGAAAGTAAGGATTCCTTGGATTTGTTGAATAGCTTTATGAACCTATTGTCATATAATTTGCCATTATATACAAACTCACCGAACTTAAACTTTCCTGCAAACTCGATTTGATCAGGCTTCAAAAAATTAATCTTACCTGATTTTATAGTATAGGCACCTACATTTCGGCTAACTTCATGTTTCGATTTAGACAGATTCTCATAATTGATGTGTTCATAGGTTCCATCCGTGTAGACCCGCAACAGCTCGGTAGTTTTCGCTGTTTCTTTGCATACAAACACGTGCTTTAACTGCCCTACTGGCAAACTCCAATCATGATCTTTTTTTTCGGCAAAAGCAGGTATAAATACAGCCACTGAAGCCCAAAGGATTACTTTTCTCATTACAGTAAATTTTGAACATTAAGTAGCGTTATTTCATGTCGTTCGTTTAGATGATAACGAACAATTCCAAAAAATATAACAGGATGTGTTTAGGCAGTTTTCTTCACATTGACAGCTGTCCAGCCTTTAGGACCTTTTACGCGATCAAAAGTCACTTTATCATTTTCAATGATGTCATCAATGATACCCGAAACGTGTACAAAAATATTATCTTGATTCACGAGATCCTTTATAAAACCATAACCTTTAGATGCGTTGTAAAATGAAACACGACCTTGTAATGGCGCATCTTCTTCTGCATCTTCTCGTTTAGGGATTCCAATCTCGATATCTTCAGCATCCACCTCAATTTTACGTTTAGGATCTGTAGGTTCAGAGGTAATACGACCAAACTCATCAACATAAGCCATCATACTTTCAAGACCAGACTCTTTTGGAGTTGACTTCCGTTCTTGCTTACGCATGAGTTTCTCCTGACGTTTTTTCTGTTTGTTTTTTTGATTCTCTTTTTTGGAGAAAGTTTCTTGCGATCTGGCCATGATTTTTGGGTTTGATTTGGTTAAAACACATCATACCTGACAATCACAGATCATAAAATACAAGATGTTCGAATTTGATGTAAAGATAACCTAAAATTTCGAGACTTCGAAAAGCAACACATGAATATAGGAGTCAGAAGCTATATGAGTAAAAGTGGTGCTAAAAACTTTATTTTGTATTTTTCATTTTCAAAGTGAACCTATGAAACTAATCTACATCAATATCCTGACTTTTTTAATGCTTTGTATTCATTTATCCGCAGAATCTCAGACCGATCCTAACTCCCTAAAAACAAGGGATGGCGGAGAGTTTACCCTGAGTGTTACGGTGAACAATGAACTTATTCAAGGTGTTTACCGTGGTCAATACGTGAAACTCAAGGAAGAAGGAGAGAAAAAATTAATCGCTCATGGGCATGGATCAATTTTTGCACCAGACAGTTCGGTTTTAGTGCAAACGACTTGGAACTTAGGAATTCCTTCCGGTGCTTGTCACATAAATGCTGCAACATTTCGTTTCAAAGGTACCCTCAAAGACGGAAAGTTTACAGATTATGGAACGATAGAATTTTTATTAAACAACAGCATCAAATCGTTTTCCGGCAATTTCGAAAACAACTTACCAATTGGAAAAGGAAAGATAAACTATCAAAATGGCGATGAATATACAGGGGTAATTGATCAAAACTTCAACCGCGCTGGCGAGGGAATTTTGGTAAGAAAAAGTGGTTATACCTTCGATGGAGAATGGTTAAATAACATGGAAAATGGTCAGGGAAGTGGCAAATTTTCAAATGGAGACAAATTTGTTGGACAATGGAAAAACGGCAAACCTTTTGGCAATGGATTATTTAACTATGCAGACGGGAAAGTTTACAATGGAGCATTGCTTGATGGTGAACCTGGAGGATTTGGCGTGATGACCTTTACAAACGGTGATGTTTATAGTGGATCTTGGCTATATGGCAAATTCGAGGGTATAGGAACCATGAATTATGCTGCTGGTGAATATTATGAAGGTAATTGGAAAGCAAGCAGAAAACATGGGCAGGGTCTATCAATTAACCTATTCGGTGACACCATAAATGGCAACTGGGATAACAACAAACTAACTGGTCAAGCCACCATAAAATTCAAAAATGGAGACTTGTATGTAGGAAACATTACTGAAATGACAAAACAAGGGAAAGGCAAGTATCAGTGGTCTAATGGAAATGTTTATGACGGTGATTGGGTGGATAATATACAACAAGGTTATGGTATTATGCATTGGAACACCGGAGAGGTCTATGACGGTGAATGGGAAAATAATTTACCTCACGGAACAGGAATCAAGACGTTTGCAGATGGAAAAATAGAACAAGGCAAATTTGACCAAGGTGCTTTTCTTAAAGGGAATTTCAAATCTCAAGAATGGTTTTTATCCAACTTTGGAATATCGCTGGATGAAGGAATTTTCACTAAATCTCAAATAAATTATTTTGAAGGAATAACGTACAGTTTATCCCCATCGATCAGTGATGAAATTTTCACAGACAGCTATTTAACCAATTTCACTGACTTTGAACAAGAAACAAAACCCGGTTCTATTCGTCTAACAAAAAACGACGAGTCATACTCGAAAACCATGCTCATTTCTTCCAATTACATCATTTTGAGTTACCATCTATCAGCTGGATCCGATAAAGGAATGATCATTATTGATTTAAAAACAAACACATCATGGTCTGATGATTACTTTGCAACGGGGTTTAAATCTGCTCATGAACTTATGGTTCAATATGACTACTATGACGATTATCACATTTTTGAAACAGGCAGTTACAACATCAATACTCGAATTTACAAGATGTTTTCTCGAGAATAAAAACACGATTTCTAAAATTTGAACCTCCAAAACTGTTTACACTGTTCAGGAAACATAAAATTGTCGGTGTGTAAACATACTTTTGTAGAAGTTGTTATTCCACTGAAATCTAAATACAACATGAACAATACGAATATGACAGAACAGCACCCTATTTTACAAGACTTACATTGGCGATACGCGACAAAACAATTTGATGCTTCCAAGAAGATTGAAGCTAAAAACATTACCATCCTTGCTGATGTTGTTCGACTTGCCCCATCTTCATATGGACTACAACCATTAAAGTTGCTCATTATCACAGATCCATCCATCAGAACACGCTTGCAAGAAGCATCTTACAATCAGTCTCAACTAACAACAGCATCTCACATTTTTGTTATTTGTGCTAACGAAAATGTCACTGAAAAACACATCGATTACCACATCGACAACACATTAACTATTCGAGGAGGAGACGAAACAAAACTTCAGCATTACGGGGAGTTTTTAAAAAAATCCATGTCAAAATTATCCGCAGAAGAGCAATTGAATTGGACAAGTAAGCAAGCCTATATCGCATTAGGACACCTACTTCATGCCTGTGCTCAATTAAGAATTGATGCGACACCCATGGAAGGCTTTGAGCCAGACAAATACATCGACATTCTTCAATTAAACTCAAAAAAATTAAAACCCATTCTGACCATACCGTTGGGATACCGTTCCGAAAACGACCATCATCAAAACTCCGCAAAAGTGAGAATTCCTGCGGCAGACTTCATTGATTGGTACTAATACACAAAGTTGTTCCTTCGATCTTCTTATTCAAGAATCCTGAAATGAATAGACTTTTCGGAAAAGTCGGGATAAATTAATTTTATAAAAAAAGGTGCTTCAGTCTTATTAAGAATGGGGATTGAAACAACATGGTCATTTGCCCAATCATGATCTTGAAAAAGTAGTTTTCCTTCACTATCGAAAACACTTAACAAGCATGCTGAATGTGGTGATTTTACCACTAAATCACAAAAGGTATCTGGTTGATTTTATTTAATGTCAAAGGATCCTCATAATGTTTTTGAAAAGTATATCCCCCATTGGTTTTTGAATCAAGGTATATTTTGTCACCTTTAGACAATGCAAGATTTTTCAAAGTAGTTGGTAAATCGTTTACATACGTGTAACTATTCCCGACAAATAGTACAGAAATTGAATCCTGCGCAAAAGCAAAGTTGAATATACAAATCCAAGCAATTAAAATGTTTTTCAGCAGTCAATTTTAATATAAATGACTAGTTTAGTTTGATTTTGGTTGCCAAAACTTAACGCCAATGCGCCCTCAAACTTGCATCCCTGTAACGATCAAACTTTTTATATGCGTGTTACTTGTATTTACGACAAGTTCCTTTTCATGGTCTCAACTGAATTTTTCTCAAACAAGTTCACCACCCGTTTATCACGGTAATGCGTTATTGTCTTACCCGTTTGCAGGAGGGCTGAATTTACCGCAATTCTCAACAATTGATATCGATTACGACGGTGATGAAGATGTTTTCATTTTCGATCGATCTGCAGATTTACCTATAATTCTCCAACGCAATTCCTGCGGTTCTACTCCATGTTTTACGCCGCTTTTCAATGCGCACACGCGTTTCCCTGAAGATTTAAATTATCGCGTTCAACTTGTTGATTACAACAAGGACAACAAAAAAGATATTTTCTGCTACGGCATAGGGGGAATCAAAGTCTATGAAAATTGTGGTAATGCGCAACTTGGGGTACAGTGGAAACTCACAAAAAAACTCCTCTATTCAGATTATGAAGGATTAAACCTGAATTTGTATGTGTCGTCTGCTGATATACCTGCAATTGAAGATATAGACAAGGATAATGATATGGACATTCTGACATTTTCGTTAAATGGTGATCATGTCGAATACCACCAAAACCTAAGTCAAGAATTATATGGCCACAGTGATTCACTTGTATTTAAATTAAAAAATCGTTGCTGGGGGAAATTTCGAGAGGACTTAAGTTCGAGTTTGCTTTATTTAAACGATAATTCATCCGTTTGCACCACTTCAAATGTATCTTCACCTCATAAAATCAAACAAGAAGCCAAACATGCTGGTTCAACTTTGTTAGCCTTGGACATCGACCATTCTGGTGTCATGGATTTAATTGTTGGTGACATTTCTGGACCGAACCTAAGCCTGCTGATCAATAGCGGAACCACGGTAAATTCAAATTCTGCCATGAATTCTGTTGACCCAAGTTTTCCTTCAAACTCTACCCCCGTTAGCGTAGATTACTTCCCTGCTGCATACCTGATAGACCTTGACTTCGATGCAAAAAAAGACCTTGTAGTAGCTCCAAATGCAAAAAACTTATCCATGAACACAACAAGCGTTCATTTCTATAAAAATATTGGAACTGCAGATTCACCTGTTTTTTCGTTTCAATCAAACAACTACTTGCAACGCGATATGATTGACCTTGGATCTGGCAGTATTCCTCATTTAGTAGACATTGATAATGATGGTGATTTAGATTTATTCATTTCAAATGACTATGAATACTTCTCTACCAACACGAAGAAATCATATGTTAGTTTTTATAAAAATATCGGAACAGCTAGCAATCCCGTTTTCAAGCTGTTTGATGCTGATATTCAAAATTGGTCAACAGCTGGTTTTGGTAATCACTTTTCCATTGCATTTGGCGATATCAATGGTGATGGATTTCAAGATATTTTACTCACTAAAGAGGACGGATCAAACTATTTTCTTCTGAACACAACAAATAATGGTGCTATCCCGACATTTAATAATCAAGCGAATATGCTTTACGATAATCTACAACAGCCCATTAACAAAGGAGCTTATTCATACACACAATTAATAAACTTAGATGAAGATCTTGACTTGGATTTAGTGATTGGAAAAAAAGATGGCACACTTTCCTATTACCAAAACACAGGCACAACAACGAATCCAATTTTCACATTCATCACCGATAAATTAGGTAATTTAACTGTTGCCACTAATCAAGTTGAAGGTTTAGCAAAACCGTGTTTCACCCGAATAAATGGAGACCTCGTACTTCTTGTTGGAAAAGCCGATGGAAAAATAGCCTATTACACCAACATCGTTTCATCTGGTTCAATAAATTCAAGTTTTAACTTAGTCAGCACAAAATTAGACAACCTCTTTTTGGGCTCTTCCACCTCGCTTGCGACAGGTGACCTAGATCAAGATGGCAAGATCGACATGCTGGTAGGCAATGAATTAGGAGGTTTGATTCATGTAGAGCAGGACCCAACATTAGCTGTGGATCATTCAAGTTTATCTCCAAAAATAGAAATCAATGTCTCTCCAAATCCTGCTGTGAAATATGTAAAAATCAATTGTAATGAATACCGAGAAATTGATTGTAAGGTATACAATGAATACATGCAACTCCTTTATGATAGTCCATTTTGGAATAATCTGAACTTGGATGTAAGTTCCTTTGCCTCTGGAATGTACATCTTACAATTCGAACAAAATCATCAAATCATCAAACAAGAAAAACTTGTAATTCTGAACGAATAAATTAATAGGTTAATCTCCCAATACAACCTGTATATTTTTCTGGAATCGAAACTTGAGGCTCCTCTTGAAATAATCCGAATAGTGTAGAACCGCTTCCAGACATTGCAGCATAAATTGCCCCCTCTGCATAGAGTTCCTGTTTCAGCAAAGCCAAAGCGGGGAATTGATTAAAAATATGCGTCTCAAAATCATTCGTTAATTTATCCTTCCAAGTTGAAACAGGTAATTTTAAAACATCTACTAATTTATGTTCTCCGCAATTGAATTGTACACCGGCATAAGCCATTGGCGTACTGATGTGTATTCCTGGATTAATCAGTTTTATGTAATACCCCGATAAATCAAGATCTACTGGAGAAAGCAACTCCCCTCTTCCATATGCCAATTGAGGTTGAGCCTGAATAAAAAACGGACAATCACTTCCTAGTTCCGCCGCCAATTTCTCAAGTTCTGTCACGTCGATATTCAACTCAAAAAAATCAGACAAACCTTTCAGCACATAGGCAGCATCAGATGAACCTCCTCCAAGACCGGCACCCATAGGAATATTCTTTTTAAGAATAATCTTTACCGGACCTATACCGAACCTATCACGCATTAACTCATATGCACGAACACACAAATTTGACGAATCGCTCCCGGGGATACTCATGCCCAGCTGTTCGAATGTAAATGCTGTATCATATAAAATTTCAATAACATCGAACCAAGGGACGGGGATCATACAGGTTTCCAATTCATGATAACCATCCTCACGTTTGAACAGCACATGTAAACCCAGATTGACTTTTGCGGGGGCAAATAATAACATCAAACAAAAGTATAAAAGAGTTCTATTTTTCGTAACTTCGCCACCGCAAAATAAAAAAGTATGTCAGTATATTTAGATTTTGAAGAACCACTCAAAGCACTTGAAGAACAAATTGTTCAAACAAAAGAAATTGGCTTAACTACTGAGGTAGACATGACCGATAAAATTCAAGAACTTGAGAAGAAATTACAAGATAAAACCAAAGAAATATTCTCAAATCTTACGCCATGGCAACGTGTTCAATTATCAAGACACCCAGATAGACCTTACACATTAGCCTACATCAATGCAGTGTCAAATGGCACATTTCAAGAGTTACATGGTGACCGAAGTGTAAAAGATGATAAGGCAATGGTTGGTGGCTTTGGTCTACTTGATGGTAAAACCGTGATGTTCATCGGTCAGCAAAAAGGGATCAATACAAAAATGCGCCAATACCGTAACTTCGGAATGCCAAATCCAGAAGGATACCGAAAGGCATTGCGACTAATGAAGTTGGCCGAGAAATTTAATAAACCCATAGTTACCTTCATTGATACTCCTGGTGCATATCCAGGATTGGAAGCTGAGGAACGCGGCCAAGGGGAGGCAATTGCGCGCAATATCTATGAAATGATGCGCCTTAAAGTTCCTGTAATTTGTATAATCATCGGTGAGGGTGCTTCAGGTGGAGCTTTAGGAATTGGAGTAGGTGATAAAGTAGTGATGTTAGAGAACACATGGTATTCAGTAATTTCACCAGAGTCTTGTTCATCTATTTTATGGCGTTCGTGGAACTTTAAAGAAACTGCAGCTGACGCATTAAAGTTGACTTCTACTGACATGAAGAAAAACGGATTAGTGGATGATGTGATTAAGGAGCCCTTAAATGGTGCACACAGAAGTCAAGACGAAATCTTTGCAACGGTCAAGAAATCAATAAAAAAATACTTAAAGGATCTAGAAGAACAAAATCCAGAACAACGCATCAATGATAGAATTGAAAAATTCTGTAAAATGGGTGTTTGGAAATAATTTACTTTCAAAATCTCTAAAAACGTGATCAAAAACTTATTTGGTCACGTTTTTTTTTTACCTTTTGTTTTTGTAAAAATTAGAATCTTACAGATTTAGTTAATTTTGCGAATTTAACGTTGAACAACTATGTTTAAATCCTTTATCACCACCATTTTCATTGCCTCGTCATTTATTGTTTTTGGTCAGGTATCTCAGCGCGTAACAGGTACACTGATAGATCAGAAAACTGAAAAGCTCTTGGATGAGGTTGAAGTTTCACTTGAAAACAAAAAAACACACCAACGTTTTGATGTTGAAACAGATGAAAATGGCCGATTCAATTTCTCTAAAATTCCACTTGGCAAATATGAGTTCCATGTTTCTGATAAGGATTATGTGGACAATCACTTTCCGATAGAGTTAACAACCGAACATACCGATAACTTCACATTTGGAAGTCCAATTTCGGCTAAATTAAAAGTGTCATGGTTATTTAATTGGGGAGATTATAAAGGTGTAGAACATTATTGGTCTCATTTCACGGGTAAGGTACTTTTAACTATCTACGGACTTTGTTTGCTTTTAGTGTTCTTTTACTCAATCATGCAATTATCGTTAGCGATTACCTACGCCAAAACGAAAAAGAGACTTAAATCAAATCCGAAACCTGAACCCATGTTTGATCCTTCAACAGCACCTAAGGTGACCGTTCAGTTACCGATGTTTAATGAGCTTTATGTTGCAGAACGGATTATTGAAACCATTGCTAAGTTTGACTATCCTCGAGATAAGTTTCAAATTCAAGTATTGGATGATTCAACCGACGAATCGAAAGATGTGATTGCTAAAAAAGTAGCAGAACTAGCTGCAACAGGTTTAAATATTCAACATATCCATCGCGTAGACAGAACTGGATACAAAGCCGGGGCTTTGGATGCTGCAATGGATCAAGTTGAAGGTGAATTCATCGCTATCTTCGACGCAGATTTCATTCCAGACCCCGACTTCTTAATAAAAACAGTTCCGTATTTCAATGATCCAAAAGTGGGTGTTGTACAGACCAGGTGGGGTCACTTAAACAAATCATATAGTATCTTAACTGAGCTACAAGCTTTTGGTTTAAATGGACACTTTGCCATTGAACAAGGTGGACGAAATGCAGCAGGGCATTATATTAACTTTAATGGTACAGGTGGTTTGTGGCGTAAAACATGCATTGAAGATGCAGGAGGCTGGGAACACGATACATTAACAGAAGATTTAGACTTGAGCTACCGCGCACAAATCAAGGGTTGGAAATTCCAATACCTAGAGGACGTAATTGCCCCAGCAGAATTACCGATAACAATTTCAGCACTTAAAGGACAACAACACCGTTGGATGAAAGGAGGTGCAGAATGTTTTGTTAAAATGTGGAAAACAATACTTACGGCAAAAAATGTAAAATTAGCAGACCGTGTTCATGGGCTTTCACACTTATTCAATTCATCTGTATTTGTTTTTATCTTGACAATTTCACTGTTAAGTTTACCCATTTTACATGTAAAAGATAGCTTTTCAGATTTGAATTACATTTTACAATACATGGCTGTATTTATCGTAAGTACTATTTTCTTAATGTACTATTATTGGAACTCATACCGCGATAAAACAGAGCAAACACTCAAAAGTTTCTTCCGATTTGTTGGACGTTTTTTCCAATTTTTGGTGGTTTCGATGGGGCTTTCATTGAGTAATACTGTGGCTGTAATTGAGGGTTATCTTGGCATCAAGAGTTCATTTGTACGTACACCTAAATTCAATGTTGCTAAGAAAAGTGAATTTAAGGGGAACAAATACGACAAAAAATCATTGAACATCATCAATATTCTAGAAGGATGTTTAATGGCTCTTTTTGGCTTTACTGCTGTTAATCGTGCTATTTACGGTGACTTAGGAATGGTTCCTTTCCACCTGATGCTTGCATGTGGATATGGAGTTATCTTCTTTTCAACCTTGAAAGAAGTTCGAGAATCAAACAGGGCTTAATTTATTTTTTTTCAGGAACAGGATCGTAACCACTTCCACCACGAGGATGGCATGAAGCGATTCTTTTAATACCTAAGTATAGGCCTTTTACAGGGCCCCATACTTGTAAAGCTTGTATCATATAAGTTGAACAGGTTGGAGTATACCTACATGTTGGTGGAAAAAGTGGGGAAATTAAGTATTGGTACAATTTAACCACAACAACCAGCGGTAACGTAAGTAATTGATAAATGCGTCGTTTCATGATGATTAAAAATTGGTACAACACGAATATAAAGAATTATCCAGACCCAAGATTGTTGTATAAATTGTTAAACTCATCAAATAAACGTAACTTGTATTCTATTTAAGAAAATCATGAAAACACTTGTTATTTGTTTTTCAAGTTTTGTTCTTATGTGTTTTTATTGGTCTCCGTCAAACACGGCTAAAACGGAACAACCAAAAAAATCTCATCCAACTGATGGCTTAGTAAGCCTAGATAATCTTTTTCAAGAAAACTGGCATGTATTACCCCAACCGATTTTTTGGAAAGACATCATGTTTCTGAGTCCAGATTCATGTCTGATCAATATTGCTAAAAACAGGAAAGTTCTACTCAGAATGTCTGTACAAGAATGGAATAAACAAACTGAGGATGCCAAACTGCTTTTCAAAGATTCTCTCCGCAAACAATACGGTTTAGAACTAACGGATAAAATCAATGTTACCACAGGCAAAAATGATTTCTACAAATTTGACTTAGTTTACCCGACCATTCCAAAAGGGGTTGCGGTATTCAGAGAAAACAATGTAGACCCCTGGTATGCTCAAGTTATCTTAATGATTGAAAGTCCTGGTCAATTGAAAAAGTCAATATCTGGAGCATATGGTGCATTTCAATTGATGCCCGGGGTAGCAAGAAGTCATGGACTAACAGTTAATCAACATATCGATGAACGTGAAGATTTTGACAAATCAGCAAAAGCTGCTAGTCATTTAATTTCGACAGTTTGTATTCCAGAGGCAAAAAAAATATTGAACGCTCATCACCTAACTTATAACGAGGAAGATCTTTGGTTCCGATTATTTGTTCTGCACGTGTATCATGCTGGTGCAATTAATGTTCGAGCAGTAGTTAATAAAATCGCTCCTACATCAGGTGGACAACAATTAATTTGTGACATGTGGCAAACACAAGCAGGAAACTTTGGAAATAACTCGCAAAATTACACCCAACTTGCACTAGCATCGCAACTTGTTCTGAGCGATTTAATTGCAGCCGATCAAAAAAAATGATACGAATAAGTTATTTGCATCATTCTGGAAATGTCTCAATGTTCGACTTAAGCTAAATTGCTATTTTCTTGGCTAGATCATTGAGTGCTGTTTGTATGACTTCATAGAGCACATTGTTTTGATTTTTCAATTGAACTACCAGCTCACCATGCTCATTGGTCATGTGAAATTTAATTGATTTGATCAACCTTAAATAAGGTGTGGCTTCAGATACTTCAAACTGATTGGTGTTCAATTTAGCCAAATCCACAAATACATCTAGTCCATGCTGTCCGAATTCATCACCACAATCCGGTAACAGAAGTTCCCCATCATTACTATTTTTCGATTCACTGTAAACACTTATTCCACTTGGTTTCAGTTTGACTCCTGGAACAAATCCATTCAATACACTTTTAGATTGACTCGCAATACGATTTCCCTTAGGTTCCAATCCAATAAAACCATTCATCGACGATAATCCTTCGGTTAATCCTTTCTCACCTAAAACTACCAAACCGAATTGCCCTGTAAACAAAGAAGACATTGAATCCGTAGCTTTAATCGGGATACCAAATAATTGAACCAATCCTGAAAATGACTCTTTTATTTGAATTAACGAATTTGGATCAATGGAAGAAATAAAGCCCTCGAGTTTATTAAAGTCAATATTCATAGAAACACCCATTCTTGCATTTCCCGAGCCCAAATGATCAGCTAATTCCAAGGGTTTGTCTTCTCGCTCAATAAACATCATATCACGAAGCTTGTCGTTCAATAATTGATCCAATTCTATGCGAAACTCTCCATCTTCGAAATGAAAAGAACAACCCACATAGGAATTGGCTACTAAACGTTTTAATGCTTTTTGACTGTTTCCTGTTAATTGATTCAATGCAGTATTTGAGGTAGAATACAGATTCTGAAGTGATACGCCACAAGCAATATCTCCTTCTTTACTCAGTATTTCATCAACCTTTTCTGATTGACTTAGCAAGTTACATTGATTATAAATACGAGTCATGGATTTGTACGAATGATTTCTTTCTTGAAACGTCAGTATGGCCATAGACTCGGTTATACCCAAACTAAATCCACGTTGAGTATCTTCGACATAATTAACTTGGTTGATCTCATTTAAATCGTACCCTTGTCGCGTCACTGAATTTATTAAAGAATCTTTATTTAATACGTCCATAAATAGAACAACCTGTTTCGGGCTTCCATCACGTTCAAATGGGCCGCTACAAGTAAAATAAATGGGTGATTCTAGATTAATTCCTGCTGAAATAGATTCAATATAGGATTTAGCGACAGGACCAATCTTTGAGAAACTCTCTAATTTCGATTTCTCAATCAACGAACTTAAATCAACTTTACCGAAAACAGATACATCCTGCTGTGAAGTAATATAAGAAATGACTTTGTTCTTTAATTCTTCTGAACGTGAAGAACATCCTTGAAGAACGATACTAGATACAATAATACCAAGAAGTATAGCAATAGGTATCCTCTTTTTGTTTAATAAAATCATAATACTTTTTAACCTAGGTCATAGCATATAGTATGCCAAGATAATTAATTTTGACTATGCACTTCATTGAACCCTTTTACGGATGGAGAAATTTATATATTTCGTCGGAAGATCCACATTCACCATTATATGGTAGAACTTATAGTGAATTTCATTTCGAAAACACCATTTACAATTTCTATATTCATCCGCAATGGGATCAAATAGGTTCTGACACCTTGTTTCTCAAAATTCTATTTGTTGATTATGATGAGCAATATTTAATTCTTGAATTCATTGGAGAATGGAATGATGCCATAGAAAACGACATTATGACCCTTAAGAGGGACATAATTGAGCCCTTCCTCAATCAAGGAATTAATAAATTCATACTTATCGGTGAGAACGTGTTGAACTACCACTATTCGGACGACTGTTATTACGAAGAGTGGTTTGATGACGTTGAAGAAGGTTGGATCGCGTTAATTAATTTCCATGATCACGTAATCAAAGAATTTGAACGCATAAACGTAGACCAGTATTTTGTTATGGGTGGTGAACTAGAAGATATTGAATGGCGTACCTACCAACCTGCTCAATTCTTTAATAAAGTAAATGACTTGGTTACTAAACGCCTGAATTAAGATAAAATTCAATTATTTTTTTTCCCTTGGCTAATCCAACATGAAAATTGACTCACGATCGAATCAGGTAGAGCAGGTCCTCCAAAAGGCATCAAAATAGCACCCGATCCCGTTAACGAATTTAATATGTGGTTCGCATGGTTGGAAACAGCGTTATAATCCACATTGCCCTGAACATCAATCAAAGTAGGCTGTGTGGAAGCATCATGACAACTTATACAATGCTGTTCTAACATGGGTTTGATTTGGGTTGAGAATTTTATTTCAGTAAGGCAATTGGATGCCAACACCTTATCTTTTCGACAACTCTGCATACCAAGTATTACCAATCCCAAGATTGTAGCTGAGAGAAATAGTTTCATGATTTAACAAATAATGGTTTGAATGTCATCCAACTTAAAGAGGGAATAAAACTTAACGGAATTATAAAACCTTTATAAAAATCTTTCATCAATTCTGTATCAGCGTTTGAAAAAGTTGGATCATCTGATTTAAGTACAATAAAAATCATACCAATTGCGTATAAACTTAACAAGAATGACACACCAAAATCTGCCCATTTAACTGATAAAAATCTTCTGAATAGGATATAGATTAACCCTCCAGCCATACAAACTGACAAATTGGAAGTCAGTATTTTAATAAAGCCAGCCGCTTCCGAAAAATCAACTATTACCTTGCAATAAAACGAAACGTAGATAAACGACACAACCGTTGAAAAAATTGCCGCAACAGCACTTGAGATAAAAACTTGCTTATTCATTATTTCTTTGTTAGTGGTAAAGTGTATGAAACATTCATCACGTTTGGAACGGACTCACTTTCCTTCCCTACTTTATACTCGATTCTATTTACACCGAAACTTCCAGAAAAAGTTAGATCATTTCCACTTTTAACCAATTTAGCAGGAATTTTTTTCTCTTTAGTAATCCCTTTAATTGTTAGTTTACCTGTGATCGAATAAGCATCGCCAGATTTTTCAATTTTAGTTGAAACAAATTCAATAGATGGGTATTTTGGTGCGTTAAACCATTCAGAAGTCTGCGCCTTCTTATTCATCATTCCATTTCCCGTAGACAAGGATGATACGGGAATTTTCAAATTAAATTTACTGCCAGCCAAATCTGCTTCTTCGAACTTTACAGTTCCATTGATTTCTGTAAAAGACCCACTTGGATCTTTACTTTTAAATGCAATAGAGTGATTATCTTTAATTTTATAATCATCAGCATTTACAGCATACATTCCTGATGTCAAAACAAGGGACGCCATAACCAAGGGATAAAATAATTTTCTCATACTGTAATTTATTAACCTTTTTCAAATTTTCTACCGATACAAAAACCTATCCTAAATTGTCCTTTACCCCATTTTTCAATTGTGTAAGGAATAAATTGAACCTCACCAAAACCTGAGGAATTGGTTAGAAACACATTAAAGGTATGCCCGAAAGTAACCCAATCGTATGAAATAGAGGAACTTGAGGTATATTCAGTTCGAAGACCATCTTTAGGGAAGGCTTGAAAATGTTCAAACAAAATACCTGCTTTAGAATTTAATGGAATACGAATTGCCGCTCCAGCAGCAAATAAGTCATTCTGATCAGTGCTGCTAACATAGTTACGATGCACCCATGTTGGTGACAAAGCAATAGTAAATTTATCCATGATTTTTCGGGCCATGACAAGCTGCATACAATAACTCAATCTATGCTCCCAATTTGGAAAAGCATTTACCTGGGTCAAATCATTACTGGCCTTCATATAGGAGTAAGTGGTTGTCCCCAATAATGCCAATGAAATTGGTGAACCTTTCTTTTGTTGGTCAAGAATTCTAAATTTCATAAAACCGTCCAACAACGAGCGATAAGGTGCCCCGGTGCCCTTTGACCGACCTACACCAATCATAAATTTGTCCGTTAAACCGTATTCAAATCCCAATCTGATATCAGTAGAATTGTCAAGACCAAACATCGTTTGAACACCACCATTTTGGCCAGCAATATCTCCGAATTTATGTTCCACTCGAAAATCAAGCACACCCTTTCGTAGAGTATGTGTAGAATGACCATTAATGATTCGTGTTGACTCAAAAACACCTTCAACAGTATTGGTGTCTTCACTGTACTCATATAAACTCTCAGATTCATATGAAATTGTATCCGTCTGACAATAGCTCTGTGAGAACAATATCAAACAAAAAACTATTAATTTGAAATTCATGTTACCAAAGTATATTTTATATTACAAACAAAAACATGATGTATATCAATATTATGAATTTTTTTTTGCCCAAATTTGGTTCTTAAATTAGGACATATGGATCAATTCAACCTATTGAAACAATTTTCAGAAGAAACAAAACAAAAACTTAGTACGATTGAATTTGAAGTAGAATCGGGAAATGGCTTAATTGTTCTTACAATGAATGCGAATAAAAAAATCAAATCATTAAAAATAAATGCAGATCTAAAAATCGTCGATAAAGAAGATCTTGAAGACCTCATGACGATTGCGCTTGAAAGGGGATTGAGTAGGGCAGAAGAAATAAGTGAACAGGAACTAAAAAAAACACTAGGTAATATCCTTCCAGGTTTATGATCACGAAGAGTGTAGTAAGATCACTGTATCTCGAAAAACGTAAAAATCTATCCCGCCATCAGCTGAACGACTGGTCAACCTCTATTTGTGATCAATTGTTTTCAACGTTTCAGTTTACAAATAAACATATTAGTCTATTTCTACCGATTGAAAAATACAACGAAATAAATACTTACCAGATATTAAAAAAAGCAATGGCACAAGGTTCCAAAGTGAGTATTCCTGTAACAAAATGGGAAGAACAAACTATGGAACATATACTTTACCAAAACGAACAACAAATTGAGATCAATAGCTTTGGTATACCTGAACCCATCTACGGTGAAAATACACCTACTGAATCAATCGACTTCTTTATTGTACCACTAATTATTTTTGATGAACAAGGTAATCGTGTAGGATATGGAAAAGGATTTTATGACCGCTTGTTATGTCAAGCATCAGCAAACGCCATAATTATTGGTATTTCATTTTTTGAAGCAGTACCTCTAATAGGAACAGAATCTTCGGACATTTCCATGCATTATTGCATCACACCGAAAAAAATCTACAATTTTGAGAAACAACAAAAACCAAGGTAAATACCATTTATTAATAATATTTCTACTTGTACCATTAATATTATTGATTGGCCTTTCTACTCATTGGATTTATCCGATTATTTTCTTTTTATTTTCATTAACCCTTACTATTCTTGTTTTTCGAAATAAATCGTAAATTTAGATACTACTAGGCAGGAATGTACCGATATGTCATCATATTAATTATTTGGATCTTATCTACTTCTGTTTTATACAAACCAACTACGGAAATAAGAGGTGTTTTTGGTGTGAAAGTATCTTTTCAAGCGAATGCACAACTTCTAACTTATGTGTGTTACATATATAATGGTCGAGCACTTACCAATAAGCGATATTTAACCCAACGTGAATTCCTTTATTTCGCAAGTGGCACATGGCCATCTATTTACAATCAAGAAAGGCGAAATTTATTTGCTGAAAAAGGACTCCCTTGTGGCATTTTTAAAGACTCTATTTCAAAACAAGAAGTATCACAATGCATTCCATTGGATTCATTATGGAAACTTCGATTTTCAACATTCCCCTACCGTGAATCAAATGAGTCTGGTTGGTCGTCTCAAATGTATAAACCATCTACAAGTCAAGCACAATTCTTATACAGCACATATGCCGTTAAAGATGTTGATGCTGATTTCTTTTTAGATGATAACCTGTGGAGGCTTTTACAAGACGTTCAGAAAAAAGATTGGGTAGAACAATATAAACACCTTTAATCTAGAAAAATGAAGATTAAAAGTGAAGGCTTTTACCACAAATCATTCATTTAATTCTCACTCACACAGCTACGATACTGTCTTATTTTATAATTAGGTTTTATTGAGAGGAACCTTCAACGTGTATACATCTTCTTCATTAAGGGATTCAAAATGTAAGATCTGACAC
>Ga0172373_10003720_pt1 | contig 21991 bp, 13 predicted proteins | sample Lak10m_2_FD_114546 | JGI IMG/M metagenome (GOLD analysis project Ga0172373, IMG submission 114546) | Freshwater microbial communities from Kabuno Bay, South-Kivu, Congo - kab_092012_10m | ecosystem: Environmental > Aquatic > Freshwater > Lake | place: Democratic Republic of the Congo...
AACCGCTGAAGGTGACGCTGGCGTACACGGATGTCCCGGGGCTTCCGGCGGCGATTCCGGCGCTGGTGAACGACCTGGATCTGGAGGTGATTTCACCTGCGGGTGTCCTGTATCGCGGGAACGCCTTTGCCGAAGGGGAGTCGACGCCCGAGACCCCGCTGGGCGATCGCATCAACAACGTCGAAGGCGTGCATCTCGCGTCGCCGCCGTCCGGTGAATGGATCGTGCGTGTGCGTGGGGTGAACGTCGTTCAGGACATCCGTCGTCGGGCCGGCACCGTGGCGCAGGATTTCGCGGTGGTGGTTTCCGGGCAGTTGCCGGAGCCAGGCGAAGGGGTGTTGTCGTGGGACCGCGGGGCCTTCCAGGTTCCGTCGACGGCGACGGTGCGGTTGCTGGATGACGGGCTCCGGGGGCAATCGATGGCGACGGTGCGGTTGCTGGCGGGGAATTCGACGAACTCGGTCACGCTCACCTTGCGGGCGACGGCAGCGCCGAACCAGTTCACGGGATCGGTGATGCTGATCAGTGGTCCGGCGGGCGCGGGCCAATTTCGGGTCGCGGACGGCGACGTGCTGCGGGCGGTTTACACGGATGCCCAACCGGCGGGATTGCGCGAGGCGCAGGCCACGATCGACAATGCGCCACCGGGGATCTCGGACGTGGTGACGCTGGCCCAGTTTGGTCGGGTGAACATCCGGTGGCTCGCGAGCGAACCGTCGACGTCGCGGGTCTATTTCGGCACCACCAACGCGGTGACGAATGTCGTGGAGGACCTGGCGTACCGGACGGCGGCGCGGCTGGAACTGCCGGCGCTGGAGCCCGGAAACACCTACTTCCTGCGGGTGGTCGCCACGGATCGCGCGGGCAACAGTGCCACGAATGACAACGGCGGGTTCTTCCACCGGGTGGTCGCGCCCCGGCCGGCCACCGCGCTGCTGGTTTACACGCCGGAAGCCATCTTCACGGAGTTGCTGGCCGAGACGCCGTATCCGGGGATCGAGACGTGGACGTCCACGCTGGATTCCCTCGGGATCGAGTACGAGGTCTGGGACACGGCGGAAAGGGGCATCGCTCCCACGGCCGAACAGTTGAAGCTGTACCGGTTGGTCCTGTGGCGGCCGGAGGAATTGCAGGCACCGCCGCCGGGCATCCTGGCCGCCATGTCCGGGTACATGGCGGCGGGTGGTTCCCTGTTCGTGGCGTCGTTCGACCTGCTAACACGGTTGAAAGAACTGAACCAGACGGCGTTCTCGGTGGAGACGCTGAAGGTGGCCTCGTTCCAGGAGGATTTCGGGGCCGTGCAGGTGACCTCGGTGCCTGGCGATCCGGTGGGTTCGGGAGCACAGGTGGACCTGGATTACTCGGAGTTCCCAAGCGGATTCCTGATCGATATCCTGGGCATCGTGTGGGAGACGGGACCGGACTCGCTCCAACTGTCGACCAACGCCGCCCCGGTGTTCGTGCAGGAGGACGGTCGGATCGTGGGGTTGCGCTATCCGCGGACGGGACAGGATGGGGTGGGCCGGTTGGTCTATCTGTCGTTCGCGTTGGAAGCCTTGCCCGCGGGAGCGCCGGCACCGAACAACCGCGCGACCGTGCTGGGCAATGCGCTGGAGTTCCTGATTCCCGGATTGCAGGGCTTGTCGACGGTGGCCCTCAGCAGCGACGCGTTCACGGTGCCGGGATCCGGGACGATCGAGGTCTCCGATTTCCAGCGGTCGCCTGAGCCCTTCGTGGAGGTGACGATGACGACGAGCACCTCACCGACGCCGTCGGTGGTGGAGTGTTATCAGACACCGGTGCGCGGGGTGTTCCGTGGTCGGTTTGTGCTCCAGCCTCCGGTCACGGCGGGGCCTGCCGGGGATCCGCCGCCGGTACCCGGGGCCCCGACGCGTGTGGCCGCGCGGCATGGAGATGCCGTTGAAGTGCGTTACGCCGGATCGGCGGGACGAGCGATCGTCACGACCGCGCGTGTGGACACGGTGGCGCCGAAGCTCACGGGACTCGTCGTCGAACCGGCCTACAATGAAGCCATCCTGCTGTGGGAAACGGACAAGTCGACGGACGCCTTGGTGCGGTTTGGCGAGGCGGGAGGCGACGAGACCTTCCTGACGCGGACGGCGTACTCGGCAGAGATCGGCGGGTCGCATGAAGTCCTGATCAAGGGGTTGGTTCCCGACCGCCTCTATTACTTCGTGATCAGCAGTCGCGATTCGGCGGGGAATGTCGGGACGGACAACAACGGCGGGAAGCTCTACACCTTCCGGACGTTGAAGCCGGTGACGCCGCCGTGGCTGGATGATCTGGAGAACGGTTACGAAGGCTGGGCTGTGTACGATGATGATTCGGTGCTGGTGGGCGGCGGTGACGACGAGGACGAAGGCGGCGGGGGATTCGCGATCTCCGGTTGGGCCTACGGCACGCCGCAGAATCGGCATGGCGTGGAGGCCCACAGTGGCGACAACTGCTGGGGAACGAATCTGGGCGGTGCGGACGTGGACTTCGCGATCACCGACCTGATCTCGCCTGCGGTCAGCCTCGTGGGCGGCAACCGCGCCCGGTTGACCTTCTGGCACCAGTTCGATTTCTCGACACCGGAGGACGGTGGCGATGATGAGTTCGGGGACCTCACGATCGAGGCGGCGCAGGTGGCGGTGTCCACGGATGACGGGGCGACCTGGCGCGCTGTCTACGCGAATCTGGAGGAAGCCACGGACGGATGGGTGCAGGAGTCGCTCGACCTGACGCCCTTCCTGGGGCAGGTCGTCCGGTTCCGGTTCAACTACCAGATGTTCGCGTTCACCTCGCGGGATCGGTTGGGGTGGTTGATCGACGACGTGGGCGTGGAGATGACGACCGTGGGCGAGACAGGCCTCGTCGTGACGAACAACCTGGCCCAGGCGCGGTTCGTGGTGACGGGAACGACGAATTCCTGGGTGGGCGAAGGAACGTCATGGCGCACCAACCTGCCGTCGGGGGCGTACACCATTTCCTGGGCGCCGGTCCGGTTCTACCAAGCGCCCGCGACGCAATCCTTCCAGGTGGGCGGCGGCACCAACCTGACCGTGGTGCGCGGGACGTTCGGCTTTGCCGACGCCAACGCGAACGGCATTTCGGATCCGTGGGAGACGCGCTACTTCGGAGGGTTGTTGACCACGCCAGCCACCGGCGACCGCGATGGCGACGGCGCGAGCGAGCGCATGGAGTTTCAGTCGGGGACGGATCCCACGGATCGGGCGAGCGTCCTGTCCCTGATGACTCCGCGGGAACTGCCGAACCGGACGGTGGAGGTCGAATGGACCACCACCGCCGGACGGGAATACGTGCTCGAAGTCTCCACCGATCTCGAAGCGTGGCAGGCGTTCTCGCAGCCGGCTCGTGGCGACGGCGAGAACATGGTCGTGACCCTGCCGGCGCTGGACCCGCGGTTGACGTATCTGTTCCGCGTGCGGGTCACGCCCTGAGGGCCGACTTTACTTCGCCCCTTGGTCGATCCAGGCGCGGATGACGCCGATCTGCTCCTTGGTGAGGGGATCACCCTTGCCATCGGGAGGCATGGCGGAGTCGGGATCGAGGCGGGCGATGGTGTGGACGAGAGGGCTCTTGGCGGAGTTGCCCTTGACGATGGATTCGCCGCTTTCGCCGCCCTTGAGGGAGGCTTCAAGAGTGTCGAGGCGGAGCTTGCCCTTCTGTTTCTCGGCACCGTGGCACTTGACGCAGGACTTCTCGAAGATGGGCTTGATGTCCTTGTCGAAGGTCAGGCCGGTCTTGGTGGCGGCCGGGGGGAGCTTGCTGACATCGACGTCGGCGGCAGTGAGGGAAACGGCCGCGGAGATCGCGGTCAGGAGGGGAAGGATGACGATAGCTTTCATTGGATAAGCGAAGTTGCGCGAAGCTGCCGAACGACGGGCTTCCGGTCAAAACATTCAACGGCGGGTGCGCGACCCGGGGGCACTTTGACACTGCCCCATTTTCGAACGGGGTGGCGACGTCCTCGTCGCCGTTCCAAAGCTTTTTCCCTGTCGATGAGGACATCGCCGCCCCGAGAACGCTTCCAGATGCCTTTTGGACGTTCGAGGACAGATGAAACCCTGGAAGCAGTGGCCGGGTCCGGGGAGAGCAAGATTTCCCCAAAGGTCCGGGGTTCCGGCACGCAGGGTGCTTTGCGAAGTGCGTTCCGCGATTGGGTCCAGATGCGGAGGGCGCTTGGGTCATCCATGACAAGGACATGACGCGAGCGTGACAGCGGGTGGGAATGGGCCTAAGTGTCAGTGGTTCCGGTTGCGCCATGGCAGACGACAAAATGCAGCTTCAGCGTTGGGAGCTGAAGTACGTGATCCCCGAGGAGACCGCGCTTGCGGTGCGGGAATACGTCCGTCCGTATCTGGAAATCGACGAGTACGGGGCAGGGCGGCCGAACCTGTCGTACACGATCCACAACCTGTATCTGGATTCGGACGACCTGGCGATCTACTGGGGCACGATCAACGGGGACAAGAACCGGTACAAGCTGCGGTTGCGATTCTACGAGGACAACCCGAAGGCCCCGATCTTCTTCGAGATCAAGCGCCGGATGAACGACGCCATCGTGAAGCAACGGGGCGGCGTGAAGCGGCAGGCGGTGGAGGCGGTTCTCGCGGGCCAGCAGCCTGGTCCGGAAGACATGGTCTCGGGGGATGGCCGGCAGTTGGTGGCCATCCAGCGGTTCGTGCAGTTGATGATGCGGGATCAGGCAGCGCCAACAGCGCACGTCACCTACGAGCGGGAGGCGTGGATCAGTCCATCGGACAACTCGGTGCGGGTGACCCTGGACCGGAATGTGTTCATTGCGCCCGATTTCACGACGCGCTTCACGGCGCATATGGAGGAGCCGTACTGTGTGTTCGGCAAGCTGGTGATCCTGGAGCTGAAGTTCACGGGACGGTTCCCGGACTGGTTCAAGGATCTGGTGCGCGTCTTCGGTCTCAGGCAGGGTTCCGCCTCGAAGTATGCGGACGGCATCGCGAACCGAGGCGAGATGGACTTTTACCGGACGGGGTTTCGGTCGCCGATGGGCATGGACCGGGCGGCATCGGAAGCCAACAAACGGGCCCGGCAGGAACGGTTGACGGGGTTGTTGGCCGAAGCTTGAGGTTGAAAGGTACGAATGCACGAATGGATCCTGAGAGGTGACTTTGGGACTGCGCCCGACGATCTGGTCGGGATGTTGTTGGGGTTGCTGCTCGCGTTTGTGTGCGGGCACGTCATCGCGTGGGTGTACATGATGTGCCACTCGGGCCTGAGCTACTCCCGGAGCTTCGTGAACTCATTGCTGGTGCTGTGCCTGATCGTGGCGCTGGTGATGATGGTGATGGCGAACAACCTGTTGATCGCGTTCGGGTTGATGGCGGTGTTCGCGATCGTTCGTTTCCGCAACGTCCTGCGGGACACCCTGGATACGGCCTACATCCTCGCGAGCATCACGGTGGGAATGGCGGCCGGGACGAAGAAGTTCAGCACGGCGGCGATCGGCACCGGTCTGTTCGCGGTGGTGATGCTGTACCTGCACTGGACGCAGTTCGGGAGTCGTCAGCGGTACGACCTGATCCTGAACCTCCACTGGGGTCGTCCGCTGGGAGAGATGGCGGATCTGCGGATCCTGCTGGAACGGCATGCGCGGCGGATGGCGTTGGCGAGCCAACGGTCGGCGCAGGGATACGACGGGGCGGATGTCTCCTACCGGTTGCTGCTCCGCGATGCGGGGCGCACGGACGAATTGATGACGGAATTGAAGGCGTTTCCCGGGGTGTCCCGGGTGACCAGTCTGAAGGCTGAGGACGAATCCGAGGTTTGACCGATGGAAAAACTCCCTCCCATCCCCAGCCCGCCCGGAACCGCATTTCGCGAGTTCCGCATCGGCATCCTGCCCTACCTCATGTTCCTGGGGGCCGTTGGCCTGACGGTCTATTGCTGGAAGAATTACGTGGGGCCTTCCGCGCTCATCGGCGAGGTGCAGATGGTGCGCTCGATGGTCAGCGCGACCCAGCCTTCCCGGTTGACCCAGTTGAAGGTCGCCTTGCTGGACCGTGTCACCGCGGGCCAGCCGTTGGCCGAACTGGTGGCGGCCGATCCGCGATATCTGGAAGCGCAGGCTTCGTTGTCGCGGGCACGGCTTGAATTCGTGCGGGTCCAGATCGAGCCGAAGATCCGGAGGGAGAACAACCGCATCAATTTCACGCAGCTCCGGATGGATTGGTTGCAGTCACGGGTAGACTTGGCGACCTCGAGGGCCCAACTGGCGTACGCCGAGGGTGAGGCCGATCGCGTGACCCGGCTGTCGCGCATCACCAATGGCGTGCCTTTCGTCAGCCTGCAGGAGCTGCAATTGGCCCAGCGCGAACTGGATGTCCTGCGGGCCCAGATCCAGGAGCAGGCGACGCTGGTGACGGAGGTTGCCGAGGCCTTGGACAAGCTCGGGCCCGATGACAAGAAGCTCGATGATGACCTGCCGGCGTCGGTCCGAGCCGCCCTGACCGTCGAGCAGAAGGCGCTGGACGCCATCGAGGTCCAATTGAACCCGACGGTGTTGCTGGCGCCCATGGATGGTTTCGTGAGCTTCGTGCATCGCCGTCCGGGTGAGGCGGTCTTGCCGGGCGAGCCGATCCTGACGATCAGCGGCAATCGCGCGGAAAAGATCATCGCTTATCTGCGGCAACCCGTGCGTCTGGAAGCGCGGGTCGGGATGCCGGTGGAGGTGCGTTCGCGCTCGCTGAACCGCGCGGGCGCCTTGGGCGAAGTGGTCAGCGTCGGCGGCCAGATGGAGCCGATCCTTCCGGAATTGATCCAGATGCGGGGGAACACCTCGCAGGTGGAGTACGGCCTGCCCATCATGGTCAGTGTGCCCCCCGAGTTGAACCTGATTCCCGGCGAGATCGTGGACCTTTCGCCGGCCCGGTGATCCTGGCCGGTTGGCGCGGGAGGTATACGGGGCAGGCTGATCAGACGGATCAGTCTGATCGGACGGATCGGACGGATCCTGATGGTTCCTTACCCGAGCGGCTTTCCAGGACGATGTTCTTGCAGGGAGGGGGGCTGCCGGGTGTTGGGTTCAGCGCTTCACTTCGAGGACCAGATCCTTCCGCGGCAGGGACAGGCCGCCTTTGGATTTTGGAGCTTCCTCGCCGTTCTGGTCGATGCGATCGGGGCCGATGCTGTGGAGGAGATAGCCGGAGTCCTTGACGGCGTAGCGCAGGGGCTTGTTGTCGAATGGATCGGACAGGACCGAGGGGAGGTACGTGGGAACGAGTTGGGTCAACTCGCTGGGAGGTTGGTTGTCGTGGGCGCGGCGGTACCGTTCGATGGCGACGGCGGTCTGGGCGAGGCGGAGCCGGGCTTGGGCTTCGGCGGCCTTGTGGATGGACTTGGCGAGGGCTGGGAGCAGCATCCGGGAATAGAGCTTCAGTTTGCCGGTGGGGGCGAAGAGGGCAGCATTGATGTCATTCTGGAGTTGGTCGGCCCGATCGAGACTGGTGGAGTCGAGCGTCTGGCAGGCGGCGAGCATGGTTTCCATGGACCGGAGGTAGAAGGCTTCGTCGGCGGGGAGGACGCCGGTGATGCGCAGGACGGCGAAAAGAAGGTTTCCGGCCAGGTTCGAGGCAGCTCCCGGCGGAGGAGTTCCTCCTCCTCCCAAGGCCTGTGGCGGGGTATGGAAGGCGGTGGCCCCCATGAGGGTCTCGCCCACAAGTGCCCGCTCGATGTGGTTGCTGGACGCGATCTGGCGAAGGTCTTCCCCGATGGCCACGAGTTGGGGTTCGGTGAACCGGGCGCGGGAGAAACTGAGTTCCAGCGCATTCTTGGCGGTGGCATCCATGGCGTAGCCGACGAGCGCCGAGATCAGGACGGGTTCCTGCAGGAGCGACCGTCGGCACAGGAGCAGGTCCCGCAGGGCTTCGGTGCTTTCGTCGGTCTTGCCTTCCTCGGCCGCCACCAGGGCGCGAAGGGCGCAAGCTTGTCCCAATTGTTTGGTCGGGGTGAGGTGGTTGATGACGGTGTTGAATCCCTGCGTGAGGTTGATCGGGTACCGCGATTGGGTCCGGGATCGGGCCTCGGCGAGGGCTGGCCAGGCCTCAGCATTGGCGGTGAGGGCAGTGCGCCAGTGGGCGAGGGTTTCCGGGGGGACGGGGGAGTCGGGGATGTCGTCGCGCATCCCGGCAACAAATGGAATGGGGGCGGCCTTCGAATCGGCCTTGAACCGGAGGCCTCCAGCCGCCCGCATCACTGGGCCGGCGATGTTGTCGGCCGGAGGGACCGCGGCATACCAACGGTCGAGATCGGCGACCGAGGTCGGGAAACCGGAGGCTTTCAACCGGGCAAGGCCGCTGTTGCGCGCCGAGGCATTGATCCATTGGGAGAGCGCAATGCCGGCGATGGGGATGGCCAGCAGGTAACGTTTGCGCCAACGACGGGCGGGAGAGGCGGAAGAGGAATCCTGGGGCATGACGTGGTCGATATGTGACGAGGGCGAGGGGAAGCCGTCACGACCGAATTTGGGAACTGCCGGCTTCAGGGCGCACGGAGACACTATCCCCTATGTGAATGGGGGCGGGGCGGCGATGTCCTCATCGCCTTGGGAAGGGCTTTGGAACGGCGACGAGGACGTCGCCACCCGACCCGATCGTTCCATGCGTGGGCCGTGACATCATGCGCCGCAGGCGTCCCCCGACATGGACGTTCCGTCGAATTGCATCTGCGCGTCGCATATGCGACGCGCGGATGCAAATGGCACGCCGGGTGAGGGCACCCGGCCTTCAATGGGAAAGTTGCCAGTTGCCAGAACCCAGTTTCCAGAATGGCGCGCGGCGCATCATGAGCCCACGCCGGGTGAGGGCACCCGGCCTTCAGTCGGCGGGGCGGCCTCAGGCCCGGAGGGCCGAAAGACGATAGCCCACGGCGTCAGTCGTGGGTCTCCTGCGCATTGAAGAACCAGCCCCAGCGGGGCGAAAGATGCCCTTCACCCGGCCGATGCACACCCGATTCTGTCGTTCCATCCGGGGCTGTCTTTCCTTCATTCGCAAGTCCCACGGCTTACGCCGTTGGCTACCGTCTGCCGGTGCTCCGCACCTCACTCGCGAAGTGTCCTTCAAACTTCAAACCTGAACTGGAAACCGGAAACTGGGAACTGGAAACTCCCCCTTCAGGTCGGCTTCCAGTCGTTGAGGCGGCGATCGAGGGTGCCGGCGGGTTGTTCGCCGAGGAGTTCGAGGGCTTCGCCGATGAGGTAGAGGGATCCGGTGATCAGGACGAAGGGATCGTGGGCGGTGCCCTTGAGGGCCTCGGCAAGGGATTGGGTGACGCGGATGGGACGGGTGACGCCGGCGCTGCGGCAGGCTTCCTTGAGGTCCGCGGGGGAAACGGATCTCGGGCTTGAAACCGGCGTGGTGACGATTCGGGCAGCGAGCGGGGCCAGCATCCGGGCCATTTCCGGCCATTGCTTGTCGCCGAGCATTCCGAGGATCAGGACGGGGGGGCGGTTCGGGAAATGACGTTCAAGGGCGGCCCGCAGGGAGGCGATGCCATCGCGATTGTGGGCGCCGTCGAGGAGGAGGGTGCGATCGCCGCGTTGGAGGACCTGCAGGCGCCCAGGCCAACGGACGCGGGCGAAGCCTTCGGACATCCGTTCGTCGGTGACCGGCAGGAGGAAACGGAGGGTGCGGATGGTGGCGGCGGCGAGGGCGGCGTTCGTGCGTTGGTGTTCGCCCAGCAGGGAAAGGGTGAACTGGAACTGGGCGAGGGCGTTCGCGCCCACGTGGACGAACGGACACCCCAGTTCGCGGGCCTTGAACTCGATGATGGCGAGGGCGTCGGGATCCGAGGCGGAGGACAAGGCGGGGACCCCAGGCTTGAGGATGCCGGCCTTTTCGGCGGCGATGTCGGCGACGGTCGGGCCGAGCACGGCCATGTGGTCGAGACCGATCTGCGTGATGACGGAGGCGAGGGGGGTGACGATGTTGGTGGCGTCGAACCGACCGCCGAGGCCGGTTTCCCAGACGACCAGGTCCACGGCGGAGTCCTCGAACCAGAGCAGGGCGAGGACGGTGGTGAACTCGAAGAAGGTGGGTTGGAGCGGCGGGGAACTGGAATCAACGGCGGTCCGCAGGCGCGTGGTCAGGCGTGCGAGGGCGTCGTCCGGGATGGGGATGCCGTTGACCTGGATGCGTTCGCCGAACCGGACGAGGTGGGGGGATGTGTACAGGCCGACCTTGCGTCCGGCGATGCGATGGATGGCGTCGAGCATGGCGCAGACGGAGCCCTTGCCATTGGTTCCGGCGACGTGGATGAACGCGAGTCGGTCGTGGGGATTGCCGACGCGCGCGGCGAGTTCGCGCGTGGAGGCGAGTCCGGGCTTGAACCCGAACTGCTGCAGGGAATGGAGGTAGGACAACGCCTCGTCGTACGTCACGGGGGCGAGGATGGCCGTGTGGGCCGGAGGAGATTCAAGAGCCAAGATGACGTTCGGCGCGCAGATGGTTGCCCGTATGGCTGGTGGGGTGGGCGGCGACAGTTTCTGGCGTGCCGGCCACGACGATGCGTCCGCCGTTGGTGCCGGCATCGGGACCCAGATCCACGACCCAGTCGGCTTGGCGGATGACGTCGAGGTTGTGCTCGACGACAACGACGGAGTGGCCTTGGTCGACCATGCGCTGGAAGACGAGGAGCAGGATGCGGATGTCCTCGAAGTGGAGGCCGGTCGTGGGTTCGTCGAAAAGGAAGAGGGTGGGTTTGCCCGCGGCCGCCGGACGCTTTGAGTCGGCGGACGACCACGCCGCGAGGTGGGCGACGAGCTTGAGTCGCTGGCTTTCGCCACCGCTGAGGGTGTTGATGGGTTGTCCGCAGCGGAGGTAGCCAAGTCCGACGTCGACCAGCAATTGGAGCTTGTCGGCGGCGCGACAGGCGGCGCGGGATTTCGGGAATGCGCGGAGGAAGGTGACGGCGCTTTCCACGGGGGCGTCGAGGACGTCGCCGATCGACCACGCGGTCTTGTTTGGCCCGGTGATCTTCACGTCGAGGATGTGGGGCCGGTAGCGTCGGCCATTGCACACCGGGCAACGGATGAAGACATCGGAGAGGAACTGCATCTCGATCTTTTCGAAGCCCGCGCCGCGGCAGCGTTCGCACTGGCCGGTGGCGGAATTGAAGCTGAAGGCACTGGCGTTCAGACCGCGTTCCCGGGCGACAACCGACGCGGCAAAAACGTCGCGGATGTCCTCGAAGGCCCCGATGTACACGGCGGGATTCGACCGGGGCGTGCGGCCGAGGGAGGATTGGTCGACGAGCACCACCGATCCGAGGGACTCGAATCCCGAGAGGACGGCGGTGGAGGGTTCGGAACCGGACGCCTCGGTGTCGTCCGAGGAATCCGTGGATTCGGTGCCCTCGGGGGAATCCGGAGCGCCGGAAGCGTCGGTAGCGAGACGCGATTCGAGAAGGGGCAGGAGGATCTCGCGGATGAGGGTGGTCTTCCCGGAGCCGCTGACGCCGGTGATGGCAACGAGTCGTTGGAGTGGGATTTCGACGGTCAGGTCGTGGAGATTGTGGCGGGAGACGCCCTCGAGGCGGAGGGCGGGCGTGGAGGGCAGGGAAATCGGGCGACGTGGCGGGATGGGTACGGATTTGCGGCCGGTCAGGTAGTCTGCAGTCAGGGAACCCGTGGCGGTGACCAGGGCGGAAGGGGCTCCGGCAAAGACAATGTTGCCGCCCGTTTCGCCGTGTCCCGGGCCGATGTCGATGATGTGGTCGGCGGCGTGCATGACGGCCGACTCGTGTTCCACGACGATGACCGTGTTTCCGCAGTCGCGGAGACGGTGGAGGATCCGGACGAGGCGGTCGGTGTCGCGGGGGTGCAGGCCGACGGAGGGTTCGTCGAGGACGTAGAGGGTGTTGACGAGGCGAGAGCCGAGGCAGGAGGTCAGGTTGACCCGTTCGGTTTCACCGCCGGAGAGGGTGCGCGTGGGGCGGTCCAACGTGAGGTAGCCCAAGCCGACATCGACGAGGAATCCGAGGCGGGCGCGGACTTCGGAAAGAACGATGCCAAGGGGTTCGTGATGCTGGGGATTGTGGTGGGTGTGGAGGGCATCGATCAAGCCCTGCGCCTGTTCCAGGGGGAGGGTGTAGAATTCGGACAGGGTCAGGTTGGGAACCGCCAGGTTGATCGAGGTCCCGGAAGGAACCGGCAGGCGGTGGAGCAGGGACTCCGGATTGAAGCGGTTTCCACGGCAATCGGGACAGCTGCGGTAACTGCGATAGCGGGAAAGCAGGACCCGGACGTGCATCTTGTAGGCCTTGCTTTCGAGCCATCGGAAATAGCCCTTCACGCCGTACCAGAGTCTCGGCCACGACTTCTCGGGGTCGGCAGGATCGTAGCCGTCCTCGCCTTCCATGACCCAACGCTGGTGCTCTTCGGAGAGCTCGCGGTAAGGGGTGCTGAGTGGGATCCGGCAGCGTTTGGCCGCCTTGAGCAGGTCGGCCTGGCATTCGGCGGATACGCCGGTTTGCCAGGGCCGCACGACGCCTCCGGCGAGGGTCTTGGAGAGGTCGGGAAGGGCCAGGCGCGTGTCGATGCCGATGACCCGTCCGAAGCCCTTGCAGGTGGGACAGGCTCCCACCGGGTTGTTGAAGCTGAACAGCGCGGGGGTGGGTTCGCGGTACTCGATGTCGCAGGTGGCGCAATGGAAACCGGCGCTGAAGGCCCGGTGGAGGGAACCGTCGAGGTGTCGGATGGAAAGGCGGCCACGGCCGAAGTGATAGGCTTGCTCGCAGGCTTCGACAAAGCGGGCGCGATGTTCGGGCAGCGTGCGGAGGCGGTCGACGATGACCGTGAGGGACGTTTGCGCCGGGGCTTCGGCGTGGTCGTTGGCGGCGGTCTGGGGCAGGTCGTCGATGCGGAGGATCGAACCGTTGAGCAGGACGCGGAGGAATCCCTGTTTGCGGAGGAGATCGACCTGTTCCTTGAGGGAGAGTTTGGCTGACAGGGGCAGGTCGAAGGTGATCAGGACCTCGGCCGGGGCGGGTGGCGTTTGGTATGGGGTGACGGTGTCTTGGAGGGCGGGGATATCCGCCGGTGTGCGGGCACGGTCCGGGGTCGTGGAAACGGGTGGAACTTTGGCGGGAGCCGTGGAAGGGGCGATCCGGGCGACCTTGGCCCAGACAACCTGGGGCGGTTCGGTGCGCACGGGATGACCGCATTGGCGGCAATGCAGCCGTGAGGCGTGGGACCACAGGACCTTCATGTGATCGCAGATCTCGGTCATCGTCCCGACCGTGGAGCGGGTGGTCCGGACGGCATTGCGCTGCTCGATGGCGATGGCCGGAGGGATGTTCTCGATGCGGTCGACCGCTGGTTTGTCCATGCGGTCGAAGAACTGGCGGGCGTAGGGGGAGAAGGTCTCGATGTAGCGGCGCTGGCCCTCGGCGTAGAGGGTGTCGAAGGCGAGCGAACTCTTCCCGGAGCCGCTGAGGCCGGTGACGACCACGAGCCGACGGGTGGGAATTTCGAGGTCGAAGTTCTTGAGGTTGTTCTGGCGGACGCCAAAGAGGCGGATGCAGTCGGCGGCGGGTGCGCGGCCCGGCTTGCCGGTTCTGGACTTCGACATGGGCGGTGAGTGTAGGGGGGATCGGCCGGACGGCAAAGGGCGGCAGAAGTTTGAAGTTTGAAGATTCAAGTTTGATGCCTCGTGACCTCGTCAGCTACCACGTCAGACGTAGCAGTCGACGTCAGGAGGCTGTGGTTCAACCACTGCCTCGTGACCTCGTCAGCTACCACGTCAGACGTAGCAGTCGACGTCAGGAAGCTGGGGTTCAACCACTGCCTCGTGACCTCGTTGGCTACCACGTCAGACGTAGCAGTCGACGTCAGGAGGCTGTGTTTCAACCACTGCCTCGTGACCTCGTCAGCCACGCGTTGGGGTGTGGATCACCACCATTGCCATGAAGTGGGCGCTGGGTAGGGTGGCCGGCATGCGTTGGATGCAAGTTAAGCAGTTGTTGCTGACGGGAGCGACGGTGGCGCTGGGGCTGGGGCAGGGTGTACTGGCGGAAGGGTTGCCGTCGCGGTTGAAGGTGGGGACGCCCGGCTTTGAGGGTGGTCGGGTCAAGCTGGGGTGGGAGATTCCGGGGAGCGGTTGGACGTTCCGGGTCGAGGAATCGGCGGCGGTGGGAGGAAATTGGACTTTGGCGCCCGGCGGCGAGGTGGGCACGGCCCTGACGTGGACGGATACCAACGAGGCGGCGGATGCCGGTCGGGTGTTCCGTGTGGTTGCCGCACCACCGCCGGTGGTCCGGGGGAACCTGGTCTCGGCAACGAAGACGACGACCTACACCACCGCGAACCTGACCTTCCTGTTCGCGTTTGCGGGGATCCCCCTCACGCCGCAGCACAACGTGGACGTGTACAAGGTGGTGTACGACACGGTGGATCCCTGGGGATTGCCGACGAGGGCATCGGCTGCGGTCGCGGTGCCGGCCACGGCCGGACGGAGTTGGCCCCTGCTGGCGTACCAGCACGGGACGATCACCACGGAAACGGAGGCGCCCTCTGCCGGATCCAGCACGGAAGGATTGCTCGGAGTGGTGTTGGCGACGAGCGGGTACACCTCGGTGCTGGCGGATTACCTGGGCTTTGGTGAATCGCCGGGACGGCATCCCTACCATCACGCGGCGTCGACAGCGACGTCGGTCGTGGACGCCATGCGGGCGTGTCGTTCTTTGTGCGCGACGAACGGAAAGGCGCTGAATGGTCAGGTGTTCCTCGCGGGATACTCGCAGGGTGGGCACGCCACGTTGGCGGTATTGCGGGAACTGGAGGCCCGACATGCGACCGAGTTCCCGGTGACGGCCTGTGCGGCCATGGCGGGCGCGTATGACCTCTCAGGCGTGACCTTGACGGACGCGCTGTCCGACCGGCGTCCTCCCAACGCGTACTACTTTGCCTACCTGTTGCAGACGCTGGTGGATCTTTACGGCCTGGCGCCCTCGCTGGGGAGCCTGCTGGTGCCGCCTTACGACACCACGATTCCAGCGCTGCTGGCGTCCGAGGCTTCCGGTGGGGAGATCAATGAGGCGATGCCCGCGATACCGCACCGGATCCTGAAGCCAGAGTATCTCGCGGCGGTTCGGGAGGACATGGATCACCCCTTGCGTCGCGCTTTGCGGGACAACGACCTGACGGGTTTCGTGCCGAAGGCACCCCTGCGCCTCTACCATTGCAGCGGCGACGGGGATGTGCTGCCGGCGAACTCGGTGGTGGCACGGGATCGTTTCCAGGCGGCGGGCGTGTCGGGAGTCCTGCTGGTGGATCCCTCGGCCGGGGCGGATCACGGTGATTGCGTCGAGCCTGCGCTGTTGGCAGCGAAAGCGTGGTTCGATTCGCTCAAACAATGACGTGGCGGGCGGGGCGGTGAAAAACGGGGCTATGCAAAGGGCCCGGTTTCCACCAGTTTCCGCGGCATGCCGAAGACCGCCCAGGCCTCCGAGGCGGGCGGGAGCAAGCCGCTGCCCTTCGAGGAGGCCGTCCAGAAACTGGAAACAATTGTGGACTCCATGGAGTCCGAAGAACTGCCTTTGGAGACGCTTTTGCAGCGTTTCGAGGAGGGAACCCGATTGCTCCGGCTCTGCCAGGAACGCCTGGCGGAGGCGGAGTTGAAGGTCCAGCGCTTGGAAAAGGATTTGTCGGGCGATACGGTCGCCCGTCCGTTTGACCCCGGAATGGCCGGGACAGAGACCGAAACTGCATGAGCCGATATCTAGACATGGTGGATTCGCCTTCTCACGTGAAGAAACTCACGATGGATCAACTGACCGACCTTTCGGTCGAGATCCGGCATGAGCTGATTGATGGGTTGGCGAAGAACGGTGGGCATCTGGGGCCCAACCTGGGGGTTGTGGAACTCACCATTGCCCTTCATCGCTGCTTCACGACCCCACAGGACAAGTTCGTCTGGGACGTGAGCCATCAGGTGTACGTCCACAAGATCCTGACGGGACGGAAAGACCGGTTCCGGACCATCCGGACGACCGGCGGTCTGAACGGCTTTGCGCTGCGCACAGAAAGCGAGCACGACTGCTATGGCGCGGGCCACGCCGGCACGGCCTTGTCCGCGGCGCTGGGCATGTGCGCCGCCCGGGACCAGCTCGGAGGCGACGAGCATGTGGTCTGTGTGTTTGGCGATGCAGCGCTGACGAACGGCGTCTCGTTCGAAGGCCTCAACAACATTGCCTGCACCACGAAGCGGTTCATCGGCATCCTGAACGACAACGAGTGGAGCATCGCGAAGAACGTCGGTGCGATCGCCACTTACCTGGGCAAGCTGACCACGAGCCCCCGGTACAACCGCTTGGCGAAGGATTTCACCTCCTGGCTCCGGAAGCTGCCCAAGGGCGAGCTGGTCTCGATGCTGGGGGCGAAGGCCGAGGAAGCCATCAAGGGCATCGCCAGCAGCGTCGCGCTGGAGCCAGCCGCAGGGGCCGATTCGGACGGTCGCGGTGGGCATGGATCGGCGCTGTTGTTCGAGGAGTTTGGCATCCGGTACCTCGGGCCGATCGATGGGCACAACCTGCCCCTGCTGATCAGCACGCTCGAGTTTGCCAAGACCTGTACCGAGCCGGTCGTGATCCATGTCCTGACCCAGAAGGGACGCGGGTTCGAGGCGGCGCTGAAGTACCCGGAGAAGTTCCATGGTCTTGGGCCCTACGACGTGCAATCGGGGCAGCCGGCGACGGCGAAGCCCGGTTCCGCGCCGATGTGGCAGGAAGTCTTCGGCAAGACGATGGTGAAGCTTTGCCGGCAGAACCAGCATGTGGTCGGCATCACCGCGGCGATGCCAAGCGGCACCAGCCTGAAGCTCCTCGAGCAGGCGCTGCCGAAGCAGTATTACGATGTCGGCATCGCGGAAGAGCACGCCGTGATCTTCGCGGCGGGCATGGCCACCATGGGATTCCGGCCGGTAGTCGCGATCTACAGCACCTTCCTGCAGCGGGCGTACGATTGCATCCATCACGATGTCTGCCTGCAGGACCTGCCGGTGATCTTCTGCATGGACCGTGCGGGGTTGTCGGCGAACGACGGACCCACGCATCACGGTCTGTTCGACATCGCCTACCTGCGCTGCCTTCCGAACGTGATCGGGATGGCGCCGAAGGATGAGGATGAGCTCCAGGACATGATGTTCACGGCGACGCTCCAGCAGCATCCCTGCTGCATCCGTTATCCCCGCGGCAACGCCGAAGGCGTGCCGATCAAGGAGGTTCCCGGTGTGGTGGAGATCGGCAAGGCCGAGGTCATCCGTCCCTACCGTAACAATGGCGGGCGCAAGGTCGCGTTGTTCGGTTTGGGCAACATGCTCCGCGTCGCGAAGGAAGCCGCCGTGGAATTGGAGAAGGATGGCTGCGATGTTGCGATCATCAATCCGCGCTTCTTCAAGCCGCTCGACGCGGCGACGCACCAGTTCTTCGCCGAGGCGGCCGACGTGGTGGGAACCCTGGAAGATCACGTGGCGATGGGTGGCTACGGCAGCGCCGTCCTTGAGTTGCTATCCGACCATGGCGTGGCCGTTCCGGTGGTGCGCCTCGCCTGGCCCGATGTCTTCGTGGAACACGCGTCCACGGTGGAGTACCTGCGGGAGCGCCACGGCCTGACCGCGGCGAATCTGGTGCGGCAGATCCGTGAGAAGCTGGCCGGAGTTGCCCGGGCCGGGCAGTCGACGGGTGGGCTTCGCACGGCCTGAGATCTTCTGGTTCTTCTTTGAGCGGGGTGTCGGCTGCGGCCGACACCCCGTTTTCGTCCGGCGGCATGACGTGCGACGCGGGGTGCGACATGGCACAGGCAATGTGTGCCATGATGGCGCACTTACGAGGTTTCCGACGAAGGGCATGCAGGAGTGGAAGATGGGTTGTCCGGATTTCCTCGCTGGGGCCGTGAATTTCGAAGCGGAGGTCGCAGTCGTGTGCAACCTGTGTGGAAAACACGTGTTTGAATTGTAATGAGTGAGGCGTGAACGGGGGGGTGGTTGCCTTGTCAGAAGTTCACGCGGATGCCCGGTAACCTCGGGGTGGAGGACGATGTAGCAAGGCCCGTAGGTTCTGGCATCAAGCCTGCGAAGGAACACCCATCGATGCCGACCTGCGGCGAGAAAGGAAACAGATGAAGACAATTACCAAAGTGCGGAAGTCGGGCAAGGAGGCTGGTCGTGTGGCGCTGGGATTCCGGCGCAGCTCAGCGCGGAAACCGACGACAGGCGTCCGCACGATGGGGGCTTCCCAGTCGCGGGGGACCGGTGGAAAGACCGAGGCGGTCATGGCCCCGGAAGAAGTGGTGATCCCGATTTCGACGGTGGCGGCAGCCCGGGTGGTCCCGGTCGAATCGGTGTCCGAGGCCGTGGTCGCCGAGGTGGTGCCTGTCGAGGTTCAAAGGAGTCCCAAGGTCGTGGCCGCGGTGGTTGATGCGCGGCCGGAGAGGGGCCCATGGGATGAGAACACGTCCCTGAGACTTTACCTTCGGGAAGCGGTGGAGACCGCGTTGTTGACGCCCGATGAAGAGGTTGTGCTCGCGCGGCGGATCCAGGCCGGCGACGAGGACGCCCGGGAGCACATGATCAAGGCGAACCTCCGTCTGGTGGTGAAGATCGCACGGGAGTACGAGGACTACGGGCTTCCGCTCCTCGACTTGATCAACGAGGGGAACATCGGCCTGATGCGCGCGGTGGAGCGGTTTGATCCGACCAAGGGTGCAAAGCTCAGCACTTACGCGGCCTGGTGGATCAAGCAGTCGATCAAGCGGGCATTGTCCAATCAGTCCAAGTCGATCCGACTGCCCATCCATGTCGTCCAGGAGTTGGCGCGGATGAAGAAGGCGGAGAACCGCCTGGAATCCGAGCTGGGTCGGCAGCCCACGGAGCTGGAACTGGCGGCCGTGCTGGAGGTCGATGTCGAGGATATCCGCCGTTGGCGTGAAGCGGCAGCGGTGGGGGCCACCTCACTGGATGCACCGCTGGGATCGGATCCTGAATCCGGGCGTGTGGCGGACGTGATCGCGGACGACAACGCCAAGATGCCGTGGACTGGAGTTTCGGACGAGACCAACGCCGAGTTGATCCGGGAACTGGTGGCGACCTTGAATGTTCGCGAGCAACGGATCCTGCGGGAGCGCTTCGCGCTGGACGGGGGCGAGCCCAGGACGCTGGAAGAGATCGGTGCGGACTTCGGGTTGACGCGTGAGCGGATCCGGCAGTTGGAGGCGGCTGCCCTGAAGAAGCTGCGGGACCGGTTGAAGGCGCGCGAAGCCCTCCAGTTCGCTGCGTGAGTCTTTGCCTCCGGTCCCCGTCCGTTCCATCCATGACGTGTCAGACGACGTGAGGAGGCTGGGGAAGAGGCCCCGGACCTCCGCCTCGTGACCTCGTTGGCTATGTCGGTGGTTCAAACCGGGTAGATCACTGCATCCTGCATCGGGAATGCATTTGGAAGATGGTGCACGGTCTCGACCACTTCGTTGCGAAGGATGACTTCGATGATGTCGAACCGGATCCGGACCGACGGGTTTCCGGAATCGCGGAGGAAGCGGAGGGCGGTCCGGCAGATGCGCTGGCGCTTCCTGCGGTTGACGGCGGCGGCCGGGCGCAGCCACTGGCCCTTGGACCGGGTCTTCACCTCGACAAATACCACGCACTCTTGATTGCGTGCGACCAGGTCCACTTCGCCGGTTTCGCAGCGGTAGTTGGTGGCGAGGATCTGGAATCCGGCAGCCTTGAGATGGGCGGCGGCGGTGCGCTCGCCGAGTGATCCACGACGGAGGTGCGCGGGCCGGTGGAATGGGCCAAGGCCTCCCAGAATCCAGGCCCGAACGGCATGCCAGCACCTCCGGATCATCGGGTGAAGAGGTCCAACTCGGGCTGCTTGAGTGGAGCAAAACTCCGACGGTGGATGGGGCATGGGCCAAGCCGCGCGATGGCGGCGAGATGTTCGGCGGTAGGGTAGCCCTTGTGCTGCGCGAAGCCGTAGCCTGGGTAAGAAAGGTCGGCTTCCATCATCCGACGGTCGCGGGTGACCTTGGCGAGGACGGAAGCGGCCGCGATGGAGTAGCTGAGGGAGTCTCCCTTGACGATGGAGGTCTGGGGCCAGCGAAGGGAGGGCACCGGGTTGCCATCAATGAGGGCGTGGGCGGGTCTGGGGGTGAGGCGTTCCAGGGCCTCGTTCATTCCCTGATGGGTGGCGGCGAGGATGTTGATGCGGTCGATCACTTCGGGTTCGACCGGCACGATGGCGAAGCGGATGTCTGGATGTCCGGTGATGAGGTCGAAATAGCGGGCCCGTGCGTCGGCGGTGAGCTTCTTGGAATCGTTGAGCCTGAGGAATTCCGCGGGTACGCCCGCGACCGCCCATTCCGGGGGGAGGATGACCGCGGCGACGAGCACAGGACCGGCGAGCGGACCGCGGCCGGCTTCATCGACCCCGGCCACGGGCTGGGTCTGGGCCTGCCAGAGTTGGCGTTCGTATTGGAGACGGTCCGTGGTGGCTGGTGGTCCTCCCATGCAAGGGCGGGAGTATCGAAGGCGTCGGAAGGGAGCGCAATCGTGACGTCGGGTGCGTGTTGAACCTGGAAAAGGCAGTTGGAACCACGGATTGAACGGATAACACGGATAAGCAGGGACTTGGGTTGGACTTGCCGCACACCTGCGAGGTGAGCGGCCTGCCGTGAGGAAAACCTCAATTCCAGTCCCGTCCATCCGTGGAATTCGTGAAATCCGTGGTGCAGGCAAATGCCGCTTCAAGGTTGAATCCTGCCTGCTTTGGAAATGATTTCGGGGCGGCGATGTCCTCATCGCCAAGGGAATGGCTTGGGGATGGCAACGCGGGCATCGCTGCCCTGTTGACGTGGGGGCGGTGTCAGCGGCCTTCCTCGCGGAGAATGGCAAGGGGAGGGTGATTGCTGAGACCGCGGCTGGCGGCGAGTCCGACCACGACGGTCAGGATCGGGATTCCGGCAAGGGCCGCGGCCAGTTCGAGGAGCGGAGGGCGGAAGGGAATCGCGAACAGGAAGTGGGAGAGGGCCCAGGCGGCGACGAGGGCAAGCGCGGAACCGGCCAGTGCCGCGAGGAGACCCAAGCCCGCGTATTCGGCGATCAGGATCGTGCGGACGGTCCTGCGGGAAGCCCCGAGGGTGCGGAGCAGGATGGATTCCTGGAGCCGCTGCCATCGGCCGGTGACGACGGCTCCCGCGAGCACAACCAGACCGGTTCCGACCGTGAACAGGGCCATGAAGCGGATGGCCAGGGCGAGTTTGGAGACGACTCCCTCGAGGGTCTGGAGGACGAGGGTCAGGTCGATGATGGAGACGTTGGGGAAGTCCCGGACCATGTCGCGCTGCATGCGCGCGGATTCCGTGGCGTTGGCGGTGCGCGTGGCGAGCACGTGCATGGAGGGAGCCGCCTCGAGGGCTCCGGCGGGAAAGACGACGAAGAAGTTGGGGCGTACCTGCCGCCAATCGACTTCGCGGATGGAGTTCACGCGGCAATCCACCGTCACGCCCTGGACGTCGAACGAGATGGGGTCGCCCACGTCGACGCCGAGGTCCTTGGCGATTCCGGATTCAACGGAGACGGGGACCGGAGACCTATCCGGTTGGATGGTTGGGACGAAGGTGCCGCGGAGGAGCTTCTCGGAGCCGACGAGATTGGTTCGGAAGGTGGATCGGTATTCGCGTTGCAGGACCCATCCAGGAACACGGGCGGTGTTGTTCGTGGCGAGTTCGGCGATGGGAGTTCCGCGGAGGGTGCGGAGTCGCATGGTGACGATGGGCGCTTCCTCGAGGACCGGCAGGCCGATGCGTCCGAGGGCCGCGATGACGTCGGCGCGTTGGTCGGGTTGGATGTCGAAGAGAATGGTGTTGGGTCGGGTGGAGGCGTTGGGTGTCTGGAGGGACTGCGTGAGCGAGGAGCGTGTGAGTTGCAGCGAAAGGAGGAGGAAG
>Ga0172373_10003722_pt1 | contig 21985 bp, 18 predicted proteins | sample Lak10m_2_FD_114546 | JGI IMG/M metagenome (GOLD analysis project Ga0172373, IMG submission 114546) | Freshwater microbial communities from Kabuno Bay, South-Kivu, Congo - kab_092012_10m | ecosystem: Environmental > Aquatic > Freshwater > Lake | place: Democratic Republic of the Congo...
CGAAGCCCGGATGATTCATTCGGGCTTCGTATCCAGCGCCCATTGGGCGCGGCCAAGGCCGCGGATGCGGCCGCCCGGCGAGGGCTTGGGAACCCGAATGAATCATTCGGGTTCCGTATGATAAGGCGTGTGCGGACAGTCTAACACAGCCTGTGGTTTCTGTCATGAATCCGCCGATTTCAGCAGAGCCTGGGTGGCCAGCCACAGGGTCAGGGTGTCGTCGAGCGATCCGGAGCGAAGCTCGGCATGGGCAAGGTTGTCGGGGATGAAAACCTGGGCTGCGGGGGCGATGCGGGCCAGGGCGGCGCTTTCGGTCCACGGGACCACCCCGTCGGTGCGGCCGTGGATCAGCACCAGCCGGGCTTGCAGGCCGGACAGGTCGCGCGGGGCCAGGTCCAGCGCGGCGATTGCCTTGCCGACCGGCGACGGCAGGGCGGCCAGCAGGTCGGGCACCCGGTCGGGGTCGGTGTTGTTCAACAGGGTCATCACCGCCCGGCCCTGTGCGGTCAAGCCGGGCAGCAGGTCGTCGATGGATGCGTCGGCATCTGCCATTCGCCGGCCGGCGATGGCGGCCAGACCGGCGCGGTCGGCCGGATTGTCCATCCGGCGGGCATTGCTGCGCACGAACACCCATTTGCCATAGGCGTTGGGCTGACGGTACTGCCAGGGGGCGCCGGGGCTCTGGCGGTGGAAGCCGGTGGTCACGAAGGTGGTCGTCGCCGTCAGGTCGTAGGCCCCGCCGATACCCAGGATGAAGCTGATGGACGGCTGGTCCAGGGCCGCCAGGACCGCCGGCAGCACCGCGTAGGAGATGGCAGCCACCCCGACCCGCGGCGGATGCCTTTCGTCGGCCAGCCAGCGGGCGGCGGCGGCGATGGGGTGGCGGTCGTCGGCCGAGACGTCCAGATCCCGCAACGAGGCGATGTCGGGGACCAGAACCAGGAACCGCAGACGGGCCAGGCTTTCGGCCAGGGCGACCAGACGGGGATGGTCCTTGCCGGCGCGGTCGGCTCCGGGCACCAGGACCAGACCGGCCCTGGCCTTTTCCGCCGGCAGGTACAGGTCGGCGGCAACCGGGCCGGCCTGAACCGCCTGACGGGCCGGCCGCGGCGTCAGGCGCTTCAGCAGGCTGGGGCCGCCGCCGGCCGCGACGTCGGACAGCAGCAGCCCGGCTTCGGCGGCGCGGCGTCCGGCGCCGGAGGCCAGCGCCAGGGCGGCGGCGGCCAGCAGGCAAATGGCGGCCAGGGCGGGCAGGGCTTTCACAGCGGGCCGACCTCCTCCATCCTTTCCTTCAGGCGCTCTTCTTTCTTGCGCAGGGCGTCTTCCATGCGTTTGATGCGGCGGTCGAGCTCTTCGATGTTGGCCAGACGCTGCGCCCGTTTGCGCCGCGACCAGCCGGCCCCGGCCCGCTGCAGCCCCCAGTCGGCGGCCAGGAAGAACAGCACGGCCCCGGCCAGCAGGGAAATCAGGGCGGCCTGACCGCCATAGGCGCGGTCCACCGCCACCACCGTGCCCCAGAAGCCGATGCTGACCAGCGAGGCCGCCCCGGCTAGGGCGATGCGGTTGAGGGTGCGGTCCTGCCGGGCGTGGCGCCGTTCCGAGGCCCGGATGGCGTTGACCAGCTCTTCTTTGGCGATGGCCTGCCAGGTCCGGAACGACATCCCCTTGACCGTCCGATTGTCCCGGATGGTCTGTTCCAGCTTGCGCACCAGATAATCGGCCTGTTGCTCCGGCGTCGGTCCGTCCGCCATGACTCCCCGTCCATGCTGCCATCCGGCCGCAACAGTAGCATCATCCCGGCAAAGGCCGTATAGCTGGACGATGTCGAACGAGCTTCTTTCCCTGTTGCCCCTGGCTTTGCCGCTGCTGGCCGCCGGCGCTTTCGCCGGGGTGGTCGCCGGCCTGCTGGGAATCGGCGGCGGCCTGGTTCTGGTCCCGGTGCTGTTTCACCTGCTGGGGCATGTCGGCGTGGCCGACGCCGTGCGCATCAAGGTGGCGGTGGGAACCTCGCTGGCCACCATCGTCGCCACCGCGTGGTCATCGGCGTCGGCCCACTGGCGGCGCGGCAACGTCGACGCCGCCTTCCTGAAAAGCTACGGTCCGGTCATCGTCGCCGGCGTCCTGGCCGGCACCGCCCTGGCCAGCCAGTTGCGCGGGCCGGTCCTGACGGCGATCTTCGCCGCGGTGGCCTGCGTGCTGGCGGTGCAGATCGCCCTGGGCAATCCCGACTGGAAACTGGGGGAACGGCCCCCCGGCGGTCTGGGGCGGGTGCTGATCGGCGGCACCATCGGCGTCCTGTCGGCACTGATGGGGGTCGGCGGCGGCACCATGACGGTGCCGCTGATGACCATGTACGGCAGCCCGGTGCACCGGGCGGTGGGGACCGCCGCGGCGATGGGATTCATCATCGGGGTGCCGGGGGCCGCCGGCTTCGTCGCCGGCGGCTGGGGCCATGCCGACCTGCCGCCTTACAGCCTGGGCTTCGTCAGCCTGATCGGTCTGGCGCTGATCGTGCCGACCTCGGTGGCCTGCGCACCGCTGGGGGCCAGACTGGCGCTGCGCCTGGACCGGACGGTGCTGCGGCGGGTGTTCGCCGCCTTCCTGACGGTGACCGCCGCCCGGATGATCTGGTCGCTGGTGGGCTGACCCCCGGGCTGGCGATGTTCCAAGAGCGTCAGCGGACCGGGATGGCCGCCGGGACGAAACCGATCAGGCGGTCGTTGCCTTCGTTGTAGGGCTGGGCGAAGCAGCTGGGCCGGGCCAGCGAGGCATAGCAATAGACCTGGGCCGGCGGCGCCGGCGCTGCCGGCCAGTCGACGCACCACACGCCCTCGCGCTGGGCCCGCACCGTCGAGCAATCCTTGCCGGTGATCCAGGTGGCGACATGGTCGCCCATCGTCTTGCGGGTGTTGACGACGCTCAGGATTTCCAGGTTGGCCAGCAGGTTGAAATCACCGACGCGGGCGGCCTCGGTCTCGATCCCGTCGCGGCCGATGAAGGCGCAGGAGGACAGCAGCAGGGCGGCGGCCAGGGGAATGACGGCCAGGGGAACGGCGGGCCTGATCATGGTCTATGACCCCTTGTGACGGACATTGTATAGTGGCGGTGCCGGGCGGGACGGGTCAAAGGAATTATCCGCCCGCGACGACGAACAAAGCCTTAACGGGAGACGGCGATGGCGGTGGAGACTCCGATCTGCGATTTCGGCTGGAAGGCCCCGGATTTCCGTCTGCCCGGCATCGACGGGCGGTTCTGGACCCTGGACGAAGTGCGCGGCCCCACGGGGACATTGGTGATGTTCATCTGCAACCATTGCCCCTATGTCCAGGCGGTGGTCGACCGGCTGGTCCGCGATTCCCGCGACCTGCAGGCGCTGGGCATCGGGGTCGCCGCCGTCATGTCCAACGACACCGTCGCCTATCCCGAGGATTCGTTCGACAACATGCGGGCCTTCGCCGCCCGCCACGGTTTTTCCTTCCCCTACCTGTTCGACGAGACCCAGCAGGTCGCCCGCGATTACGATGCGGTGTGCACGCCGGATTTCTTCGGCTTCGATGCCGGTCTGGGGCTGCAATATCGCGGCCGTCTGGATGCGTCCCGCCGCGAGGCCGGACCCGCCGACGCCCGGCGCGACCTGTTCGAGGCGATGTCCGGGGTGGCCAGAAGCGGAATCGGGCCGGCGGTTCAGATCCCCAGCATGGGCTGTTCCATCAAATGGAAGAGTTAGATTTGCCTATGGGCGGGGGCGCCGCTATGTTACCGCCGTCTGATGCCGGGAGAACGCCCCTTGACCACCCAGAACGATGATGCCGCCACCGAGCTTCTGATCAAGGAGGTCGATGAAGACCTTCGGCAGGAAAAGCTTGAAACGCTGTGGAAGACCTATGGCAACCTGATCATCGGCGCCTCGGTGGCGCTGGTGCTGGGGGTGGCCGGCTTCCAGGGGTGGAAGGCGTGGGACGCCCGCCAGCGCCAGCATTCCAGCGCCCAGTTCAGCGAAGCAGCCCGGCTGGTCGAGCAGGGCAAGCGTGACCAGGCGGCGGCCATCCTGGGCAAGCTGATGGTTGATGGCACCTCGGGCTACCGCGTCCTGTCGGAACTGAAGCTGGCCGATCTCAAGCAGGATGCCGGCGACACCGTCTCGGCCGCCGCCATCTACGAAAAGATCGCCGCCGGCAGCGCCGACGCCACCTATCGCGATGTCGCCCGGCTGAAGGCGGCCTATCTCAAGCTGGACGGCGCCGATCCGGCCGCCGTCGAGAAGATGGCCGAGCCGCTGGCCGTCGAATCCAGCCCGTGGCGTCATTCGGCCCGGGAAATCCTGGCTCTGGTCGCCGTCAGGCGCGGCGATGCCGCCAAGGCGGCCGACCTGTACCGCAAGATCGCCGACGATCAGGCGGCCCCGCAGGGATTGCGGGCCAGGGCCGCCGAAATGCTGGCCGCCGTCGGGGGCAGGGCCAAGGGCTGAGTGCTGAAGGGGAGTGACGCGGATGATGCGGCGACTGGCATGGGTAGTGGTGATGTCCCTGGTGCTGCCCGGCTGCGCCAATTGGCTGGGCGAAAAGGAAGCGCCGCCTTTGCCGGGCAAGCGGATTTCCGTGCTGTCGCGGGAAAAGATTCTGGAGCCCGAGATCAAGGGCGGGGCTGCCGAAATCCGCCTGCCGCCGCCTGAGCCCAACGACGATTGGCCGCAGGCCGGCGGCTATGCCAACCACGCCATGCACCATATGGAGGTCGGCGATCGCCTGGATCGCGTCTGGCGGTCGGGGGTCGGGACGGGGTCCAGCAAGCGGGCCAAGCTGCTGGCCCAGCCGGTGATCGCCGACGGGCTGATCTTCACCCTTGATTCCGACACCGAGGTGCGCGCCTTCGACGTGCGGACCGGCAAGACCGCGTGGAAGGCCAACATCACCCCGAAAAGCGAGGGCGACACCTTCTCGGGCGGCGGAATCGCCTATGAGGACGGGCAGATTTTCATCTCGACGGGCTTCGCCCAGGTGGTGGCCCTTGACGCCCGCACCGGCCAGCTCCGCTGGCGTCAGACCCTGTCCGGCCCGATGCGCGGCGCCCCCACCGTGCGGGGCGGCCGGGTCGTGGTCGTCACCGTCGACAACCAGACCCACTGCCTGGCCGCCGAGGACGGGGCCGTGCAATGGACCCACCAGGGCATCGCCGAGGTGGCCAGCGTGCTGGGCGGCAACAGCCCGGCCATCGACGGCAACATGGTGGTGGTGCCCTATTCGTCGGGCGAACTGTTCGCCCTGCGGCTGGAAAACGGTTCGGTGGTCTGGCAGGACCAGCTGGCGGCGGTGCGCCGCACCGAAAGCGTCGGCGCCCTGATCGCCATTCGCGGCCGTCCGGTCATCGACCGCAACCGGGTCTATGCCATCGGCCACGCCGACATGACGGTGGCGCTGGACCTGCGGACCGGGCGCCGGCTGTGGGAACGCGAGATCGGCGGCATTCAAAGCCCGTGGATCGTCGGCGACTATCTGTACGTCATCACCAACAACAACGAGGTTTCGGCCCTGGACGCCAAGACCGGCCGCCTGTTGTGGGTCACCCAGCTGCAGATGTGGAAGGATATGGAAGACCGCGAGGGGCGGATCATCTGGACCGGCCCGGTGGTGGCGTCGGACCGGCTGATCGTGGCCAGCTCGCACGGCAAGCTGCTGTCGCTGTCGCCCTATACCGGCGAGGTCCTGGGCAGCCTGTCCATCTCCGACGGGGTGTCCATTTCCCCTGCCGTGGCTTTGGGGACGCTGTTCTTCTTGACCGACGACGCCGATCTGGTGGCTTATCACTGACATGACCTTCACCGTCGCCATCGTCGGCCGTCCCAATGTCGGCAAGTCCACTCTGTTCAACCGTCTGGTCGGGCGGCGCCTGGCCATCGTGCACGACATGCCGGGCGTCACCCGCGACCGTCGCGAGGGCGACGCCACCTTGCTGGGGGTCGAGTTCCGCGTCATCGACACCGCCGGGTTCGAGGACGCCACCGGCGATTCCGTCGAAGCGCGCATGCGCCGGCAGACCGACCTGGCGGTCGAGGAAGCCGACGTCGTCCTGATGCTGATCGATTCGCGGGCCGGGGTGACGCCGCTCGACCGCCATTTCGGCGACCTGCTGCGCCGGTCGAAGACGCCGGTCATCCTGGTGGCCAACAAATGCGAGGGCAAGGCGGGGGCGCCCGGCCTGTACGAATCCTATGCCCTGGGCCTGGGGGAGCCGGTGCCGGTCTCGGCCGAGCATGGCGAGGGCATGGCCGAACTGTTCGACGCCCTGCTGCCCTATGCCCGCGCCGCCGGCGCCCTGGATGGGGAAGAGGACGAGGACGATCCCTTTTCCGAGCCGCCGCCCGTCGGCGACGATGACGGCGAGGGCACCGAGGACCGCCCCGAGCGGCCGCTGCAACTGGTCGTCGTCGGCCGCCCCAATGTCGGCAAATCGACCCTGGTCAACCGCCTGCTGGGCGAGGACCGCATGCTGACCGGCCCCGAGGCCGGCCTGACCCGCGACGCGGTGTCGGTCGAATGGGAACATCGCGGCCGGCGCATCCGTCTGGTCGACACCGCCGGCCTGCGCAAGCGGGCCAATATCGACGACCCGGTGGAAAAGCTGTCGGTGTCCAACACCCTGGAAGCCATCCGCATGGCCGAGGTGGTGGTGCTGGTCCTGGATTGCGCCGGTATTCTGGACAAGCAGGATCTGACCATTGCCCGCATGGTGATCGAGGAAGGCCGCGCCCTGGTGCTGGCCATCAACAAGTGGGACATGGTGGACAAGCCCGACGAGGCGCTGCGCCGCCTGAAGGACCGGACCGAGACGTCGCTGCCGATGGCCCGCGGCCTGCCGGCGGTGACGATCAGCGCGCTGACCGGCAAGGGGGTGTCCCGCCTGATGGATGCCGTGCAGGACGTCCACGCCATCTGGAACCGCCGGATCTCGACCTCGCAGCTGAACCGCTGGCTGGAGGAGGTGGTGTCGCACCATCCGCCGCCGGCCCTGCCGGGTGGCCGGCGCATCAAGATCCGCTATATGACCCAGGCCAAGGCCCGCCCGCCGACCTTCGTCATTTTCGCCTCGAAGCCCGAGGAACTGCCGGAAAGCTATTCCCGCTATCTGGTCAACGGCCTGCGCGAGGCGTTCCGTCTGCCCGGCGTGCCCATCCGCCTGTTCGTGCGGGGCGGCCGCAATCCTTATTCCGAGAAAGACTGACGCCGGATCGCTCCGGCCGGTCGTGGGGCGGCGCAGGGTGATCGCCAAATGCGATCGCCCTGGGGGAGCGGCGTTTCGCCTCTCGATTCCTTCCGGCAAATGATGCATCCTGCTGCCGGTGCTCGCGGGTGGAACGGTGGGGAGTTCTCTGGTGCCTGTTCGCATTCTGATCGCTGAGGACCAGCAACTGGTCCGCCAGGGCCTTGCCGCCCTTTTGCGGCCCGAGGATGTCGAGATCGTCGGTGAAGCCGCCGACGGGGAAACCGCGGTGGCGATGACCCGGGTCCTGCGGCCGGACATCGTGCTGATGGACCTGTCCATGCCGGTCCTGGACGGGGTCGAGGCGACGCGCCGCATCAAGCGGCAGACGCCGCAGGTCCGGGTGCTGATCCTGACCGTGGCCAATGGCGAGTTGCGGGTGGCCGAGGCCCTGGCCGCCGGTGCCGACGGCTATGCCCTGAAGAAGCTGGGCCATGCCGAGCTGATGGCGGCCATCGCCTCGGTCCGCGCCGGCAAACGATATCTGGGGCCGGGCATCGATGCCGATCAGGTGCGCGCCCACCTGGATGGCGGCGACGGGGTCCCGGTGGCCCTGACCGGGCGCGAGGGGCAGGTGTTGCGGCTGATCGCCCAGGGGCTGAAGAATCGCGAGATCGCCGATTCGCTGTCCATCGCCGTCAAGACGGTGGAAACCCATCGCACCAAGATCATGCAGAAGCTCAATCTGCACAATTCGGCGGAACTGGCGACCTATGCCATCCGTCGCGGCCTGATCGACTGATTCCTGCAGGCCGACGATTTCCGGCCGGTCGTCCTTCGGGCAACCGGCTTCCGCCCATGCGGTTTCCGGGGTACCATTCCGGTCCAGTTCGGCGGAGACCGGATCATGACGGGGTGGCAATTCTGGATCGATCGCGGCGGCACGTTCACCGACGTGGTGGCACGCCATCCCGACGGGCGGCTGTCGACGCTGAAGCTGCTGTCGGAAAGCTCCGGCCAGTACGCCGACGCCGCCATCGAGGGAATCCGCCGTTTTCTCGATCTGCCTTCCGGCCAGCCGGTACCGCCCGGTCTGGTGTCGGCGGTCAAGATGGGCACGACGGTCGCCACCAATGCCCTGCTGGAGCGCAAGGGCGACCGGGTGGCCCTGGCCGTCACCGCCGGCTTCGCCGACCTGCTGCGCATCGGCACCCAGAACCGTCCCGACATTTTCGCCCGTGCCATCCGTCTGCCGGACATGCTGTACGAACAGGTGGTGGAAATCCCCGAACGCGTCGGCCCGCGCGGCGAAGTTCTGCGCCCCCTGGACGGCGAGGCCGCCCGGCAGGGGCTGGTCCGGGCCTATGAGCGCGGGATCCGCTCGCTGGCGGTGCTGTGCCTGCATTCCTATCGCTGGCCGGCGCACGAACTGGAAATCGGCCGTCTGGCCCGCGAGATCGGCTTCACCCAGATCAGCCTGTCGCACCAGGCCAGTCCGCTGATGAAGGCGGTGGGGCGCGGCGACACCTGCGTCGCCGACGCCTATCTGTCGCCGGTGCTGCGCCGCTATGTCGACCGTGTCGCCGCCGACCTGTCGGGCACCCGGCTGATGTTCATGCAATCGTCGGGCGGGCTGACCGATGCCCGGCGTTTCCAGGGCAAGGACGCCATCCTGTCGGGGCCGGCCGGCGGCGTGGTCGGTGGCGTCGCCACCGCCCGGCAGGCCGGGTTCGACCGGCTGATCGGCTTCGACATGGGCGGCACCTCGACCGACGTCTGGCACTGGAACGGGGCTTTCGAGCGCAGCTTCGACACCCAGGTGGCCGGAGTGCGCATCCGCGCCCCGATGATGCATATCCACACCGTGGCCGCCGGCGGCGGTTCGGTGCTGGATTACGACGGCGCCCGCTTCCGGGTCGGTCCGCGTTCGGCCGGAGCCGACCCCGGGCCGGCCTGCTATGGCCGGGGCGGGCCGCCGACCGTGACCGACTGCAACCTGCTGCTGGGCCGGCTGCATCCGGACTTCTTTCCGCGGGTCTTCGGCCCTGCCGGCGACCGCGGCCTGGACCGCGACGCCGCCTTCGCCGCCTTCGCCGCCCTGGCGGGGCGGGTCGGCGACGGACGCAGCCCGGAACAGGTGGCGGAAGGCTTCCTGTCCATCGCCGTGCTGAACATGGCCAACGCCATCAAGCAGGTCAGCGTGGCGCGGGGCTACGACGTCACCGCCTATGCCCTGGCCTGCTTCGGCGGTGCCGGCGGGCAGCATGCCTGCCAGGTGGCCGACGCCCTGGGCATGGCCGTGGTGGTCCTGCACCCGCTGGCCGGAGTGCTGTCGGCCTATGGCATGGGACTGGCCGATCTGTCGGTCCTGAAGGAACGGGCTATCGAGGCGCCGCTGGACGAGGATTGCCCGGCCCTGGTCAACCGCGCCTTCGCCGACCTTGAGGCCGAGGCCCGCTGCGAACTGGAGCGTCAGGGCGTCGAACGCGCCGACATGCGGGGGACGCGCAAGGTCTTCCTGCGCTATCAGGGGGCCGACACCGCGCTGGAGGTGGCGGCCGGCGACCGCGACGGGCTGGCCGGGGCCTTTGCCGAAGCCCACCGGCTTCGGTTCGGTTTCGTCATGGACCGGCCGCTGGTGGTGGAATCGGTGGCGGTGGAAATGGCCGGCGGCGGCGAGATGCTGGACGAGCCGGCTTGCCCGCCGGGCCTGCCCGCAGCCGTGGCGGTGGCCGAAACCCGGCTGTTCTGCGCCGGCCGCTTCCTGGCCGCCCCGGTCTTCCGCCGCGACGGGCTGGCGCCGGGGCAGCGCGTTTCCGGTCCGGCCATGCTGGTCGAGCCCACCGGCACCACCATCGTCGAACCCGGCTGGCAGGCCGGGATCGACGGCCGCCGGCACCTGATCCTGCGGCGGATCGAACCGCGTCCGCAATGTTTCGCAGCCGGAACCAGGGTCGATCCGGTGCTGCTGGAGGTCTTCAACAACCTGTTCATGAGTGTCGCCGAACAGATGGGCGCCGTCCTGGCCAACACCGCCCATTCGGTCAACATCAAGGAACGGCTGGATTTTTCCTGCGCGCTGTTCGACGGCTCGGGCGGTCTGGTCGCCAATGCCCCGCACATCCCGGTGCATCTGGGCAGCATGGGGGAAAGCGTGCGGGTGGTGCTGGACCGTTTCGGGGACAGCCTGCGGCCGGGCGATTCCTTCGTGCTGAATTCCCCCTATGCCGGCGGCACCCACCTGCCCGACGTCACGGTGATCAGCCCGGTCTTCGTGGCCGGCCGGCCGCTGTTCTTCGTCGCCTCGCGCGGGCACCACGCCGACCTGGGCGGCATGACCCCCGGTTCGATGCCGCCGCTGTCGACCGGAATCGGCCAGGAAGGCGTGCTGATCGAGCCGATGCGGCTGGTCGATGCCGGGCGCTGGTGCGCCGACGAGATCGCCGCCTTGCTGACCGGGGGGGACTGGCCGGTCCGCAACCTGCGGCAGAACCTTGCCGATCTGCAGGCGCAGTTGGCGGCCAACGAAACCGGACAGCGCGAACTGCAGCACATGGTTGACCGTTTCGGATATGAAACAGTCGTCGCCTATATGGGGCACGTCCAGGACAACGCCGAGGAATCGGTGCGCCGCGTCCTGGCCCGGCTGGACGACGCCGCCTTCGCCGTCACGATGGATGACGGGGCGGAAATCCGGGTCGCCATCCGGGTCGACCGCGCCGCCCGCAGCGCCGTCGTCGATTTCACCGGCACCAGCGGGCAGCGGCCGGGCAACGCCAACGCCCCGTCGGCCATCGCCCGCGCCGCGGTGCTGTACGTGTTCCGCACCCTGGTCGACGATGCCATTCCGCTGAACGAAGGCTGCATGAAACCGCTGTCGCTGGTCATCCCGGCGGGGTCGATGCTGGCCCCGGTTCCACCGGCGGCGGTGGTGGCCGGCAATGTCGAAACCAGTCAGGCCCTGGTGGATTGCCTGCTGGGGGCGTTGGGGGCGATGGCCGCCAGCCAGGGCACCATGAACAACCTGACCTTCGGCGACGATCGTCACCAATATTACGAAACCATCTGCGGCGGCGCCGGGGCCGGCCCGGATTTCGACGGGGCCTCGGCGGTGCAGACCCATATGACCAACTCCCGGCTGACCGATCCCGAGGTTCTGGAATGGCGCTTCCCGGTACTGGTCGACGGCTTCGCCATCCGGCCCGGCTCCGGTGGCGCCGGTCTGCGCCGGGGTGGAGACGGGGTGGTGCGGCGCCTGAAATTCCTGGAGCCGATGACCGCCGCCATCCTGTCCAACCGCCGCGTCGTGGCGCCGTTCGGGCTGGCGGGGGGCGGTCCGGGAGCGCGCGGCCGCAACGCCGTCGAGCGGGCCGGCGGCAGGTGCGAGGAACTGCCGGGCACCGCCCTGGTCCGGATGGAGCCCGGTGACGTCCTGGTGGTGGAAACCCCCGGCGGCGGCGGTTTCGGGGCGGCGGACGGCTGATCCCGCCGGAAACGGGCTCCGGCTCAGCCGATGGCTTCGGCCTCGGCGGCCCTGCCGTCGTCGCCCATGCGGCGGAACAGGTCCGCCGCATGGCGGGCATGGCGCCGCGCCGCGGCGGATTCGGTGGCGGCGATCAGGCGGGCGAATTCCACCAGGGTCTCGGCCTCGGACCGCAGGTCGCCGCTGGCGGCGAACAGGTGGCGGGCGGCATTCAGGGCGTCGCGGGCTCCGGCATGGTCGCCCATCTCCTGCAGCGCGTGGCCTTGACCGCGCCGGGCGGCGGCCTCGCCCAGGGCGTCGCCGGCCTCGCGGTACAGGTCGACGGCCTCGGCGAAGGCGGCCTGGGCCTTGTCGGCCTGGCCCAGGCGGCGGCGCACGCCGCCGGCCACCTTCAGGGCGTTGGCCTGTCCCAGGGTGTCGTTGTTGCGGCGGTACAGCGCCAGGGCTTCGCCATAATGCTCCAGGGCCAGGTCGTGGCGGCCGCAATCGCGCTCGATATGGCCCAGCCGCTTGGCGACATGGGCCAGCCCCGACAGGTCGCCGGCGCCGTCGAACATCTCCCGGGCGGAATCGTAAAGCTGGCGGGCGTCCTTTTCCTGGCCGTCGCGCCAGGCCAAGGCCCCCAGGCGGACCAGGATCGCGGCCTGTCCGCGGCCATCGCCACCGGCCGACAGCAGGGACCGGGCGTCGGCATAGGCTTCGCGGGCATGGGCATGCAGGCCGGATTCGGCCTCCAGATCGCCCAGCATCAGCAGGGATTGCGCCTCGGCGGCGGCATCGCCGTCCTGGTGGGCCTGCAGGCGGGCGCGGCGGAAGGCTTCGGCGGCACGCTGGCGTTCGCCGGCCAGCCACAGCGATTCGGCCTCGTCCAGCGTCCGTTCTGCCGTGGTCTTGGTCATGGTTCTCTCCGTGCGTGAACCGGCATCCGGTGGGAATGGTAAGCCTGCTGCGCCCCGCGGTAAACCACCCGTGCGCCGCCAAATAACGTTTGGACAGGACCGCCACCTGAGAGTAAACCTGAAACCATGCGTTTTGGCCTTGCCATGCTGGTGTTTTTCGCCCCCGCCGCCGTCCTGGCGGCCGATTGTACGGCACCCGCCGAGCCGCGGGTGGACTGGCAAAGGTGCTACATGGACGGCCGGGACCTGTCCGGGCACGCCCTGACCGGGGCGCGGCTGCGGGAAACCAGTTTTCAGCGGGCCAATCTGGACGGGTCCGACCTGACCGGGGTCGATGCCTATCGCGTCCGCTTCGTCAGCGCCTCGATGAAGGCGGCGCGGCTGGATGGCGGCATCTTCATCGAGGGCGACTTCACCAAGGCCGATCTGTCCGGCGCGTCGCTGGTGGGGGCCGACCTGCGGCGGACCAAGTTCTTCCGGGCCTCGCTGCGGGGGGCCGACCTCAGCGGCGCCAAGCTGACGACGGCCGACCTGCTGAATGCCGACCTGACCGGGGCACGCTGGATCGACGGCCGCCGGATCTGCGCCGAGGGCTCGTCGGGGCAGTGCAACTGATCACCAGCCCATCCAGCCGCCGGCCAGCAGCCACAGGGTGGCGATCACCATGCTGGCCAGGGTCATGGGAATACCGGCCCGGGCGAAATCCGTGAAGGACAGGCGCACGCCGCAGGCGGCGGCCCGCTCGGCGACGATGATGTTGGCCAGGCTGCCGACCAGCAGGAAGTTGCCGGCCAGGGTCGACAGCAGCGCCATCCCGTAAAGTGGCCCGACATCGTCGATGGGCCACAGCGACAGGATCAGCATGGTCGCCGGCACGTTGCCGATGGTGTTCGACGCCGCCAGCATCATCGGCACCATCGAGCCCAGGCGGTCGGGCAGCCAGCCGCTTTCCGCCAGCAGCTCGATGCCCCGCGCCGCCGCCGCCGTTCCCGAAAAAGCATCGGTGACGACGAACAGGCAGGCGAACAGCAGCAGCAGGTGCCAGTCCACCGCCCCGATCATGTCGCGGCTGGCCAGGCGGCGCGACATCAGCAGCAGCGACGCCACCAGCAGGGCGCCGACCTCGCGCGGCAGGTCGGTGGCGAACAGGGTCAGCAGGAAGCCGACGGCGATGATCCCCTTGCCCAGTTGCCAGGTGTCCGGGGGGGCGGTGTCGGTTTGCGGCGGCGGGACGGGCGGGGCGCTCAACTGGCGGTGCCAGACCCACAGCACGGTGCGATGGACGACGATCAGCGACAGAAGCGCCGGAACCCCGCAGGCCAGCAGGAAGGCCCAGAAATTCAGGCCGCCGACCTGCCCGATCAGGATGTTCTGCGGATTGCCGATCACCGTCATGGCCGAACCGGCATTGGCGCCGCCGGCCAGGCCCAGCAGGAAGGGACGGGGGTCCAGCCCGCGGTTGCGGATTCCTTCCGCCAGGATCGGGGTCATGGCGAAGACGACGATGTCGTTGGCCAGCACCGCCGACAGCAGGCCGGAAACCACGATGGTGACCATCAGGATGCGGCTGGACGAGCCGGGCGAGGCCGAAACGCGGGCGGCGGCGGCGCGGTACAGGCCGGCTTCCTGGAACTGGGCCGAGACGATCATCAGGGCGAACAGCAGCAGCAGCGTCGGCATGTCGACGGCGGCACCGGCGTCGGCGACGCTGACCCGTCCGCCGGCCAGCAGGGCCACCGCCGCCAGCAGCGCGATGCCGGTGCGGTCCAGGCGCAGGCCGGGCACCCGGCCCAGGGCCATGCCCAGATAGGTGACGGCGAAGACGGCGACGGTCAGGTCGATCATCGGGCCACAGTAGCTGTCCGGACGGCGGCTGTCACGCGCCCAGGGCCGGCAGAGGTTCCGCTGGCCGCCGAACCGCATTATAGTTCCCGCCATGTCCGATCCTTTCGCCCTCGACGACGAATCCCCCGCTCCCTTCCGTCCGGCGCCGCCGCGCCCGCCGGTGGCCGTTCCCGCCGACGCGCCGTGGCTGGCGGGGCTGAATCCCGAACAGCATCAGGCGGTCACCGTCACCGACGGGCCGGTCCTGGTTCTGTCCGGGGCCGGCACCGGCAAGACCCGGGTGCTGACCAGCCGGCTGGCGCAGATCCTGGCCGGCGGGCGGGCGCAGCCCTGGCAATGCCTGGCGGTGACCTTCACCAACAAGGCCGCCCGCGAAATGCGCGAACGGGTCGGCCATCTGGTGGGGCCGGCATCCGAATCGCTGTGGCTGGGGACCTTCCACGCCCTGTGCGTGCGCATCCTGCGCCGCCATGCCGAGGCGGTGGGCTTGAAATCCAACTTCACCATCCTGGATTCCGACGACCAGCTGCGCCTGCTGAAGCAGGTGATGGAGACCGAGGGCATCGACGCCAAGCGGTGGCCGGCCCAGGCGATCATGGGCACCATCCAGCGGTGGAAGGATCGCGGCCAGCCCCCCGACAAGGTCGGCGGCGCCGAGGCCGGGGATCTGGCCGGCGGCCGTGCCGCCGATCTGTACCGCCTGTACCAGGACCGGCTGAGGCTGGTGAACGCCTGCGATTTCGGCGACCTGCTGCTGCATTGCCTGACCCTGTTCCTGGCCCGGCCCGACATCCTGGCCGATTATCAGGGGCAGTTCCGCTATATCCTGGTCGACGAATACCAGGACACCAACGTCGCCCAGTATCTGTGGCTGCGGCTGCTGGCGCAGAAGCACCGCAACATCTGCTGCGTCGGCGACGACGATCAGTCGATCTATTCCTGGCGCGGCGCCGAGGTCGGCAACATCTTGAAGTTCGAGCGCGACTTTCCCGGCGCCCGGGTCATCCGCCTGGAAAGCAATTACCGTTCGACGCCGCACATCCTGGCCGCCGCCAGCCATCTGATCGCCCACAATGCCGGCCGGCTGGGCAAGACCCTGCGGCCCGGCCTGGCGCACGATCCCGATCAGACCCGCAAGGTGCGGGTGCGCGGCGTCTGGGACGGGCCGGAAGAGGCGCGGGTGGTGGTCGACGAGATCGAGGCCCAGCAGCGGGCCGGGCAGTCGCTGGCCGGCATGGCCATTCTGGTGCGCGCCGGTTTCCAGACCCGCGAGTTCGAGGAACGGCTGATCACCACCGGGGTGCCGTATCGTGTCCTGGGCGGACCGCGCTTCTATGAACGCCAGGAAATCCGCGACGCGATGGCTTATCTGCGGCTGGTCAATTCCCCCGACGACGGGCTGGCCTTCGAGCGCGTGGTCAACCTTCCCAAGCGCGGGCTGGGCGATGCCGCCCTGCAGATGGTCCACACCGTCGCCCGCGCCCGCGGGCTGCCGCTGTTCGAGGCGGCCCGCCTGCTGGTGGAAACCGACGAGCTGAAGCCCAAGCCGCGTACCGCCCTGACCCGCTTTTGCGACGACGTGCTGCGCTGGCGGTCCAACCTGGAAACGATGGATCATCCGCAACTGGCCGACCTGATCCTGGACGAGTCCGGCTATGTCGAGATGTGGAAGGCCGACAAAAGTCCCGACGCCCCCGGCCGGGTCGAGAATCTGGGCGAACTGGTGCGCGCCCTGGGCGAGTACGACTCGCTGGAACAGTTTCTGGACCATGTCGCCCTGGTGATGGAAAACGACAGCCGCACCGATACCGACAAGGTGGTGGTGATGACCCTGCACGGGGCCAAGGGGCTGGAATTCGACAGCGTCTTCCTGCCCGGCTGGGAAGAAGGCGTCTTTCCGCATCAGCGGGCGATGGACGAAGGCGGTCTGGCCGGACTTGAGGAAGAGTGGCGGCTGGCCTATGTCGGCCTGACCCGGGCGCGCAGGAATCTGCTGATCACCTTCGCCGGCAACCGCCGCATCTACAATCAGTGGCAGGCCAGCCTGCCCAGCCGTTTTCTCGACGAACTGCCCGAGGCCCATGTCGAGCGTCAGGCGGACCGCGGCCTGCATCCCGGCGGCGCCCCGTCCTGGAAGCGTCCGGCCGAAGTGGCGACCTGGGCCGTGCCGGAACGCCGGAAGACCTCGGATTTCGACGAGGGCAGCCGGGTTCTGCACCCGAAATTCGGCCCGGGCACGGTGCTGGCGGTGGATGGCGACAAACTGGAAATCGCCTTCGACAAGGCCGGCACCAAGAAGGTTCTCGACAGTTTCGTCGAGCTGATGTGATCTCTCCCTCCCTCTTCCCCAAGGAAACCGTCTTCATGCGTCCGGCATTTCCCGATATCTGGCATCTGCGTCTCAAGGTCGGCCCCCAGGCCCTGCCGGTGTTCGAAGAGGTGTTCGAACGCTTCGCCGAATCGGTGACCATGTTCATGGAAGACAAGTCGGGCATTTCCGACGGTGATTGCGACTGGTTCCTGGAAGGCTATTCCCGCACGCCGCCCGAGCGGGCCAGGATCGTCGCCGCCCTGGCGGCGGTGGCGGCCGCGGCCGGGCTGGACGTGCCGGCGCTGGAGGTCGAGCGGCTGGACAATGTCGATTGGGTGCTGGAGAACCTGCGCGATTTCCCGCCCATCGACGCCGGCCGCTTCTTTGTGCGCGGCAGCCATTGGGACGGGCGCTGTCCGGTGGGGCGGACCGAATTGCTGGTCGATACCGGCACCGCCTTCGGCTCGGGCGAGCACGCCACCACCAAGGGCTGCCTGCTGATGCTGGACCGGCTGGCCCGGCGGCGGCGGTTTCTGCGGCCGCTGGATCTGGGGTCGGGATCGGGCATCCTGGGGATCGCGATGGCCAAGATGTGGGCCGTCGACGTGCTGGCCACCGACATCGATCCGTCGGCGGTCAGGGTGGCTGCCATCAATGCCCGGCTGAACCATGTCGCCGCGCGGTTCACGTCGGTGGTGTCGGACGGCTACCGCAACCCGGAACTGAAGCGCCGGCGTCCCTTCGACATCATCGTCGCCAACATCCTGGCCAAGCCGCTGATGCGCATGGCCAAGGACATGGCCGCCCATCTGGCCCCCGACGGCGTCGCCGTGCTGTCGGGTCTGCTGGACTGGCAGGAACGCATGGTGATGGGCACGCACGAACGCCAGGGATTGCGGCTGAAGGACAGGATCGTCCGGGACGGCTGGGCAACCCTGCTGATCGGGCGGTGACGGACGGGGAAAAGCCGGCTACCATGCGGATGTAATACGAAGCCCGGATGATTCATTCTGGCTTCGTATCCAGCGCCCGTTGAGGGCGCGGCCAAGGCCGCGGATGCGGCCGCCCGGCGAGGGCTTAGGAACCCGAATGAATCATTCGGGTTCCGTATAACGGAGGAACAAGCATGATCCGTCGTCCGATCGCCATTCTGCCCCTGTTGCTTCTGGCCGCCTGCGCCGCGCCGCAATCTTCCGAACCGATGGTCGCCAAGGTGCCCGCCGCGCCGCCCGGCGGGGTGTGGGAAGTCACGGCCGCGGCCGAAGCCGATCCGTCGGCGTCGCCGCTGACATCGCCCTATCTGGGCCAGAAGATGATGCTGTCGGCCGATGTGGCGGGCGATCCGGCCGGGCGGATCTGCCGCAGCCCGGTCTACCAGGGGTGGGATTCGGCGCCGCGCCGGGTGCTGGGCAACAGTCCTGCCGTGGCCGCCGCCCGGTCGGATTCCGTGCGTCCGGTGCTTGACGTCTCGTGCGGGGAACAGCCCTTCGGCGCCTATCTGTCGCAGCCGGACGGGTCCTTGATGACCCGGGTCAACAATTGGGTGCTGACCTTGAACCGGGTGCCCGATGTGCCGAAGCCGGCGGATCCGGTGGCGGTGACGCTTCTTCCGGCTTCTCCGCCCGAACCGCCGCCCGTCTTGCCGGCCCTGTCGCCGCAGACCCTGGTCTATCTGGCCTCGTACCGGACCGAAGCCTCGGCGCGCAAGGGGTGGGCCGTTCTGGCCAAGGCCTCGCGCATTCTGGCCGTCCAGAAGCCGATGACCCAGATGGTCGATCTGGGCAAGAAGGGCAAATGGGTCCGTCTGTACGGCATGGCCGCCAACGAGAGCGAGCGGGCCACCCTGTGCCGCCAACTGGCCAAGCTGGTCGACGAATGCGGGGCGCGCAATCGGGAATAGGCCGGCCCCGGCAGGCCACCGTCAGGGCGGCTGCTCGCCGGCCAGCGACTGCAGAAAGGCGATGCGGTTCCACAGGGCTTCCACCCTTGCCACCAGCTTCGCCGCTCCCGGGATGGGGGGCGTCGGCAGGTTCAGGGCGTCGACGCAGGGCAGCAGCGTGCTGCAGACGTCTTCACCCTTGCCCCGGTCGATGTCGCCCAGCAGCATCGACCGGCGAACCACCAGCCAGATGGCGCAGATGGCGACGATTTCTCCGAGTGCCAGACCCAGCAGCGTCAGTTGCGGGGGCGTGGGCGGTCGATGCTGCTGCGTCGGTTCCCAGTCCAGACCGCTCAGCGCCGCCGAGATGTCGGCGCATTCCCCGATCATCGCTTCGATCATCCCGCCCGAGACCGGGCGGCGCTGCTCTGTAAGCTTCTGTGTCATGCCGCCCTGACCTCGCGCAGGAAGTGCTGGACCTCCTGTTCCAGCGTTCGGCTTTCAGCCAGCAGGCCGCTGGCCGCCTGGAAGACGCTTTGGGCCATGCGCCCGGTTTCGGTGGCGGCATCGGCAACCCCGGCAATGTTGGTCGCCACTTCGCGGGTGCCGGTCGAGGCCTGTTCGACGTTGCGGGAAATCTCGGTGGTGGCCGCGCCCTGTTCCTCGACGGCGCCGGCGATGGCGACCGCAAGTTCGTTGATGTTGGCGATGGTCTGCCCGATTCCTTCGATCGCCTGGACGGCCATCCGGGTTTCGGTCTGCACGGCGGCGATCTGGGTGCCGATATCGTCGGTGGCCCGTGCCGTCTGTCCGGCAAGATTCTTCACTTCGTGCGCCACCACGGCGAAGCCCTTGCCGGCATCGCCGGCCCGGGCGGCCTCGATGGTGGCGTTCAGGGCCAGCAGATTGGTCTGGCTGGCGATATTGTTGATCAGGCTGACCACCTCGCCGATCTTCTGGGCGGCATCGACCAGTCCGCCGATCTTGCGGTTGGTGTCGGTGGCCTCTGCGGCCGCGTTGCGGGCCGTTCCCGCCGAAACCTGAACCTGGCGGGAAATTTCCTGGATCGAGGCCATCAGCTCGGTGCTGGCCGCCGATACCGTTTCGACATTGGCGGTGGCCTGCTCGGTCGCGGCCGAGACGGCGGTGCTTTGGCGCTGGGTTTCCTCGGCATTGGCCGACAGGCTGTCGGCCGACGCATGCAGATGCTCCACGGCCCGGCGGATCTTTTCCAGCATCGCCACGATGGTGGCGTCGAAGCGCGCGGTCGCATCCTCTATCCGCCGCCGCCGCTCTTCCCGCGATGCCAGTTCGCGCTTTTCGCGGTCTTGCGTGCGGTAACTGTGGATGGCGTTCTGGCGGAAGACGATCAGCATGCGGGCCAGTTTGCCGATCTCGTCGTCTTCCCGGGTCCGGACGGAAACGTCCAGTTGTCCGCCGGCCAGCCGGCTCATCGCCTGGGTCAGTTCCGCCAGCGGCGTGGTGATGCGGCCGCGGACAGTCAGGAAGGCCAGGATGCCCAGGATCAGCATGGCCGACATGACGCCCGCCGTCACCAGCAGGCGGACACCGGATTCCCCGGCGGTCTGGTCGGCCTTGTCCAGGGCCGAGCCGGTGATGGCTTCGGAAAGCGCCAGAATGCCGTCGATGGCCGCCGTCGACTGGCGTATCCAGTCCGCCGCCGTTACCGGGAAGGTGCCGTCGCTGCTGCCGGCCTTGTGCACCTGCTCACGCAGGGTCTGGAAGGTGCCGAAGAAATCCCGCTCCACCGCCTGGGCGGCGGCGTCGACGGCGGGGAACGAACCGCGGTGCAGCGTCAGGATCTGACGCAACTGGTCCCAGCCCAGTTCGACCCGGCCACGGACGGCGCCCAGGCTGGACAATTGCTGGGTCGAGAACGGCCGTCCCGATGCGATGGTGCTTCCGACCATCGCCCGCTCGCGGCCGGCGAACTCGCTCATGACCCAGACGTAATGCTTGGCGGCATCCAGGGCCATCAGTTCGGTGCGGGCGTGGGTGTCCACCGTCTTGGCCGACTGCCGCAGGTCCTGGCTGCGTTCGATGGCGGCGGTGATGGTGCCGAACCACCCCTTGCGCAGGGCTTCGTCGCGTTGGCCCAGCGGTTGGCCCAGTGCCGCATCCACCAGTCCGCGTGCCTGGACCAGGGCGCCATAGGCTTCTTCCGTCCGGGCAAGGGGGGCGTGCGTCGCGGCAAGAGGCATCGTCCGCAGCGCCTGGCGCGCCGTGTCCAGCGCCGCGTCGGCGGCGGCCCGCCGTTCGCGGATGACCGCCACCACGTCGGCGGTGGCCGGGGCCGCGGCATTCAGCGCCGCCGCCGTCATTCCCCGCTCGACGGCCCATTGCCCCGCCGCCTTCAACAGCAGGTTGGCGACGACGGTGGTTTCGCGCTCGCCCAGTGCCAGGGTCCGCTCGTCCAGCGCCTGCAGCGACAGCCGCCCGAAACCGAACAGCACGGCCAGCAGCAGGAACCCGATGGCGGTATAGGCCACCGCCCGCAGGGACAGATGGCGGGTGGACAGCCGCCCGCCGGTCAGCCGGCCCAGCAGCGATGCCCGACGCTCCATCGCGGTGCGATAGGCCATGTCGGCCCGCAGGATGTGGTTGACCAGCCAGTGCGACAGATACCCCAGCAGATCCTGGACGACGGCCCCCAGGTTGCCGCAGCTGAATTCGACGCAAAGATCATGGACCCGGGCCATGAATTCATCATGGGCCTGCTTGTGGGCGGGAAAATCGGCATAGCCGATCTTCTGCATGAAGTCCTCTTCCTTACGGAAATGCTTTTCCGCCCATCCGTTCATCTCGGACAGGACTTCCCCGACCAGATCCTCGTCCGGAAGCCGGGTGTCGGAAACGTCACCCAGCCGGTTGATCAGGCCGATCAGAATTTTATGTTCGTCGTCGAATTCGTCGATGCCGACGCTGAAGGCGTCATCCCAGTCGATAAGAGCCATTTTGGCGATCGTTTCCCTGTTTTGCGGTCGCCCCGATGGCGATGATCACCCGACCGGCTTGTTGTCTTTCGCTTTCCGCCCCAGTCCGGAAAACCGTGATCCACCCTTGCAGCGCGCACGGATGCCCCCCGTGAGACGCTGCTCGCGGGGGTTTCCGACGTGTCGATGCCGACCTGCAGGTGGAATGTCGCTGGGACCGCGTACGGCTGTACGGCGGCACCCCCTGTCTGTTCTCGTCTAGGCCGCGCATATCCGCGCAGGCGGGATGATGCGCCGACTCAGAGAGAGAGAGAGAGAGAGAGAGAGAGAGAGAGAGAGAGAGAGAGAGAGAGAGAGAGAGAGCAAAAAACACGCCACACGGCGCAGAACGAGCCATGTCATGTCCGGCCCCCTACA